>ENA-UOYD01000089-UOYD01000089.1-marine-metagenome-genome-assembly--contig:-NODE-89-length-31002-cov-3.658561_pt1 | contig 31002 bp, 73 predicted proteins | sample MGYA00238169_ERZ767097 | MGnify/ENA primary metagenome ERZ767097 (study PRJEB28937, sample SAMN06267346) | marine metagenome | isolation source: Columbia River Estuary | place: USA:Columbia River Estuary... | reverse complement strand
ATAAGTTTGGCAGTTATATATTAGCTCTAGAAGGAAATAATGCTTTTCTAATTGGAGATGGATTTTCTGAAAAAGGACAATTCCCATTTGTAGACAAACTTAATTTAAAGACTAAAAAAACTAAAAGATTATATACTTCAGCCTATACTGACAAGCTTGAAAATCTCAATGATTACGATGTAGATAAGAATCAATTATTAGTAAGAATTGAATCTCAAAGCGAATATCCAAACTATTATTTTAGAGATCTAAAGAAAGGGAAACTTGTACAACTTACTAGTTTTAAAAACCCATTTAAAAGTATCGAAAATGTTGATAAGGAAGTCATTACTTACAAACGCGAAGACGGATTAGAGCTTTCTGGCACATTATATCTCCCTGTAGGTTATGACAAATCCAAGAAAGAAAAAATGCCAATGATTCTTTGGGCCTATCCTAGAGAATATAAAGATAAAACCAGCGCAGCTCAAAACACACAGAACCCTAATGAATTTACGTATCCGAATTATGGTTCACCAATATACTGGGTAACCAGAGGCTACGTAGTTTTAGCAAATGCGGCTTTTCCAATTGTTGGTGAAGCGGATGCCCAACCAAATGATTCTTTTAGAACTCAATTAGTTTCAAATGCTAAAGCTGCTATAGATGCAGTAGATGAATTAGGATATATAGACCGAAACAGGGTTGCAGTTGGAGGCCACAGTTATGGTGCCTTTATGGTCGCTAACTTACTATCTCATTCAAATCTGTTTGCCGCTGGTATTGCCAGAAGTGGTGCTTATAACAGAACCTTAACTCCTTTTGGATTTCAAAGCGAAGAAAGATCTTATTGGGAAGCTCCGGAAGTTTATTACACCATGTCTCCATTTATGCATTCCGATAAAATGAAAACTCCGTTACTTTTAATTCACGGTGAAGCTGATAATAACTCTGGAACTTACCCAATGCAAAGTGAGCGCTATTTTAATGCCTTAAAAGGATTAGGAGCTACCGTAAGATTAGTTATTTTACCAAAAGAGAGTCATGGGTATAGAGCAAAAGAAAGTATACTCCACTTGTTATGGGAGCAAGATCAATGGTTAGAACAATATGTTAAAAATAAAAAGTAACCAGATAGCAACCAATAAAAACCATTCATAAAAAAATCAAATTAGGCATTAATAAATTACGGAACTAAATGTAATCTCAATGATAAAACGTAACAACATGTAAACTTCGTAGACTTATTGCATAATATTAGTAACCTTAATTTAAAATTTTACTCATTAACATTATGAAAAAAGTACTATTATTATTATCAATCATTATGTTAATAACATCTTGTCAAAGTAGGTCATCAAAGAAAAAAGAGTTTAGAGAAAAAATGGCAAAGACTAATGTCGTTAACGATGCCAAATCAAGTGTTACCGATGAGGTCTTTATAATTAAAGATGGTGTATTAATAATTGATGAAACGTTTACAGTTAAATCTAAATATACTATTGGGGATGGTGATATTATTTATACCTTATATAAAAATGATATTTATGTGCCTAATGTATACACATTTCATAGCACACATAAAAATTCAGCTCAACCAATAACTGATATAAAGAAAATATTAATGGAAGAATATAAAGAGAGATATCCATTAAAAGTAAAACCTTTTGTATATTAATTAGGTTTATAACAAATATAGTCTTATATTTGCATAGACAATAACACTAAAACGATATTATGATTAACAAGAAAGATTTTTTAGCATACAAGATGGACTTCAACGAGAGAGTTTTAAAGCCATTATTTAGTAAGGTTGGTGAATATGTAACAATTAGTGATGAAGCTGTTCAAGACAGCCAATTACCATCAAATAGAGGTGTATTGATTGACTTGTTTTATGAGAAAGGACAAGATACGGGAATCATTTCACAAGACTATTACGAGTATGCGTTAATATCATTTCCAGGACAAGGTGAGAATGTAGTAGGCGTTCACGAGCTTGTAGAGGATGGGGTGGCAAAGAAGAGAGAGATAACGTCATTATTGATTGATTTGTTTGATAGAATCAATATAGATATGCCTAACAACTTTGATGCTATTAGAGATTTTGTATTTGATGATGTATGTGAAACAGCCGACCCTATCGATTGGCACGATGGTGATGTTGCAATAGCATTTAGAAGATGGATTGAAAAAGATTTGGTAGTGTAATATATTAGTTGTATCTTTGCTGTAACAATAAACCTAAAGAAATGAAAACCACAATAATAGTAGACGGAAGTGTAACAATAGTGCAAGAGAAACCTAAAACGCATTTATCTTTTAACTTACAACCGTATGACAAAGCATTGTTAGTTGCTTGTGTTGAGAGTAGATTGGCTGAGGTGCAAAAGATACTTGAATTTTACCCAGACTCTGATGAGGTTGAGGGAATCCACAATGATGCATTTGATTTGCAAGGGTTATTGGCAATGATAAAAGAGAGCGAACAGCTTAAGAGCGTAATCTCTAAAGATGTTGTTAATGCTGGTTGGACATTCAGAGGTCACAATGTAGATATGCCAACGCAATATTCAAAGGGTGAGGGATTGGATGAAAAAGATGTTGAAGAAACTTCAATATAAATTAGGATAGTAACAAATATTGTCTTATATTTGTAGTAACAAAACCAATAGATATGCCACAGAAAGAATTTAAGATAGGAGATATAGTAACACTTGACAGATACAATCATATTGATGACGTTGAGAGAGTTAAGGTTACGGGATATGGTCAGATGCCTGTGAGTGGAACACTTACTTATAAGATGGACGTTAAAGGTATTACAATCGAGTCAACGGGTGGTTCAATTATGGAGTCTAAGAATTATAACCCAGTTCCCGATGAGGACCGACACGAGAAGAAAAACGGATATTGGGAAAGAAGAGAACAAGCAAGGCAATACGCACAAATGGATAACCAATCAATGGTTGGTTATGACACACACGAATCATATTAAGCAATGGGATATAAAGTAATAACGCCAGAAGGTAAAGAGATAACAGTTGATGAGTATATGGAAACTCAACACTACCAAGATAAATTGGAGCAACAGATTAATGATTTTATGACCAATAAGAAGGAGAAAGAATTAATTGCAAGATTTAAGAAGAAAAATTAGGATTATAACAAATATTGTCTTATATTTGCAGTATCAATAACACTAAAACAAATATTATGTTAAAAACAATCGGATGGTTAATGATTTTAAACCACGACATTCATTATGGTTATGAGGGTGGTTACAATACCAACTTTACAATTGAGAGTAAAGAGCCATTAACTCAAGACCAAGTAAGAACAATCTTAGAGAAACATTTCAATGAGGGTAAATCAATCGGTAAGCGTAAAAGTGAGTGGTTAGACTTTATGCCCGAAAAAAATGATATGAATTGTGAACTTACCTTTGATGAGCATAATGATTATGCGAGTAGACATTTTAAATTAACTGTATAAAAATTAGGATAAGCCATTTATTTGGCTTATCTTTGTTGTATCAATAACAAACAATATTATGAAAGTATTAATTAAAGATTTAGAAAACTCAATAGATGATTTAAATAAACGTTTAGAGTCTACACCTGATGATAATAGTTGTGCAATTAATACAACTATGGCATTGATAGCTAAAACTGAATATATACTTGGACGACTTAAAAAACTACAATAATGGAAAAACTTAGAGAACAATTTAAAAGTGAAATAGGCTTAGACGCAATGAGCAATCCAAAAGATTATGCTATATGGCTTGAAGTTTACATTCAAACTGAATTTAATTAAAACCCAAAATTATGTCAACAATTGCAGAGGAAACACAAATACTTAAAGACTTTATTACTGAGTCAGTTGAAAAAATGGACAAAGGTGGGGTTGCTTATGTTAGTGGTAATTATTGTACCTACAATCATAAAGATGGGGTATTGGATAGACACCACCAAAAGTTAGTAACCAAGCTTCATTCATTAGGTTATGAATCTACAACCAATCATGGTCATGGTTGTTTAGATTGGAGATTCTCAAAAAAAATTGAACTTTAAGTAGGTCAGTTCAATTATTAGTTGTATCTTTGTATAAGAATTAAAACAAACATTATGAATAAAGCAGAGAAAATTGTAGAGTTTATTAGAGCCAACAAGCCAAGACGTAAAGAGTTGGTAAGGTTTATAGTGGTAGACCTTAATAAAAAGCTAACGTCTAAAGAGTGGGATGCGTTACCAAGTTATGATAGTACACGTTCATATTATGCAACCAACATAAGCAAGTGGAAACGTCAAGGTAATATTGTTGTAGATGAAAAGACAAAGCGTTATTCAATGAGTAAATATTACAATGGCAATTTGTATGGAATAACAAGCAAAGTGCAAATTGAGATGTTAGAACAACGTTCAAATCATTGGAAGAATATTTTTATTCAAGCAAAAACACAGAATGAAGTGTTAAGAGCTGAAAACCAAATGTTACAAGAAAAGTTAGAAGAGATAAAAGAAATAATAATTTGATAGTGTTTATTTGTGTATTGATGTAGTGAGAAAAGAGTGTCAGGGGTGGCACTCTTTTTTCTTGTTTAAAACTTGCGTATGTCCAGGAAGTTTCTTATCTTTGTAGTATCAATAACACTAAAACTTATATCATGAAAAAAATGACAATCCTTAAAGTCGCAATCGTATTAATCTTTGCAGTATCAATGTATTACATCATAATGGATATGATTTAAATAATTTAAAAATAACTCATCTTTTATTAGGTGGGTTATTTTTTTTGTTGTATCTTTGTAGTGTACAAAGCAACCGAGTAAAGGTGAGAAGTAGACTCCACCCTACGTGATGTTTTTTTTAAAAGAAATATCATATTATATTTGGTAGTTACATTTATTAGTTGTATCTTTGCTGTATCAATAACAATAAAACCTATATTATGACACAATTCGAATTAGATTTAGAGAAAGGATTAAAAATCAACGAGGCAAACTCAAGCAAAGGTTTTTACAACTTAGTAGTATCAATTAGAGATATGAAGCTGTACCAAATTGGAATGAAACCACACAGATTTTGGAAGATTACAGACGTTAAGAACTACTTTGGCGTGAAAGGTAACAAAGTAGCTGTCCTTAATCAATTGGTGGCTTTAAAGGAGAAACATTTCCCAAGCTAATTAATTTTAAATTAACCCACCTTTTATTAGGTGGGTTCGTTTATTAGTTGTATCTTTGCAGTGTAATCAAAACCAATAGAAATGAATATATTAATTAATTTATACGAGTCAGGAAAAATAACAGAAGTAGAAATAAAAGATTTCATTAACTGGCATAGTGAAATTGCATTCTGTGTTGTATGCGGCACTAAGCTTATGCACGATGATGAAGTTTATGATGATATGAATGGCTTGGGGGCTTTATGTGATAGGCATTCAGCTTACGATGAAGAAAGTGGTAATTATTTTATGACAAAAGATTAGGAATATCCAATTTAATGTATTATTTTTGCTGTATCAATAACAATAAAACTTATATCTTGAAAACAAAAATATTAGTAGTAATTATATCTATAATAATTACAATTGCATTCTTTAAAATGATGCATTTAGCAACCTTATCAATCTTATCAATGATGCATTTAGCAACCTTATCAATCTTATCAATGATAGCCATATGACCAAACCAAAATTTTATCAATCGGTATTAAAACCAATAACTGGGAATGTATTGAATAAGGTATATCCTCACCTTGTGGGAACAAGGTACATGCCTACCATGGAAGAGCGTCTGGGAGATGCTGAATGCCCTAATTGTCCAAAAGAAACTGAAGAGTATGGGCATAAGAAATTAAAAGGGTATTCACGTTGGATGCTATTACCAGAAGAGAGTGTATCAGTTACACAAGGTGGTAAACCATATATTGAATGTTTAGATTGTGGATATATAACACATTTATAGAAATAAATTAGGTTAGTAACAAATATTGTCTTATATTTGCATTGTAATAATGTTAAATATAAGACAATATGAGTGCAAACGGAGAATTATTTATTCAAGGAAACCTATCAGAGACAGCATCCGATTCTGGTATGTTAGACCTACACAAAGAACAGTTAATTGTACCAGATAGTCACTATGACATCTGGAGAGAGCAAGAAATTCCAAGAACCAAGACAATCAAAATTGAGGATGCCGACACTGGTGAGCCATTGGGTGAGCTAACGTATTCTGGTAAGTTTATCTGGGATGAAGATGGATATCACGAATTTATGGTTGAGAGCATTGAAAGAGACGGTAAAAAGAAATGGGTAGGTAAAGAGAAAGCCAAAGGTGACTGGATGGAACAGCTATTGCCTATTGTGAACGCTTTTAAGGACGGTGAAGAGAGTTTAACGACTGAGGATGTTGATTGGTTAATGACAACTCTAAGATGCAAAATAGAGTACAATGAGGGGCTTATAACCAAAGAAGAGTATGATACAATTTTAAACGATTTTGAAAGATAATATTATGGCAATAGAAAGAACATTTAAAAATACGATAGCTGGAACAGTTAATGTTAAATATGTAATATTTGATGTTGAGGGTTGTTTAGAAGAGGGTCTAAGAATTTCTGGTGATGAATTATACGATGACATTAAAATATATGATTATTATAATGTTAGTTCAATGACTAAGAAACAGTTAAATAAAATATTAGAAGAAAACTGGTAATTAATTAGGATAAGCCATTAATTTGGCTTATCTTTGTTATATCAATAACGCTAAATTTTATATTATGAAAACTTTTTTATTTATCGTATTCGCATTAGGTTGGCTTTGGGTAATCTATGAAATGGTAGTAGCAAAAAATGAACAAAAATCTAAGAAAAATGAGTAAAATATCAGACGCAATTTTAGAAACATTATTAGAAGAAGTAAATGATTATATTAACATACAATTAGATGAAGAGCAAATGACTAGGCTTCAAGACAATTGTGATAGTTGGAAAGATGAGGAAAGTATAGAGAGTGAAATCAATAGATTTTTACATGGGTCTGGTTATGTTTATGACACTGAAAGATACGAATGGAGAAGAGATTAAATAATAATCTCTTTTTTATTTGCATATGTGAAAATATTGTTTTATATTTGCAGTATCAATAACACTAAAACAATTATATTATGGCAAAAGTAAAAGTAAAAACACCAACAAGACCAATCCACGTAATCGCAAGTGAAATTCGTAAAGACTGGGGAGCAAACGTTAATTTTGGGGCTGTACCTTATTTAGGGGCTATGCGCTCATTAGATTCAGTGAATGACCCATACGGTCAAGATTCAGGTAAAAGTATTATAATGTACTTCTTATGCAATGCTAACACTTGGAGAGGCGAAGTTGCAAGGAGAGTTAAAAAAGAGCTTAACGCAATGATAAAATAATAAATATAAAACGAGATTATCTTTGGTAGTCTCGTTTTTTATTCTTATCTTTGTAGTATTAATAACAAAACCTATATTATGTGTGAAATTAAAGTTGGAACTAAAGTTAAATGGACAGATGAGGATAGAACCCTTAAAGAGGGGTATGATAAAGAAACTGTATATAATATATTAGATGATGAATTAATGAAAAAAGGTTTTAATGTGCGAAGAGATTGGGCTAAGAAATACTTTGATTTAACAATCGTTAAAGGTGTTGGTAAAGTAAAAACAATTGAAGTGTTTAGTAAGGATTTACCACATATTGAAATTATAACATTAAATAATGGTAGAGAATTTGGTAGGAAAAATGGTGTTAACCCTTCACGTTTAATAATAGTATCATAAATATTAGGTAGTCTCGTTTTTTATTCTTATCTTTGTAGTATCAATAACAAAACCTATATTATGAAACTAATAGCAAGAACAAGTACCAGATTAGAATTAAAGTTATTAAAGTTACCATTTCAATTATATTTTTCTTGGACTAGAAAGAGAGGGGTAGATAAAGATTTCTGGTTTACGCCAACTGGAAACGGTAAGCTATATTCTGGTAATTTCAACACTGAAAGAATAGGTAAAATAGCCCCTAAGAAATATGAGGCTATTATATCAATGATGAAAAAAGGGCGTTGTGATATCTTAACAGATGGATATAGATATTATACTACTACTGGCGACAATTGGATATCACAAATCCATGGTCTTAGTTCAGATTTAGCACTAATGAAAGAAGAATACCAAGCCCGTAAAGATTGGGAAGGTTGGGAAGATATTAAAAAAGTTTAATATAAATTAGGATAAGTCATTTATTTGGCTTATCTTTGTTGTATGGAACAAGACAAATTAAAATACGTAGTAGTTGGAGGTCAATCTTCGGCAAGTTTAACTAAAACAGTTAACGAGTATATCGAGAATGGTTGGAAACCAATAGGTTCACACCAAGTAAGTGTAGAGAGTGTAGAGCTACAACACGCAAAAACGTATCACAAATATACGTTAAGATACTCACAAACATTAATAAGAGATTAATATGAAAGAAATCGAGAGAAAAAAGAATACGTCATTATATCTTAAGATATTTGAATCTAAAGAATATAATTGTACAATCTTTATTTATTTAGATAAAGATGATAATGTAATTTCAATGAATTTTCATTGGGGTACTATGACAATAAACCCAAAGTATATGGAGTTCAATGGAGATGGTGAAGTCACTCAATTGTATAGGCTATTCTTAAAAATATTAGGTAGTCACTCACCAAAAATTTATGATATGGTAATAAGTGCGTGTTCACTTAACACACCTAAAGATTTTAAAATTAAATCATTGGAAAGTGAAATTGCTAACTATGAATTGAAACTTAAAGAAGCTAACGTTAAATTGGATAAGGTTTATAAACTTATTAACGAATAAGTTTGGTAGTCTGAATAATTAGTTATATATTTGCAGTATGAAAGTAATGTCAACATTTAACGGAATGGGTTCTATCTGGATAGCCTTAGATAAATTAGGTATCATAGTCGATACAAAATATTCAAGTGAAATAGATAAACACGCCAGCCAGATAAACGATAAGAATTACCCAGAAACTATACAGCTGGGAGATATCACCAAAATTAACGGTAAAGACTTTGAAATTGATTTGCTGGTTGGTGGTTCACCTTGCCAGAATTTATCACCAGCTGTTATCAATAACATACTTAAAAATCAAGGTTTAGAGGGTGAGCAGTCAAAACTATTCTATGAGTTTTTGAGGCTTAAGAATGAAACCAATCCTATATATTTCTTACTGGAAAATGTAGGTAAAATGAGCCAGAAAGATAAGGACTTAATTAGTGAGGCTTTAGGGGTTCAACCAATCCGTATCAACAGCAATTTAACCAGCTCACAAGACAGAGATAGATATTACTGGACAAATATACCAGTAGATAGTTTACCAGCAGACAAAGGTCTGGTATTAGCTGATATTGTAGAGCCAGCCGAAAATGTACCAGCAAAATACTGGTATGACGTACCATTTATTTATAATGGAGATGAGGCAAAGGTTCAAGCTACATTAGAGATTAACGGACACGATATATTAAAGAGAGTTTATAACTTGAATAATAAATGTGGTACTCTTACAAAGGTTTCTGGTGGTTCACAGCAAAAGAAAGTTTACCAGAATGGTAAGTGTAGGAAACTTATGCCAATCGAGTATGAGAGGCTTCAAAACGTGCCAGACAACTATACAGCTGGGGTTTCAGACGGTCAAAGATATAATATGCTGGGCAATGGCTGGACGGTTGATGTTATTTCACATATTTTATCTGGAATGTTAGGTTATTAGAAATATTAGTTGTATCTTTGTGTATAACTTAAAATCAATGTTATGAATGTCGATAATAGAAAATATACATTATTTGATTACACTCACAATCCAAGTAAAAATGATGAGTTTAGATTAGGTGATGTTGTTAAAAATACGAATGATAATAGCATAGGAGTAATCATTCAATGTCATGGGAATAATGAGTATAGAACTGACCAATTTGGTAACTGTTGTTTTGATGTCAATCCTAAATATTGTGATATAGAAAAAGCAAGCCTATTAAGTATTTTAATGAATAGACCAAGTTTATTCGATTAAATTAGGATACATCAAATATTTGGTGTATCTTTGTTAAAAGATTTAGAGATGGATATAGATATTGAACTTAAAGATTATATGGATAATTCATCATTTAATTTATTATTCACAGCACCACCAGTGCTGGAGTTTATCACACCAGAATTAGATTTGGATATTAACACCAGTAACTTTATTAAGTGGCTGGAGAGTGAAGTTGAAGATGTTGCAGACGGTGAAACTTACAGAGAGAAAGTAAGTAGTATGTGTGAATACTCTTGCCTATACTTAGCAATGAAGTTTAGGTTATCTAAATTAAAAGGAGAGTTAAGATTGGTTCCAGGTAAGTTTGGATTCTGGGAGCATTGGTGGTGTGAATATTCAATAGACGGTAAAGTTTATATAATTGATTTAACTCTTAAACAATTTGTTGAAGATGCACCAGAGTTAAGCATACTTGAAGCAACCTATACCAGAAGTGGCTATACCATTGATAGTGTAGTAGATTATAGTTATACTTTAAAAGAGTATTGCGATGAAAAAAATGCTTTTATGTTTTACTCACATCCATTAAAATTTGAATAATATAGGATAATATTTGGTAGTTACATTTATTATGCTTATCTTTGCTGTATCAATAACGATAAAATAATATTATGAAATCAACTAACTTAGCAGATTACCAATCAGATTTTTTTATTCAAGCAATGAGTACTTATCTTAAAGTTAAAAATTATTTAGTTAAAACAATACTAACTGAATACCCTTATCATGTAGCTGGAAACCAATATTTAGGGTTAAGAGTTGATTATATGTTACCATTGAGTACTGAATTAACTGATGATGAGGTTCAATCTATTAGATTTTTTGATGATTGTTTAGAAATATTTCTAGGTAGGAATGTTAATAATATAGACGATAAAAATCATGCTCAAAGTGAAATTAGTAATTTAATCAAGTTATTTGATGGCTTTTGTGAAAATGTAGTGATAAACCCGACTAATGATGATGATGATGATGATAGGAATATTATTAACCTTAAAAGTTTTATTACAATGAGGTCATATAGAAATTTCTATAATGAACACCCTAATTTTCCTTTTTCTGAATAATAATTTGGTAGTTACATTTATTATGCTTATCTTTACAGTATGAAAAAATTAGGAGCAAGAAATTACGCAATTATCGTACAAGTATTTAAAGAATTTTTAAATGAATAGAATTTTAATCAATGGTGCCGAACTAATGTTAGCTTCGGGATTAAGAGAAATTGATGAGAAGTATAAACACCTTAACAGTGGGGGTTGCTTATTTGTAGCCAAATGGATTGGAGAGGGATTTATTGCTAAAGGTCTAAAAGTTGAATACGTAATCCTAGATGGAATACCTAGTGGTTGTGAGCATTTAATCAAAGACTTTGAGAGGTACGGTAACGTTGAAGAGTTATCAGATTTGTCTGACCGTATGCTTGAAGTTGCACACGTATTACCAATAATTAATGATTGTTTATACGTTGATAGTAAAGGCGTTAAGGTTAACATAAAAGATACCAAATGGTCATATCTAACAGAGATGGGTCGTATCTCGCATGAAACGTTATTGCGTTGGAGTAAAGACCGTTATTACAATTGGAATCCTACGTTCAATAACCAACACGGTCACGAATTATATGCAATAGAAAAAAAGATAAAAAGTTTAATAAAAAGTTTGCGTATCTAAAAAAGATGTTGTATCTTTGAGGTATAATAATAATAACTAAAACAAAAAGAGATGAGTACTATTAAAGGTCTTAAAGTAAAGACAACCACTTGGACAAAAACAAAAAAAGAATTTGGTTATCCTGAAAATGATAACAACGATGGGTTCGAATTCGGATTTGAATTCATTGAGGATGAGGATGGTTATATGCCTATGGATGCACAATGGTTTTTAAGTGAGAGTGATATGTACACGTTTATGAATAAAAACGAATTGAAAGAACAAGTTGATTTAAGTAAATATCTTATAGTGTGATTTGTTATTGATGCGAAAGAGGGGTTATGAAAATAATCCCTTTTTTTATTTGCATATGTGAAAATATTGTCTTATATTTGTAGTATCAATAACAATAAAACTTATATTATGAGAAACTTAATAGATGACATCGTAGAGAAAATCAAAACAAAGTACAATGGACACTTAGTGTGTGAAGAGCAAGGTGCAGACCTATTTGTTTATATTGATGGTCAAGAAGAGGCTATTGAATCTATTTGTACTGATACAATATATTTTGTAAATGACTATCATACGGTAAAGTTTGAGGATACTGATATACACCACTTAGCGTATATTAATGAAGTTATTTAAATAAATAAAAAACGAGATTATCTTTGGTAGTCTCGTTTTTTATTCTTATCTTTGTAGTAACAAAGGGGCTGAGATATCAGAAGAGTAGACTCCACCCTACGTAAGTATTTTTTTTAAAGTTTTTAAACAAATATCATATTATATTTGGTAGTTACATTTATTAGTTGTATATTTGTAGTATCAATAACACTAAAAATAATATTATGAGCAGACAAAGAATTTTATTTGATTTTCCAATCCTTAATAGAAGTGTGAATACACTTAGAGTTACCTTAGAATATCGTATGGGAGGTCATAACTGGTTTACTGGTGAAAATGTACCTAGAGGTATAGCAATTAGCGTATCACCATTAGAAGTAAAAGAACATTCAACTAGCTACTTAGGATTTTCGGGTACGGCAATGCATATCAAAGATATGGCACGTTTCAACGCTAAAACCCTTAGAGAGTTTATGCCAACTGATGAGCAGTTAGATAGAGTAATCAATCACGTAATTGTAGACCAAAATTTAGAAGTAGATTTAAGTCTTAGAACTAAAACCACCGTATAATGATAACACCACAAGCACATTTTATAACTAAAGAATCATTTCAACGTTGGAATAATAGTAGGGTAAGTTATGGAAAGATTGAAAGTAAATATGAAGTAAAGCTACATAAAACATATAGAGAGCTTAAAACAAAACTTAAAGAGTATTGTGAAGCTAACATTGACGTTGAAGGTGTATGTGTTTATCGTACAAAAAGAAGTCAATGGGGTGAGTCTTTTGAGTATTGGAAATTAGATAATAATGGTAAGCTATTCATAGATAAAGAAGGTTGGAGTTGAAAATAAATATAGGATAATATTTGGTAGTTACATTTATTATCCTTATCTTTGTACTATCAATAACAAACCAATAATTATGACACCAGAAAAAATAGCAATAATCAAAGAGATTAAAACTGAGATGCAAAATACAGTTAAAAAAGTAAGAGCATCCAACAAATCAATAGGTACTACTTATCTAAATGCAGTCTTAGAAGATTTTAGAGATGGAGCATTGATAAGAAACGGAATTACATTAGATGAGTTTAAAAGTGTTAGTTTAACCAAAAAATAATAGATATGGCTTGTGATTTAAGATGCCCGAACTGTGGCGACAATTTAGGAAAGGACAAAGAAAATGATGCGTTGGCGTATTGTGGGAATTGTGGGGAAAGTGACATTTACAATGAGTATGGCTACACTGATGATATGTCAGATGATGACATTGACAAGTTCAAAGCAATGAAGCGTAAAAGAAACCGTAACACATTTCATAGTAGACGTTACTAATGTGGGCTACAAGACTCCAAAAGCACGCTAAGAATAAACCTTGGTGTAAAGAGTGCGATACTACAATGACAGATAGAGAGATGAAACTATCCGAAGATGAGTATTGGTTGTGTGACAGATGCCGAAAAGAATATTAATAAATATAAAACGAGATTATCTTTGGTAGTCTCGTTTTTTTTGTTTACCTTTGTAGTAACAAAGGGCCGCTAATCGTGGAAGAGTAGACTCCACCCTACGTGAGTATTTTTTTTTAATCTTTTTAAACAAATATCGTTTTATATTTGGTAGTTACATTTATTATGCTTATCTTTGTTGTATCAATAACAATAAAACCTATATTATGTTAGAAGCAAAATTAAAAATGAACTTATTAAACATCTCAAGCTTAATCGCTAGAACTTATGGTGACCATGGTAGTTGTGTAATGGGTTATAACCTATTATTAGACGGTAAACCAGTTGTACCACAACCAGCTCAAGGGTCAAGTACTTGTGAATTTGTTTATTCAACGTTAACACGTATTATGAAAGCTAACGGTGTTGATGAGAGTCGTATTACTATAAATTACGGTGTAATGGATTAAAAAATAAAAATAAAACAACTTTTTCTTGTGTATATGAAAAAGTTGTTTTATATTTGCAGTATCAATAATCAATAACAATTAATAACTTAAAATTTTATCATTATGAAATGTCAAACAGTAACTTTCGATTCAAAAACAAAATTCAAAAACTATGTAAGCAGTATTAATATTATGCCTACGATGTACAATCGTCCTGTGAGCCAATCACACGTTAAAACAATGGCTGATAGTATTAAAAAAATTGGTATTCAACGTGGCTTAAATGTTATTGTAACATCAGCTTTTAGTAAAGACGGTGTACAAAGAAAATATTTTGCAGACGGTCAACACTTAGCTTTAGCTATTGCCCTTGTTGATAATAAAGATTTATTCGGTCATTTACTTGGATTTGAAAACCACGTTGATAACATTGAGGATATTATCCCTTATGTTTCTCAAATGAACTCTACTGCAAAGAATTGGACTTTAACAGACTACTTAAACTCTTGGTGTACTACTGGGTTGGAAAGCTACGAATATATTCGTGATTTGCAACGTGAAACAGGTTATTCACTTAATGGTTTGGTTGAAGCGTTTTCTAATACTAGAGGGTTTGGTAACACTACATTCAAACAAGGTAAATTTAAACCTAACAAATCAGTAGGTAACAAAACTCTTTCAGATTACAAAGGGGCTTGTGAAATGGGCTTAAACAAAGGGAACTCTTCATTCTTAGCCTTTGTAAGAATTAAAACGGACTTCTCTAAAATAGATATGGCACACGTTTTCAATCAAATTCAAAGAACCAAACACTTATTTGGTGCAAAATTCAATAGAGAATATTACTTAGGTTTATTCAGAAGCTATTGTCTTAAAAAATAAGATTAAAATAAATTAAAAATAACCTATCATTTATTTGGTAGGTTATTTTTTTATGCTTATCTTTGTAGTATCAATAACAATAAAAACCTACAAAATGAAATTAGTAAACAATATTAAAGATTTAGGTGTAACATTAAATGATTTGTATTGCGCTAAAAAACAAGTAAACGTTCATTTGTCAGATAGCCCACACGTTTATTCACTTATCCTTAAAGACCGTAACGGATTTGACTGTAAGATAAGTTCATTTGGTGCTAACTTATACACTCGAACAAGCAAAGGTGTTAGATTTGCTAAATATAATACTTTAGGTATATTGCAAAGAGAGGTTAAGAAACAAATCAAACGTGCCATTAGTGATGGTACTGTACAATTTTCATTGTCTAACGAAGTTTATACATTTTAATATTATGACAAATTATGTAATATACATTGGTGATGTGGTCCAAGACTCTAGCACTAGCTTAGGTGAAGCTGAAAGGATTTATAATAGCTTACCTTCAGGCCAAGGTAAAAGACCTGGATTGAGGCGTTCATTGGTTCAGGAAATTACTATCTTATCAGATAAAAGATAATTAAAAATAACCTATCATTTATTTGGTAGGTTGTTTTTTTTTACTTATCTTTGTAGTGGATGACGGGCCGAGCAGAATATCACTGACGGGAAGAGTGGTCTCCACCCTACGTGATGTTTTTTTTTAATGAATTTTATAAAATTAAATGTTAAATAATTAGGATATTAAAAACTTTTGATTTGATGGAATAAATCATACCAGGATTTGTGTATGTGAAAATATTGTTTTATATTTGCAGTATCAATAACAATAAAACCATATACACTATGTCTACCTTAAAACCATTAACATTAAAAGGATTAAACGCATCACAAACTAAGAATTTTAAATTAGATTTTGATATCGTTAGTACTAACCTTACCAATGCTGAACTTTGTAAAAATCATGGTATAAACCAAAGTAGAATTTCAAATCGTAAAGCATCTTTAGTGTCAAGAGGTCATTTAAAGCCAAGTGCTAAAGCTATCGCTAAAGCTATTACACAACCAACTAATACACAAGAGGTTAAGACTAAAGAATTAGTTGAGGTTCTTGGTAACGTTATAGCATCATTTTCAAAAGAAGTTGATAAGCCTAAAGTTGGTGATTTTACCAATAACAAAGGTGTAAATAAAGAGATTGCACGTAACAAAATGGCAAAGTATATTGTTGATAGTAATGTTGAGGGTCTTGTACCAACGCTACCTTATATACACGCAAATATCGAAAAAAAGATATTAGCACAAAATGAAAATTATGAGTTTATAGGTGTTGAGAAATTACCTATCGTTTATGATGCAATGGTACAAACTATCAAAAATGAAAAGTTACCAATCAAACCTTATTTAGGAGATTTTTGTGATAAAATTTATGGTGCAAAAGAAAATCAATACGCTCATATCATAGGTGATTATTGTGGTGAACTTCCTACATTTGCAAGTGAAGTTGAGTATGCAGTTTCTAATAAAATTGTAAAGGTAGGGGGGATTATGGCTTTAACGTTTGGTAAACCTATTAGAAGTAAATGTCTTAAAAGTGATAGCATCTTTAAATTAGGGTCGTTTATCACTAATCACGATACTGACGTTAGAAGTCAATCGGATAAAGCTATTGAGGGTTATTTTCAAAGACTTATAGGGTTTGATTTTGAATTAACTGAAATCTTTAATTATCACGATGATAAAGGTAAAGGTAAAGGTTACCCAATGGTATTAGTTATCTTAAAAAGATTAAGATAGTTTTAAAAATAACCTATCATTTATTTGGTAGGTTATTTTATTTTTAGTATATTTGTAAAAATAAAGTATTATGAGTAAAAATAAAAACATTGAAATTAGAGCTTACATTAGAGCCAATTCACATTTAAATGATGATATATTAGCCGACAAGTTTAACGTCTCAAAACGTTCTATAAGCGCCAATAGGTCTCACATCACAATGGGTACTGATACAGATAACCCTCAAGCTAGAGCTAAAGCTGTAAGGTCAAACATTAAGAAGGGTTTAACCCTGATTAAAACTAGCTCATATGAGCTCAGGATTAATGAAGAGGGTCAATTTTCAAGGGTTGACTTGATAGGTAAAAAGATTTCAAAGGTAACTGATAGTGAAGCTAAAGCTATTATGATTACTAGCATCTCAAAATAATTTAAACAAATATTGTTTTATATTTGGTGGGTAACTTTATTTGTTGTATCTTTGTAGTATCAATAACAAATAAAAACCCAAATAATGAGAAATTCAGATTTAAAAATTCAGGAAATTGCTAGAGAAACTGGAATGTTATCAATGCACAAAGGTAGAGAGTATGCTGGCTGTGTTACAATAGGCGGCAAAGAGATGAGCTTTGAGTACGAGAATCCTGATACAGAGGCTTATGTGTGTGTATCTCCTGATAAAGGTAGAGATATGACTTATTCAGTAAATGATTTAGATAGCTTAAGAATTGAGCATCCTGAATTCTTTGAAAATTAATTGAAAATAACCCATCTTTTATTAGGTGGGTTGTTTTTTTTTGCTTATCTTTGTAGTGTACAAAGGGAAACTGAGTAAGGTCGGAGCTTAACACCAAAGCTGGAAGAGTAGACTCCAACCTACCTTATATTTTTTTTTAAAAGTTTTGAATAAATATTGTTTTATATTTGCACAGTAACTTTATTAGTTGTATCTTTGCTGTATCAATAACAATAAAACCTATATTATGAACTCACTTACAGTAATATCAATTTTTGGATGCACAGTTGAATTTTCAATGGGTAATAAAGAAATTCATTATCTTCAAATGGATGAGTTTGTTGAGCGCTATGGTGAAGAGGCGTTATATGGTGAGGGCTTAAAGATTCAGGAATATGAAGAGGGTAAAATGTATCAATTTTAAACAAATATTGTTTTATATTTGCACAGTAACTTTATTTGTTGTATCTTTGCTGTATCAATAACACTAAAACCCAAAAAAATGTCTATCATTATCGAAAACGAGAAAAAATCAGAAATTTTATCATTCATTAGCGATTACTATAAGGATGCTTATGGTTCTAGACCTAGAGGGTATAATTACCACTTATGGAGTTTGAGTGAATTAGAGGCTGAATTAGACAGGCTTGAAGAGGTTATTACAGCCAATATGGCTCAGGAAGAGATATGGGAGAGAGCGAGTGTAAGAGCTTTTAACGAGCTTATTGTGAAAACTATTAGCTTGGGTGCTGGAAACCGTAAAACAGCCTTACGTTGGCTGTTTGATGGCTCAGGCGTTGAAGAGCAAGTTGGTTATCAGGACTACGAGCATTTTATTTACCAACAAGGTATGTTAAGTACCAAAGAGGGTGATGCTGTGATAAAAGAATTAGTACAAATTTATAAAAACTAAAGATATGAGTAAAACAACAAGGTTCATGGTTGAAATAGTAACCGAAGATAAGATTGTCGATGACAATGAAAAAAATGAGATGGCTCAAAAGATAGCTGATGCCCTAGTTCATGAATGTAGAAATGGTGAAGGTATTGTTCCAGAAGCCAGTGAAACATTTACAAAAATCATTTATGTTAAAGAATGGTATAGTGATAAACAAATAATAGAACACCCATAGATATGAAAATACAAATTGAGAATTACTTTGGAAATGACGTGCTAACATTAGTGTATAATGAGCTGCATACGGAGATTAGTAAATCAAGAATGACAGTCGTAGGAACAATAGCTAGTACTTGTGGTTATGATGTGGCTGACCTTGATACCGATGAGAATGGTCATCAATATATAAGAGTTCAGGAAGTGGATATTGATAATACGGAAGAAGAAGGTAAAAAAAACTTACTTCAACTAGCATCTAAATTAAATACACATTTTCTTTAGGTCATATCAATTATTAGTAGTATATTTGTATAGCAATAATCACTGTACACAAATGTGTACGTACAACATAACATTATGACTAGAGAAGAATTTGTATCGGATATGAAGCATATTACTGAATGGGCTTCCACTTGTAACACAAAAGACCAAGCCAAGGCTTGTCTTAATATGTATCAATTGAAATATAATATGATGGTTAGTGATAACTCAATCCATAACAAAGATGATTGTTTATTTATTGGCGATGCAATTGGTAGATTTATGGCTACAATTGAAATGAGAAGAAGATATGTGAAAGAAAGAAAAGAAAAACTTGCAAGTGTTAATAATTAGTTATATATTTGCTGTATCAATAACACTAAAACCTTTTATTATGTATGACAAATTAAGTGGTAAAGAATTAGCCGAAGCATTTTCAGATGCTGTAAACAGCTCAAATTTTAAAGTGGATGAGTTTGTCGAAACTTTTACCAGACAGCATAGAACATTACAGCAATCGATGTTTGGAGCTATGTTAGCTGTTGTATCCAAAGTTGGTAGCGATGACTATCGCACTGATGCCAGAAATGAGCAAAGCAAATCGACAGCTAAGAAGTTACTGGACGGATACGAAGAAGAATCCTACAAAGAGTTAATAGCTCAAGGTGACAGCGAAGTAAGTGCCAGAAAATATGCTAAGCTCTTTAGAGAGCGATTAAATTCTTTGAGCTTTATATAACAGCTCAAAGCTCCTCCGATTAAAAGAGAATATGAAAGTATTCTCTTTTTTTGTTGCATATGTGAAAATATTGTCTTATATTTGCATAGTATTAATCTTAAAACATATACAATATGAGTAAAGCAAAGTATCAAGATGAAATTAAAAAATCAATCCTGAATGTACCTAAAGCTGTTGAGTTTGTAAAACAATTCAAACTTAAAAGACTAGTAGAGGGTAGAGGTCATGATTGTGGTGGACTGTTATGTGATTTATATTTACGGTCAGTCATGTTAGCTGATTACAATGATGATGGTTGGGGTGGACAGCCAAACATTACATTCGTAAGTAAGGACAAAGAAATTCAACTTGCCAAAATGTTAAAGGATGTTGACTTCGCACAAATTATGTTCGACAATGGTTGGGCGTTCCTAGACAGCATTGATAAGATTGACTTTCAATTGATGGTTGAACATTTGGTTGAAACGGTTAGCACGTTGATGAGGTTAGAAAAAATCCAAAAGAAGTGTAAAGGTAGACTTATCTACGGTACTGATTTTTGGCAAAAAGAAGTTTACTGGACTGGTGCTAAAGATTTAAAAGAAATCTCGGTTAAAGGGCTTCAAAAAGCTTATGATGATATCAAAGCTAAGCTTCAAGAGGGTCAGAAACTTTATAACACTGATGAACAGCTTAAAGGTCTTGGGATTAAAATTTAATCCTTACCTGAAATTAAAAAAGCCCGCTATATTAGCGGGCTTTTCTTTTGTATTAATCTTACTGGGACACAATTGTGTACTAGGCCGTCAACAATCTACGATATCTAGGATACAAATCTTCGAACCATGGCTTATCTTCTCGTTCCATGCGCTCAAAGCGCATATTTAGCTCTTTAGCTACAGCTTGATGGGTCACTTTTTTTACCTGGATGTTCTTTAATAGGGTTTTAACTTTATTCACATTAATCTCTTTTGATGATAATTTCATGGGCTTCTGGGTTTAATTATACAAATATACGTGTTTTTTCTCTTATTTTAGCTCTTTTTTAGGATAAATCCATGTTTTAGCGCTGTTTTTACTGATAAATCCAGCCAGTGACAGCTGGTATAGGAATAATTGCCATAACATTTCCTTGCCGTCATCTCCTAACTTGTCATTATCGTCCTGGGCTAGGATTTCGGTCCTAAACTTATAGGTAACATTTAGCTTGTTTAACTTCTTTTTAATCATAATGGCATTACATATTGGGTTTTAGCCCTGGTTTCCTTCTGGGTCTCAACCTTTGGAAGGATGTGAACCACCTTTTTACTTACCCCGAACATAGTTCTTCTAGTTTTACATATAAAAACGTCATATGTATGGTTATATGAGTTAATAATCACCCCTAGCTTCCCTTTTACATAACAATTTCGTTTGTCCATAACTAATACTTAAAAGTAAAACCAGTATAAGTGAAATTTTATTATACAAATATACTGGTTTAAAATTAATAATACAAGTAATTATGAAATTAAATCCAAAAACTCATCGCAGCTAAAGGTATTCATTACCTTTTCCCAGACAGTTACACCTTCAACATCATCAATCATCTCACCACCGTCAATATCAGCCTGTTTCTCAATAGCAATCACCTGTTCTTCAACACTCACATCATCATTACATAAGTAATGAGATGCGTTATCTATTTTACTTTTAGCTTCCTGTAGCCCGATAATTCTATCTACAGCCTGTTCAATCCTGATTAACTTGTCATCTAAGTTTCCACCAACCCAGTTACCGTTCAGGAATACTGGTTTAGCATCAGCTGTATAGATGCAATCAATTAAAATTTGTGTTAATTCTTTTTTCATAATCTAATAAGTTATTTCATCAATAATTCTCATTGGAATATCCAACTCGTACTCAACAATAGCCTCAGCACATAAATCCATAACATCTTCTTCAACGTAATGATATATTTGCTCATCAATTTTTTGCTCAATGCTGCCATCTTCAAAATCATCATCACAGCCTGAAACTTTTCTCATCTCATCAATAAGGGCTTCACTAGTTACAGCATATATACCTTCGGCATTATCACAGGATGGTATTTTTACGTGGAAAGTTCTTACCTTGTAATCCTTTCCATTATAAGTTATACTATTCATATTAATTTCCATCTTCGTCACATTCGTTACCGTCCTCATCCTCATAGCCTACTGAATAAACTTCAAGTTCAGTTAAGTATCCACCATTTTTGTCAGAGATGGTGATGTACTTTGGAATCCTGTTAGCATCCTCTTTGTTAAGCACTATGTCGGAAGTGGCTAACCTAATAAATAATTTCTTTTCACTCATGGTATATTGGTTTTTAATTATACATCAAAGATACAACAAAAAAATAACCCTACCAAATAAATGATAGGGTTTTTTTAAATTATTCTTCTTCTTCTCCGTCCTCATCTTCAACTCTCCAGCCACAATCTCCCTGTACTATTTCAAATAACGCTTCCACTGCGTCATCAAAATTATCAGCTGACAATGTTACTGAGGCGTTCCCATGTTTCTGGGTAAATACAAATGTTTTCATATAGTATTGTTTTATAATGTTTCTAAAAATTCTTTGACTTCCAATATCTCAGCCTCAGTAGCTTTAGGTAGGATACCAACATCTGATATGTATGTGCTGTATGAATTTCCTGAATTCATTTCTTCGGACATATTGAATAATTCCCAACATTGTTCAAAACCCTCATTATTCTCACCCTTCTCACCTACTAGATAAACAATAGAGCCTACTTTACGACAATCAGGTAGTTTTTCTTTATAGTTATCAGCTTGATAATCAATTTCAAATTCAGCCAATTCTAATTCGCTATCCTGTATGCACACATATACAGTTCCATTCCCTTCTTTAGCAGTAATATCATTACTCTCTAATTGCTTAACAGCTTTTTGGTTTCTTGTTAATTTAGCCATGGTTGGTCGCTTTCAAATTTAACTTTTGTTTTAATCCATTTGATAATCTCATCAGACCACCAACTTGTTGATAGTTCAGTTAGGAAATTCTCCAGTTTTCTTTCAACATTGTGGTCGGTTGATAATTCAGTACCTCTAATCCATTCAGGACAATTAGCTTCTGTTTGTTGTCTTTTACGACCACCGTTAGAATGATTCCATTCTCTTCCAATTACCTGAATAACTTTCCCTGTAATTTTCACTTGGATAATTCCACCTTTGGCGTACTCTCCGATTTTAAACATTTTTTGTGGCATAGTATATTGTTTTTAATTCTATACAAATATAAGACTATATTTTCACATAACCTAATATATTTCTAAATATTTTCATTATCAGAATAAACACCTAATGTATTGTTCAGGTCAGACTCAATCAAATCATATTGTTCATTGAAATAGTCTTGCGCCTCTTCTGTATAACAGAGTTCATCATCTATTAGTACCATATGTTTATCACGAAACCTTTCTTTAACCAGTCGGTCTACCGTTTCTGATATAAATTCAATTACTCTTGAGTTCTCAATATAAGTTTTTTCCATAATTTATTCGCTTATTGCATATTTAAAACCTTGTTCATCATGCACCTCACATTTGATAACCAATTGTGATACGCCATTTTCTAACTCATCTCTTACAGCCTGTATAGCTTCATCAGGATGGTTGATAGGGTTACCAGTTAATGGTGCACCCTCTTCGCTATCGTATTCAAATTCAATAACGCACTTGTAAGTTATTTTGCTCATATCTTATAAATGTTTAAATTCTAAGCAAAGATAAACTATTTTTTAATACTATCCTAATTTTTTCTCATCTAATATAAAATAATATTCTCCATAAGAACCTCTACATAATTCACTACTAAATTTTGGCTCATCATCAAACAGGCTTTCAAGGTCAAATAAATATACCCTGAATAATAAGTTTTCAAATGTTAAATGATTGGTGTCAGTATCAAATATAATTCTATCCTCACCTATTACTTCCGTAACAATATCTTTTGGTGCTTTCTTATCTAATTCTTTTTGTGCTTTGGTCATCTCTATTGGTTTTTGTTATTACAAAGATACAACAAATAAATTACCCTACCAAATTAATGATAGGGTATTTTATATTTTACGTTAAATATGCAACAGCTACACAATAACCCTCTTCCTGTTCTTCAATCTTATAAGTGAATTGACTGGAATAACTACCATGACCGTCACTTATCATATCCATAACAGCCCCAATGAATGATACATCGTCATACTCTGTTATATCGAGCTGTTTAACTTCTTTTTCAGCTTGAGTGTTAAAGCCTAGCTCTTCTAGGTCATCATCAACACGCCAGTTATCACTACCCTCATCATAATCAGTATCTAATGAATGCCACGCATCAATAAGAGCCTGAACAATTTCATCATCATCATTTCCAAAACTAAATAAATGTAAATTTAAACTTCTGTTACTCATAATATATGTTTTAAGATTAATACTTTGCAAATATAAGACTATATTTTCACATATGCAAATATTATCTAATATTTAATAACTCATCAATAGTAATATCATCTACATTGAAATTCTTTTCATCATCAGAGCCCTCTGAAATACATAACGTTCTTAATACCCCACCTTTGATTGAAATAATAGCATACTCTTCATAGTACTCATACTTACTTACGTCTGAAATTCTAGGAACGTCATAAATAACATCATCCCATTCTTCCAACTCATCATCAGTGATGAATACTTTATCATACGTTTTTAATTCATTCCTTAATTCTGTAATCATGTCATAAATTTTTTCTTCTAATGTTTTCATAATATATAGTTTAAATTATTATACCACAAAGATACAACCACATTTTAGAACCTACAACATACTAAAGTTAGCATTTTAAGAAAAATAAATAAAAGAATTCTTGGGAATTCCTTGCACATGTCCTGGACGTTTTGTATCTTTGTAGTAACAAAGGGCCTGATTAACTATCGGAAGAGTAGACTCCACCCTACGTGTATATTTTTTAGCGCTGGACCATAAAAAAAAGGGACAAGCTACCAAACTTGTCCCTAAACCAATATACAATAGGACCTTAAGGTCTGGCCCCAACCTGTAGACTTTTATTCATCATCTAAATCGTACTCATCGAGCTCTCCCTCTCCATTGTACTGGAATGAGCCAGAGTCACATTCAGAATATGCTGAGCAATTGATTTCCTCAACTGGAATTTTTTTATCTCTAATATATCTTACTACCTGTTTTACTTGCCAATCTAAATTAGATAGTCGGCCACTTGAAACTTCGAATGCAACATATGATTCGTTGCATTCAAAATCATTTACTTGTAAACCAGATTCAACCTCCTTTAACATATTTTCTTCACTTTGAAATGCTACTGGCGTTTCTTCTGCAAATACTATTTCTACTCTTGAAAACCCAAATGTACCCATAATGTTATTTTTTTTAAAAGAATTCAGGTAGTAACGACATCACTTTGAGTTATACTCTTCTGGCCTACTATAAGCCCTGAACTCTTATTTGTTATACAAAGATACAACTTATAATTGTTATATCCTAATGTTTTTATAAAATAATTGCTTTTTTTGAAACGTCAGATAATTCTAATATAATTCTATCTTCATCTCCTGTAATTGTAATCTCAAAACCATCTCGTTCAACAACACAACTATGAGCTTCAGTCAATCTGAACCTAGATAGGTTATTGTCAACCCAATCTCTAATCTCATCGAAGTTTTTCTCCTGAAAGATTGTTTTATCTTTGAAGATTAACTCTTCATCTGTTAAGGTATTTTTTAATATTGTAAACATAATATTGGTTTTTAGTGCTATTGCTTATACAAAGATAAGAATAATAAACCTAACTACCAAATATAATTAGGTTTATTTTCAATTTAATTTAGACTGTAGCTAATTGCTTTGAAACATCGATTAAAAAATCGTTATTATTTACATTATCTTTATTCATTCCACTTGTACCTTTGCCAGTCATAAGTTTGTATTTAAGACCCACAATTACATTTTCTTCATCTAAGAAACGTAAATCACTTTCATCGCCATTGATAACAGTAAAACCGTTGTAATGAGTTGGTAAGTCTTGTTCTTTTTTTACTCCAAAAACATAAGCTACATTGTAACCTCTATTTAAGATATCTAAACTTACTTTGTCGTTAGTCTCACTTCTACTAAAAGTTAAATGATAATTAGTAGATAAGATTTTGTTGTCAAATCTTTTGTTATTTTTAGTATAATCATAAAATTGTACGTTAGGAAATAACTCAAAGATATTTTTGTTGTCAACAATTTTGATATTTTCAAATGGTATATCACTTGTACCATTCAAACGAACTGCAAACTTTTTGTATCTAACTACTTTGCCAGTACGACCAATTTGTTCATCGCCTACAATTGCTTTATGTAGTTTTTCAATTCTAGTCAATTCATTAAACAATTGTAACATAAACCCTTTTTTGTCTGCTAAAAAGTATTCAGTTTTGTTCATTTTACCTAATTGAACTTGGTTAAACCTTGCGGCACCACTGTTAAAAAGACAAGCTTTGGCACAACCTACACTTGCGTGACTACATAAGTTTTTACCTTTGCTATTTTGAGTGTGTGGTGCTAAATACATTATGTAAGTAGTGTACCCTAACTTTTCCCCTTTAATAGTTTTAGAGTTTTTAGTTGATAATAAATTTTTTGGTGCTTTGTAACTTGTTGGAAATTTCATAATTTATATTGTTTTATTGTTATTGATACTGCAAATATAAGACTATATTTTGAACTGTGCAAGTTTTTTACTAATTATTTGCATAAAATATTCCTGGAAACAATATTACCTCATCCTCACCCTCTTCATTTATAAACTCAACCCCTATCTCTGTATGGGCTGGAACTGGTTTACCAGTTACATATACATACTCCTGAAATTCTTCACCCTCTTCAACAGCCAATACAGTATACCCCATAATCTCATCGCTGTCATCTAAACTAGGAATGTTATATAACCCTAAAAATACAAAATCAACCTCTGACGTAAAATCAATCCTAGCCTGTACTATTGAAGCTTTTTCAATATCCTGTTCAGGTGTATCTCTAAGAATTTCAACATAATCTGTACGCCATGTTCCCTTATCTGTTCCTGTACCTATATACATTTCTACTACTCTTTTTAATTTTTTCATTACTCATCAATTTTAGTTAAACCGTTATCCTCACCATGAAAGTCCATTGCAAACCATATTTGTTCCATTGTAGCATCATTACTTAACGCCTGTCCTACAAGTATATGAGCCTCTTCATCAGTACATTTAAACTTACATTTAGCATCATCAATACACCATAAGTTATCTGTATAATAACCCTGTGATTTTAAATAAGCTTTTGCCTGTGCAACCTTATGGTAACTCTTTGGCGTAACTTCTTTAATAGCCTCTAATATTTTCTCATCATTACGGTAAGAATTATCAAAGAATAATGCTTTGCCTGTTTCCTGACAAACAGCACAAATTGTTTTACCCTCTGAATTATCATCTTCATCGAAATAAGCATCAATGAATGTGTAATTCTCATCATCAGTATAATCGTTTTTTACTTCTACTATTTTTCTCATGGTATATTGGTTTAAATTCTATGCAAATATAATACTTTATTTGTTATAAACCTAATTTATAATACAAAAGGTTCAACTTCTGCTTTCCAAACCCGTAAATCACCATAAGACAAAGGTATTCCACAATTACCAAATTGAATAGATTTGTCATCGAGATGTTCAGTCTCACCTCCAACAGTATCTAAATACCATTGATACGCCTCTCTAACATCGTTTAACTTAGATACATTTGTAGGATAAAATCCGTACATAACTTCTCTACAAGTCCTAAAATATAATACTCTTATATTATTTCTACGACCCCCATAATGAGATGTATACGTATGGATATCTGCAAGCTTACCAAATGCCGTAAAACTAATAGGTTTAACGTCTCCATTACTATCAACTTTTAATAGACTCATATCTTTCCAATGATTTAACACTCGTTCAGTAGCATATTCAAATTTAGCCTCGAACTCATCAAAATTAAAGACTTCACCATATACCAATATTTGAACATTGTCTCCCTCTGAAAGTTGAATGCTACGATAAAACTTATTAGGTAAGAATTCGCTTTGGTGCCACATAAATCCTTTTTTTGCTTTGATAACTACTAAGTTATCTTTTCTTATTGCTTTACTCATAATGATTAAATTTAAATGTTATACAAAGATAATACTAATCCAAGACATAACCTAACTTTTAGGTCGATTTAAAAATTTAATAGTTTCCAGTACAGTCTTATATGCTGTCTCAATTCCTGTCATCTCTTCACAAACAATAATTTCCCAACTCCTCTTATACTCTTTGGATACACCTCTAGATAAACAAAATGGATGTTCACCATGTCTAATCTCCATTGAAATATCCCGCTCAACACTTAGCTTATTAATTACAGGAATTAAAGAATCCCAACTCTTATGAAAGTCTCCACCATCAACTCCCATATATTTTGCCACTAAATTATCTTTACTCATAATATTTAATTTTAAATGTTATTTAACAGGTTAACATATTAGCAATCCTGTCCATCATCGCACTAGACTTGTACGTTGCCTTCCTGAATGTATTAGGTTTGATATACATCCCTTTATTCCTGTAGCAATATCCTTGACCCTCTACCTTTTCAGGTATGGTAATATACTTCCTCAATTCCTCATCGTACAGCGACCAATGGGCTGGGGACTCATCCAACTTAGCTCTCCTACGTGCTTCCTTCATATTAGGTGCCCACACATCATTGAAGCCACAGGTAATCCCGTTCTCATCCATCCAGTTGAATAAGTAATTGTACTCTCCTTTTTGATTCTTCATTAACTTGCTCATAATAATTCTTTTAGTGTTATTGATACAGCAAAGATACAACTAATATTCGACCTGTGCAAATATAAAACAATATTTCTTTTTTAAAAATAACCTGGTAAAAGTTTGGTAGTTACATTTATTATCCTTATCTTTGTAATGTCAAAAGGAAACAGCGACAGGGCGGCCACTAATACCAAGTGGGGAAGAGTAGACTCCACCCTACGTGTATATTTTTTAGGTATATATAAACAAAAAAAGCTACCAATTTTGGTAGCTCTCTTTTTTCTTTAACCGACTAGCTTAAGTCGGTCATAGTATCCATATAGTTGATACAGAATTTTAATGAGTCTTGATTCACTCTATAATTAGTTCCGCTCAATTGACTCTCAACTCTACCATTATCTCGCTTAGGAGCTTGTTTTGAGTAAGTAGTCCATTTGGTAACCCCACTATGTAAACCCCAAAGGTTATCACCTTTATCATTCATTTGGTCATCCAATTCAAAGTATAATTGCTCCATATTTGATAACGCCTTACCTTTGATGTCATCCGATAACCTGTTATGACCTAATAATTTAGTTACCAATGCATTTTGTGCCTCAACTCTTGAAACCTTACAAGTTTCAAACTCTTTATACAACTCACCCATTTTAAAGCTCTCTGCCATCGCCAATTTTAAAAGGTGTGGTATTGCTTTGATTTTATCTGTAATGCTCGCAGAGTGTCTAAATTTAAGCTCACCAGCTTTATAAAAGTAAAAGAATTGGTTTGCACAACTTGCGGTTTTATCACCAACTCCAATTGATAATGAACTTGAACCGTCATTGCTATCTAAGATAGTAATGTAACGTGTAACCACATCGTGTGTACCGTCTGGTCTTGGTACAAAAGTTTCACCCTGTATTTGCAATTGAATAAAAGTCTTACGACCACCGTTTAAGTTAGAGAAACGAGATACTTCTAATGTATCATCAAAACCTCTAATACCCATAAGAACCATTTCCATTACATCCCTGTTTTGAGATATAGTGTAACCACCTTTAACAGCGTTGATTTTCTCCATTGTTTTGGTGTTGATAAGACTGAAATAATCACTCTTAACTTCCTGTCCGTCATACATCATTTTATCCTCAACAGATACGATTTCAAAATCCATATCATACTTGTCTAAGTAAAATTGAGTTAAATCTTTGATTGTTGTTGGTACTTTTATTTCTTGAACTTCATTTTGATTTTTCATGATTTAATTGTTTTAGTGTTATTGATACTGCAAATATAAGACTATATTTTGACATACGCAAATATAAAACGATATTTCTTTAAAAAACTTTATTTCTTCCAATTCTTTGTATTGGACTTATTGAACTTTGAGGTGGTGCTATTATAACCGCTAACTCACCTCTTAATACAGTTGTCTTTGTAGCTAGTCCCTGAACATCGTGACCCATACCTACAATTATTATACCCCAATCAACATCCAACGTCTCACCTAAGATAGTATCTAAGATTTCAAAATTGTCATCAGTATCCTCAATCAATTTAGCATCTACCAATTTTTGGTATATAGCATTTCTTTTTATATGATAGTCCTGTGTATCCATATGTATAATGTTTTAATTATTTAACAAAGATAATACTAATATTTGACATACACAAATATAATACGATATTTGTTCATTCTGATACTATTTTAAACATTTACCCTAGACTAAAACTTCATTTATAGGGTAATATAGTATTATTATTAAAATAAATGAAAATAAATACGATTTTATTTGCACAGTATTAAAAAATGTCTTATCTTTGTAGTGTCAAAAGGAAACAGCGACAGGGCGTAGTGTAACACCAACACTGGAAGAGTAGACTCCACCCTACGCCATATTCTGATTTTTTTTAATTCTACTGTGTCAACACAAAGGTAAGCATAAATTTCCATATACACAAGATATATCTACGAAACTTTTATCTAATAGTTTTCGTAATTTTCTTTGGTGGGGTGGAATAAATGTCGTATCTTTGCTGTAAGATTTCAGATAGGCAACTATACTGACCACACCCTTGCACTCAAAAATGAAATGAGAGTTTGGGTGTACCCTCGTTTCTATACTTAAGGCTTTCCAAAAAAAAGCCCCTTAGACGAGAACTGACCTTTTCCAAAAAAAAGGGGTCCTAGCATTTTTTTTTATGCTCAGACCCCCAAGGGGATTATTTTGCCTAAATATTATATTATATTTATGCGCTAGAAACCCTAGATAATATAGGCTTGTACTTGTAGGGGCCGCCCTGGAATATGTCCTGGAATTTTTAGAAACTTTAGCTGGTGGTC
>ENA-UOYD01000080-UOYD01000080.1-marine-metagenome-genome-assembly--contig:-NODE-80-length-34549-cov-6.167150_pt1 | contig 34549 bp, 41 predicted proteins | sample MGYA00238169_ERZ767097 | MGnify/ENA primary metagenome ERZ767097 (study PRJEB28937, sample SAMN06267346) | marine metagenome | isolation source: Columbia River Estuary | place: USA:Columbia River Estuary... | reverse complement strand
CCAAGCAACGGTGTAGGGCTGACCGTTTTTTGTGAAAAATACGACCTGCTTCCACCCGCCAAAGTGTTCTTCTGACATTAATAGAGTCCCATGTCCCGTCTGCGGTTGGCAGCAAGCTGCCGTGCATACCCACCGCGTTGGTGTTTTTCTTCCAAAGCGGCATGGCGCTGTTCTTCGTTGGCCCAAGGCTTTCGCCAAACGCCAATGGCGTAGAGGTTTCGACCTTTTATCAGCAGCAGCTCTTTGTCGTCGCATCGAATAGAGAAGGTGTGCTGTTGTTTTTCTGCGCCATAGGATTCTTTTTCGACGACCCCAGATACGATTGAGTAACCCACTACGACATTGGCTAGTTTGCCGTATCTGTTGATTGCTTTACGTTCCCAGTGACGTTGCACAAAGGCCACTTGATCGCCCTTGCATACATCGCCCGTGCATTTGGTGGTGTAAGCCCGTGTGAGTTTCGATAGGCTCCCAAGATTGGATTCAAAAGCATCCCTGTTTCGCCAATCGTCAACATTGTCATTGAGCGCATCAAATCGAGTTTGAGCATCTTTAAGCAGTTTCATAATTAACTCCATTTAATCGATGTTGGCACATTATAGTCCATATTTAGTCACAAGGCCATAAGATGTATTCATAGGACCCCACCGAGAACGGACCCTGCCACCGCACAAACAACAACAACGCACTTCCTTATTCAGCATCTTTAGGTGTTCGGTTGCACCTGGGGCGCTTGTGAATTCTTATTAATTCTTCCCAATTCTAGGCATCGCGTGGGCGTAGGCGGGGCGTATAGGTTGAGCAAAGGGTTGGTTCTTTTGCTGTATATAAAAGGTGCCTCTTTACTGACACAGGCAGGATGGGTCAAAAATAGGCAGGGATTCAGGGTTTGATTTTGGGGTTGCAGGGAGTGGGCGATTAGTAACAAATATACTAAAATGGCCTTGTAACTAAATACGTTATTCGGTATATTATAGGTACTCAAATACCACTGGTTCACGGCCAGTTAAAGGAGAATACAATGTTAAAGATTACCCCAAGTGCATTCCGATTTGATGACCCAACCGTAACCGATTCTGGTCGCTTTTTAGGATTCAGAAAAACTCTGGATAACGTACCTCAAAACTGGAACGGCTATGCCATACCGCTACTGACCCTGACGGGCGTAAATCGGCTTCAAAGCCTCACAAGCGCCGAAGGCGAACAGCCTATGTTCCAGATCGGAGACAACCAAACAGTCAGATTCTACGACCACTTAGATGGCAATTCTCACGTTATTGAACCGCAGGGGATTGTTCACAACGGCGACACCTACACTTTGTATGAGATTGACTTTGGGCTGTGCATTAACCCAGTAGAATTATCCGACGAAGAATACAACGACTTGTTCCTTGCCTACCAAATTATGCCAGACAAGGTTCAGGATATTTGCAGTCACTACGATGCGCTGTGGGAGAAGATGGATAACTTCGCGCTGTGTACCGACATGAAAAAATCACTTGAAGCTGTTGGCTACACAATGTCATGGGGTCTATCAGCCGAACCCTTCAATCTTTGCAAAGACCCTGCACATTACCTCGAATGGTTACGAGATTTTGAGCCAACCCGCCACGATCACGAAGAAACTGCATTGACGGCACTATTTCAAGCTATCCAAAACCGAGATACCGACGAAGTGCGAGGTACAGATTTGCTATGGGATGTCGTAGACGCTCTGGTGACTTCTGATTTCGTTGAAGCCTATGGCAATAGTTTTTTAAACAAATGGATCGCTGAACACGGGTACGGAATGGAGGGAGAAAAAAAGTGAATACATTAACCCTCGCTACGATTGGGATACAGGGGCTTTTGAAACTTGCGGAGAATGCGCCAAGTTTTTGTTGGAGGAATTGATATGAGCCATCAACTAACCCCATTAACTTTTCACGCCCCTGAAAAATTAACAAAACAGCTATCGATCAAGCAAATATCGGGTGGCAAGCGTAAGGTCGTTATTTCAACCAACTGGCTGCCTTTAGTCGGGTTTGAAAAGGGCGATCCAACTATTGAACGCACCTTGGGTGAGGGTAAGGGCTTTGTTATTGAACGGGTCAGAAATCTGTTCGACAACCCTAAAATCAAGAAAGTCTATAGTCGGGAATACAAGAGCCGAAAAAACAACCCCATTGAAACCCTGCTCGACATATCCAGTCAAAAACTTCTCGATATGTCGATCCCTGTCGGTTGTGAAAGAGTCCATGTGACTTTCAAAAGAGATATTGTCACGGTCGTTCCTATAACTTCTGGGCAATACAAAGCTATCCAAAACGCCAAGTCTGCCCAAGAGCGACTTTCTGTGTTTGCAGGGATGACCAGCGGTGTCGATCTCCAAAGCCTCCAGTCCAATGGGTTTACTGTTTCCTCAATTCTCGAATGGCGTTGTCCAGAAAAAAGGGATGGTGTTAAGGACTTATCGGAAACTGGCGCCCTAGCTGCGATTGCTAACACGGCAGGCGTAAAAAATTTATACAACGAAAATATTTTTGAAGTTGATGTGCACAGACTAGCGGAAGATGCTGCAAAGTCACCATTCACTTTGTTTCATGCCTCTCCACAGTGCGATGACCACTCCAGCTTAAAAACCAAAAAGTCAAAGGCCGGCGCTGTGTCTGATCTGAGCACGACTATCGATATGGCCTATGATGTGATCCGTATCTGTGAAGAATTAAATCCCCCAACAATACTGCTTGAGAACGTACCAAACTGGCTAAAATCCGATGTCTATACCATGTTGTCCGTCAAGCTACGGCGCTTTGGGTACAAGGAGCATGTGTTGGTGGGCGATGCTAGGGATTATGGTGGCTTAACCTCGCGCAAGAGAGCCTATTCCTTTTTTACGGCATTGCCTTCGCATTTTGCATGGGAAGCACCGCAAAGCATCAGTACCACATCTATTTGGACCCTTATCGACAAGCACCTACCTGAATGCCGCGATGTGACGCATTCAAAATCATTGCAAGACGGCATAACAACAGGCCGTTTACGTCCAATCACGCCAGAATCCAACTGCGCCCCGACATTATTAAAGTCACAAGAGCGCATGGCAAAGGACAGCGTAGTGATTAAAAAGGACGGACGGTTGTACTGGCCCACTGAAAAGCTGCTTAAAGAACTCATGGGCATTGAACAATCTTTCGATCTCAGGTGCGTAACTAAAGCAATCGCAAGCGAGATCATCGGTCAGTCGGTAGATATTCCGCTACATGATGCCGTTGTTAGAAGTGCAAAACGGCACATAAATGCCTTTTTCGATTCTCTGGCAATAAAACCAACAATGGTGAATACAGTCTCGTCCTATGAGCAAAACAGGAGTGCGGCCAATGTTATCTACTGACATCGAGCTATTTATTAATGAGCCTGCCACATGGTTGGCGGTCAATCTAGTAATGGCAGGATTAGGGCTTCCTATCCTGTTGTTTGCTATTCGCAGGGCCATGTTGTCTATCGTATTTGGACTGATCTCGGCATTGATCCTCACCGCTTGGCGCATGTTCATACTAACCGGCGTAGCGATTGACTATGACATTAGGCTCCCAGAACTGTTAATGACAGTTGCAGGTCAAAGCAGCCACCTAATTAGCGTTGCGGGGTTGCCGTTACTGGCAGCTACCGCGTTTGGATGGCACCAAATGACCAAGCCATTCATTCGCTAAGAAAAGAAAACGCACATCTGACAATTTTATGAGGGTTTATTGTATGCAATCACAAGACACGCTATTCCGAAAAGCTATGGCTTTGGCCGCTTACGACATGAGCTACAAGCACCTTTTAAACTATGAAAAGCTGTGGGGAGAAGAAGAAGACATCGAATTAGGCAATCAAGCCTTACGCGCCATAGAGGATGCGCTAGGAACCGCAATTGAAGAATCCTTTGAAGATTGGTGGGCGTACAGCCAAAAAGCGACCTACCAAGAAATCAGTTTAAAAAATGTTTCAGAACTATTGAAGCGAACCAAACCAGCAACCGACATCACGGCTGAAACACTGGCATCCAATGATCCACTGTATTTTTGCCTTGCTGAATCTTGTATTGGGCAGGATAGCTGGCGCGACATCTTAGACATGGATCACCAGAGTATTGGTGAACAATTCACTTTTTTTACCACCGAAAATCTCACAACGGACGCAGGATGGGACCAATTTGAAGCCGACAGGTTAGCGGCTCTCGATGTAGGTCAGGGTGTCTTCGATTATGGGACCTCTCGGCACACTATTATTCGGATTCGATAAGGAGAAATACCATGGCAAAGCTAAGACTAGGCGTTATTTGCAGGTACCAACACAATGTTGAGGAACTGCACTGGACGGACATTTCCAATGCCGAAGATTGTAGGGCAAAGGTTCGTGAGTGGCAGGACAACGAATGCTGGGAAAATTGGCAGTTTATGGGTGGCGATGTCAAAAACGATGCTGGGGAGATTGTAGCTATATTTTCCGAAAATGGTCGGATATGGAAACCTGGCAAGGTTGGGAACGAATACTACGAGTTTCTTGGAAGTGATGTTGAGCTGTCCGATGCAGATTTTAACGCACTGATAGAAAAGCAGCTACCGCGCTCGATTAGCAAAGAATAATTGGGGGGCTATTAGATGACTCTAACTCAAAGTGTTGCAGAAACCTTTACTCACAGGTACCAAGGCGAAGAATTAGTCGTCGGTCGCACTAAGCACACCCGCAGTCACTTTGAGCTGCGGGGCAGGGCCGCGAGTCATTCTGGCTACTCCAGCACCTTTGTTGATGATGCCGATTCGATGTCACAACAAGACATTGAGGTATTCTTAAACAAACGCATAAGGAAATTCCAAAAGATGCCGTACTTAGTTGGAACAAGCGACTACGAGGGGTGGCCCATGATTTTTGGGCACTCCACGGCTTTTAACGGTGCAAAATGGTCCGTTCGGATACCCCAGTGGCATTCAGGTGAATTGCTGGCCTACCTGCATTCCCTTGGGATGGACATGATCGATAGAACCAATCATTTAATGGCACACCCTGATTGGGAAAAAAGTCAGTACAAAAAAGAATTGGCACCCTTGTTTGAGCCTGGCTCAAGACCACAACCAGAAGCATGGCTGGTAACGCTGATCAAACGGCATCGAGAGCGCCAAGGATTCGAGGCGGTTTGTAGGCAAGGCGATCTTTTTAGTTTCGCGCAGATTTGACGCACATGGAGTGACGGCATGGAATGTACAACTACGACATTTACGCACGAACAATCTCAGGGACAAGCACCAGTAAACGGAATTAGATCGTAAATATAGGAGCAGGGCATGGATATTCACTTTAGCGAAAAACTACTGCAATTCTCACCGAAATTGGCAGCGCAAATTGGTTTAGAAGAAGCTGTATTGGCGCAATTGGTTTTTGAATCATCCCATTTTTGCCCTACCAAAACGGTTGAAGGTGTTGATTGGTTTTATATGCCCGCAGAACGCTGGACTGACCTGTTATCCTTTTGGGATGCGACTAAAATTAACGCTATGTTTTTAAATCTTGAACGGCGAAAAATACTGGATCGCCAGTTTATCCCCAATGGGCAATTCCTCATTCGCCTATTGCCCAACAGCGACATTGACGCTGCACAGGGGCACACCCAAGACAATTCCGAGCGACAACAAAACCCATCTGGGCTACCGGCCTATATGGACAACACAATCACGCCAACATACAAAACCGCAATGACCCCAGAGTGGACCCCAGACCCGAAATTTGTGGTACCGCGCTTACACGCAGAAACCATCCCAAATGACTTCGTTCTTGAACAAATGCCGAACTTTAGAGGTTACTACATCGAAACAGGCACCCTAGCTGCAGACTGGAATAGCCGGTTCGTTAGGTGGGTGAAATCTGAATGGGCAAAATTGGCGCGTCCGAGCTATAAGCCTGGTACGCATAACGAACGTCAAGAAAAGCGCGATGAAGTCCGAAGAAAAATTATGGACATAAACGACACCAATTGGTGAGAGAAACCCTCAAAAAGCAAAAAGCCCCGCGAGAGCAGGGCTAATCTTTTTACTAAGCATCCCCGTCTGGACGGGAACTGGGCGGTGCGCTGCGAGCGCCGTGAACAAGGTAGCCCAATCGCTACGCGAGTTTACCGACTAAGGTGACTGCAATCCCCGACTAAGGGGACCGCAATCCACGAATGAAACGCCCACCACCAATCTAGGCCAGAACAATTATCCCGTCAACCCTTTGCTAACTCCCCTTCTTCAAGGGCAGGTATTCTGTGGGTTAGCTAACGAAAACCTCCCCAAAAAACGGCTATTTGTAGCTGGCTAAAAAGCACCCAACTGTGCGAACGCACAGTTGGCAGAAAAAATTAATTTTCCCTTGTGGTTAAATTCTACGAAATAGATAAGGGATTTCCGATGGAACCGATACGTATACCCAGACGATGTGACGACATGCCCACTTTTTTGGTTTGGGAGATGGATGTTGTAATGATTCCAACGATTTGTTTGGTGATCGGCATTATGACTGAAACGGCATTTACACTTTTCGCTGTGGGTCTAGTTACTGCTCATTTCTTTATTAAATTTAAGGATGGCAAGCCTGCCAACTATTTAGCGCACCTGGCTTACTCAGTAGGCTTTCCAGTGACCAATGCCCGAACATTCATAAACCCATTCATAAAGCGCATGTTTCCATAAGGAATTGTTAAGACAATGGACAAAAAAAATTACGACCGAAGCTGGAACTCTCTAAAAGAAAGTAACCGGTATCTGATTATCACAATCGTGTTGCTTGCAGCATCACTAATGATGTCGATGTGGCATTTGGTGAACAGGGATACCACTACCATCGTGGTGCCTCGCCAGATGACAGAACAGTTTTCCATAACCAGCTCAACAGCAACATCTAACTACTTCGAGCAATGGGGTTGGTTGGTTAGCATGAGCCTTGGAAACGTCACTGAAAAAACTTACATGATGATAAAAGACAACATAAACCAGCTTTTGTCACCAGCGATAAGAATTCAAGTTTTGGTTCAAATGGACGACGACATGGCGGCCATGAAAGCCAATAAACTAGAGATTTCGTTCATCCCAAAGGAAGTCTATAGCGATCCAGAAACGGGGGAGGTGTGGGTGACAGGGTTGCAGAAGAAAATGGTGCTAGGAAAGGCACACCAATCGCAAAACATCTATTACTACATGCAATGGACCATAGACAATTTTCAACCGACGCTGCAATTAATTGAAACGCACGAGGGTACTCCAAAATGGTAAAAAATATAGCTTATACAGCCCTCGCTGTGATCTCCATAAATGTTGCAGCAGAGTCATTGCCCAGCGTTCCGGTATCCGTTGTCTCTACGCGAACACCAGTTCCGGCAGAGGCTCAAAATCCCACCACGACACCAAGCAAGACCATTGATGGCGGCAGTGAAGGAAAGGCCGTTCGGCAGCCGTATGAAGTGACCAACCTTCGCACGAAAGAGGTGTACATAGCTGAACCTGGCACCACCATGATGCTCAAGATCAGTCGCTATCACCTAAACCGCATCGTGACTCCATTCGGGGAGCCTGCAGTAGATACGGCAGCTAAAGGAACAACGACCCAAATTAAAGATAACGTCGTTCTTATCGCTACGGAATCCGAAGCGCCGGTAACGCTGTATATCCGCGAGAAAGGTACCCAAGACATTGCCATCAGCCTCGTACTAATTCCGAGCGAAATCCCGCCAAAGGAAATTACTTTGGAACTTTCACCCGCCTATATGACGGGCAGCATGATGGCGCGACCACAAGCAAAACGGTGGGAGCAGAGCCTTCCGTTTGCAGAAATGATTACCACGTTATTTTCAGACATCGCAAAAGGTCGAATGCCGCCAGGTTATCGCTTTATCCATGCAGCAGCGTATCCAACCTACATTCCTGTTTACTGCAAGCAGCCAAGCCTTGAGTTTAGCTTCACTAATGGCCAGATTTTGGAAGGCCATAACATTTCAGTGGCTATCGGCACAGTGAAAAACATTGGCACCGATTCGACAGAATTTGTTGAAACGGGCTGTGATGCTTGGAATGTTGCTGCAGTCGCAGCATGGCCTAACGTCTATTTAAAGCCTGGTCAGTCGTCTGAGGTGTATGTTGCATTAAGAAACAATAAAGAGCCGCTAGAGCGTTTAGAGCGACCTTCATTGGTCGGAGGTGGCAGCTAATATGGAAAGTATTAAGAGCAAATGGTCAGAGCTAAGTGCTCGCAACAAAAACGTATTTATCGGTGTTGCGATTGCGAGCCTCATTCTATTTATGATGGTTTCAGGCTCCATTTCGATGGACGAGACAGCCAAGAATAAACCAGCAGCAAACGGGGCAATTCCTGCGCGACGCAGTTTGTTGGCAACCAGTGACAATTTGGACATGGATGCAGCGCAGATTCGCTTAACTCTAGCAGCCTATGAAGACGACATTGCGACACTCAAAGGTCGCCTTGCTAACCAGACAATCGATATTGAGAAGACCAACGAGGACAAGGAAGCGATAGACCAACGCTTGGTTCAATTAACAAATAATTTAACAAAAATGCAGGCCCAGAACGACGAATTGTTGAAGCTAATTAAAACAGTGGACCAAAAAGCTGTTTCAGCACAGGCCACGGGCGAGCAAGCATTACAAATCCGCCAAAGTCCTACTCCGACAGTAACAAACGCGGGTGACGTTGCTACCGCAGAAGAACAGATAGAAGAACGCCAAATTGGGTCTGAGAATGTGGACACCAACCTGTTTGCGCTCAAGCCAGGTGCAGGAACAACACCACGATCAGAACCTTCGCAAAATGCAGATACCCGTGTCGGGCCAGAGATCGTGACATTCAACGTCAATAGCTCTGAAACCGTTGACGAAGAAGCAGAGGAAGAGTCTCGACCAAAGGCAGAATTTTATATTCCGCCAGGCTCGATTATTTCAGGAACATTAATTACTGGTTTGGACGCTCAGACCAATGCAGGAGCGCGTCAGGACAACACTCCGGCCCTCATTATGATCGAGGACCCTGCAATTATGGCGAACTATTGGAAACTCGATATTTCTAAATGTATGGGCTTGGTTCAAGGCTACGGAAACCTTTCTGACGAAAGAGCACATCTGCAGGGAGTCGTTTTAACCTGCGTGACTACCAAAGGCGACGTAATCGAAGCGCCGATGCCGGGCTACGTTGTAGATACGGACTCAAGCACTGGATTGCGCGGCAAGGTCATTACCAAGCAAGGCGTTGTTACCCAAAAAATCTTTATTGCTGGGGTAATGGAATCTTTAAGCACAATGCTTGGAAACGCATTCCAACCTACAGAAGTAACTTCTGTCGCAGACCTTGGCAGTTTAGCTGCTGGTGCCGGAGCAAGCGGTATGGGTAACGCATTCAGCAAATTAGCGGATTTGTACGTTGATCTGGCTGGGCAGATTTTTCCAGTCGTAGAGATTAAAGCCCGCCGGAAATTGCAGTTTATCACCACGGCGGGTATCGATTTAAACGCTAACAATAGCGCCACCATCAGCGCCAAGAACACCACACAATCGAATACCACTCAGATGGCTACGAGGTAAACCATGAAAACCAAACTAATTTTAAGCCTGGCAGCCACGCTCGTACTAACAGGTTGTGCAAGCAACCAGAATAAATGGTCTTGCAACGCGCCAGAGGAAGAAAAGTGTATGAGCGCGGAAGATGTCTATAACGAGTCAATGTATGGCTCTACCGATACTGCAAAGGCCGAAGTTTTAGAAGAAGCAACCGATCAATCGGCGGTTGTTTACAACCCCGATGTTCACATGCCGTTTGTCGCTATTGAGGCAGACAAGCCGGTACCCATCCGTGTGCCATCAAAGACGATGCGGATTTTCGTGTCGTCTTACGAAGACACCAACGGATACCTTTACAGTAGTTTTTACACTTTTCAAGACATCGAACAGCGTCAGTGGGTGACAGGCAATACAAATGTGTCCACTTCAATGCCGTATGTTTCGACACCTTTAATGTACTAAAGAACCATTAACCACCGCTCTCGGCAATAAGCACGAAGCGAAAAACCAAAGAAAGGAAGACTAAAAATGAAAAAGAAATTCAATACTAAAAAAGTGCTTACCGTCGTAGGTGCAACTATCACGATTATGGCTTTACCTGAACTGGCACAGGCAGGAACGGCCGCTACTGGTGGATCAGGAGCAGTTTTTGGTGCATTCGACGGCCCTTGGGCAGATATACAAAATTTTATGACGGGTAGTTTTGGCAAGTTGCTTGCTGGTTTGAGCGTCATAGGTGGCGTAGCAGCAGGCTTGATTAAAAACAACATCTGGGCATTTGCTACAGGTTTGGGTATTGCAATCGGTTTTAACCAAGCACCCGCCCTTATCACTGCATTGTTTCCTGCCGCAGCATCAGCAGCAGAAATCCTAAATGTCTTACCTGGTCTTTAACCAGTGATCAGAAAAGGGGTCCAGCGTTAATTCTGGCCCCCTTTTCTGTTTTAAAGAGGAACGTATGAAGCGCATTATCGGAACGACACTACTTGTCGCACTAGCAACTACCGCTTTTGCAGACACAGCAGCAACAGAGCAAAAATCAGAATTCACAATTGAAGTGCAGCCTTACAAGGCCATGTCAAAAGAAGACCAAAAAACATTTAAAGCGTTCAACTGGGAAGAAAAAAAGCAGTTTCGGGCAGCACAACGAGAACTAGCATCAGAAAACAGCCCTTATTACGCGGCACCTCGACAGGTTGTAGGTATTAATTACTTGAACGTGATGTTGGGCGTACCTTCTTTGTATTACGAAAAGCATTACGACCGACAGAAAGCTATTCGTGTGGATGTTTTTGGTGGAAACACTCGCGCAAGCGGAATAGACGCTAACGTAATCGGTGGTTCTGTCACATACAAAAAGACATTTTCACCTTATGGGATGTTTTGGCGGGCTGGCGTAAGCGCGATTCAGACGACAACGAAACTTTCTAGCGGAACAACTTTTATGCCTGTACTTGCCCTTGGTGACGAGCTGCTTTGGGAGTCGGCAAACGTGCTGTTCGGGTACGAACTGGGATATGGCGTAGCCGGTGGCTCAAACATCTTCTCATTTTACACGGGCTACAGTTTCTAAAAATATAAAGAATAGGGACGCGATTATTCGCAGTCCCTCATATTGTGGAATATGAATGAAGAAAACCTACATTTTTATTGTTTTGGCGGTGGCAATTATATCTGTTGCCGCGAAAGCAGAATTGCAGCACCGACCCTATCCTGGCTTCGATTTGCATATCGATTGCGATACGCGGCTTGCAAAACTAGGGCGTTTTGAGCTGACCAAAGATACGGGCAATGCCAAGCGGCCGTCATCCTATTCGCTGGACAGAAATATTCCTGAAAGCTGTCGGCAGACATCGAGCCGAACGTACCAAAGTGCGTTGAAGTCACAAGGCATCACCGACGTTTCAATAGATGTCGGCCACCTGGTCGGGGCAAACCAAATGGATTCGTCCGTCGCAGCCATAAAAGCCAGCATGTACATGGGTAACATGGTCCCGCAGTTTTCCGCCTTTAATCGCGCCAAGGGCGCTTGGTACCAAACCGAGCTGCTAACCGAATGCTTACGAGAGAAAACACCTCTGGTCGTATTCGTAGGCACAATTTTAGGCAATGACACAGGGAACGATTACTTTTTAGAAAGTCACGGGGTTAAAACGCCAGATTATATGTTCAAAATTGTCTATCGGTCTGACCTTAATCGCGTTCAGGCATTCGTTTTCCCAAATTCACCCGATACCAAGGCGACCAATCTGGCCGATTACTTGGTTACAGCACAGGGTCTATCACACTCACTAGATTCAATAGAAGTGTTGGATAAATTACAGGATTACCTGTCCGCTATCGATGCTCACAAACCGATACCCTTTGACCAAGAGCTTTGGGAAGTTAAAGCGTCAGGCAACAAATTGAATTGTGAAGGGACATTAGCAGACAACAGTTAAAGTCCAAGTGGAACAGTAGGAGGCTATTAGATGAACGACTTTTTTAGACGACTAATTATCGGTGTCAAAAGAGGGACGCTGGAGTTTGAGGAACTAGAAATTTTGGCAGAGCATGTCACTTGGAGCGACACTAAGGTTCATTACCGTATAGAGCTGTTTTTCCAAAAATGCCTGATCTCTCGATTGCACGTTGAGAATTGTACGCTTCCTGAAAACCACAGTTACTCAGAAGTGAAGGTCTTCGAGATTTACGATAACTTCCAGTACGCAACAATACCTGGCTACAAAAATGCGATTGGATTTTTGAACGATGCACTGGGCCACATGGGAGTTGGAACCGCCTATGAAGTCCCAAACCACACAGGCTACTTAGTACAAACAGATGACCGGCTATACCGATGCCTCGACGATTACCTTCTAATTACCAGAACGGGCAATGGAAGATATAAGACCGAGCAAATCCGGTCACAAGAAAAAATCGGGTGCGCTCTATGACTAACAAAAACCAAGCCAGAACCTTATTCGATATTGCCAATGACAGAGTAGAACATCTGCCAACAGGTCTGATAATTATAATTAGAGCAACCGACGATCCCGAAGCGTTACGAGGCATTGTTGCCAAAAAAGGGAAGGCGAACAGCCAACAAATTTGGGAATTGATCGACCAAGCCATCGAATTTTATCAGGCGCGACAAGCAGCCTAAAAACCATCATCCACGGAAGGGAAAATGAAATGAACCTATCTAATAATGTCGTTGTTGTGGATTCCGGCTGTGATCTGCCCAGCGAGTTCATACAAAACAATCCAATCCGAAAAGTGCCACTGAATTATGTCGTTAATGGCCAGGTGTATTTGGATACACTGAGCACAACAGAACGCCTCCATGCGTATATTAACGATACCTTTAACCTTAGAAAAAGCGTGATGTCGATGGAAACAACTCCCGAACAGATGCGACAATTTATAGTCTCTGAAATCGCCCCATCATTCGATTCCTGCCATGTTCAAACAATTAGCGCAGCTAGAAGCCTCACCCACAAAAACTGGCTAGACTCCCTAATACAGTTGAAGCATTGCGGCAGAGAAGCGAGACTGCAGGCAGACCCAAGAAGCCGATTCAATTTTCGGCTAAAAAATACCGGAACGCTATTTACTGGGCAGGGTGTTATTGCCGCCCATACAGCCGACTTAATCAAACAGGGATTGGAAGCGAGTCGAATCCGAAAAGAGATTGACATGCTAATTCCAACCGTTCGCGCCTACTCAGTGCCTCAAGATGTCGATTATTTGCGAATACGTGCCAACCAAAAGGGCGACAGGTCGGTGAATGCACTGGTGGCAAAAATGGCTAAACAATTCGAGATACTTCCGATAATTAAAGGGTATCAGGACGAATCTAAGCCCGTTGCAAAAGTCAGAGGCCGCCATAAGGCCATAAACTCACTGATGTCGTATGCCATTGCACGACTCCAAAATCTCACAAGCCCGTATATTGTCATTAGCTATGCTGGCGCACTCTCTGACCTGACAAAGTATGAAAAATATAACGATCTCAAAACCCTTGCGAAATGGGAGGGCGTAGTAGTGCTTGAAACCGTGATGAATTTGGCTGGGGGCTTAAACCTCGGACCTGGCGCTGTCTGTTTGGCATTGGCCACACACTGTAATAGGCTGAATTTTGATTCCGCCGAAAAAGAGTAACTAAAGAAGGAGCATAATGTGGTTGAACCAAGCGTCGAGCTAAAAGAACTTAGGCTAAAGGCGTTGTGCGCTATTCTCGACAAAGCGATAGAAGATGCCCTAAAGAAAGACTGCAACATCAGAATATATCCCTTGCTTGAAGAAACATATTTCCTAAAAGCTGTGGGTCTTTGTAACCGTGGCGAAACAAGCCTAAAGCTGCAATATTCGACTAGCAAAAAATCCAAAGCTGGCTATGAGCTAGAAGTGGACATGGACCAAATATACACAATTGAAATCAGCGATATGGAAATCAGAGGGTACGACTGCGACGGCGAGCCATTCAACATTATTGCGCCGCCTGGCATAAAATTTGAAAGGATGGTGCCTATGCTACTATCGCTACTATCGGCTCTAAAGCGTGCAAGCTAACCCTTCATTTGTTCAAACTTATCCTGCAATCGACACTCAAATTCAATATTTGTTCAAACTTATGCTGCATTTGTTCAAACTTATGCTGCATTTGTTCAAACTTATGCTGCAAATCGACGCTTATTTTACGCCAACACTAGCCCTAAAGGTTGACGGTGCGACAGGGGTGCGATACGATTAATAATCAGCAAATATCTAAGAAGCCCCCACTAACGGAGGGCGAAAGATAAGGAGTACCACTATGCCTAACCTCAAAAAACTTTCTAAAGCACAAATAGCAGCCATCAGAACAGAGCTTCGCGTCACAAAAACAAACGCCATTCATGCCGCTGTTGGAACGCCAGATAAAATTCAGGCCGGTCTAAATAAAATGCTTTCTAAAGAAAAAATCCACTTTCAACACTGGACTGGCAGCAACAAGAACAAAAGTCTGTCAACTGATGGGCCGACGGTGCGGTGGGTGAAAATATGCGAAATTCTTGGGTATACCTTTGAACGCGGGAATGATGCCCCACGCGGAGGCGCAGACGGCGATTACTTCATTAAAAAGGGCAACCGGACCACCATAGATTTCCTCGCCATCTGGCAGCAATGCAGCGCCCCTGTTGTCACCAAGCCCAAACCCAAAAAAGCAGCCACGAAACCGCTGAAAAAAGCAGCCACGAAACCGCTGAACATCGACTTTAAGATTAAAAATGCACCAAATTGCGACTATTACTTTTAAAAAAGGAAATCTTCAATGGCGATTAAGAAATCTGTGCGGCTCACAATGCCGACAATAAAAACCCTGAATAACATCTCCGATATAGGTAGCGGTGACATTAATTTTTCGGGGTCTATTAATAGTTTGGCTGAAAAGTTTGAGGTTTTAATGGCTGACAATTTGCCGGAGCTTTCGGAAGCAAAAATATTTGCGTTTCGCTGTGCGTACAACGGCTACATGCCGCATCCTGATCCCAAAGTTGAGGCATCCACACTACACTGGGCGATTAGCGAGGGCTACCAATACGACGAGCAAATTAAAATGGAGTTGGACGATGCGGAAGTGGACATCCACGAATTTATCGCTGAAATTAAAGCGTGGTCGTTATCTCAAAAATTAGCTGTTATCTATATGGCTAAGAGCTTTTGGCGCAGTGGTCCGACGATAGTGTGAACTTGAGGCTTTCGGCTGATGTAAAAGTAAGAGTAGTACATCAGTCGAATGAGAACGGATAGCCACGCTAGTCATCGTCTACGCCACCGGCTTGTTTTTCAACCGTGATCGGCATCTGCAGGGTGTTCAAAGTCTTTCTTAATTCTTCGGCAAATTCCTGAGAATACTCCAGCTTCACAGAAAGCCGGTTATTTGTTTCGGACAACCCAGAAATGATGCCATCCTTTTCCCTAATCTCAGTGCCAAGCGCAGCCAAACGATCTTGAGTAGATGCCAGCCGTTCTTCTAGCGATTCCTGCTTGTTTAACAACTCTGTGTTGTCACTTAATGCCGCTCGGTTAGTATCCTGTAAGGTTTTTAAGCGATCCTCCAAAACAGCCCCAATCTTTTCAGAATCCTTTAGTTTGCCGCTTAAAATAGTTAATTCACTCGCCTGATCGGTCAAATGTTCCAGTGAGTCTTTAAGCGTTGAAACTTCGGCACTCAATGAGCTAATAAGTTCGCTGTTGTATTTTTCAAGCTCCGTCGATTTTTCCAGCGCATCTTGAGCCTCTTTTCTCAGGTCGTGAATAACGCCACGCAACACCATGTCACTCTTTATTAATTGAGCCACTTGTTCATTAGAACCACTCAGTTTTTCTTGAAGACGGGCTATCTCTTGGTTTAGTCGTGTTGTGCGACTTTCATGGCCTTTAAGAAATTCTGCCTGTTGATCTTCCAACACTTGTCGTCGCTGATCTATGTCACGAAACATATCGGACTTAATTTGCAGCAGAGCATCGAGCAACGCCTTTTTAGTGTCTTCACTAAAATAGCTGCTTGTAGGATCGTCTGGTGCTGCCTTATGGCCATCCGACTCAAGCAAATCTAAATTGGACATCAATTCAGAGCCTCGATCTTTCGCCAAATCAACAAAGAACGTCTGCATCGCATCGGACAGCGTAGAATTTGAAGGGGACTGCCCACGTTCTTTAAAGTACAACTGCAACTCTTTAATCTTCGGTTGAATCCCTTGTTGCAGCAGATCATTGGCAGCACGGTAAACACCATTTTTATTAACAGACCGGCGTGATTGAAACGTGTCTTTATTAGGTTTAAACGATTCTCTAATAGATTTAAACGATTCTATTTCTCTTGTGAGCGTTTCTAGCGTGTCTATTTCTCTTGTGTGCGTTTCTAGCGGGTTCATATAAGCACCAGTGTTATTTGATTTAAAATAGTATACTGTAAAATTACGTTAAATGTAAAATTACACATATAATAGTTGTATTATTAATGTTTGTGTAATAACATTAATTATAGAAGGTAACTAAACAGAGTCCTTCACTAAGCTAAATAACCGCCCTGTTACGCACGGCACTGGAGAAAACAATGACCATGACTATCGACGAATCCCTCGCTATTGATAACGCACTTGAAGGTGTCCAACTTCTCAACACCTACGCCCAATCTGAATTAGAACCAGACGACCTCACCTCGTTCCAGACCGCCTTTGCAGGTCTACTCGAAAACTACGACCTCTTAGGCACAGAAGCCTCGCTTACAGCCATGTGTGCGTCACAGGCCACCGTAGAAGTAATAGACCCCTGTGTGCATTGCGGCAAAAGCACCAGTTTTGGATCAGGACTTTATGTAAACCGAATACCCGCTGAAACCGAAGATGCAGATGGCTATATGTGCGCTTCTTGTCAGTCTATTGAATGCGTGGTCTGTAAGCAGCCTACGCTCGATTACAGCTTCAATGACGAAGGCGATGCCTTGTGTGATGAATGCTCTGAAAAAGCCCACACATGCACTGTGCTGTGGTCTACAGAAGGTATTGAGCTTACCAATGCCCATTTGAACTGCTACTACCAGAACGACGAAGAAATTAAGAGGCTCATGCTCGGTGTCGTAGCCGAAGAACTAGGCTGGGATATTGAGGACATTGGCGATTGGGAGTACCCCATCATAATTGAGTGGATCATGCCGAACCGTGTCGAGTTTCGACCATTTATGGGGCTTGTCTTTGTAACGGACGACGATTCAAAAGAACAGCCGTCTATGACTGCTACAGGGGGTTACACATGGAATTGGCACTAGCAGAAACACTAGCAAATGCGATTGAGGACTCAAAACTGGTTGAGGGTTATTCAGGACGCGGAATGTACGGTCGCACCACTACCGGCATCATCGTTAAAAGTCCTACTGCTGCCCTTGAGTGCGTTATTAAAAGCCCTCAATTGTTTCTCGATGACAAACACCAACCCTTGCACGGCTTCAAAGGCGTTGATGGCTTTCGATTCGACAACATGGGCAAGGATTTTATTCTTTACTGAGTTGTATCCACAACTTTGGGAAGCACTGGGTTTAACGCAAGACACATTATAACAACCACACAATAGCCGTCGCTGGCGGCTGCAGGAGAAATACATGCTAAATACTGAAACTAATCTAACCGCTGTTTATGGAATGATTGAGGCACTTAACGGTGTCAGCACGGGCGCATCAAACGCTAAAACGAGTCTGCTCGAAACTTTTGTTGATGACCGATCTTTCTCTTTTGTATTTAAAAATGCTTACAACCACCTGAAAACAACGGGCATTTCAGATCGCACCGTTGAGAAGGTTGAAGAATTGGCCGAAGATGGCGGGAATCGTGGTGAACGTGAGTGCCTTACCGACGACGAAGTTAAAAAGGTAGCGATGTGCCAAGACAGGACATTAACTGGGGCAGCACTTCTTGGTTTCTTGTCGGCCTGTCGATCAGAGCTTACTGTAGATGCCTACGATGTTCTTACACGGATGTTGATCGGTGACATGCGCTGTGGAATTACAGCAACGGCCTTGAATAAATTGCGACCCGGATACGTTCCGTCTTTTAAAGTCCAGCTTGCACACAAATTTGAAGAAAAGCGGTTGAAAACCTTTCCCGTGGCTGTCGAAGCAAAATACGACGGTGTGCGCTGCATCGCCCTGCTGGAAAAAGGCGGCGTTAAGCTATTTAGCAGAACAGGCAAGCTGCTAAAGGGAGACTTCCCACATCTTGTTGAGCAACTAAACGCCTTGGCACAAACAGCGAAGTCCGTTTATGGCGACGAAGCAATCGTTTTGGACGGCGAAATCATGGACGAAGTATCAGGTTTTAGCGAAACTGTTGCTGCTGTGCATCGCAAAACTAAGAACACCAATGTCTCGTTGTTCTTGTTCGACATTATGCCAGCATCCGAGTTTGAAAGTGTCACCTGTGACCTCCCCTATCATGTACGTCGCGCTGCTTTGAAGAGAATCATTGCAGAAACGGCCTTTGGTGATAACCCGTCGGTTCAGCTATCAGAAGAATATCTGTGTCATTCGGTCGAAGAAATTTTCAACATCAACGCCTCAATTTTAGACAAAGGCGGCGAAGGCGTGATCGTTAAACCAATGAACGGCAAATACGAATTTAAGCGGTCGTTTCACTGGATGAAGGTGAAAGCCAAGAACACGCTCGATCTCGTAATCACTGGCTGGGAGAAAGGCACAGGACGTATAGACGGCATGTTGGGTGCGTTTGTCGTGGATCACTCTGGAGTGTCCGTCAATGTTGGGTCTGGCTTGACCGACTACCTGCGGGGCTATTTCAAGGGCAACGAAGAATCTTGCATTGGACAGATGATCGAGGTCGAGTTTCACGAAGAAACACCCGATGGCTCACTAAGACATCCACGCTTCAAGGCATTCAGAACTGGCGAGTTAGCAACTAACCCAAAATCCATTGAAGACGGCGCTGGCTGCTAAACGCCAAAACCAGAGATCAGGCAGCAAAAACATCTGCTGCTTGGTCATCCCATATCCGCGTCCAATTTATTCGTGGCGAGCGAAACACCTATTCGTTCAGCTACAAAGGTGGCGAGCACGAAACCGACGGGCTTAAAAAAATGGGGTGCTGGGAGTGACCTCGGTATTGCTTATTACGATTATTTTTTTGTTGATTTATCGCATATACGGTGTGCTTTTTGTTGTAGGTGCGATAGGGGTGCGATATAATAATTTTATTGTAAAATAAACCAGAGAAGGCAGGGGTTGCGATGACATCTCTCACCTGATCGCACTAGCAAGAGAACGTGGATTAATGGAGCTAGACATGGAAGCAATCACTACATTAGCAATAGATATTAACGAAACCCATATCCTATTTACATACGCTGGTGGTGAAGCCGAATTGCAGCTACCCGCAACACCCGATTCTGTACATTGGATCAATGGTGTGGAAGAAAAAGATTGGACAGACGAACACCGCGAAGTCTTTGCGTTCTTATGTGACCAGTATTTCAGCCAGTTTAGCAGCGTTGAATGTGCAGCAGCTTCCGCACTTGTAGGCGAGAGGATTAAAGCAGTCGTTGAAGTCGATGGATTTCACGTTGCGTTTGCAGAAGCCGATCCTAATGGGGCTTACGTCCTCCAAGAAAGTCGTGTGCGAAACTATTACAATAAGAAAGCATTGTACGAATGGGCTGATGATGGCACTGACATACCGCACCTGATCGCACTAGCAAGAAAAACAATGCCAGATTTAATGGAGAGCAGCCATGGAACACACGATTAGATCACGAAAATTAAAGGGCAAAGAGTTCACCTTCCTATGGACTGGCGTTTATATCCGCCTGTGGGATGACAAGAAAAAAGAATGGGATCAGATCGGCAAGGGTGGTGGCTTTATGGGTTCGATGCTTGAGGCCGATACTGAGAAAGAATTTATACGCAAAGTTAAGCTATGGATGCGGGACTATCTGGAATTTAAAACGCCAGACGACGAGTTCGATTATGGTGCGTACTTGGCAAGCAACGAACGGCTTTAAACCTCACAAGGAGTAACACAAGCCAGTGACAGATTGATTATCTCAACTATCCTTGTTTGTTAGGGACGTTTAACAATCACGCAAGGCTGCGGATTAACCGAAAAGGTGAAATCCAATGGTCCGGTTCAATTATAAAAACTTAGGTTTCGTGCGACAGCTATATCTGAGTATTACATGGGGCAGCATGGCCATTTTAATAATTGGGCAGCTCTACGCTTTTTATAGAGTGACGTTATTGGCCCCCTCAGATGTCCTAACGGGCATAATAGTGACAAGCTTTTTGGTGGGACAATCGGCTTGGATAACCTGGGCAGTAATAAGAAGAAGCACAGAACAATTACGGGTGCTTTCTTATATTACAGGCATCCTATTTTTCGATTTCATAAATGGCTCGATGCTGTTAATAACAAAAAATATTTCAAAACAGGAAATTAACAGGGCGGAATTAGACCCTTTTTGGTAAAGGAAACAGTATGACAACAATGGCGATAGGCACGGCAGCGCAGTCCAAAGGGCATCTATCTCGACTACAGCAAGTCGCCGTTCTTGATACAGTGGCCGGCATCCGATTAATTCAGGAAATTAACGCGATGCTTACTGTCTACCAAAAGGGTACCAGACCAGTAAAAACCACCTTGAATAGCCGAAAAAAAGACCTTCGGAAATTTCTCTATTACCTCTTAACCGTCATTCCCCGCGAAGAAAATGGTATTGTGACTGTTGATGGCATTCAGAAAATAGATGTGATGGTGGTTGGCGGGTTTGTAAATTGGCTATTAAATCCATCACCAATCGACATAGCCAGACGCAGACGATTCGACCATCCTGAGTGGAAGCCGCTATCGGGAAAGCTAATCCATTCGTCGATAAATTCAGTAATTATTGGACTAAGTTCGATATGGAGCTACGCGATTAAAACCGAGTCGTTTCCCATCACGCGGAACCCATTTGCCCTGGTGCCAAAAATCAAACCGAACGAGGCAGGCGAAAGTTTGGTAAAAAAGCGCCTAAAAGATAGGGAATTTAGCAAAGAAGGTATTAAAGAACTCTGCAGGTACCTAGCTATGCGCCGACAAGATTTTCAACAAGACCCACTTAATAATCGCGATGTCCCAATATTTCAATGGCTGTTTACCATGCTTGTAGGCACAGGATCGAGGGTGTCTGCAGCAGCAAACGCCAGTTACGAACAAGATATTTTTCTTATTAAAGGGGAACCTCACCTTCGTTTGAAAGTAAAAGGTGGTGACGAGCATGTGCTTGCATGGACTTTAGAAGAAGCCTACCAACTCTTCTTAGAAGATATGAGGGTCCTATTGGGCAGCGAATATAGTGAGGACGTTGAGGCATATCCCTATTTATTTAAAACACCCAAGCGCATTAAGATGGCAAAAAACCGAACCACAGGCAAACCAAAGGAAATGCCAGCCACCGCGATCTGGTCACTGACTAAAGATTTATTTGGCGAAGCAAAAGAAGCAGCCGATAATGGAGAGATAGAATTTAGCGAAGAAGATTACGACAGGTTAGAAAATTTTTCACCACATTGGTTTCGACACTACCTATTAACACAATTGACGAATGATCCAGAGTACGGTTTAGAAATAGCACGACAAATAGCAGGCCACAAAGATCCGAGAACAACAGCAAAATACGCGCACAAAAATCAAGAAGAGATTAAACGCGGTCTTACAAAATATACTCCCAGAGTGGGATGAAAATAAGGAACTAACATGAGCACAACTCTTACAAAAAACCAGCTAATCGATAAGCTCGCCGCATCCGACGAGTCCCTTTCAAAATCAGGTGCAAAGAAAACAGTAGACAGTTTTTTTGAGCTGATGGCTGGCGAGCTGGCATTAGGCAATCGTGTGAACGTAAATGGATTTGGTACGTTTGAGGTTAAAAACCGTGCAGCACGACAAGGCCGGAATCCACAAACGGGTGAACCAATGCAGATCGCTGCATCTAAATCGGTTCGCTACAAGATCAGCGCTGACATGAAGCGAAAAATTAACGGCTAACAAAAAAAAGCCGGTCAATTAGACCGGCTTCCTTAAATATCCTCGGTAATACCTTTCGGTGTTACATGAAAACGCCCACGATATTTACTGCCAAAATACATACCAATAGAAAGTCTGTGCGGTTAGCTGCAATCTTTGTTAAATCTTCTTTACTCATTATTGTATCCTCGGTGTTCTTGTTTAATTTAAAGGTCTTTTGACCACACCTATAATACCAAACCCCTTCCCCACTATCATCCGACCGACCGAGCGCGAGCCAAAACACAAAGCCCAATAATCACGGGGGTTACAAGCCGACAGCAAAAAGCCAAATGTGCGTCCGCACAGTTGGCCAAAACATGAGAGGGGGAAAATCAGTAAAGTTGGAGGCTCAACAAATCACTTACGGAACAAAGCGTTATAAACGACACGAATTAGATTGGCCTCACCATTCTCCAACTCGTCCTGATGGACGAAGTAAGCGAAAGTAATGCCGATCCCAAGGCCAGCGAGAACGTAAAGGATGTTAGTTAAAATATCGTTCATGCCAAACCCCTTGTCGAATGTAGGGCTTTATTATAGGAACAAAACAGCATGGCAACAATGATTTCTCTAGTAAAAAAGGCAGTTATTGGCATTATTTTTGCAGTCTCACTGTCCAGTCCTGTTTTCGCAGCAGAGTCAGGAGCCATCAATGTCACAGTAGAACAATTGAACCAGCTGATCGATGCCCGTGTGACTGAAATTCTGCTTCAAAACAACCTCATTGGAGACGGTCGCTTTAAGGCATACGAAGAAAATCTGCGTTGGTACAGCCAGAAGCAAGCGGCTGAAAAGAACAAAGCAGAAATGGAGCGAAAGAGCCGTGCTGCCAAAAATCTACCGCCAATCGACACGATGGATCACATCTACGGTGACGCTAATGCACCCGTAAAAATCATCGAATACAGCGATTTCGAGTGCCCATACTGCCGACAATTCCATCAAACAATGTTGAAGGTTGTCGATGACAGCGAAGGACAAATCGCTTGGGTATATCGTCACTTCCCTCTCGATTTCCATGATGGCGCGATGCCGAAAGCCATGATGTCCGAATGTGTCGCGTCAGCCGTCGGGAATGATGCCTTCTGGGAATTCACCAACGAAGTGATAAATTTTAAAGCTACTGATGCGAAAACAATTATGGCTATGGGCATTAAGCACGGCTTGTCAGAGGCCGCAGCAACGTCCTGCCTTGAAGACAATGTTCTCAAGGCTCAGATTGAAGCTGAAATGGCGGCCGGTAGTTCCGCTGGCATAACAGGAACACCAGGCAACTTCGTAATTTGGCGCGACAGCATTGAGGCGATGCCTGGAGCTGTTTCTTATGAGGGCGTTATGCAAACCGTCAATAAGTACATGAATAAGTAAAATTGGAGAGCCGTATGTCGCAGACCTATTTTTTAAAACTTTTGGCAGGGATACACGACGGCACATACAATCACGGCGGGCTAGTGGTGAAAGTTACTTACCCGCCTGACTATCTTCCATTTTTAGAAGTGGCACCGGCACCCTACCACCGTATTGTCTCTGTATTTCGCCCAGATGGAATAGCATTGGTGTCGATGGAGGTGCTTGAGGATCGCTCTAACAAAGAACCGCAAACAATTCACGGGTACCTGATCACTAAGATTATTGTGAATGCAACATTCTTAACAACGCCGTTGCCTGATATGTCAGACCCTTACTTTGCTATGGACGACCTTTTAAAGTCCCTGCACATTGGCCGATTCTTTCGCAGACGTAGCCGCAACATAATTTCGGCAACACACAAAGACGAGGTTGTGGTGTCGGATTGTTTTCGCATAGACATTATCTATTTTAACGACGGCCACCCTCCAATATGCCACATCCGGTGTGGCTTAGATTGGCAAATGGAATCGTTAAACGTAGCCTAAAAACTGGAGTTATAAAAATAATGGATGCCGCCGTAAAGCACGATTTTATCAACATCAGCAAGGACGAGCTTATTAAAACATTACGAACGGCTGCAGAAGAAAGAGGCAGCCTTGTCGGATGGGAACTTTCTATAAAAGAAGACGGAACCTTCGAGGTTATAGACTTACCACCTGAACTTTCAAACATAGGTGTTGAGGACCTTGGTTATATTTCTGGGGACGAACCTCTTAGCAACCTAGACAAAATCGATGCGCTGGATTGGTCCTTAATTGGCCAAGGACTTTCCGAGTCGGTATCTGAACAACGTGGCGAAAAAATCGTCGTTAGCATTAATTAACTGTTGCCAAATAAAATTAAGGGCTTAGAATCTTAGTTACAGGCACTAACGCCTGTAAACGGCATCTACCGATGACTTTAGGAGAATATTATGGGATACAAAAACCCGCGCTTTCCAGCACTAGCAGTAACATCAGAAATAATTGACGATAGATTAGTCAAGGTCCACGTTTGGAACATTCCAAGCATATTAGAACCTCATAAAAAGGGATTTATATTCCGCGTTTACATCGGAAGATTTGTTGACGACTATCCAAAATCAGATCCGAACGAGTGGATGGCCGCTGCGGAAGTGTCTGCTGTTCACCACCTTTTGACTCACACCAGAGCCTTTTGGCTAACCGGCCAGGACAATGGAACATGGCTGAGTGCTAACCGTCCATTAACCGGCAAAGGACTTGAGTTTTATTTTGAATCCTACGGTCTAATTAAAGAGGCATTGGATGTTATTACACATTTCCGTGAGGCTCGCCGTCGCAACCCTAACAAGGAAGAATTCCCTCTGACCTTAACAGCCACTACGCTGATAAACCGTTTGGATCAGGCGCACATAGGCGACATCACGGAGGAAATTTATGACACCCAAAAGGATGTTACCTTCGTCGAGCTAAAAGACTTAGAAGGCAGCGACCCAAAATTAGGATTGGCCGTCAATCGAAGCGGTTTGGAAGAATGGCTGGTTAATTGCCCACTTGCATACCAAGAAGGTGATGCCAGCGGGACCTTGTATGTGTCTGGCTATGGCATGAATCGCGTTGCTAACTTTATGGGCCGGTCCTTGGTAGGAAAATCGCCATTAAAGGCACTAGCAAAAAGACTCGATAACAACACCTATGTCGAAGTTGAGAACCAATCTGAATACCGATTTTTAACCGACCGCTTTACAAAAGAAGCCGGCGTTGTTGAAACCCGCGTTCTTCAAGAGAAAGGTGCCAGGGTGTTCATCGTGTTGGTATTGCGACAAATGGGCGAAGCCGAAAACGAAAACAGCTCTATAAAGATGGTCCTAACCGACTTCGTAGGCATGACCGGCGAGCAACTTAGACGCGCAAAACAAGCCTACCGAGAGCATGGTGCAGACAGCTTAATGGTAGAATGGACAGACGGCGAATAAGGAGGTCATAATGAAAAAGATTGCATTAGCTATGGCCTTGCTTGGGCTGTCAGTAACAACATTTGCCGCTAAAGAACCTCGAACATTGGTATATACCTGTACTGCTACACAAACCACCGTTGGCATTAGGGACGAAAACGGACGTTTGCAGCAGTACCGATCCTCTAAAATGCCCGTGTTTCACCTTTATTGGTACCCTAAATCACGGAGGTTTTTTGTAGATAAAGGCGACGTATATCTACTGGGACCGCATCTTCAGACTCGAAACTACATAGATGGTTTAACGGCGGATGTATATGTTACTAATAGCGAATACAGCTCATTTGTGATGGATAAGAAAGCATTGACCTTTGCGTGGACTGATATACAAGCACAAGGCTTGAGTTATTTAGACGAGACAGCGATGGTCTTTGGAACCTGCGAAAAAATTAACCACATTGCAGGAAGTAAATTCTAACTGTGCGTCCGCACAGTTGGCCAAAACATTAAAAAACTCAGTTTGGTAGCCTATACCTAATATCGGTATAGGACTGCCCTGTGAGAACTAAGAAAACCACCCTTTTTGCCATAATCACGGTTATCTGCCTGAATGCAAGTGCCGAACAGAACGTCGCTCAAGCTGGCGAGGGATACGAGCATTTAGAAAATACCAGTCCGTTCAAAACGGACGGACAAGGCTTCTATTTTTATACCCCCTTGCAAGAAAAGCAGAAGGAACAGGAAGAAGAGCCTGCTCCCCCTGCCCCCCCTGCGGAAGCGCCGAAACCAGAACCCGAAGCGCCGAAACCGAACCCTATTCCTGATGGTCCAAAAGCATTTTCAGCGGCTTGGATCAGAATTAACCTTCCAAAATACCAAGAAGCGGCTATGGATTCCTGTGCTGGTGGAGCCACCGCGCCTGAGTGTCGTGTTGCCACAAAAGCCTATATGTATGTCCAACAAACTGGCCTCGATATGGCTGCACGTTTTGCACAGAGCTTTGCGATGGTTACGGTAGGCGACGCATTTCTCGATCCTGCTTCTTCTGAACGCTCAAGTACCTCTGGTCGATTGGCCAACAACTCAGAACAAAAAAAATCTACGATGGAAATTTACGAGCGATTAAGCCAAACCACAGGTTTAATTTACATCTACCGATCCGACTGCCCATACAGCAAGAAATTTAGCCCTCAACTCAAACAGTTTGAGAGGGAGACTGGCATGGCTGTGTTGCCAATAGCGATGGATAACGCACCTCCGCCTGGTGCCCATTGGGACAACTGGCGGCCTAACAACGGACTGGCAGAACAGCTAAGTGTAACCTCAGTCCCCGCCCTTTTCATGCTTGGCCCCAATAACGAGATTGAGCCAATTACTTTAGGCATTATATCCCGTGACGAGCTTTATCGCAGGACCACTATGGTCGGCATGAGAATGGGCTTAATTTCACAAGAAGCATACCAATCAACCGCTTACGCCTACGACACTAAAGATGTGCGTTTAATCGACATCGTAGACAGGGAGGGTTTTAAGGCGAATGAGGGGTTTATTGACCCAGAACAAATCCTAGATTTCGTTGCCACAGCAACCGAATTTACCGTGAAAAATAGTGCAGCCACCACACTGGTCGGAGACTATCGAAAATGAGTCTGGTGAGAACAATTCTGTTTGTCGTTGTGGCAGCCCTGTCGATTGCACAAGTCGAAGCGACTACGTTTGAACAAGAACTGGCTACACATAAAATTTATACGCAATTAAGCCAAGCCACAGGCTTGATCTACTTCTACCGCTCTGACTGCCCCTATTGCAAAAGATTTAGCCCTGAACTCAAACAATTTCAGCAAGAGACAGGTATGACTGTATTGCCAATCGCACTAGACAACGCTCCGCCGCCTGGTGCCCATTGGGACAATTGGCGGCCAAATAACGGACTGGCAGAACAGCTAAACGCAACAACTGTACCAGCCGTTTTTATGCTTGGACCCAACGATGTCATTGAGCCGATTACTTTGGGTCTTATTGACCTTAACGAGCTTTACCGCAGAACGACCATTGCCGGAATACGCATGGGCTTAATTACAGAGGAAGCCTTCAAATCTACTGCTTATGCCGATGCCACCGAATACTAGCCGGAGAACAAAGAGAATGCGTTTAGCAAGAAAGATAATTTGTGTAGCTGCGACTGCATTAACAATTGCACAGGCTGGAGCTACCACCATGAACCAAAAACTCGACAGCTATGTGAACGCCGCTGGTGCATCACGGCAAACCACAACAAATCTCGGTGATACCTTTGGTGACAGTTCCTATTATCGTGACGATGTGAGCTTTGGGTCGCTGCAAGTGAGGATTCCCACAAAAACCGTAGGGATTAATGCCTCTTTTACTCCACCATCTGTGGATTCTGGGTGTGGTGGTATCGACGCACACTTAGGTTCTTTGAGTTTTGAACTGGACGCTGATATTACAGGTCTGCTGGAAGCTATCCCGCAACAAGCCCTTGGCTATGCGTTCCATCTCGCATTAAACAGCCTATCTCCGATGATGGATGGCATCATTAGTGATATTCAAAAGACCATCACTGAATTAAACCAATATGCGAAAAATTCTTGTGACTTAGCACAACAGGGCGTAGACAAGGGCCTTGCCTATCTCCAAAACAACTACAAACAAACCGCCAACGAATCTGGCGCTGACAGTCGGCTGCAAGAAAATGAAGTTTCAAACATAACGGCCCTAGCACCTGAACACGAAGAATTATTCAACGAAAAATATTTGGGCAATCTCGTTTATATCACACTGGTTTCCAACGAAGTTTATCTGCAAGCCGAAGCTACCGCTGCCAACGATCCATTACTCGACATAATTATGTCGCTCTCGGGTACTATGGTTACTACAAAAGAAGCAAATGCAGAAACCACCGCTGGTGTGATCAAAGGTAATCAGTTCAAAGTCGTACCATTCGCCCCATCCCTATCTTTAACCCTCAAAGAATTTATTGAGTCTGATGGCAATACGAATATTCCAGTGCTCACATGCAATACGCGAGCTACGGACGCGACAGATGATTTATCTACAAAATGTCTCGCACCAACAACGCAGGACATCCGTTTTACGGGAATGCAATCACGAATTGTGAATGGGTATGTGGGCAGCGGAGCATTCCCTGGCATTTTAAAGCGCATAAAAAACAATACACCGCTGGCTGCTTGGACCCCAGAAGAGCGAACCATATTCTATATAACAGATGCTGAAATCAGGAATAAAATAATGGAATTAGCCACCTTTAGTAGCGTTGCCACTGTATCGATAATAAAAAAGAATGCGGCCATTATTGCCCGAGAATATACCTATGCCGTAGTCACCAATATGTTCGATACCATCGAAACTGCCATTCTCAGCTCCGACTATAATATGGGCGCTGGACAAGGAATTGAGAAAATGGCGGAACAAATTACTAAGCAGCGTCAAAAATTCCTAGCGGAGTATCAAATACACAGTGAGAACAATGGCACTTACTCAACACTTTTTTACGATCTGAGCACCATGCTTGAACGTGCTAAAAAAGCCCAATACGTTATGCAAACAGGGAGTAACTAACTGTGGCTCTTGATATTTATGCTCTGGGTTCGCACCGGCACCTTGCCGATATATTTGAAGGTATCTCGATCATTATGGGGTACGACACAAATGGTGCAAATGGCGGGGTCGGCGCTCTAAACCCCCAGTTGATCGGCTTTTTGTCGGTATCCTTTGCGATAGGAATTATATTCCAAATAATGCAGGCACTAAATAGTGGAAAGGGAGCCGGCGATAGCATACAAAAAACCTTAATGGCATACCTGATATTCCTAATTGTTTTTGGCGCATCCACTTCGGTAAATGTGCGGGATGCTGCCAATCCTGGCAAGTTCTATCGGGTAGATGGTGTGCCGTTAGGAATTGCCTATACCGCCAGTTTTACCACGACCAGTGCTCGATGGATCGGGACGCAATTCCTCTTTGCATGGCCGTCGCCCAGCGCCCTACAGACTGGTGATTACGATCCATACAACAATATGGATTTTGTTTCCTCTCTAAAAGCTATCGCTGGATTGCACAATCTAGGTAACTCATACAACATTCAAAAAAGCATTAACGCATCCACGGGACTGCGCGACGCAACTGAAACCGTCAAGATGTACGTCCAACAGTGTACATTGAGGGGTGCGGATCGAGGCGCGACAACTGCCGACATTATTGCTAAAGCATCTATACCAGAAGGTCTGAAATTTGAAAGTGAGCTGTACACAGTCGGTATTGAGAAGGCTGATGGCTCATTTGAAGACCTCAACTGCACGGATGCGTACAACAAATACATTGGGGAAGACAGTGCCGACACGACAATATCCTACTACGAGGCGCTGACCCAATTAGATGGCCCCGCAAGAAAAGAGCTACTAGCATTAGTAAACATCACCAATGCTGGCGACTACAATACAGCCGGCGAACTTACCCTGCCTGATAGTAATGCCAACGATTCAAGCCCAGAATTGAAACGGATCGGAAACCATCTGTCTGAGATTAACATGGTTGCCGCCTTGGGTAGCAACTTAGAATCCGCGCAACGTAGCATGATGACCGCAATCGTGCGGCCGATTTATGATCTTGCCGCGAGAGATCGACACGTTTCTTTGTACGACAATATAGCTGCAGTAATGGTCAACCAAGGAATCTCGCAAAGGAACATCCAGTGGGCTTCCGAGCAGTCGATGTTCATGTCAGTCATTAAGCCTATGACTAGCTTCTTTGAGGGTTTCCTTTACGCCATCGCACCGCTATTGGCTGCAATGATTTTAATGGGATTTGGTGCGCGTATGCTGCCGAAATACCTACAATTTCTAGTTGGCATACAGCTATGGATTCCAACACTTATTCTAATTGATCGCTTTATTACCAATGGGGTAAAAGAGAAGGTTGCGGCATTTAGTGTCTCCCAATCGGGTAATGCTTCAATGAACAGCTTTTATGTGATGGATGGTGTTATGCAAGAAGTGCAGGCACACATCGCTACTGGAGGCATGTTGGCGGCATCAGCCCCGATGTTAACCATGTTGCTTGTGTACGGTTCGCCAATTATTGCCAACTCTTTAGCGCAGAGAATGGGTGGTCAAGACCACATTAACGAACGATTGATGGCACCAGATGTTGCAAATGCCGCCCCTGTTATGAGTCAACAAAGCTATTATACCAGCGATGCTGCCCACGGTACGGCGCGATTTGGTGAGCCCGAAACCGGCACCGAAGTTAATATGGCCAATCAACTCGCACATGGAGCGCAGATGGCACAAAACAACTTGGTAGCCGCTTCTTCCACGATGCAAGCATCCTTGGCAAAAACCTTTACGGAAGGACAATCTAATAGCCATATTCATACCTTGGGTAAGATGTCTACCGAAGCTGCCACAGCAGCAGCAAGTGAAACCAACTCAACAAGCATAAGCCAGATGCAGTCTGCGATGGAAACGGCGGGTGTATCGCAAGCCGATCAGAACACGATAATAGGTAGCTATTCAGCGGGTATATCGTTACCAAAGAGCGTGATAACAGAGATGTTTTCAGCGGGCGCAGATGCTAAGAATGTAGATCAGCAAATGATGCAACAATTGCAAGATGCAACATCTACTGCGGGCGAAAGTCTCAAAAATGACACGGCCTATTCAGCGGCCTACACAGAAACAATGGCAGAGCTAGTTAGCAAGGCTTCCCAAGAACAACATACGGCGATGGAAAGTCTTGGTGTTTCAGATTCGCTTTTGGAATCCAGCTCCGACATTATTTCATCAACAAAATCCCTTTCTACATATAGTGATGACAAATCATCGATTGGCACTATAGAGAAATTTAATACCTATGAAATGGCAAAAAGGGTCGCAGATAGTGAAAACGGTCTAACCAATCTAAACCAGAATTATAATAATGCTTTAAGCGGGCTATCAAAGGAAGAAAGGATTTTGGTTGAGGACAATGTGGCAGCCCAAACAGCACGTTATATCTCCGATGAAATTGGTATGGGAAATGGGGCTGCATTGGCCAGAGCGCAGATGGAAGCACTCGCCTCAGATGTTTTCACTGGTAGTGATGATTCACTTGTTCAAGCAGCGGGCTACAATGGGCTTATTGGTGCCTATGAAGACGCAACTGGAAAGAACATTGGCACAAGAGGGGCTGAACAATTATTTAGCGAGGAAGAACAAAAAGGACTTGGCGAGGGTGTGGACCCTGGCGCTGCGACAACCGCTTTCAATGCTGGCCTCGGAGAAACTATCGAAGACAAAACAGGAACTCTGCCAGTCATAGGCAGCCCGCCCGATGTTTCCGGCCAGGCTGATGCCAATAGGCTAGCTGTGAACGCACAAGCAGCAGAACACCAAGGCCAGTTTAATAACTATACAAATGCTGCCGCTGCATGGAAGGCCCACGACCAGACCTTCGACTATGGCTCAACAGGGGTAGCAGCCTCTTTGTTTGGTGGCGCAGAAAACCTTAACCGGTTCTCTCAAATGGGCGAGGATACTGCAGGCGAAGTATCGACTATGGCTGGTGAGCTTTATTCGGAAGCAAGGTCATCTGGGTTAAGTCATGGACAGGCCGCTGTTTACTCGGCGTACTATGGCGGTGCCGAGACACAAGAACTAGCGGGTCAGGTTTTAAGGGACGAAATGGTTGGTTTGTTTGCTTCACAAGGCAACGCAACCTTTGCGGAGGATTCAGATAACGACGGGACTTTGGATAGATTAACTGCAGCGGGTGAAGCGCAGGCAAGGGACATGGAAAACTATATCGAGCAACGCGCTCATGGTGGATCTGCAGGCTTGGCACAGAATGGCGCTTTAGCTAAGTTCAATATGGATTCAGGACTAAGTACGTCATCAGACGAAAACAGAGACAAAATCGTTGGAGCGGAAGCATGGAAAAATACTGTTGCCGATAACTGGACATCAACTTTTGAATTGGACCGACCACATAACTACTCACCCAACGCTGCAAGTGACTCGGTTATGGAGGGTGTCGCACAGGCCCAAACAAGTGCGGAATTACATGGCGACATGAGTGATCCAGTCCAAGCAGCCGTCATTGCAAATCAAACTCAAGTTAGCGACTGGGTAGCAAATCAGGATAACCTTATTACAGACTTGATGGCATACGGTCTAGACAAAGGGGAGCATAGTCCTGACTCCGATAGTAAATGGGAAAGGAGCATGAAGAATATGATTGATGCGTACAGCCATATTAAAGACCCAGAGGTATGGGAGCAAAATGCGATGCCTGCCATTCAAGACAGATATGCAGAGTATTATGGCTATGACAGCTACGATGCAATGGAGACTGCGGTTAATCAAGCCAGAGAAGCTAACCCAGAGATTTCCATAGATGCTCAAGCAAGCGCCGGTGAAAAAGCCGTCGCAAAAGCCGAAGCAAAAGCCGAAGCAGATGCAGCAGCAGCAGCAGCAGATGCAGCAGCAGCAGCAGCAGCAGCTAGAGAAAAAGTGCTAGACGCTGCCGTCACATCAGCAAAACAAACGAACATAGAGAACAAGTATTCCAACAATGAACCCGACGGAGCCTAATAATTGACTCTAGCTAAACCTTCGTAAAAAAGGCCGCAATAGCGGCCTTTTAGCATAGATGGAGCGTTAAAAGATCCAGGGGTTAGTGTTAGTGTTAGTGTTATTGTCTATCTGGCCCGACGCGCCTGGGTCTGAACCATTTATATTGAGGCGGAATAGCTCGCGGTAGCGTTCCCGGTGATCATAATCACTGTCATGGCTATATTTAAAGAATCCCGCATCGCTAAGTTTTCTCAAAGAAATTAAAATACCTATTGCCAGTGGCACAGAAAGCCAGGTGAAACCAAAAACCACAAACAACAGGATAATACCTACGACAGAAACAGCCCCCTTCAATGACACCCAAGCGAAAAGAGAGAACAAAATGAGAGCAGGTACGATCACCAACAACTTTCGATAAACATCATCCATTGATATTTCGTCTATTGATATTTTGTCGGCAGATGACAGATAACCCATCGTCAGAAGACCGATAGTAAAAACCAGCGGCAACAAATATAGTGCCATTAAGCCATAATTATTTTTTGAGCCGTTACTACTTGGGCTGGGACTGTTACGGAGTGATTTGAAATTTGACTGGCTGGCGGTTCCAGATGAGTGAGCCAAATTTGCGTCGTCATTCTCAACCCACCAGGCACCATTTTCCATTTTTCCGTCTAAATTGCCTGCCTTTATATCTGCAATTACCTGCGAATAGCTTTTGTTGTATTCTTCGCCGTATACAGCCGCATCTATATAATTAGACTTCGACATCCCTATAATTCCTTAATAAAGTTTCGGTGATGGGTGAAATCTATTATTAACTAATGAATAGAAGTCCACCAATGACTGGAGACATAATAACATAGCTAAATTATTGATTCACAGACTTAGATCATCTCTATTTATCGAACTATTCTTCGCCTATATACATGACCGAATGTTCTAATATTTCTTTCTTTAGAGCCTACTTAACCACCACGGAGTAAAAGTAGAGCGGTAAAAATGGCTTAGATTAGATCTGACATACATCGAGCAATTAGTGGCTTACCAGACTAAATATGGATGCAAAAGAGACTAGAAAATCGATATTTACAATTACCGAGTTATTGCAGGGTATGACCTATTCCATACAAATCAGCGAAGATTGTATCGGTTGTTAAAAGTCTAAAAACACTCCGAATCCAGCATGAAATAAGCAATTGGACTGCAAACCATTAACTTGTATGACAGATTGATTACAAAGTGTGGTTGACGTAATAATGCAGGCAAGGAACGCTGGCTCCATGCCTCCCTATCTGCCGTTCACGGTACAACGCTACAAACAGCATAGCGCTATGTAAAAAGCCCCCTAACAGAACAGCCATGCGCTATAGATGCATATAATACCGAGTGCGTTTTAAATATAAATTACGCCAAAGCCCTTTAGCCAAATAAAGCGATACAAGGCAGTTACTGCAGCTGCGACAGCCAATGGTCGGCCAATTGGACAAAACC
>ENA-UOYD01000070-UOYD01000070.1-marine-metagenome-genome-assembly--contig:-NODE-70-length-38973-cov-9.665338_pt1 | contig 38973 bp, 34 predicted proteins | sample MGYA00238169_ERZ767097 | MGnify/ENA primary metagenome ERZ767097 (study PRJEB28937, sample SAMN06267346) | marine metagenome | isolation source: Columbia River Estuary | place: USA:Columbia River Estuary... | reverse complement strand
GTGACTGGAGTTCAGACGTGTGCTCTTCCGATCTACCAATACCTGAACCTAAAGTTAAAACTAACCTTGGATATGATGCATTGTTGTTACCACCTGTGTTTGCTTCAGTAGAAGCTGTAATATCAACATTGTTTGCTGTACAAGCTGTATTAATATCTATAGCCATTTGAGTAGCTGAAATAGTTAAGTATGCACCTCCAGTTCCAGGGAATGTTCCGTCGGATGTTCCAAAAAGGACATCACTACTATTATTACCATCTGAAATTGTAATCGACATAACAGAGTTATTTGCTCCTGCATCGGCAGAAGATACTATCACAACATCACCATTTGCTGGGTTTAAACCACCATCATAAGATTTTAATATAGTTGGTAATAAAGGGTTACTTGCTACTACACCGCTGTCCGCGCTATCTTGATTGATTAAAGCAACTATTCCTGCAGTATCTAAATTTTCAAAGTTAGCTACTGCGTAATTTATTGTATTTATATTAAGTGAGTCTCCAGTAGTTGATGCTATATTAGCAACACTTGCTGTAACTACAGTAGGAATAGCATCTCTAAATTGAAAGTAAACTTTATCTCCTCCATCTGCTTCAACATTAGTAATATCTCCAGCTTTTATATTTGAAGTATACCATGTATCACCTGCGGATCCTGCAGCTAAACTAGATGGAACATTAAAATTATCAATAATAGTATTGAATGGTTTAATATGAACCACTGTATTGTTATAGCCTGTTGAAACAACTAGTCCTAATTTAAAATCAAAAGCACCTGCATTTCCAAATGGTAATAGATTACCATCAGCACCAATACTAACTATTTGACCTTTACTTACAGTTTGTGGAGTATCGAACTCCATTCTAAATCTTTCGTCTTCTTCTTGAATAGCAAATCTAGACTGTAGTAAATCTACAGCTACTTTATCACCAAAGAAACTAGCAGCATCTTCACCTGCGATTAATGGTTTACCAGAATCAGATACTTCAAAGAAAGCAACTTCTGTAATTCCAGCAATAAAACCATTTGCTCTATAGTTTTTATATGAGAATGCATCTACATCTTTTGCAACAAAAGAAACAGAAGCTTCAGACTTTGCATTCATCTTAATTATCTGTAAACAAGTTTTACCCTCGTTATTAACTAACCAATCTCCAGTTTTAATATCTAATCCTGTATAGGCTCTAGTAGTACCAGATCTAGTTTCATCAGAACCAATTGATTGAGTATCAATAGAACTAACAGTAATATTAAATTCAATACCAATATTAGAACCATTAGGTCCTAATCCGGATTCATCATTATGTTCATATCTCTTAGATATTTCTGTAGATGTTACTGTTCCTTTTAAGAATAGTATCGGGTTATCTATGTTGTAATTAGCCATTTACCTTTTTGTTATTATTTAAAGGGTGGCCGAAGCCACCCTATCTTTTATTACTTATTAGAATGAAATTATTAAGTATGCATGAGGAAACTTAGATGGGTTTCCAAATGCTCCAGCAACTGCATTACCATAAGATAACGCTGACTGATCAACATCTAATTTGATGTTATATGATCCAGCACCAGAGAATGAAGCTCCAGCCCATTGTCCGTTATCACCAGAACCACCGTCTGTAGTTGATTGGTTAGTAAATGCACTAAGACCTACTTCGTATTGTACTTGTTTAGTATCTCTATCGTATGCCGCAGCTGTATAATTTCCAGTCTGAGGATTCCAACCATAACCGATAATCGATGTTGGAGGATTCGTGTCTGCGAAATTAAGAGTTACATTATGCCCAGTGTTTGAACCAGCATTTGCAGTTTGAGAAACAACACTTGCTCCTGCAGTTGCAAATCCAGTTGCAGTAACAAATGTAGTATTACTTGTAACTAGAGTTTCATTAACATCATATTCTAATCTTAATAAGTATTTAACTCCGCCACCAGCGCCACCGCCAGCTCCAGCTTCTCCTTTAGTACCAGCAGCACCATCAGCTCCAGGTTCTCCTTTAGCTCCAGCAGGACCAGTACTACCAGTTACACCTTGAATACCTTGATCTCCAGCTTCTCCTTTAGCTCCAGCAGCACCATCGTTACCAGCAGCACCATCAGCTCCAGGTTCTCCTTTAGCTCCAGCAGCACCATCGTTACCAGCAGCACCATCAGCTCCATCAGCTCCATTAACTCCATTAGCTCCATTAACTCCAGGTTCTCCTTTAGCTCCATTAGGACCTGCAGGACCTAAATCACCTTTTAACCCTTGTGGTCCTTGAATAGATCCACCGTCAATCCATACAGATCCGTTCCAGATCCACATTGAATCATTTGATTGTACTATATAAGCATCTCCTTGTGTATTTCCATTTGCAGGTAAATCACCTACATTAGCAACATTACCTTTAAGTGTAATGCCAGGGCCTACGCCACCTGTTGCTCCGTCAGCACCAGCAGCTCCATCAGCTCCATCAGCTCCAGGCTCTCCTTTAGCTCCAGCAGGACCGGCTACAGTAGAATCTGCACCAGGATTACCCTGTGCTCCAGCAGCACCTTCTGCTCCAGGTTCTCCTTTAGCTCCAGCAGCACCATCGTTACCAGCAGGACCAGCTACAGTAGAATCTGCACCAGTTGCTCCTGTTTCACCTTGAGCACCTTGAGCGCCAATATCTCCTTGATCTCCTTTAGCACCATCATTACCAGCAACACCTTGTTCACCTTTAGCACCAGCAACGCCAGGGGCTCCTTGAACACCTACATCACCTTTATTACCAGTTGGACCTGCTACAGTAGAATCTGCACCAGTTGCTCCAACTTCACCTTGGTTACCTTTTTCACCTTGATTACCTTTATTACCTTGTGGTCCAGCAGCACCAGTTGCTCCTTGAGTTCCCTGAGCACCTTGAGCACCAACGTTACCGTCAGCTCCATCAGCACCATTAGCTCCATTTTGACCAGTTTCACCTTTTTGACCATCTTCACCTTTTTCACCAGCAACACCTTGTGCACCAGTTGCTCCTTGAGCTCCAGCAGCACCAGTGGCACCTTGATCTCCTTTAGCTCCGTCAACGCCGTCAGCGCCATCGTTACCAGCAGGACCAGCTACAGTAGAATCAGCGCCATCGTTACCAGCAGCACCTTGTGCTCCTTGAGCACCTTGAATACCCTGAATACCAGTTTGACCTTTTTGACCCGGGTCACCTTGATTACCTTGAGCTCCATCAAATCCTCTATCTCCAGCTGCACCATCAGCACCAGTTGCTCCTTGAGCTCCTTGTGCTCCGTCAGCACCATCAGCACCATCTACGCCAGCATCACCTCTTTCACCTTTTTCACCTCTTTGACCTACGTCTCCTTTATCTCCTCTAGGTCCAGCAGCTCCTTGAATACCTTGTAAACCTTGTCCACCGGATGGACCTTGTGGTCCGTCAGCACCATCAGCACCTTTTTCACCGTCAGTTCCAGCAGGACCAGGTACAGTAGAATCTGCACCAGTAGCACCTTGAGCTCCAGTTGCACCTTGTGCACCTATATCTCCTTGATCTCCTTTAGCACCATCAGCTCCAGCAGGACCAGCTACAGTAGAATCTGCACCGTCAGCTCCATCAACACCATCAGCACCAGTTGCTCCTTGAGCACCAGCAGCTCCTTCAGGACCTATTAATGTTTTTAGCCAATCACTTTTTGAAAGAGGATTAGATTCGCCATCCGCATATACTCTATATGCAGAAGAACCTTCTTCACCTTTAGCTCCATCAACACCATCAACACCATTGTTACCATCAACACCGTTTGCTCCAACTTCACCTCTAAGACCTTGTAAGCCTTGTAAGCCTTGTAAACCTTGAGCTCCATCAGCTCCATCATTTCCAGATGCACCTTGTGGTCCAATTGGTCCAATTGGTCCTACAGCACCATCGACACCAATGTCTCCTTTATCACCGACTCTACCATCTTCACCTTTAAGACCAGTTAGTCCACCATCACCTCGATCACCTTTTTCACCTTGAATACCTTGAGGACCATCAACACCACTTGAACCAGAAGTTCCTGAAGATCCGGAAGAAGTAAATTGTTCGGAATATTGTAAATTAATTTGATTAGGGAAGTTATCTTTATCTTCACTAGCGATAACACCACCAGTCATATTAATTAATCTAATATCATTGTATCTTGTACCATTAACATCTACCATTACATTAGATGGTGCAGATATATTATATGTTTCGTAGAATAACCCAAAGTCATCACCTATCGTGAATTGATATATTTCACCTGGTATTGTTGAGTTAGAATCGAAAGTTACATTTAATTCTATTGCATCATCATCTTCTTCTGAGTTAGGATTAGCAGAATCTAAGTCTGTAACATTTACCCAGTTCCAAGATGTAATTTGGTATACAGCGTATTCACTGTTGTTTTTTGTATTAGTAAAGAATATGTTTGTTGAGTTTCCATCAACAGTAATTCTTTTTTCTAGTAAATTTTCTAAGTATTCATTTCTAAATCCTTTATCATCTTTAACAGCTAGTTTAATTTTACTAACTTGAGATGGAATATCTGAGTTAAAATAGATTTGTCCAGCCGCAGGATTAGATCCATCATATTGATTACCTAAATCCTTAATTCCATATACTGTACTTGGCATTCCATATCTAGATGCTACAGTATCACCAATTGATTGGCCTGGATTATATACATTACCTAATTTTAAAAGAGGTAATACAACTGGGCTAATACCTTCAGTAATAGTTATTCTTGCCCATACTTCTCCGTTAATGTTATTTGCATCTAATGTTAACGCTAAAGTTTCATCACCAGTCATAGAAAGGCTTATAGCATTCCTACTCTCACCAGAACCAGAAGTTAATGTTGCGTTTACTTTTGACTGAGTTTTAAATACAGTTAAATCGTTATTTAAATATTCAACTTTTACGTCAGTAATAGATCCTATGTCTATTGAGTTACCTACATAATCTTTATGTAAGGTAATAGTTGCGGCGTCTTGTTGTCCTCTAATAACATTGCTGTATTCAGGAAGTACCGCTATTAATTGTTGTTTGTTTACACTTGGCATAATTATGATATAATTTTTTATTGCTTGTATTATATATCAACGTTAAAACGCATAGTCTCTATGTAACATATTAAATATTACACTATTCACCACAGTGATAGCATGACCAGGTACTTTGGTATGCGTTTTGAGATTAGCTTTAATTAAAATACGATCAGATTTAGCCTCAGAAAGTTCTTCTAAAGTTTTAAAATATTCTATTTCATCATATTCTTTTGTTGCTATATGTTCCATTTTAAAATCTTTCCAAGATTGTTTAAAATTCTTAGAAGGTTTATTAAAGAAATACACATGCAATTTGTTGTCTGGTGTAGAAATAAAAACAAATCCACCAGAAAGAAAATGTTTTTTATTACCTAAATAAGAACAAGTTAGTTCAGATTCAATGCTTCTCCATTCTTCTCGACATGCTGAGTGAAGTGTTTCAAATTTATCAATACAGTCTTCGTACATAGAATCAACTATATCATTAGTGTCCATCTCCTCTTCAGTAGTAAATACCAATTCTAAATCATCCATAGGAAATCCCATGAATTCAATACTTGGTACGAGATCGTTATCAGTTTGTTTGATAGCGTCATATCTATATAGATAATCTAATGTATCATCTATTTCCCACAATGCAGCCATTAGATTAGTATGTACTAATTCATCTAATTCTTTAACTCGCTGCAAGAACTTATACGTCTTGTACTCTAGGTCAAGAGGTCCGTCCTCAATCCATTTAGGTGTTATTAACTTACTCATACATTATTTATTAATCTTTCGTAAGCTGCTTTACCAGATTTACGACATAAAAACTTTTTCGTAATTTTTTATTAAATCAAATGCAACTTCTTCTGCTAGATCTAATGTACGTCTGACTCTGCTATCTTTAGGAATATCATCCATAGATAATCTACTCCATCTATTTTTCTTATGGAGTATAAAGAATTGTTGGCGACCGCGATAGTCCCCTTTTTGAAGAATAACAATTCTTTTTGTGTATTTAGGATTAAGAGTTAGTTTTTGCTGTTCAGTCACGTGAACCAGATTTTAAAACCTTAGTAGCTTCGGTTTTAAGTTTATTAAAGCTTCCGGCGGTTGTTAAACCCCATTGCAAAATAAACCAGCTCATTTCTTGTTCAGCCATCTTTTTAGTCATCTTTAGCTTTTTGCGTAAAATGTCTGTTCCAGCTTTAATAAATTTAACCTCATCTTTTCTAGTAGTCTTATACTTCATATACCATTCAGGATCTCCTGATACATCTTCGTATGTTTTCTTATGAGGAGCTAGTTGTAGATTAACCAACTGCACAAAAACTTCTTTTGTTGTGTCTCGCTTTGTCATTATTTCTTTGGTTTAATAATTTCGTCTATTATTCCGTATTTTTTAGCTTCTTCTGCATTTAGCCAAAAATCTCTAGTTGCATCTTTCTTTATTCTAGCTGCAGTCTTCCCACAGTATGAACCTAAAAGAACAAATAGTTCTTCGTTAACTTTTTGCCATTCAGCCCAGTCAACTTCGGCGTCTTGTATATTACCACTGAATCCACCTGACGATTGGTGTAACATTGTGGTTGAGTGTCTTAATGAAGATCTTTTTCCTTTTGTACCAGCACCTAATAATACAGAGCCCATAGAAGCGGCCATACCTGTGTTAATGGTTTTAATATCTGTAGGAATATACTCCATCACATCGACCATAGATAGCCCAGATTTAACTGATCCACCTGGTGAATCGATATGCATTGTAATATCTTCTCCACTCGTAGAAGATAAGAACATTAATTGCGCTTGTACAATTGTAGACATATTGTCATTAACTGGACCAGCAACCCATAATAATCTATCGACCATTAATCTAGAGAATATATCCATTTGTGTCATTCTCATTTCTCTTTCCTCTAATATGTAAGGTGTAAGAGAACTCTCCTTCTTGTAAAGATCTAGCTTATTTGAACTTATATTATGTTCAGACGCTGCGTATCTTTCAAATTCTTTATCCTTCGGGTAGTAATTCATATTTGTTTTTTAAGTTGTTTGATGAGGTCACATGTTTCGAACTCTTCAATTTTTTCAAAATACTCGTTTGCCTTAATTAAACTTTTATTGTAACCGTCCTTCGGTAGTGTCATTTCATATTCCTCTCCAGCATCATCAACTAATATTGCTAAAAGATCAGAAGTTTTATTGCCTTCTACAGAATCTAAGATGTATTCAACAATTCGTCTAAAAAACATGTCGTATTTTGACATTAATAATTTATCGAAATCAGCCTCTAGTGTCATAGGGTCGATGTGTATCTTTGGCACCTTATTCTCCATTAGTTACAAAGTATTTATCAAGAATATCTTTGTAATCTTGTTTTGTGTTTATAGAATCATCGTCTACACTAGCATCAATTTCATTTACAAACGTTTGAGCTAGATTTGAAAGAGTTACATTTTTACCATCGTATTCTAAGAATGGTTGCTTTAACATAAATGTAGACTCTTTAGTAATATCAATACTTTCTGATTTAATTTGATCTGCTAATTCAAAGTGTCTTTCATAGAAGTGTAAGTTATCAGCATAGTGATAGTACATACCTAATTCTAATTCTGGATAAGTTTCTTTTAATTTTAAATAAACAGATTGTTGTAAGAATGCAAAGAATGGTGCATCAAATGTAAGACCGTAAAATATATCATTAGATCTCATTTGAACTTTCATGTGCAAAATATTATGTCTAATAAAAAAGTTAGCGTACATTGTACATACAAAATCTTTATTGCCTTCGAATTGAAATTTAGGTGAGTTAAAAAACATAATAGCTTGTCGGCTATTCTTGTCTTGTTCTAATGAATCGATAACCCAGCCGAATTGTTCTTTATTGAAAACCAAAGATCCGTAGTTAGAGTTAATCTCATTAGTATCTGGGTTAGTAATTCTAGACCAGAAGTTAGAGAAGTTACCAATGTAATCTACATCTCGATCTTGTTTTAAATACCATGCCATTTCACCTGCAAGATATTTCCAATTAAAATTTCTTTGTGGGAAATCTGCAATAGGTTGCTTTGGATTAATTACAAAGTTAGATAAGATTGACTCTTTAACTTTTAAATCTCTTGGTTGAGAGACATCACCATCTGTATCGATGTGTTGAATAATATTCTTAAATGTATTTGAAAAACTCATATATTGATTTTTAATAACTATAGTAGTTATATGATTAATCGCAAAAAGGTTTACTTAATAATCAGCTTGTTCTCCTCTTTTGCTTTTGAAACTGTGTACGATTTACCTTCTTTTAAAAGACCATCTAATATTGCATCTGCGACTGCATCTTCAACATATTTTTGAATAGCTCTTTTAATTGGCCTTGCTCCATACTTTTGATCGTAACCTTCTATTGCTAAGAATTCTTTTGTAGCCTTATTAAATTTAAATGCAAAGCCTTGACGTTCCATTCTATCAATAAACTTATTAAGCTCAATATCTACAATCTTAATTACGTCTTCAGATCCTAACTGATCAAATACAATAACATCATCTAATCTATTTAGAAATTCAGGGCTAAATTTATTCTTTAACTCTTTCTTAATAATACTATCCATTTTAGATTGTTCTTGCAACATTGATGATGAGGTGTCAAATCCAATACCTGTTCCAAAGTCTGCTAACTTTCTTGCACCAACATTAGATGTTAATACTATAATGGTATTAGTGAAGTCTACCACTCTACCACTTGAATCTGTTAATCTGCCTTCGTCAAGAACTTGAAGTAAAGTATTAAAAATATCTGGATGTGCCTTTTCAACTTCATCAAATAAAACTACTGAATAAGGTTTACGTCTTACTGCTTCAGTTAATTGACCACCATCTTCGTGACCTACATATCCTGGAGGAGATCCAATCAATCTAGATACGTTAAATTTCTCTTGGTATTCTGACATGTCAATTCTAATCATTGCATCAGTATCGCCAAACATATATTCTGCTAGAGCTTTTACAGTTTCTGTTTTACCAACTCCAGTTGGACCTAAAAACATGAATGAACCTGTAGGTTGCTTTGAAGTTGCAACTCCAGTTCTAGATCTTTTAATTACCTTTGCCAGAGCATCTACAGCGCGATCTTGTCCAATGATAGATTCTTTAATATGTTTACCCATATTCTTAATCATCTTCATGTCATCAGCTCCTAAACGCGTAACAGGAATGCCAGTTTGCATAGATACTGTTTCAGCAATATCATCAATAGTAACTTGTCTCTTTTTAGTCTTAAGTGTAGATTCCCATTTTTGAATCTCTTGTTGTACTTTAGTTTCTAAGCTAATTTGTTCATCTCGCTTTGTAGCTGCAATTTCGTAGTCTTGTTTCTCAACAGCAGCCTTCTTTTCCTCTTTTGCATTTTCAGCTAGTAATTCTAACTTCTTAATTGATGCCGGAACTTTAACTTCTAGTAAATGCGTTCTCGCCCCTGCTTCATCTAGTAAGTCAATAGCTTTGTCCGGCAATTCTCTTGATTTGATGTATCTTTCTGACATTCTTACACAAGCCTCAATTGCTTCTGCAGAATATTCTACTGAATGATGCTCTTCATACTTATGTTTAATCCTTGTAAGTATTTCGATAGACTCATCTACTGTTGGTGGATCAATAAACACCTCTTGGAATCGTCTGGTTAGAGCTCCATCATCTTCTATTGATTCTCTATATTCATCAAGCGTAGTTGCTCCAATACATTGTACGGAACCTCTGGCTAATGCTGGTTTTAAAATATTTGAAGCATCTAATGCTCCAGATACTCCACCTGCTCCAACGATCGTATGGATCTCGTCAATAAAGACGATTACATCAGATGCCATTTTAAGCTCCTCAACAATATTCTTCATTCTCTCTTCAAATTCACCACGATACTTTGTACCAGCAACAATGGTTGTCATGTTTAAAGAAATAACTCTTTTGTTAAGTAGAACCCTGGCAACTTTCTTGCTTACAATACGTTGAGCTATAGCTTCAACAATTGCAGTCTTACCAACACCTGGGTCTCCAAGTATAATTGGATTATTCTTTTTACGTCTTGCAAGGATCTGACATATTCTATAAATCTCACGATCTCTTCCGATAATAGGATCTAACTTTCCTTCAGCTGCTGCTTTAGTTAAGTCTTCACCGAATTCATCTAGAAATGGTGTGGCCTTCTTTTTCTTTCCGAAGTTCTTTCCTTTTTCGCTATCGTATCCGTCTGCTATTGGCATAATTCTTAATGTCTTATTAATATAACTATTATATAGACTTTTGTCTATTTGTTTATACTTTATTAGTTTGCAATGTTATCTGCTGCATATACTCCAGGTAATAGATCTGGTTTATATCTAGCTTTAAATCCAAATCCATTTACGTAACCTACTGCTGCCTTAACTAGCTTATTAGATTTTTTAGCTGGATCTATATTGTAATCTAAATCTACAGTATCTATCTCAATCCCATGCTCTCGGAGGTACAATGCTACCTCAACAGATTTTTCACATTCTTTCCAAAGCCTAGTCCACATATCTTTTATTTCAGGTAAGACTTCTTTTTGATAAATTACATGACAGCCTGAAGATGATATATGAAATACTAAAGTCGTGGCATAAGTAGTTTTACCATTCCTAGTTTGACTATCACAGCCCATGTACATTTTTATATCGTGATACTTATTAGATTCTAAGTATTCTTTGACATAAGGAGCTAATTCAAACTTAGGTGCTCCTGTTAGTTTTTTAAATTTCATTTTTCAAACCAATAAAACATTGCTAAAATAATAAGCTTATCTAATATCCAAAGTCCTATAAGTATTGATAGCTTCTTGTCTAAATCTATTTTCTTTTTCATATTAATAGTCGTATTCGTCGTCGTTATATGGTTTAGGTTTTGGAATTGATATAGAATCATATTCACTATCTTCTATATCATCATACTGTTTAGCAGAGTTATCAATTTCGTCTTCAGGATCAGTTTGAAAGTGGAGCTTTAATTCTTGCATGTGATTCGTATTTTTTTATATAAAAGTCGTCTGGTTGTATATGATCTATTTGAGATAAGAATGAAGCGTCTGGATTCCAGAACTCATCATTAATAACTAGTGTTGATAATTCAAAGGGAACTCTAGTAAGTTGTTCTCTTGCTTGCTCAATATGATTAGAGTATAAATGTACATCTCCAAAGTTACCGATTAATTCATCTGGTATCATACCAACCTCTTTTGCTAATATCTCTAATAATAGACCATAAGATGCAATATTAAATGGAAGACCTAAGAATGTATCTACTGATCTTTGGTTCCACATTAATGAAAGATACTTACCCTCTCTAACGTAACATTGAAATCCATAATGACAAGGTGGTAAAACCATCTGATCTAGATCTCCTACATTCCAGGCGCTAACCATAAGTCTACGAGAATCTGGATTTGTTTTTAACTGATCTATTAGAACTGCAATTTGATCCACATGAACTGGTTCAACGTGCTTATTATATTGAAACCAATTCCTCCACTGCTTTCCGTAGATAGGACCTAGGTCTCCAAATTCTGATATGCCACCTTCTTTAACAAGTTCTAAGAACTGAGACATGTCAGCAACATCACCACCTTTTTCGTAATGGTCTTGTACTTTTATTCTATATGCTTTATATGCATCGCCATTCCAGATATTACACTTGTTTTCTACAAGCCACTTAATATTTGTATCTCCACGTAAAAACCATAGTAACTCTGTTACCATAACTTTCCATGCCATTTTCTTTGTGGTTAATAGTGGGAATCCATCAGCCATGTTATGTCTAAATTGTTTACCGAATACTGAAAGAGTTCCAGTTCCAGTCCTATCTTCTTTTTCAACTCCATTATGTAGGATGTCTAAAAGTATATCTTGGTATTTTTCGTCTAGGTGTTTCATATTAACAGATTGCGCATTCTTCAGAAGGCATTAGGTAAATCATTAGACATGCAAAAAGAATTGCAATAATAGTGACGATTATTCTGACAGGTTTAGATTGTTTATCTTTCCAAGACTTTATTTTCATACCCCATTTATGAGATAGATTACCAGCCCAGTTGTACATTCTACCGACCCAATCAAATGGTGGTGCTTTAAGTAAAGTTGCCATAGCTATAATTAATCCAGTTGTAGTTTCTCCCATAAAGAGTAATGCAACAGCAGCGGCTAAAAAGTAATATCCGATAAATTGTTTTAAATGCTTTTTCATTTTGTTAATTTATTATAGACAACTAAAGTATCTATCGCCTCTATCACAGAGGAATGTTACGACATCACCATCTGGCTTCTCACTAGCAATGAATTTTTCTGCAGCTAAGATATTAGCTCCTGCAGAAATACCTACAAATAAACCATGTGTCTTTGCTAAATCTCTTGCTCTATCCTTTGCTTCTTCTGTACTGATCTGTTGGATGTAGTCTACATTCCTCATCTCAACTAAGAATTTACTACCATCACCAATTCCTTGAATACCATGTAATCCAGGTTCTCCACCTGACATTACTGCAGATTCTGAAGGTTCTACTGCTACCATCTTCATATCTGGAAATTGTGGTTTAATTCTTCTATGACATCCCATTAAGGTTCCACCAGTTCCAGTTCCTGTAACTATTGCACTAATTTCTCTTTTATTATCTACTGCCCAATTTAATATCTCTTGGCCAGTTGTAAATGAATGAGCTTCTATATTATATTTGTTTCCAAATTGGTTACAGTTAAACCAACCAAACTCTTTACATAATTCATCGCGATATGCTATGGCTCCATCAAAATCACCAGCTGGAACTTCAATTAACTTTGCACCATAATATTCTAATGTCTGCTTTCTTTCAGTAGACATATTATCCGGCATTATGATTACACATTTTAATCCCATGGTAGCTGCTAACCATGCAAAGCTAACTCCCATGTTTCCACTTGTTGCTTCACATATAGTATCATATCCATTTGCTACAGGATCTTGTACTCTTAAAATCCAACTTGCAGGTCTATCTTTAATAGATCCAGTTGGATTTAATAATTCTGCTTTGGCATAAAGGCCTTCGCTTATTTTAATCATTGGCGTGTTGCCCACGCTTTCTAGTAATTGCATCTTCTATTCTTGGGTTTTAACAGATTCGATCCATTCAGGTAATCGATCTTTTGGTTTTAGTCCTAGTAGTTTATTTGTATCATTTTTTACTAGGGCCGATTTTATTCTTTCGCCTTTTCTTTCTGGTATAAATTTAAATTCGCCAAACATTCTAGCAACTTCAATAATAGTTCTACTAGTGCCGGATCTTAAATACCATTCAAGGTTTGCAGTTTTATATTTAGTGGATTTTATTACACCTTCAATAATATCATCAACATGAGTAAAATCTCTACTCTGATCTCCTGGTGTAACTACAGTACACGGTTCGCCTGCTAAATATTGTCTTTCAAATATACCAACTACTGTTGCATAGTCTCCATGTGTAATTTGACCAGGGCCATATACGTTAAAGAAATAATTAATTTGATATTCTAGGCCGAACCAATCTCCGTAGTTTTTAATTAGCTCTACCATTTTAGCTTTCATCCAAGAATAGGGTGCTAGGTTTTCATCTTTACCATCATTACCGAACTTACTAGAACTTGCTGAGTAAATTAGTTTTGCATTCCATTCTCTACATAATTCTAAAATCCTAGGAGTTCCACCCATAATTGAATCTGTAGCTAATTGAATATCTTCGAAAGATTGCACCACTCTACTATATTCACCAAAATGAAAAACTGTATCAAAGTTTTCATTCTTTAGAATTGTATGCGAGTTCATAGTATCACCTTTAATGTATCTTACTCCAGGAATATGGTTATGCCATGACCCTGTTAAGTAGGAATCTAATGATACTATTCTAGCATCCGGGTAATCCAGCTTTAATCTCTTAATAAGGTTTGTTCCAACGAAGCCGGCTCCGCCAGTTACTAGTATATTATCCATTGTTTATTATATCCAGAAACGCTATAAAGTTTCGAACGATACATATTATTTATATGGCAACCATAACATACTGGTTTGACGAAGAGCGAGAAATGATTTATTTCTCTAACGGTCACCAGTCCTCTGTAGCGACCGGCGGATGCTTCTTATGGAAGATGGACGGCAAGTCTGTCTTTTTTCATGAGGATATGGTTGACCTACAAAATAAAACTGGATATATATTTAAACAGAAAAACCAATCACAAATATGAGCTGGATTAGACACGACTTCGAAAGAAGTATGAAGAAACATTTAAACGAAGATAAAGAAGTAACTCTAAAGGTAGATAATACTGGTTATGTTCGTATGTTAAGTTGGTTTAGAAAGAATACTGATTTATTAGAACCACATAATACTGGAACTGTATCTCCAGATTCTGGTGTTAAGCATGGTGATAAAACTGCAGCTCTTAAGAAGGCTGGTCTAGATACTTCATTTCCTTATGGTTATTGTTATCCTATTTCACAATTTGTATTTTATACAGAGGGTGGATATAAAGGTGATTATGATTTAAAACTAATCAAGTCATCAGAATTAAAATTTAACTTTAAAGGTAAACGTGGACAAACTACTCATTGGTTCTGTCAACATAAAACTTCAGGTAGAATTATTGATTTAACTATTGAGCAATTTGATAGAATAGATGATATTGATATTGAAGAGAAATTCCCACTAGCTGCTAGAGCTAACTTAGGTTTTCCTTATTATAGAACTGAAGGTTCTGGTAAAGTTGAATTCGATCATACTCCTCCTTGTCTACAAACTCTTAAGTTATATGACAGATACAGAGAAGATGTTGAAAAGATTCCTGGTTTAGAAAAGTATTGGTCAGCATGTAACTATGCTACCGAGAGAAGAAAGGGAGATGAGAATAAACCCCTTGCTGAAATGTACGACTCTAGTGAGTTACATTCTCTAGATGAGATCGTAAGAAAATACTGGTCTTAATTACTTTCCGCTAGCAGATCTACTAGTACATCTATAACACAAAACTCTAGTTACTTCCTCAGGTACATTTACAACTTCTACACAAGGCCCTTCAATCGGAGCGTACTTTGCATATTTAGAAGTTTCTAAGTCAGAGTTCTGACATTTTAAATTCTTGTATTGTGCTGAGGTTCTTCTTTTACCTCCTGTTTTTGATTTTCTCATTATATTGTTTTTATATACTTCTTTCTATTCTTAATATACAATTGCCCTACTGGAACTTCTAGTAACTCTCTACCTAATAGATCATACATCTTATTATCATTTAGCTGATCTAATATCAACTCTTCTATTCCAACTGTATTGCTATCAAATATCGATACCCACTCATTTCCGTTATGTACAATAGAATCACATGTATAACAGTATTCTATAATTTGATTATTTTGAGGTACATACCAGAATTCTGTAGAGATACAAACCTTTACAGTATCAGACATATTAACATACGGGAAATAACCCGTCATACCTGAACCTGAATAACATATTTGATCATCGCATACTGACCATCCGACTACTATTGAGTCTACTGGAGACATCATTGCGTTTGTAGTATCTAATGTTATTGATAATCCTGTTACTGGATATTGTGACCATCCAAGTGAATCACACGTTACTAATTGATTTTGTGCTTGTGTTTGTAGGCCAAGCAAAACCATTGCCATCATTAAAATCTTCTTCATTTTCGTTTTTTATTTATTATTAATTATTTTAGCCAAGTTAATATTATGTTAAGGGAAATTAGTATGTTTGTAATAATTGCCTGTAATATAATAATTGTTCTAAATCTTGCTATCGCGTCTGCTTCTTTATCTCCGCCAATCTTCTCTCCCAAAGCCTTGGCCCACAGTCTCCATAACCTTTTCACTACATTATCGTTTATTTATTTCGTCAATCTTTTCTGGAGTTAAAGCCTTTAAGAATTCTATGTATAATTCAATACAAGTTTCAACATCTTCTTTATGAGCCATTTCTACTGTAGAATGCATATACTTAAGTGGCATACCTAAAATTGCAGTAGGTGTATTCTCTAGAAAGAATGCAACTGTGTCGTTTCCATAGCTACCAACGTGATGTTGTAGTGGAATTTCTTTATCGGCAGCTATTTCTTTCAGCATATTTAGAATACCTCTGTGATTTTGACTAGCATATTCTAGTGAAGGACCTTTACCACCTTCAACTGGACCATGTTTTGCTAGATCCATCTTAGGAGTTGCGGTATTGTGACAAACATCAGTTACCAGAGCTAGATCGGCTTGTAAATGTTTAGCTATTTTCTTCGCTCCAAATAGTCCAACCTCTTCTTGTACTGAATTTACTACATATAAGTCATAGGGTAAGCCAATTGAGCGGTCGTGGATGCGTCTTACTACTTCAGCAATAATATATCCACCAATCTTATTATCTAAAGCTCTACCTACGTAGTAATCGCCCATCTCTTTTAGTTGGTCATCAAATGTAATTAGACATCCAATCTCAATACCTTGCTCATTACAGCCTTCCAAGCTATCAAATCCGCTATCCACCCATAATTCATGATCAGCATAGCCTAAGTCTTTTCTTTTTGCTCTAGTATGAATTGCCGGCCAACCGAAAACACCAGGAACTTGATCACCACCATGAGTATGGATCATTACAGTCTTACTTGGCGCTATCATATTATCTGAACCACCATGTTTTCTAACTCTTATAGTACCATCCTTCTCTATATTAGTAATAATCCAGGCAATTTCATCACAGTGAGCTTCAATTACTACTTTTTGTGAATTCTTTCTAAAACCAGTACTACCTTTTACTACACCATAAGCAGTTCCATAGGCATCTTGCTCTAATCCGTCTACAAATGGGGAGATATATTGCTTCCAAATATCTTGGCCTCTAGTTTCCTGTGCTACTGGAGCATAGGCGTTGAGGTAATCATATAAAAACTCTTCTTTTGCTTCTACTTTTCTAGCCATATTATACGTATTCTGGAAAGTCTACACCATGTCCTCTATGAACAAATGTGTCTTTCACTGTTTCTTCTAGTTCTACCATAACATCAATCTCCTCATCAGCCATAATACCGATTAGTTGTCTACAATCAAAATGCTGATACCTTAAGTAGTCGTCATCCGCGTCTACAGTATTTGACTCAACCATTTGCTCTAATGCTGATTGATAATGATTAAGTGCATGGATAATAACATCCTTTTGTCCTCTCGGTAAATTAATTTTTAATTTCATCGTTGTGTTTTTTATTATAGAAATCTTGGTATTCTTTTAGATACCCTAATGCCAATTCGTTTTTAATCTTCCAAACATCCATGTCACTAATACCCTCACCTCCAAATTCACCCCATCCAAATTCATTTAGAGCTACACATACTGCATCATGGAATTCATTTCCTACTACTTCATCTAATCTATCAGCAATCGCGCTGACTTGTTCCCTAGTTAAATTAATTGCTGGCATTCTTTCCTTTCTTAAAGTTAATGTATTCAAATGATTTTCTGTTTGTAATCACTTTACCATCCGGTAGAACTTGAGCCTCTAGAATGCTATCATCCAGGTCGAAGCATTTTTCTATAAATGCTTGAGGGTACTTCACTTTATCATAGTCTCTATATTGCCCGGAAACAAATGTAATCCTGACTTCGTCTCCGCCTGGTTTGTGGCTGAGTGGATTCGTGCGATGGTTATCTCCTACTTTCATGTTAGTTCTATTTAGTTGTTATAGCCCTAAAGCCTAAAAGGTTTCATCCAGGAAATTTTTGTTGTCTTTGGAAATTTTTACCAGACCGCGCCGCAACCAAGGGAAATTTTACCATCACTATAGTTATGACCTAAGGCCTTTACAATAACTCCTGGTCTGGTCCACAGGCCTTAACTGTCTCAGGGGACTTGCCGTCCCGGCCGGCGCTGTGGCAACTCTAAGTCCTATAAGGTACTGGGAGGTATTCCCCTGCCGTCTACCCTCAGCCCTCTAAGCCCTTATAGAAATAAAAGTTCCTCTGTGTCTCTAAGCCCTCATAGACTCCAAGTCCCCCTATTGGCCGATCTTAGGCTTAGAGTACAATCACATGTATCAGTAAAGTTAGTATCATGTCATTAGTGTGCCTTCGCACCCTGGAGGTGAATTTGCGAGCGCGCGCGATCCTCTTTTAAAGGATCGTAGCTCGAGGGTAATTACCTACCTCCCCCGGGGGCCCCAATTTTTCTGGACTGGCTACTGCGGCTTTTCCCGTGATGACCCTGGCCGGCCGATCTGGGTACTGAGAGTAAATTGATTGGTATTCCTTATGGTTTACCTTTGAGGGCCTGGGCGGGCTAGTCGTGGACCGTGGCAGTTGGTGCGCGTTTGGAACATCGCGTTAATATAGAAGGCAATTATTAAACTCATGACCCTGAGGCTTCCTACTCTTCCCCCACCCTTAATTGGCCCCTACCTTAGAAAACTCATGCGAACGCGTAAACACAGAAAAGCCATAGGCCCACTGTCTTGTGTGCTGCCTATGGCTCTAATTGGGATTACTCCCTATTTGGTCTGTTGGTACTCTTTATCCCATTTACCTATATGGACCCAAGTGTAGTAATCGGGTATCATCCCATAATCCCCATCTTCGTATGAATCACCCTTACCCTCATTTAATATAGGCATTACTATATCTAGTAGATCCTGTATGGGTGGGTTACTGTCATATTGCTCTGTATACCTATTCCATGTTTCTGCTCTATAGTCTATATTGGGATTTAGTTGACTATATGTAGTATTGAAATCTGTTGGGCCGGCCATGACGGCTACTTTGATCCCACTATAGTGTTCAGTGGTTACTGATAGTTTGTATTGTGGGAGGGCCGCTTTTAAGGCTGCCCTCTTGGCCTTTACTTGTTCTTTCGTGATATATGGCATATTATGAGTTTTGAGGGTTATACATTAGCAACATGCTTACTGAGCACTTATACCCTCTACCATTACTATCCTCTATATTGATAGGTGATTTGCGGGCGCGTGTGTTATACCCTTTAATGGTAAATGATTTACCTTGCAACTGAACTGAGTCTCCTACTGAGAGGTGGCCTAAACCATTCATGTTGGCGTATATGTCCCATGCTTGGGCTTCTTTAGTCTTAACTACGCCTCCAGTACCGATTACATTGGCTTTAACTTTAAAGGTTACCTCATCATTGCTGAATCTGGCATTACCTGTAGAGATCTTAATCCCATACTCTTTACTTACTTTTGCAAGGGCTTCATCCATTGCGATTCTGATTGCCTTTATTGACGGCTTGTCGAAATTTGAAATTGTCATAGTGTTTGTTTGTTTTTAATTACAGTACTAATATACGAATTTTAATTGACATAAAAAAATCTAGAGGCACTTATTTTGCATTTATTTGTCTATTAACAATGAGTATAAATAGTGGCCAGCTGGGATTGGGACATAACCCCTATTACTATAGCTGGTTTCTGGCTTTTGTTTCAGCAGATTTATTGGACCGCTTTTTGCCCCGCGCGCCAGGGGCCCTATATGGATCATGACCTGGGGCATACCACATACGCGCGCTAGATGGCAACTAGCATGGACTCCCAGCCCACTAGCCACACGCGGCCCCACAGGCGCCTTCTGAGAACATGCTCCATAGCGGTCCACTGGGGCCATGGCAACAAATCTGCCTTTTTTTGCAAAATAAGTGCCACTAGACTTTTTATTGTCAAGTTTTCGTCGTATATTTGTACTGTACGTTAATTAATAAACCCCTTATACAATGCTTGAGTTTTTTACCAGCCCTATTTGTTTTAGCCTTCTTGAATTTGTTCTTGTATGGATTGGAGTGCAGCTTATCGGCGATGTCTCTGCATATACCAGCAGCAAGATCACTAACTATATCTACAAAAAAAAGCAAAAATAATTGCCACTAGACTTTTTTATGTCAAATAAAATTCGTATATTAGTACTGTAATTAAAACACATACACATTATGAAATACCCAAACGGTTACCAGAGTAAGATTGATTATTATACCTATAAGGTAAACAAGGCCATTGAGAACCTTGACAACGATTCTCTTATGTTTTTCTCAAATAAGCTTAACTACTTCATTAACAGGCAGTTAGCCCTTAAAGCCCGTAATTGTTAATAACTTTTACAAAATAAGTCCACGAATACTTTTTTATGTCAATTAAAATTCGTATATTAGTACTGTAATTAAAACACATACACACATGACAAACACCGTTCACATTAACTGCCAATATTACGAGAACAAAGCCTTTTATGAAGGTGGAGAAGCCTGGAAGCCCAAAGGTGGGCATAAGTTCCAGATCGAAATGGACACCGACCTCCTTATGTACTGTGAGGATGTTACTGCTATTCTTAGTAAGATGGTAGAGGCACACAATACTGACCTTGAGAGGTTTAAGTATATAGATTATGAGATCATCTGGCAGAAGCCCTCTATATTGGGTACTGTTGAGGATTTCCTTAAAATTAATTCAGAATTGGCGGAAACAAACGCCTAATTAACCATATAACTAATACAAAAAAGCTAAAGATTATGCCAGCAATTCAAACACTATCCGGAGAGATTCTTACATCACGTAAAGCGGAAACCCTAAATTCTCAATCACTACGTAAAACTGTAGCAGTTAGAGACATTAACCTCATCAACGATACTACTGTTGAATTTCAAGGTAAACGTCTAGAGATTACTAAAGAGGCTTTTAAGGGTCTTATTAAGATGATCGGTATGTCACAGTCCTTTACTAAGAAATTCGAAAACTTATTTAACTCTGAAGCTAAAGCTCAATTCATTAATACTATGAAGAATGCAATGGCGTCACAAATGAATGAGATTACTATGATTGTCTCACCTACTACTAAGAAGGTAGTTGGATTTTCAAAGAAGGCTACGGATCTTATATCCCACGAACGTTTTATGGGTCTTACAGATCGTCTAGTTGACCAACATGGTCTTAATATTACTAATTGGGGTGTAGATGCTAATAATGGTTCTGTTACTATTAACGCTTTTAACCCGAATGCACAGTTCGATGTACCTGGTCTTTCGGATGAGGTATTTACTGCAGGTATCACAATGAAGAATTCACCTCTTAAGGGAATTCAAATTATGCCTTACGTAAATCGTCTATGGTGTTCAAATGGACTTACTACTGCTATGGCATCTGAATCTTACTCTCTTAATTCTCTTTCTGGAGACTCTATGGAGAAGTTTCACGAACACATGTCAGAATTACGTAAAAACAAGTTTATCCCAACCGGCTTCCAAGATCGTATTAAAGAGGCTGTTAAAACTCCTGCTAGTATGCAAGAGCTTTCATGGGCATCTAATAAGATTAAGCAACACGTTGGTGATAAAGCTGAATCTTGGATCCCTTACGCTGAGAATGAATCAGCATACTTAAAAGCCAATATCATGGACTACAGTCCTAAAGCTTCTAAGAGTAATCAATCTATATGGTCTGTGGTAAACGGTATGACTCACGTCGCTACTCACGCCCCGGATATGTTAGCAATGAATATGCAAGACAAAGATTCTACAGAGTTGATGGTACAAGCAGGTAATCTACTTGGTCGTCAATGGAATCTACAAGGTAGCGCAAGGTCACCATTCGCCGAGAATGCACACCTTGATTCTACTGCGCAGATTGGGGCATTGCTTAACTAAATCCCATTACTACCCCCTTCCTACCAAGATGAGGTTCCATTCGGAGCCTCATTTTTTTTGCAAAATAATTGCCTCTAGATTTTTTTATGTCAGATATTTTTCGTATATTAGTACTGTAATTAAAAACTAATAACAATATGAAAATCACTTTAGATCTTAAATTTCTTGCTATCGCTATCGTTTCTGGTATCGTGGCCACTATGACAATCAATTCTTCAATCGATAAGTATATACATTTCGCCGGCGAACTTAACGCTATGGCCTTCTTTTTCGTATCTAGCTTGGTCTGTATAGGTAGTTTAGCCCTCTCTATTGAGAAGTCTAAATAAGATTGTTAATAACTTTTGGCAAAATAGTTGCCTCTAGACTTTTTTATGTCAATAAAAATTCGTATATTAGTACTGTAATTAAAAACATCATATAAATGAAACAACCGCACACATTCAAGACCACTGCCACTGGTTTCGAATTAAAATCAACTAATGGCTCTACGATCGCCATCACCAAAGATCATAAGAAGTTTAACTGGTTAGCTGGTCAAGAGCCTAATCGGGTTATTAACGTATTCCCTAATGGTAAGATGACCTCATCAGCCGATTACAAGGGTCTGTATGCTAAGACTACCTCAACGAAACCTATGAAGGTGAAGTTGACGAAATTGGATGATCTTAAGTTTAATGCAGATCTCTTTGTCCCTATGCCAACTGGCACTGTAGCTGATAAGTTCTTCTCTAATGAGGGTGGCTTTATGCCGGGATCTAACATCATGGCGGCTGGAGCCCCGGGTGTTGGTAAGACTACTGTCCTACTAGAGCTCTTGCACAAGGTGCATGCAACCAATCCTAATAAGAAGGTACTCTTTATCTCTGCGGAAATGAACCAACTAGATATGGCCCGTTACCTGAAACGATTCCCACACTGGGGTCAATTGCCAATCTTGTTCTTAAGTGACTATACAGATGCCAACCCACAGGCGGTAATCGAGTCTACTCTTAACCAGGGATGGGACCTCGTTCTAACGGATTCTTATACTGAGGTCAATGACACAGTGAAGGAAGAGTGTAACCTAACCCGTAGCAAGACCGAGAAATGGTTCTTGGACCTGATGATTGCCCAAAACCAGGGTAAGAATAAGCGTAAAGTCTATACTACGTTCGTCACTATCTTACAGCTCTCTAAGGGTGGTACATTCGTTGGCTCTAACAAACTGAAGCACATGACGACTGCGATGATGGAACTGAATTGGAAAGGTGGCGAAAACTCAGCCCAACGTTATATGGAGTTCAGTAAGAACAGGCTGGGTCAAGTAGGCCAAAAGATGTTCTTTAACTTTGAGGGTGGAGTTACCTTTGATGAGGCTCGATACTCTAGGGATCTACTGAATGACGCTATGCTTGCCGAGGAACGTCAGAAGTTAGAAAACGAAGACGGGGCATTCGACGCCCTCTTCGGTGAACTTAAAACCAATGAGCAACTGGCTGAGGAAGAGGCGATCCGTGAAATTAACGGTGAATTGGCCCCAGTAAGGGGAGAGGCTTAACAGATTATAGTCAGGGGACGCTGTAAGTCCCTATAGTTTTTAATTACACCCAGAAGGGCCACTGTGGCAGCAGTAGGCCCTTCGCTATGTGGTTTTATGGGGGATTACGCGATCGGGCCCCTGGGGCAACCCCAAGCGTGTGTGTTGGCGCGCTCCCATTTGACTGGCCGCTACATAACATTGGTTTTTACTGAACGTGGGCCCATCTGAGCTTAAAGCCACTTTTTTATAGAGAAATGTTGGTATATATCTACTTTACTGTAGAGGGGCCTTGAAGCCTAGACTGGCAGATTTAACCAGGTATGGGTATATATTACCTTACTGACTAGTCTTTACCCTGTTGCCTGTGTTCTTGTATGTAACTAATAAGATACATGATTACTATACTGACTATAATAGGCTTAATGTATTGTATGTGTTCTATGTGTTCCATGTAGTATTAAAGAGTTTGTGTACCCTTACTTACTTATATGTGTGAGTGATGACTTTGTTTACTCTGTTCCCTTTGGTGTCTCTGTAAATGCCTTATGTTCTTGTTGAGATTTGTTGTGCTGTGGTGCCGGCGGTCTGAATGGTTTTGGCTTTGGCCGCTTCCACCAGTAGCCATCATCTAAGCGTGTTAAGATGCGATTCATAATGCCCCAGAAGCAGATTAGAATCAGGAGGCATTTAAGGAGTATCATTATTTGGTGTGGATGCTGGGTATACCGGCTACCTTTCTAATATGTTGAATCCAGTGTGTTGAGAGTAGTGCCCATTCTTGATCGTAATCATAATGCCATTGTGGGCTGATCCCATCTCCCTTATCATGTAACCATAAGTGAGTAGCTAGAGGGAATTCTTCCATACACTTATATAGGAACTGAACTGCCTGTTGTCTTGGGTATTCTTGGCTACCCCATTGACCCTGTCCCTTTGGATAGATCTTATGCATTTCTCCTCCATGTTTACCTTGATCCCATTGAGAACAATTAGCTACATGAGATTCAAATAGGTATAAGAGTGTCATCTCTAAGTGCCATTCTTTACCGTGTGTTTCCATATTAGCATTACATGTTCTTAAGATCATTGTTTGCCATCCTACTCCTCCTCCATTTGCATGTGAATATATGGTATTAATACCCTGTTCTGGTTTATGTTCTGGTCTATTAAGTAGGCCATTAACTATTGGACTATCTAGGTGATGATTTAGCCAGATGTCTGTGCGCGGAAATATTGGAATGTGGTCAAATTCTGGCTTACCTCTTAAGTGGCCAGGTAGACAGTCTTCTGGCTTAAGTCCATCATAATGACAAGTGTGTGGATCGTAAGATCTGCATACTATATTCTTTACATGTACTGGTGGTAAGGGTCTTATTGCCATATCATCAGAATCAATATAACTACCAGCCCAGCCCTTTAAGAATAAGAATCTTAAGAGGTCACATCTATCTCTAGCTGATGCTGCATTGTAGAGTGGTTTCCATTGTTCTCCATTTGGCATGTGGCGATATATTGTATCTCCCCATCTTACTACTGTAATCTTATGTTCATCAAAAATTGGTAACTGGTCAAATGTATTACTAACCAGGTAGATTGGTCTGCTTGGATTAAAATATCTTGTAGAAATTAAGGAATCATATAACTGTTGTAATCTCTCTCCTTCACAGTTACCATCCCAATAGAACCATACATTTGCTGGATCTGGTTTTACATCATCAATATTAATAGGTCCTCCATTTAAAAAGTCTGCATCATACCAATCTCTAGTAAAGTGTGGTTGTAGTATATGTGTTTTAGTTTCTGTTGCTTTCCATTGTTCTACGCTATCATGAAATTCTTGCATAGTTTTGTCGTGCGGCTTATGAGTTAAGTGAGCCGGACTAACTCCCCATCTATAAATCATAGTAGGTTCCTTAAATTCATGATTTCTAATATCTGGATAATAAACCATCCATTGATCTTCTCCTGGTGGTTCTGGTGCATTTTTCCAATCTAACCAATCAATAAACTTTTTAGAGAATGTATTTCCTGTATTAACAGCTGAACCTAATCCATTTTGATTAAACTGATGTACTCCAACATACCAATGTTGAGCAGCAGCATATAAATCCATGTCCGGAGTAGCTTGTGTATTTCTTAATACTATATCACACGCATCTTTAGTTAATAAGTCATCATCATCTAATCTGTACATGTGGTTAAACTTACACTGATCAAATCCAAACTTAAGCTTGTCCATAAACTTTTCAAACTTAGGTACATTATGAATTTTTACTCTAGGGTTATCAAATTCATATTTAATACTAGTGTCATCATTAATAATCACCATCTCACAGTTTTTATTAGTCTGTCTCAAGAAAGATTCTAATGCTTCTTCTAATAAGTGAGGTCTTTTCCATGTTGGAACCATAAAACTAATTCCATCATTAAATCCAAGCCCTAATGATCCTGCATCTAGTTCAGTTGCTTGGTAAGATTCTTTAATTAGATCTAAATAATTATGTGAAGCCCATTTTTCATCCACTTCTGGAGCTAAAAACGGAGAACTCTTCATATACAAGGCTTTGTAAAATGGTGAACCGTCTTTAGGGTTTGTTACTACTCCAGCATTATGAAATATTGAGTGTTTATCCCACATATCCATGGGTTGAGTTCCCCAAGTAAATTCAAAATCTATTGTAATTGGAGTTGTATACCCTCTTTTCCATAAATTCCATAAAACAGCCCACATATCTGCGCACCAGATCTGTAATGGGTGCCAATCTGAGTCTTTTGCCTTGATTTTGTTAACTTTTGCACTAATTTCTTCAAAAAGTCTCTCAGAATCAACGAAAACATCTCGCCAATATTTAGAATCTATCCCTGGTTTTAGCATATATTGTGCTCCTCCAGACTCTGCTTCTTTAGATCTTACTAGCTCAACAGGAATATCTACGATTTCGCACATATCTTCTGTTAAGTTATTTTTAAAACCATCTAAGTAGTGTGGTCCGATATAAGTTCTTGTATCTGATAAGAAACACTCTTTGTCTTGTGACTCGTCTAATTTATCATCAACAATCATTGGTTTTGTTAAGGCAATATCACAATCATGATACATTATTGCTTTTGTTGATAACCAAGGATTTGCTGACCAGTGTTTTTCTAAAATATGAGGTCTAACAGATGAAATATATCTAGGTGCTTTTCTATCATCTTTATACCAAAAGAATCCTACTCCATGTTTTTTCCATTTGTCTGCGACTTTTTGAAACCATGGATCTATTCCACCGCCTTGAACTGCACATACAATATGACATTTAGTAAGATCTAGCTCACCATATTTTTGAAAAGAGAGTAACATCGCATCCACTTGCCATGAATAATAGTAAGTTGCTGGCTGAGCACATAGATAAATTAAGTCGGTCATATTATGAGTTCTAAAGAACCTTTTATTTTTGGTATGTAAACTATTGTTATTTTGTATATATCTAGTTCACGGTCGTCTAACTAGCTACTGGGTACTACCATTCGATAGCTCCGGCTGCTCTTTTCTCTGGATCTACCCAAGAAAACAATCTAGTCTCTAAAACATCATGAAGTACTATTGTTTTATCGTTTATTTCCCAATTGTAAAAATATTCATAACTAAAACCTGCAATGTCTGGTCCCATCTTTTGAATTATTTTATCAGAAAATGTTTTACATCCATGAGCCCAATTAATTCTATCATAAACAGATAAACACTCATTGATTATTCTAGAATTTGGAGCCGATCCATACACTGTACAATCATAAAGAGTATTATTTGCTTGTGATGGTTTTAGTCCTGAGAAAAAAGTATGTTGAGGAGTTAATTGATCTCTAATTACATCAAATGGTCTAACTGGCATCGCATCTACATCGCAATAAATACCGCCATAGTCTCTTAAAAGCAACAATCTTACTCGATCTGAGATAAATGCCCATTTATATAAAGCTGGATCTTTGATATAATTTTGTAAAAATGGATCATCTTTGTAGAGTTCTGTAAAGACTTCGTTGCCCCATAATTTTACATCCCAGTCTGGATGTAGATCTTTCATTTTTTGTGTAAATTGCTTACAGTGTTCTGGCATTTCTCTTTCGCCAACCCAGATTTGATGTATTATCTTAGGTATTTGAATACTATTTTCCATATAGATTAGTAGTTTTATTTTGTTCTACTAATTATATAACCTACTTAAAAAAAGTTTACTATCTTGGTCTTTCTGAAGGTCCTTCTGGATCTAATGGTTCTTCACCTCCGCCGCCGTCTGGTTCTTCTTCACAACTTCCGAAAGATGGGCCTGTTATTGTCAGTTGCCAATCTCTTATTCCTAAATCACCACTTGTTACCATCATAGGACCTGGTCCTACTGCTGGTGTTGTCAAGCCTTCTTGGTGCATTGTAAATCTTGGAGTAGAATAATCTGCTCTTGCAATCCATGTTTGTCCGTTACAATCTTGAACCGTGTAGTAATAATAAGTTATTGGTGATTCTGTTGCTTCAGTTGCTGGAGTTGGAGCTATTGTAGGCTCTGTCGCTAACGTTGGTTTTATTGTTGCCTTAGTAGCCTGAGTTGTAGCCGAAGTTGCTGCTGTAGCCTGAGTCGGAGCAGTTGTTGCTGCTGTTGCCACTGTTGTTGCTGCTGTCGCTTGCGTAGCTGAAACTCCACTTCCGTTAACCGTAACAGTAACTGATGTATTAGAGCTAGGTATTGTATAATTTAATGTCCATGCTTGACCTGCATTTGCACCCGATCCTGCAGTACCAGTGGCTAAATTAGTATTTGATGAAGCGATACTATTAATAGATGCTGACACATATCCAGAATTTGGCATGTAATATAAAGTTTTAGTACCTGTTGCACCTGGGGCTCCAGTAAATGAGTCTTGTGTATATGTTGTATAACCAGCACCTGAACCAGATGTTACATTTGCACCTGCTATACCTGAACTAGCATCTCGGTACTTAACTGTTAATGTTCTTTGTATTACACTTGTTCTACCATCCACGAGTACGGCTGCAGATCTATTTGCTGAACCTCCAGTTACTGTAATTGAAATTGCTCCACTTGAATTAACAGACGATGTAGCATGACTCTGATTATCAGATATAGTAGGGCCTGATGACCAATAATATCCACTAGTTACTGATATTGCCTCGGTAAATGTATGTGTTGCTCCTGGAGCCAAGTCTACTGTTAGTGTTTTAATACCATCAGCATTTGCTCCAACTATAGCAGCATTAGAAATAAGTTCAGATAATGTTACTGTATAAGTATGTTTTATTTGAGTTGATGTTCCTGTTGCCGTTACAGTTGCACTACCACCACCAGATGGCATTGTTACAACACCACTTACTGTATTACCAGATCGGGCCACAGTTACAGCGCTACTATCATCACTTGCTCCGCTTAATGCTAAAGTATATCCAGAAGAAGCAGAGTATACAATTGAATAATTATGAGTAGTTCCGACACCACCTGTAAATGTATCTGATGCTCTAGCAGGACCTGCGTTCGATATTGAATCTGTGTAGTTAAGTGTAAATGATCTTGAAATTGCAGTTACTGTATCATTTACTACTATTGTACCACTATTAATAGTTAATCCAAATCTTGGATCTAATGATGGCATAGTAAAATCAATATCTGCATATTCTACGTTAGCGCCACAATAATTATTACGTTCTACTACTGTTGTAATACCAGTAATTGATGCAGGCGCGACTGTAAATGAATTTATTTCATTATCATAATCTGCAGTATTATTTGGTCTTACTGGAACTTGAATAGTATTCCTAGTAGCACTTGTACTACCTGTAAATGTAATTGTTTGCGCTCCAGCTGCAATAGCGCCTCTACTAACTCCAGTTGGATCAGTAGAACATGTTGGTGATGTTGCTGTAACACCACTAGATCCACTAGAAGTAGAAACTACTAAACTAAAGCTATGAGATTTTACTGCGGTTGTCATATATGTTGATATTGTAACCGAACCTCCACCTGATGGCATTGTTAATGTACATGATGGAGTATATGCATGTTGTATTGTATTAGTTCCACCTGTAAAACTACCATTAGTACCACCTTCATTTGTTATCTCAGAATTAAGACTACTACTTGTTGTTGGAGTTACTCTTTGATAATCTTGTACTGTAACCAGAGCAACTGGTGCCACAATACTAATTACATCTCCAGCATTACCAGAAACAGGTACATCAACGTATGTTACGCCTGTTTGAATATTTTCGTCTGCTTCATTTTTCCAACCATAATAAAGGCTTTGGAATTTTGTAGGTATTTCAAATCTAACAGTATATGAATAACTATTTACACTAGAAGATCCTGCTACATCTACAGCTGCGCTACCTCCACCGGATGGCATTGTTGTTTTAATAGTCAATGTTGTCCCTGATTTAGTTACTACCACATCTGTATTATCAGATGTTACTGTACTAATAGAATAAGTTATATCAGAATCTGTTCCTGATAATGTTCTTGTTGTTGTAACTAATTGACCAGCAGTACCAGATACAGTGATTGGTCCTCCGTAAGTTTCATCGCCACTAAAGTCATCAGTAAACGTAATTTCCATATCGTAAGTTGTTGCCACGCTTGAACCTGCAACAGTAACTGTTGATGATCCTCCACTTGCTGGCATTGTAACTACACCATGTACATCATGTCCAGCTCCAGCTCCACTACCGATACTAACATAAGTAGCAGGATTTGCTGCAGTTGAGCCATAATTTATTGTAAATGATTCGGTATCTGTCCCAGCTGTTAAATCTGCGGCCCAAACGAATGTATCTCCAGTATAACCTGTAAAACTCTGTGTTTGGTCAGCATTAACTACTGAAACTCCAGCAATTGAATCTGTTACTGTTAAATCAAACTCATAATTAGGTTGATTTACTTGTCCTGCTAAAAATATTTCTGCTACACCTCCGCCTGATGGCATTGTAAATGTACCACTAACAGTAGTATCGTTTACAACTATATTAGGTGATACTGCATTTTGAGTTGCTGTATTTGAATAAGTACCTGTATAACCTGTCACATCTATAGCATAATCTGCCGGTACTGGATCTAAATCTAATTCAAAGTCATGTGAAGAACCAACAACGCCCGAAAAGGTGTATTGTGTGGCTCCTGTTTTTGTTGTATATGATGATGCAGCATTTAGCCAAAAATTAGCTGGATCTGTACCTGTAATGCCAATAGCACCTGATGGTGATTGAGCATTCCCATCAGCATCTAATGTATCAGGCTCATCTGCAATTACAACCACTTTCATATTATAGGAATTCGCATCAGTTTTAGCACTAAGCGTAATAGTATGTTCTTCATCTGCAACCATAGGTCCTGCAATAACAAACTCTGACGAATTTAAACTTGCATGAATGTCAGAATCTCCAACACCATTGTCTGTAAATGTTTTAAAGTTTGAAGCTGTTCCGGATTGAGTCGAATTAGACACATTGCTAATATCTGAAACTGTATAATCTGTAGCTCCTTGTATTGTCCATGTTAAAGTACCATCTACTCCGTATGAATTTGAGGTAGTGTAATTCCCGGTAAAGATAAATGTATTTGCATCAAAATAATTTGGATGGTCTGAAGGAATTGGTGTAATATTCCAATTTGCACTTTGACCTGCCGCTTTAGCTAAATTAACTTTTACTGTATAACTACAAGTAGCTGATGTCCATACACTCCCATTCCAGTTATATGCAACACTAGCTCCTGGTTCCATATACCAACCATTTAATATCTCATCACATGAATATGTAAATGTGTTACCGCATAGCGTTGAAATTTGAGAGCTTAAATTATTAGCCCATGTAGAATTAAAGTTTATCCCATAGGTAGCTGCTCCTTGGGGCATTGGTTCTTGAACTATTGAATTATATCTACTATCTCCATTTGCAGCTTGACTAGTTTGATATAATACTTGTATTCCTTCTTGTTCTAAAGAATTAACTACGCCAATTGTATAAAGAGCATTGTTTACTGGACCTTGATCTGTAATTAATACTATTAATTTTTGAACTCCTTCTCTAAAAGAGCCTGCAAATTGATTATCAACTACTTCAGTAACAGCCCTAAGTCCCCATTCATTTTGACTACCGATTGGCATATCAGATGTATTAATTGCATTAAGACTTGTTTGAAATGAACTAGAATTACCAACCGCTTCCATTTGTTCGGCACATGTAATAAGTACATAGCTATTTCCTTCAATAATCTTTTGTCCAGCTGGTAAAGAAGTATAAAAATTACTACTATTATATGTTGCTCCTCCTCCGTCGAATAATACTAAACCTAATCTATAATTACCTCCTGATTCAGAACTAATATTACTAATTAAATTACTGACACCTGTTTTAAGGCCATTTATTGCGCCTCCCATTCCAGATGTATAATCTACTACAAATACAACATCCATGCCTTCAGGGCATACGTCTGAGCCTGCAGCATACGCACCAGATCCAGCACCAGAGCCAGAACCACCAGCGGCAGCGGCAATATTTGGAAGGTTCGAACCATTATTAGAAAAAATTGCAGTCGGAGTTCCACCGCCATCACATAATACATCAGAAGATGTTGGGTGGTACATTACATTTACTTGCGCCGAGGGTTCCGGGCAAGTTAAATCATTTATGAATTTTTTAACCGATAACGCCATGTTCGTAAATTAGTTTATATATTTATTGTTGCCACATTAGTGTTGCTGTAAACCCATAGGCATTAGCACCACCTTCAGTACAACGAATATAAACCGTTTTACTATTAAGCGACGATACATTTATACTTGATAAAATAAAGTGTTTTGTATTTGCTGGAATAGTCCATGTTGCTGCTGTTGTAGATTGATTTGCAGAATCTACTGCTATTAATTCAAAAGCTGCAGATTGTGTCGCTTTTATATTATATGCACATTCTATTTTTGTTAAATTACCTGTTAAATCAGTTGGTACAAATACAAATGCTTCTTGAACATTTGCAGCAAGGAATGCTTCATTTCTTGCAATAGGGTTTAAAGCTATATGTTCGTATTGGTATGCCGCAGGGCCAGTTGCACCAGTTGTGCCCTTAGCACCAGGAGCTCCTTTTTGACCAGCTACAGTAGAATCTGCACCTGTCGCACCTTTAGTACCAGGAGGTCCAGCTACAGTAGAATCTGCACCAGCTGCACCCTTTTGACCAGGTTCACCTTTAATTCCTGTACCTGTATCACCTTTTAAACCATCTACACCAGATAATCCAGAAGATCCATTATCACCAGCACCACCTGCAGCACCAGCTGAACCAGCTGCACCAGTTGCACCTTTAAGGCCTACGCCACCAGTACCACCAGTACCACCAACTTCACCTTTTTGACCTTTTTGACCTTTAACTCCAGCAGAACCGTCAGTACCATCTGTTCCATCAGCACCAGCTGCACCTTTTTCACCAGCTGCACCTTTTTGACCAACACCACCTGCAGAACCTGTAGAACCAGCTGCACCTTTTTGACCTTTAATACCATCTACACCAGATAATCCAGAAGAACCAGAAGTTCCAGCTTGACCTTTTTCACCAGCACCACCTTTAGAACCAGTACCACCAGTTTCACCTTTAAGGCCTACGCCACCAGTACCACCAGTTTCACCTTTTTGACCAGGCTCACCTTTAGCTCCATCCGTTCCGTTAGTACCATCAGCACCATCCGTTCCGTTAGTACCATCAGTACCATCAGCACCAGCTGCACCTTTAATACCATCTACACCAGATAATCCACTTGAACCAGAAGTTCCAGCTTGACCTTTTTCACCAGCACCACCTTTAGAACCTACACCACCAGTATCACCTTTAGCACCATCAGTACCATTAGTACCATCTGCGCCGGCAGAACCAGCTGCACCAGCATCACCTTTAATACCATCATCACCTTTAGCTCCATCATTACCAGCTGCACCAGTTTGACCTTTAAGACCATCTACACCAGATAATCCACTTGAACCAGCTGCACCAGTTGCACCTTTTTCACCAACACCACCTGTAGAACCTGCAGCACCAGCTGAACCAGCTGCACCAGTTGCACCTTTAATACCATCATCACCTTTAGCTCCATCCGTTCCGTTAGTACCATCAGCACCATCCGTTCCGTTAGTACCATCAGCACCAGTTTGACCTTTATCTCCTTTTAGACCATCTACACCAGATAATCCACTTGAACCACTTGTTCCATCAGAACCATCAGCACCAGTTGCACCTTTATCACCATCACTACCTGCAGAACCTGCAGCGCCTTTATCACCTTGTGGTCCTTCAATACTACCTACATTATTAAATTGAGTACCATCCCAAACATGAAGATCACCGTTAATAATATAACCATCTCCATTTGTATTTCCGTTAGTAGGTAAATCATTGATAGAACCATAAGTACCTAATATCGTTACCGAAGTACCTGTATTACCTTTAACACCGTCAGTACCATCAGCACCAGTTTGACCTTTATCTCCTTTTAAACCATCTACACCAGATAATCCAGAAGAACCATTTTGACCAGCTTCACCTTTTTGACCAATTCCACCTTTTTCACCAACACCATCAGCACCAGTTTCACCTTTTTGTCCAACTTCACCTTTAGCTCCATCATTACCAGCACCACCAGTTGCACCAGTCGCACCTTTAAGACCATCTACACCAGATAATCCAGAAGAACCAGCTGCACCAGTTTCACCTTTTTGACCAGGTTCACCTTTAATACCATCAGCACCAGCTGAACCAGCTGCACCAGTATCACCTTTAATACCATCATCACCTTTAACACCAGCTAAACCATCAGCACCAGTCGCACCTTTAAGACCATCTACACCAGATAATCCAGAAGAACCAGCTGCACCAGTATCACCTTTAGTACCAGGTTCACCTTTAATACCACCTTCACCTGCAGAACCTCTTTCACCTTTATCACCTTCAACACCAGCTGTACCAGCTTCACCTTTTTGACCCTTTTGACCATCTACACCAGATAATCCAGAAGAACCACTTGTTCCGTCAGTACCATCTGTTCCGTCAGTACCAGCTATACCATCATTTCCGTTTTTAACCCATTGTATTGATAAAATATCATTAGTTGTTACTGAGTTTTGTGGAGTTCCAGCGACTTGAACTAAATGTACTTCTACTATGTTACCAGAACCTAATATTCTTAATGTACCTCCAATTAAATGAGTATTGTTATCATTGTCTTTACTTTGTACAACTACCCAACCATCTGGATCCGGAGCATCATTATCTGCCCATTGTGTTAAGAATGTATATTGATCTAGAGCATGACGATCTATTCTATTAAAATATAAGATTGTTGTATTTGTAGCAAAGTTTACATTCATTGACATAAACCCAGCTGCAGGAGTTGTAGTATTAGTAGAATCCCATCTCCAGTTTAAACCACCTCTAAAACCATCAACACCATCAGTACCATCAGCACCTGCATTTGCAGTTGCACCATCAGCACCTTTATCTCCTTTTTGACCATCTACACCAGATAATCCAGAAGAACCACTTGTTCCATGATTACCATCAACACCATCAGTTCCATCAGCACCTGCAGAACCATCTGTTCCATCAGCACCAGTTTGACCTTTATCTCCTTTTAAACCATCTACACCAGATAATCCACTTGAACCAGCATTACCATCAGCACCTGCAGAACCATCTGTTCCATCTGTTCCGTCAGTACCATCTGTTCCGTCAGTACCAGCTTGACCTTTATCTCCTTTTAAACCATCTACACCAGATAGTCCAGAAGAACCACTTGTTCCATGATTACCATCAACACCATCTGTTCCATCAGTTCCATCTGCCCCAGCACTACCTGCAGAACCAGCTTGACCTTTATCTCCTTTTTGACCATCTACACCAGATAATCCACTTGAGCCGGCGCCACCGTCAGTACCATCAGTACCATCAGTTCCGTCGGTACCATCAGTACCAGAATCACCTTTATCTCCTTTTTGGCCATCTACACCAGATAATCCAGAAGAACCACTTGTTCCATCTGTCCCATCAGTACCATCAGCACCTACGCCAGTATCACCTTTATCTCCTTTTTGACCATCTACACCAGATAATCCACTTGAACCAGCATTACCATCAGTACCATCAGTACCATCAGTTCCATCTGTTCCGTCAGTACCAGAATCACCTTTATCTCCTTTTTGACCATCTACACCAGATAATCCAGAAGAACCATCTGTACCAGACTGGCCCTTTTCACCTTGAATACCATCTACACCAGATAATCCAGAAGAACCATCAGTTCCATCTGTCCCATCAGTTCCATTTGTTCCATCAGTACCATCAGTACCATTTGTTCCGTCAGTACCATTAGTACCATCTGTACCATCAATACCTGGAGCTCCACTTAAATTAAGTCTCCAATCTTCATTACCAGAATATGATTGCGAACCTGTATGTGATATATGTTCAAATGTTATGACACCAGTACTTGCATCGTATGTAGTTACTCTTGCCGTTTGAATATTTTCAGGGCTAACCACCGGTGAAACAGTAATGTATTCACCACCAATATATGATAAACCGGTTTCTATTGTTAAAGAACCTAATGATTCATTAGGGCTACGGCTTTCATCTGTTCCGTGAGCTGCATTAAATATAGTATCGTATTTTGCTGAATTACCATCTGTTCCTGGTACACCAGTTAAATTGATGTTCCAATCTTCATTACCTGAGTAATTAGTAGTTTGAGATATATTATTCCATGTTATTACACCAGTAGAACTATTATATGATGTTACTTGTGCAATATCATAGCTCTCCGGACTTACAACTCTACTTACTATAATGTATTCACCACCTTGATATGCTAAATCAGTATCTACTGTTACTGAACCTAATGCATCACCTGGATTACGATTGTCTCCAAGAGAGTGTGGACCATTAAATGAAGTTGCATAAGTTGGAGAAGTTCCATCTGCACCATCAGATACCACTTTAATAATACCTCTCATTGCTTCATGTCCTACGACTGTACAATGGTATTCATAAGTATCTGCTGCATCAAAAGGTATAGTCCATACTAAATCATTGCCTTGTAATACCGGTAAATTACCTGCATTAATACCAGCACTAATACTATTCGCTGAAAGATCTTCAATATCCATTGGATGTCCAGCAGTAACTCTTCTAAAAGTATAAGTCTCTCCTCTATTTACATAAATAGTAGGATTTACATTAGCACCAGCATTTACATATTGGTCATCATTATTTACTTTCCAGTGTGTATTTCCAATACCAGTAAATTCAAATAGAGTACCAGAGTTAATTAAAACTGTTACTGGGTCTCCTTCAGATAATGTAAGGCTAAGTTCTCCTGTTGCTTGGCTATAACTAGCTCCTGTGATTGTGGTTCCACCACCTTCACCTAGTTTTGTCCATGAAGCTAACTGAGTATCATCTGCACTTGTCAACATATATAGACCATTATTCTCAGCAGTATCTTCTGTAACCGAAACAAGCATACCTAAGTATGCGAACGGTAATGAACTGTCGATAAGTTGAGTTGCTAAAGGAGTTACTGCTCTAGCATCTAGTGGTCCTAACTTGTTTACTTCAAAGTTTGCACCGAAGTTAAATGTTCCTATTGGTCTTGCCATGTTATATTATTCTCTTTTTAACTAAAATTAATTCTGTAATTTGGCTGTCCATTAACATCACCACCTTGTTGTGTTAAACTCTTTGTAAAAAGAGTATAATTTACTGGATTGCCCTCTATTGTAAATTGTGTTTGAGTAATTACATACTCATTAGCCATTGTTACTGCTCCATAAGAATTAGAAACTGTACTCCATTGTTCAATCATAACATTCCTCCCGGCAATCATTGCATCCGAAATTGCAATTCTATGAGATGTAACACCATCTTCATCATAAGCCTGCGAACACTCTATATTATTACCATTAGCATGTGATTCTAATCCTCTATTCTCAAAATCATTATTACTTACAGAAGTTCCTAATTTAATTGGATAAACTCCTTCAAAACTAGTACTATTAGTTTTAGTACCACTTGAATATTGTAATGATGGATAGTCTGCTCCAGTAGAATCTAATGGCATTGGGCCATCATCAAATGTTGTTGTTAATGTCCAACTATTACTACCAATCTGAACTACAAAATTATTATTAGGCTGATTGTCTATTGCATTTCCTGCAGGACCGACTCCTAATGTATAAGGACCTGATTCTCCGGTGATACTTGCCGCGATAACGTTACCGGCATACTGCCCTTGAGAAACGCCATTTAAGCTAATGTTGCCTAAATTTGCAGTGGTATTCAAAATCATGTCGATAGTCGCTCCAATGGTCTGTAAGTTGCTCACATTGTCACTTAAACTAGTACTTGGTTGACCTGCTGTAGGATATGAAGTTGGAAATAAAATAGTATCAAATAATTGATCGTATGTTTTCACATTTGTCAAATCTGAAACTGCTGTTCCACTTGGCATACCACCTACATCTTCAGTCATTGCAATACTATCTGCTAAATTAGATGTGTAAATATTGTCTCCTCCTCCAACTATTTCAACCCAACAATCTGCAGCATTACCTGTTCCAGTTTGAGTTAACGCCGGCGGCGGAAATGGTGGTGGAGTACCTTGCCCATAAGTTACAGTAATTGTAGGATCGATAAGAATTGCTTTATCAGGTTCAGAAAGAGCTAACCATTCAGTCATTCCTAATTCACCATCATTACCCCAATAACCTTTAGGTATTAATCTATATGTTTTATCTTCTTCTATTACATAAACAGTCTGTCCTATTCTTCTTCTACCAGTAGACCATCCTCCGTCTCCGTTTGCTGTAAAACCAGCATAAATTATCCCAACGTCTGGAGCAATAGGTATTTCATACATGTCTTGTAAAGCAGGCATTTCTGAATGACCGCCAATTATATTAAATGAATGTAATATCCCTAATTGATCTTCTAGACCTACATCTGGTCCAATAAATCCAGGGAAAACACTTCCAGCTGCAGGTAAATTAAAATTAGTTGCCATGTATTGTTATCTTTATTTTATTTGAAACCGTATGTTTGTGCATTAGATGATGGTGCAGCTGCTAGTTTATACAACCAGTACTGCTGATTTTCATATATAAATGCTGTTCTATTATTAGCATTGTATGATAAGCCATTACAATCATATTGTAATACTCCATCTGTAATTAAATTTTCAGTAAAGTCTGCATTATTAGGTACTGCTAACCAAAAGAAGTTAGATCCTGTTGATAATTCAGATTCCCATGATTGACCACAATCATTACCAGTAATCGGTCCGCTAAACTCAAATGAGTTAACTGATGGCATGGCAACTCCATTGCCACTTGTTTGGCCATCTCCGTTTTGAATTAAATCAGCCATCAATACGCTAAGATCTTGAGTAGAAGATCCTGTTGACAGATAGAATGTTCCTCCAGCTGATAAATCAGAATATGGAGCTACTGAACCTCCTCCTGCGTGAAAATGATAGAACGTGTGTTCTAATGGAGCTACAGTTGCATTAGTTGTCGCATCTGTTGCCTCAGTTGTCGCTGCAGTTGCATTAGTTGTAGCATCTGTAGCAATTGTTGTCGCTGCAGTTGCATTAGTTGTAGCATCTGTTGCTAATGTCGTTGCAACTATTCCAACTCCAACAGCTGCACA
>ENA-UOYD01000065-UOYD01000065.1-marine-metagenome-genome-assembly--contig:-NODE-65-length-40753-cov-12.822598_pt1 | contig 40753 bp, 60 predicted proteins | sample MGYA00238169_ERZ767097 | MGnify/ENA primary metagenome ERZ767097 (study PRJEB28937, sample SAMN06267346) | marine metagenome | isolation source: Columbia River Estuary | place: USA:Columbia River Estuary... | reverse complement strand
GTTGCAACACTGTAAAGATACAAGTTATTTATATACTACACAAGTTTTTTTATACTTTTTTTAATTATTTTCTTGTAAATAATAAAGATATTCCACTTTTTCCGTAAGTACTTAAACTGTCAAAAGTCCATCCTTTTTTTTCTACTGCTTTAATATCTTTTTCTCCAACTATAAAACCATAATCTTTAAAATTTATATCCATCTGGTGTTTTTGTATTAAAACATTTTCAATAAAATCTTTATTAAAAATTTTATCTAAAAAATTAGGCAAATTACCCTTTTGTTTTAAAGTTTTCATAGTGTTTGTTTTTATTTATTTTCTGTTTATATCTGTTAATCTTACTTTATCGAAATCTACAACTGCATCGGATCCATAACTTTTGATTATTACCTTGCATATATCGTCAACGCCTTTTGATAATGTATTTATTAAATACCTATCACTGTTTACTATCATCACCTCCATATTATATAAATTTATATGTATTAATGTTTAGTTTATTAGCCTTAAGCCTAAAGAAGTAGTTTTCTGTTGTTATTTCTCCATTCCTCCAAAGTCTTTTTAATTGTGTAGGCGTGTTGTTTTCTTTTATCATTTTATTTGTTTTTTTATTTCGTCTAACATCTCCTTAATTATTTGACCTCTATGTATTTCGATATAATTAGTTACATGGTTTTTAAATATTAATTCATACATTTCAACTATCGTTTTATCATCTAGTGTTTCTAAATACGTTTCAAATTTTATCATATTATTAGTTCAAATCTGTTAATGACCCATCCCACTTTTCGCCATTCAAGTACCAGATCCAATTTTTTTGATATATTTTACCAATATTCAGACCCGATAAACTAATAATTGCGTTTAACCTCTCTTTAGTTGTAGCTGTTTGCCATCCGCAATTGGTGACTGATATAGTTTGTTCTGGATCATTATATTTATAAGCTATTGCGTTGCCATGGTATTCTAATATCGTTACATTTGGTAATACATCGACGTTCATATTAGATTTTTTAAATTTCTTACCGTTTAAAAATGCTGTTACTGATTCTTGTGTAATTAATCTCATAGTTTTTATTTATTTATTGTTATTGTTATATTGGTTTTTGATGTCTGTGTAGAAATCGAAATCATTTAATTCGTACTGGTTTAGATTATCCTCAATACTGTTTAATGTGTTTATATAGTTGTTCATTTTATTAGTTTTTTAAGTTGTATTTTTTTATAATTCTTATGTCGTTATGATCGCATAACCATGTGACTATATTTTTATTTTTGTTATAGTCGAAAAACTTAATGCCATAAAAACTATTATAAACGCTACTCTCATAGTGGTAAGCTTCAAACAATATAGTTTTATTACTATTTTTTATACATCTTTTATACTTAAATTTACGATTTGCTTTTTTAGATAAGTTATTAAATGTTTGTTTTATTTCTTTTTTTGTGTACATATTATTTTAATTTTGGATTAATTACTTCTATTACGTCGATGGTTCCATCTTTGTATATATCGACTATTATTCCAGTTGTTAATTTAGTCCTTTTATAAGGTTTTAAACTATACTTTATCCTTAAGCTGTTTATTGTTTGTTTTATATATTTCATGTTTACCAGTTTTGAAAATTACCTATACAAATATTGTAAATTATAAATACTATACATGGTAGTATTACTGTAGATACAAAAGTTAATCCGATTAATGTAACTGTGTCCTGTTTTTTTACTGTGTTTAATAAGTTTTTCATAATGTTTTTTTTAATTGTTATTGTTTTTGTTTGTTACTCAAAGATAATACTTTTATTTAATACCACCTAATTTATTTTAATTTATTTTACTTTATTTTTTGTTTACTCAGGTTAAACCCTTTTAACACTTCAAAGATAATACTTATTTATATACTGTGCAAGTTTTTTATTAATTAATTTAAAAAATACTGTGAATTAAATATATTTTTTTCACCTAAATAGTTTTCGTTATATATTAACAAACCATTATTTTGTCCATATACATCAGTATACAAAGACACTGCAATACAGTCCTGATCTAAGGAAGTACATAACATTTTACAAAGTTTTTCTATTTTCTCATAGTTATGGTTTTTAGCGTCTATATCTACAATGGCAGTTAATTCTTTAATACCATTATATTCACCATGTGATAAGTTAACGTTATAGTTATTAAATAAATAACCTCTATAATTATTTAAGTTTTCTACTAACTTAGATAAGTTATTATTATTTAGTCCAATGTTTAGTTTATAATTTGTCATTTTGTTTGTTTTTGTTTTGTTATGCCTTATTGACACTACAAATATAAGTACTATTTATATACTGTGCAAGTTTTTTTATAATTATTTTAATTTATTTAAAACTAACTTCTCTATAAGATTTGATATATGCATTTTTCATCTTAGATTCGTATTTAACCTGTTCTTTAAGTAAATAGATATCGTTAGATGCTTTTCTTTTAACATCTGCTAATTCCTTTTCTAGTTCTGCTACTCTTTGTTCTGTATTCATAATTTTCATATTTAGTTGTTTTATTTGATGCAAAGATAATGGTTTTTTTAATACTACCAAAATTATTTTGATTTATTTTAAAAAGACTGTGAGTACTTTTTTAGTTGAGCAAATGTCTTAAATTCTACAGCCCAGTTGTTTCCATTACTTAAGTCGTAAACATTATCACAGTCATTAGCTGTCCACATCCCATTAGCTGTAGCCTGTCCTCCTCGTGCGATCCAAGTGCCCTGAGCGTCTACTACTTTGTAAGTTCCTATTGCTAATTTTGTAATTTTCATAATCTTGTTTTTGTTTTGTTATGCCTTATTGACACTACAAATATAAGTACTATTTACATACTGTGCAAGTTTTTTTACAATTATTTTAATTTATTTTTTATATAGGGTATAAATAAAAGGAACGCGCGCGCGAATAATAATATATTTTACATATGCAAGAAAAAACTACGAAAATATTTTCGTGAATAAGTTTAGGATAATAGACTCTTTTTGCTTATGTTTGCAACAATAACAAAACATGTAAATAAAATGTAATAACCTAATTATTTAACATATATTTAACCTTTTTTGAATTTACACGGATTCAATAAGGGCTTTTTTGTGCCTAATTTTGACCATACGAAAAATTATTGAGTTATGCAAATTTATTATGTTAAATTTCTACTATTTATAATTAGTCTAGATAAGGGATTTTGACCCCCACCATGTTAAACGACCCCCACCATATTAAACATATATACAAGAACTAACCCCTCTATATTAAACAAAAAAAGAGAGGCACATTTCTGTACCCCTCCATATTAAATTTTTCCGAAATAATAATATTTTTTTTTATCTTATCACATATTTTCCTGAGTTCACACCCTGTAATAAATACATAAGACTATATCTAATCGCATCCACATAGTGATTAAACTTTTCTACTGGTTTTGCGTTACGCTCATGCCATACATAGTTATTAATCTCCTTAATAATACCTGTAGACTCAGCATCCACAACTAACTCATAGTCTTGCATTAACGCTATACCAGATAATATACTACCTTTCTTTTTTATAGTAGGCTTTATGTTTAACCCTCCCTTTTTCATTTCAGATATAAGTCTAGGTTCTGAGTTGTCACATATAATAAGATCCATACCAGCGTATTTCTTATTTCTGTAAATAATATCTGAAGTTGATAGATTTATAGCTCCATACATCTCTTTAACGTACACTCTCCTATTGTCCTTATCTACTGAAACTTTCACTAACGTAGTTAAATCCGTAGAAAATCCAAAATCCTGACCAAAACAAGTTAAATCGTAAGGTAAAAACTGACCTACCTTCCAATTAGTGATAATAGTTCCCTCTGCTTTGTTTAACCAACCTCCTAATATCTGATGGTTATACTTTACAGGGTTTCTCTTCTTTAAGTCATACAACTGCTCTAGGTAACTATCTGATAAGTTCTCCTTATTATCTTCGTAAGTCGTATGAATGTATGTTACATCACCTTTAACACCGTTAGTACCTTCCTTTACGTTAGGATACATAAAGAACCTTTGGTATATCCAATGCTCTTTAGTTGTAGGGTTAAGTATTAATATACATCTATTTTGTTTTATCTTAGAACGTATAGAGAAGTCAATCTTACTAAAAGTATCTTCATCCGTAAGCTCTTCAGCTTCATCTAATACAAACGTTGTAACGCCACTTAAGGACTTCAATGCTGCTGTTTGGTTACCAGACGATGTTCTAATACCTTTAAACATAATAGAGCTGCCTGTAGTTAGGTTAATGATCTCATCTTTAGTTATTCTAAAGTCTGACTCAACACCCATAAGCTCAATCTTTTCTATAAATTCAGGTATAATAGAGGCTCCAGCAGATGTTAATGTAAAACGAGTAAACAGGACTTTATGTCCTGTCTCGTAAGTTAAGTTTAATAAGAATACATTGACCCCGAATGATTTACCAGAACCACGACCACCTGTTACTACATTATATCGTGACTTCTCAGTGAATAAAGGAATGTATTTATCGTTTAGTTGTACACTATTCATCTGTTATATCTATTGTGTTATCTATTTGAGGTGTAGTATTACCATTAACAACGAAGTTAATAGTTGGAGCTACTTTAGTCTTCTTACCTCCATCATCACCTATCTTATCACTAGGCTTGCCATAAGCATACTGCATCAACAATTGCATCTGATTAAAGTTAGCCTTAGCCAGCTCTGCCATGTGTATAAACGCCTCTTTCTCACCTCCAAACACCTCCTTCATAGCTGATACAGCAAAAGAGGATATGCGATCCTTCTTAGCCTTAGTGCTTCTAGCTGGTTTAACCTGTTTGTCTGTAGTGCTAATTGGTTTAGGAGCTAACCTCTTATTGTATTTTCGACCATCATTCTTTGATGTCTCCTGTGATTTAATGTGCTTTGCCATGAATTTATAACGATTTGCTATTTAATTCGTTTGTCGTATAGTTTATTATATATCTCATTTATACCGAAGTCAATATCTTTTAGTGTATACCTGTCAGTTAGAGTAGCTTTCTGATGTCCCTTCTCCATAGAAACGAAGTAGACAACGTTATCTGTAGTAGAGGGATATATCTTGTACCCCTCTTTAAAACAGTACCTTATAGCGTCGTAATTGGTAGTGAATGGTTTTTTAACTATTTTCTTTTTCGCCATTTATATATATATAAGGTAGATTGCAATTGCATAAATCTAAATTCAATTCACATCCACACATTGATAATTGATTTTCCATGTCTATTTATCTTCTTTAGGTTCTACATCTACACCTCTAAGTTCAGCAACTAATTGCTCTAACTTGCTGATCCTTATGTAGTTCATTGAACCTACTTTTTCTAGTCTAGCTATTCTCTGTCTTTGATTCATTTTTTCTGTTCTCATATTCCTGTGTTTATTTGGTTATCAATTATTTCTATTAGTTCCCTTAACTCGCTTCTCTCCCAGATACCTAACTTTAATCCGTTTATAGACCATTCGTATTCATGCTTAGAGTGTTGAATTATTTTCACTTTATTATATCCCATTTATACCTGTTATTATAATATTAAATTTAGTTAAAGCCATCTCTACTTTATTTCTATCTCTCAGTTTATCTAATATTGCTACAGCTCTCAAATTGTCCTTTTTGCTGCTAGATAATTTATCTGAGTTCTCATAATTTATATAATCCCAAACGTCCTTAAGTCTTTTGTTATATTTAATTTTATCATCAAATGATTCTATACTATTTGATACTGAAGAGGCTCCCATTTTAGATAGCCTAGCTATCTCCGTACAGTTATATCCTTCAATGTCCTTAAGGTACTTAAAAAGCATCATACGAGAGTCTATATACCTCTGCTCTCTGCTTATTTTGAATACATTATCTATATCCATAGCTTCTTGTATGGTACTAATCAGCTTCTTCTGCAAGTCTGTCAAGTGTGTTGTCATATTCTTGTATTAATTGTTCTCTTGTATTGTTTTTAGCGAAACTAATCGCTTTACTTATCCCTCCGCATACTTCATACTCTTCTTGTATTTCCATGTCCTCTAAGGCTGCCTCTAGTGCTTCTATCTCTATACCTTCATACAGATCATGTAAGCTTAATAAGTAATATGTTTGCTCTTTTTCTTTATTATACATTAGTTCTAAGTTTTAATAAGTTATACGTTTCTCTATACTTTAACCCTGCCTTACTTTTATAAAACTCCTTATACAGTTCATATACAGCTCTAGTCATTTGATATTTAGTAGTTAAAGGATCTAGTAATTTAACCGCAAAAGCCTTTCCCTTACCTTTACAGACCTTTATATTGTCTGCTGAGTCACCTACTATCATTTGAGTATAAAAAGCTCTTAAAGCGTCTAATTCGGACTGAACTATAAACTCTTTTTTATTATAGTTGTACATAACACAAGGGAATTGTAAGTAATCTTTATCTATTGCTACTATAACTACATTTTTACCTTCGTTACTGTGCTTATACCAAGCTGAAGCAATTAAATCATCTGTCTCACATCCATAAGTGTACTTAGCATCCCAATATTCTTTTGAGTGTTTATGCAGTGCGCTTAAATGCTCTGGGATCTCCATGTCCCTCCTGTTTGCCTTATATGTATCTGTTACAAACTTCCTGAAGTTACCTTTAGAACCGCTAAAGACTGAGAAACCATCTATTGTGTATTTGCTACTTAAGTAGTCTAACACTTCATTGATTTTATAGTCCATCTTATCCTTAGCGTCTAGTATGGTATCTGAAGTAACAGCCGATGCAAAGATTATGCTATCTGCATCTATAAGAACTGTGATTGATTTACTCATTATTTTCTAGATATATTTGTAGCGATGCTAAAGCTCTCCAAGCTACTTTAGTTAAATGTAAAACTCCATCGTCATCCATTGGATCTTTAGAGTGATCTATTAAGTGTCTTACCAGAGCGTCCTCATTATCAAAGCTCTTTGTCTTATCCCAATGTAAAGGTTTATCTGGGTGATGCTGATCGTTTCCAGCTTGACTAGCCTTAGACACCTCTTTTAATGCATCAGGGAAGTATTTTAATACTCCAGAATAAACAGGCATCTTCTTACGTTTCTGCGCCTTAGTTTCTTGTTGCCCAAAAGGAGGATTATCTAGCATATCCTCTATAGGGTCACCGTTATACATATACCTATAATATAGGTTTTTCTCTAGCTGTTCAGCTTCTGACTCAGCTCTCATTATTTCTTCATATCTACTCATACTGCAACTCATTTATTATTGTTTTAATGGGGGTTTTTACACCCCCTGTTATTATTTAGCTATTTAAAAACTGTAAGTAAGCTGAATGACTAATCTTATATTGTGTCTGGTCTGTATTAGACTGCATAATATACTGTAGTGTTCCTGCTGGAGTTGATGATACTCTAAGTAATTTAACATTTAAAGTTCCATCAGAAGGAGAGCTATACTTAGGCTGTCCGTTTAATACTCCAAAGTGCATCTTATGACCCATATATTTTCTTAGTTTAACATACATTGCCTCTGTTGATACAATATCACCAACATTATAGTCTACCATCTTCTGTAGGTATTCTTTTTGCTGCTTCTTATTACCATCCTGTATCATATCCCACATCTTAATACCTTCATGTGTTTGCTTATTCTCTACGTTAAGGAACTTAGTAATATAATCCATTGAATAAGAAGGTAGTCTAAATAATCTCTTAGTCTGCTTCATAATATCAAACGATTTAACAAACGTATTGAAGTGAACTCCAAACTTCATAGCTCTAGCATTGATCCATCTATTATCAAATCTATCGTTGTTTTGACCTACTACCATGTCAGCGCTATTATACACCTCCATAAAATCAGTAATAAGCTTCTCGTCACTATGGTTCTTATCCCAAGTCAAAGCATGTATCTTAGACTCTCCTAACCACTTATAAGATATAGAGATAATCTTAGGCTCTTCAATAAGCTGCTTATGACCTATATATTGTTTACCTGTCCACCAAACCTTAGCTGTTACTCTAGACGTTTCAATGTCATATACTAATACTCTAAAGTCTTTAGATAGTTCTTGACCTGTTAAGCCTAATCTCTTTGCCCACTTTCTAATCGTTCTGGTATGAACTCCGAATGTAGAAGCTAATCCTTCTTGAACGCTTTGCTTAGCTACCTCTGTAGAGTATGCACTCTTAATAAGGTTCTTGTCATCTTGTGTTAATTGTTTAAACTTCATAATTGTTATTGTTTTAGTTATTAATTATTGTTTTAGCGCTTCTAAAATATCAGACAATTCTTTAGTTGTGATATTTATAAACCTATTAATATCAGTGTCGTACACACTAACGTAGTCTCCCATGCTTATAGCATAACCCACTGAAAAAGTTTTTACCTCATTATTTTTAGTTAATATCAATTCCTCTATAAAATTTATCATTTCGTTTTTACTGTCAAGCTTGAAATAAACATGATAAATCGAGTATTTTGTTAATCGATCCCTCCCACTCAGAGAGTATTGTAGGAAATGATAGTCGTCAATAACTTGTTCAAACTTCGATAGTGAAATATAGTGTTCTAAGTCACTATTCTCGTAAATAACATCATGTGTCATCTCCTGAGCACTTAATGTGTTAAATGCTAAACTTAATGATAATACTAATAATACTTTTTTCATAATTTAATTGTTTTTAATTGTTATGCTGCGAATATACAAAAAATAAATGATATACGCAAGTTTTATTTGATTTATTTTAATAACACTCTATTACTTTATACCAATTATTGCCCTCTCTAAACATGTCACCTATAAGTAACTCTCCACACTCAACCTCTATAGATCTATCGTACACAGAGCTCATACCTCCACTACTTAGAGACTCACAAGTGAAGTCATTTTTATTATAATAAGGGTTGTTTTGAATACTTCCCTGAACACACACTTTTGAAGTACCTAAACTAGATACAGTAGATCCTCCGCCTGTACCGTTTCCGTTCATGTTACCTACTACAGTTAGCTTAATATTTACTAACCTTAAAGTGTACCCATTCAGGTTTAGATCACCTGTGGTTTGATAGTGCTCCAAATTACCCTTAGCCTTTATCTCCAGATCACTACTCATACCTGATAAATCTATAATTGTAACTGAAACCCTAGAAGTGTTTTCAACTGAACTTTCAGATGAAATAATTCTTTCAATGCATACGCTTTCAATACACTCATCCTTTTGACAAGATGTTAAAGCAAATCCTATAAATAATGTAATTGTTAATAATTGTAGTCTCATTTCTTAGTTGTTTAATAGTTCATAAAATTGTCCATCTAATACAATACCTTTTACGTTATTTGTATCTACAATACTATATAAAGAGTATGTCACTTGATTAAACTCATTAATAATCTTAAGATAGTTTCCATCTAAGGTAAAGCAGTAAGAAGACACTCCATTAAGTATTCCGTTTTGTCTCAATCCCATAGTTCCGTTTAAGTTAAAATAAATAACTATAGCACCATTAGGTGAAGCGTACTCTCCTTCCAGCACATCATAGCCATCTGTTATACAGTCACTGGTCCTGTCTGTGTCTATGTAATACTCATCTGCTGAACAGCTAGATGTTAAAGCCAGCACTACTGCTGCAACTATCACCCATAAAAGCGACTTTGTACTAATTGATAATTTCCTCATAATTTAATTGTTTTTATTATTGTCTGTCATTATTGACTGTGCAAACATACGAAATATTATTCATATAAACAAGAAAAAGGGAAACTATTTTAGCTTCCCTTCTTAAATTAATTGTTTTCGTAAACGTTTCGTAAGTCTCTTACCATCCTCCTGACACAACTTGAACAGTTAGATGTCATTTTGTTTTTACTAAAGACCCTATTATATATCTTAAGTAAGTTCTTTTGGGTTAAGTAGTCTACTGTAGATGTATTCCTAGCAAAATACTTATCTAGCCTGTTATACTCGTCTTCAGTTAAACATTCAACGTTAGTGTATTTAAATAACTTGTTAAGCGTTTCTTTGCGCTCATCACAACCGCAATCTTCACCTACTACAGCCTTAACTACTTTCTCTATACCCGTAGCCTTAGTTATCTTAGCTATAGTATCACCTAGTCCTTTAGACTCTTCCTTTTGCTGCTCCTCAAACTTAGCTTTGTAAGCTCTATAAGCTTTACTTCTTTTGTCACCTTTAAACTCTTCCATGTTTATTATTATTTAATTAATGTAAAATCTCCGTTAAAATAATCTTCAGCGTCTTCGCTAAATAAGCCTCTTATAACTTCTCTGTATTTCTTTATAGAGTTATACAAGCTGCTTCTACCTATACCTATATCTTTAGATAGCTTATCTAATGATAAACCAGACGTAAAGTAAGCTATAAATACGTTTCTATGATAAAACTCCCACGTATTAACCTCTTCATGTATCTTAGCTACTAACTTCTCAAATGCAATAGATTCTAGTTCAGACGCCTCTTCAGATACTAGGTTATTAATAGCTCTATCCATAACCTCTTGATCCTTCACCTCACTGTTGACTACGTTTTTCTTTTTCTTACCGTCAAAGTAAACACTTCTTAATGTCATATACATATAAAAGTCATTAACATCATCCTCTCCATAAGTAAGGTTTTTACCTTTTTCCAGATACTTCCAAACCTTTAAGTAAGCATCTTGAACTACGTCTTCAACGACAGAAGGGTTGCAACCCATACTACGTACAAGTCCAACCCATCTCTGGTGCTTTCCAGCTAACTTACTTAATTGTGTCTTTGCATTCATTATATATTGTTTTTTCGTTTCAACTAATATACAAATAAATACTAAGTTTCGCACTATAAGTTTTAAATACTTCTAATTGTTACTTCAACTCTACTATTAGCCCTATCTAACTCTGTGGGCAATATAGTCTCAGTTTTTACGTGGTCATCGTTGTCATCCTCCCAGCAACCTAACTCAGTAACAGCATCCAATAAATACTTAGAGGTTATTGCTATAACGTTCATCTTATCTAAACGCCTAGAGGTCTTCTTATACACCTTATAAGTAATCTCAACAGGTGTTTGTATTGTTACACCTTCTAACTGCTCTCTAACAGCCTCTAAATACATTTTCTTAACTTGATTATTAACTAAGAAGTGTAGGTTTCTATATGAGTTCATGTTTATATAAACCCTTTTATCTTTCTTAGTCTTTCTAGGTAAGTCTACATATAAAGGACACTTTAAATTGATAATTGCTTCCATTTGTTTTGTTTAGGTTGAACTACTGTTTCTCTTGTATGTGGTATATCTGCTAAAGGATCGTATAAGTCACCTATAATGACAGGGAACCCTATCTCGTTAACCTTAAAGCTAAACGTCTCAAAAGAGAAGCCTCTAGATCTCTTACAGCTTACTGTTATCCATCCATCATTAACTGTGTTTTTTTCTAGAGCTATCTGACTCTCACATTTCTTCTCACAGAATGAACCCAAATGTCCTGTTGGTTTATCTGAGCCAAAGTTAGAATGAATTACTGTAACTATGTGACAGTTAAACCTAGATGATAATTCCATAATCTTTTGTACACACATATTAGACTCTTCAAGGTTGTTTACATCAGATACTAAATCTGCAATTCCATCGATAACTACTAAACCTACTTCATTACCTTCGTCAACTACCTTCTGCATATAGTATTCTATAAACTTTAATCTAGTCTTATATCCAATAGCTCTAAGTCCAAACGTATGATAGCAACCCAAGTCTGCATCGTCGTTCATATCTACAACTCTCTTAAACACTCTTTGTGCATGGTACTTACCTTGCTCTGTATCGAAGTGTAAAACACACTTATCGTCTCTATGACCTCTAATCTTACCTCCGAATCTATTCTGACCTGAAGGAGCTAAGTAAACTGAAGTTAATAAAGATATAAAGAAGGTCTTCATGCTTTTTGGCGGAGCTTGAATAAAGCTAAAGTTGCCATAAGTACCAATAGGTACAGGAGCTGTCTTTACACCAGTTTTAGAGTTATATTGATATTCACCAAAGCTAAGAGCAACAGGAGGTAATTCTAGTATTTCCGATAAGTCCACAAAGCAATCGTTCTCGATCTGCTCCATCAGCATCTTATCTATCGTTTCTTGTTCGCTCATATTGTTTGTTTTATTTTGTTAAGTAGTTAAATAATAAAGCTAACATAGTAAGCAATATAACTTTAACTGTAAATCGTATATTTTCTTTCATAAGGTAAAAAAAGGGGAGTTGTTAAGCTCCCCTAGTTTAATTTAGAATGGTAAGTCTCCGCTGTCTGCTGCTGGAGCTGCCTCTTGTGGAGCATCCTCACGAACTACTGTAGTCATCTTACCGTCAGTCCACACTACTTTACCGTTACCGATATATGTTTTAGCTTTCTTAGCCTCTCTCTCTTCCTTAGTTTGAGAGTCAAATAAACTTACATTCTGTCCAAATTGGTTTGTATCGTCATTCACTGAAATAGTGAAGTTATAATACGTTCCTTTTTTACCTTGTACAAATTTCTCTTTTGGTAAATCTGCTACGTTGATTGATACTGATAATAATCCTGCCATAATTTAATTGTTTTAATTGTTATTTAATAATTGTTAATTGTTTTGTTTAAGCTAATAAACCTTTTACTTCTGCTGATAATTTATACTTTTTTTCTATATCACTAATTGAGCCACCTCCTTGAATAAAGGATTGAGCCTTAGTAAACTCTGCGCTACCTTTGTTTAGCCATTTACGGCTGTCTGAGTGACTGTTTGTCGCATCAGCATCTTTAGTGTCATCAATTAAGAATAAACCGTTTAGAGCGTACTTACGAGCGTAAGAACTGCTTGAACCGAATGATTGAGCTATGTCCATCCCTTTACGATTAGGATCGACTCCAGCTTGAGCTGTTGTCTCAATACGTCCTTCAGAGTCAAACAATACTGCTCTTGCTTCAACAAACACTAAGCTACCTACTTCTTTAATCTCATCTGTAATCATGAGTGTTAGACCTACGTCTCTAAGTAAAGGCTTTACAGCTTCTAGAATGTCCTCACAAGATCGATAGTTATACTTACCGAAATTGTTACGTTGATTTTTTGGTGCTTTTAATGTAGATTGCACCTGAACTACTTTGTCGTGAAATGTCATATTGTTTTTGTTTTATTATTACTGAGTTGCAAACATACAACAAATAAACGATATATGCAAACTTTTTATAACTTATTTTAAATTAATTTTCTTTTTAGTATCTCTAACTTAACAACTTCTCTCTGTTGATCGGTTAAATTGTCGTATCCAATATTGTTAAACATTGTATGACTAACTAAGTCAAATATCTCTTTACTTCTATTGTCCATCGTTTTCTGAGTTAAATATTTCGTTTCTAATTACAGTCTTATACTCTTCTGGAGAGTCCTTATCTGTTAGTTCATATACATAAGTCTCTAATTGCATTATGTATTTGTCTTGTGATGCAACTAAGTCCTGTAGTGCTTCAATCTGCGCATTCTTTAATGTCATTAAGTCATTCATAATTATTGTTTTAATTTGTTATTATTTATTATTGATTCTAATTCATTTATTCGTTCTATCTTCCTCTGTATTGTAGCTCTCATCATTAAGTTGTCATTAACCAATGTTACAAGTCTGCTAACTAAGTCATCTATATATGCTTTATTCAAATTCAGCGTGCTCTAAGCAATTACCACATAAACTATCACTTAACTTACTAGCTTCAGATCCACAGCAATTTGAGAATACCTCCTCTTCTGTATGGGGGTTAGCTCTTGCGTATTCTACTATTTGTTTTGATGTCTTATTATTCATATCTATTATTTTAATATTGTTACTAATTTATCTACCGTCTCTCTAAGATCGTTTTGGTTCTTAGTATATAAGTATTCTATATCTTTTAATTCTTTTTGCATTTTAATATAATGCACTCCTACTATAGATAAACCTTTTACTAATTCCTTTAAATCTTTATTATCTGGTTTTAAGTCACTCCATTCGATTATCTTCCTAGATACTGACTCGAACCATAAATCTCTCTCTCTATTCTCTTCGTATGTCATTAATTAAAGTATTTATCTAATACTAACTCATCTATTGTAGACAACTCTCCAGCAGCCATTACAATATCTGTTATATCTGTCTCCTGAGCTAATACTGTATGAGTCTCAAATGAATGTCCTTGCTCTTCGTCTAGAGCGTTACAGCGACTACTACCTTTGTCATAATCACCATCTACTGTTAACACAGCTCCGTATAAAATTACTTCGTACATAATGCCATGTTTTTTTCGTGTTGAGAATAAAATGTTTGACTTGAGCGCACTTGTTGACCAAGTGACTCGTATCTATATCCTAAGATAGGATTGATACCTGTATTCCAAAATTGCTTTTTTGACTTCATAGTTAAATTGTTTTATTGTTATTGATGATGCAAACATACGAAATATTATTCGATTTACCAAACATATTGCAATAAAAAAGAGGATTATTTCTAATCCCCTTCTTAAAACAAACAAAAAACAAATTAAGACTTTATAATAAAACTCATGGGTTTTAAGCTATCTGCATCATAATATACATAGTTAGTATATACACCAATCCTAGTTACACCTCGCATTATTAAACCCCTTATTAGCTTCATTCTTTTTACAGGATCCTTTATATTAACCCTTACACCTAATCCAACTCTATGCGGATTCTTTGTAGTTAGTGTTAAGGTTTTTGCATTTTCTTTACACGTATAACCTAATCCTATTTGAAACCTCATTCTTTCCTCCCTAGCTATATCGTCTAATATATATACAGGCAATCTTTCCATGTAGTTCTTTCCAGACTTTACATTACATCTAAAGCACTTACAACCAAACTGAGACCAGAGTAAATTCTTTAATCCCTCTTTATCGTCTGCTTCTGTGTAATCAAAAGTATATTCTGGTTTATGTGCCTCTGTATTATACATGCTGCAATATACGAATAAATAGTAGTATTTGAGCTATGTATTATAAATACTTATAAATAATAGTTTTCGTAAGTTTTCGTAAATAAATTTGCATATGTCAAATATTTTTTGTAACTTCGCTTTATCTTATTCAGATAATTTAATTATTATATCTTTTAAGGCATCTTTAGATGCTACCCTACGGAGTAGCTAAGATATATATATTAAAACACAAAGTTAAAAAGTTATTTGTATTAGGGGATAACTATATATTTTTTTTTAAATAATGTATATATAATCTACTTACAGCCTTCGGCTGGTGTTTTAGTAGTTGTATATTAGTGCGACTTATAAATAAAGTGGTAAATACTTGTATATGTTATTTATATTTTGTATATTAGCGACCTATAGATCTATACTTCTCTATACCTCTAGAGCCAAAGTATGCAATATATATACCTAATAGTAAAGATTTAAGTAACTCAATCCATTCGCTAGGCACTGTTATATTAGTGTCAAATGAATCTAAGTAAATTAATACTACTGTAGTAACAGTTAAAAATATAAGACTTAAAGGTCTAACGTTCTTTGATAAGTAAGAATCACTAGCCATATCTGACTCCCATCGTTTAGATACTGACTTCATTTCTTCAATGTCTAACCTCATAACAGTAAGTGCGAATTCACGTTCTGCATCTGTCATACCGTTATCTGGTTTAGTTATAGCCTCTATAGCTCCCTGTAGATTTCCAGACACTAGGTTACCTACAACGCTAGCTGCATCTTTAAAGTTAATTGATCTTAAGAAGTTACCAATTTTAGTTCCTTCTCCGCCATTCTTTTTTAGTTTTGGATTATCGCTCATCTTTAATGTATTTAACTAACTCACTAACTGCCCAATCCCAATTTATATTCTCAGCTACAAATCTACTATGCATCTTAGGTTGCATTAAGAATACTGTGTTTGTATGTAACGAGTCAAATATATCGTGACTAAGTTCGTGAAATATTAGTATTTTCTTTTGTTTATTACTTAATGAGTTCCAGTATTCAGGATGTACCAATACTCTAACTCTTTCTTTATCAAACATACCATCAGCAAACCCAGCAAAAGGAGTGCCTCTAAGTTCATCACTTAATATAACTATAAAGTCCTTCTTTTTAAACCTTATGTTATTATCTTTCAATATCTGAAAATATTCATCTACAAAGGGTATCAATGGATCATCTACTATGTACTCATAATTTTTACATGAGCTTAGTAAAGTTATTGATAATAAAAATAAATACAACCCCCTTATATTAAACATACCCCCTTATATTAAACGTTCTACCATCGAGCCTCGTGCCCTCTTATATCGTAATGTGTAAATGTATTGTACTTTCCAAGTCCTCCTTGAGATATAAACTTGCCATCCATTAATCTATCTAATGCAGTGTAAACTTTGTCTGTAGATAAGTTCTTTACAACTAAGTCACTTGCTTTGCCTAAAATATGCTGTGAATTTGAAACTCCACCAATATCTTTATTGTGAGCTTCACACCTGTAAGCACTACTTATATTTATTGGTTCATCTAATATATCTCTAACTATCTGCAAGTTTTTCGCTAGTATTTCAACATTCTTCCTAACGTCATCAGGCATTTCACACCCACACTTGCAATTAAACTCTTTTATGCTAAAGTTTTTTGTCATTATTCTTTTTATTTCTCTTTTTCTTAGCTTTCTTTATTTTAGATATTCTATGTAGTCTATCGCTAAATTGGTTTATTCCGTTAGTTATCTGTATAAGTGTCCACACAATACCTACGAGCATAGCTCCTATTTTTATACCTTCACTTATTTGTGTCATTGATAAACCAATCGTAGTTGCGTTTATTAACGCAGTAGACTTCCATTCCATTTCTTAATATCTCTTTAAAATTATAACGAGCTGTTCTATATGTGTTTGTTTAGTTTTAAATATTTGTAATGTAATTAGCCTCTGCATCAGTAATTTTCATTGGATAAGCTCTAATATCACTAATTATTCCGCTAAAGGTTGTAGAGTTGTCTCTGAAACCATAGTCTGTGTTAGTAAATCTATCTACATCTGAAAAAGCTATTGTAGTCGATGTATCTACAGCAACTATCTCTCCATTCACAGAAACTCTAGTGGAAGCTCCGTCAACCATTACCATAACCTTTACGTTTTTAGAATATGCATCTACGCTATGAACGTAAGTAAATAAATCCGAATCCTTAGAAACTAATATCATAATACCTGAATTATTAGCCTGAGATCTAACCTGAATCCTGTTGCTCGTGGTACCATCACTGAATGTAACCATGCTTAGAGCGTCTCCTAAATCATCAAATCTTACGTCAAAATAAAAAGCACCTTCATCTTCTGAAAACGCATCTTCATCAAAATCATAAAAATCAATATAGTCATTATCTCTAAACACAGAGCTTCCTTCTGTCTCTATAAAAGATGTAGGAACTTTATTTGTTTCAAATTGACCTCCCCATAGCTCAACTCCGTCACCTAAGTAAGTTGCAGTAGAGCCTGTTCCAATTCTTATTATTTGACCTCCAGTATCTACAGGTGTGCCTGACACTGATATTCTGTACCATCCGTTACCAGCATCTTCTATTCTAGCTGTTCCAGTCGAGTTCTCTACTACAGTTCCACTTGTTAAGTTGAAATCAGCATCACCCCAGTTAGTATAAGGAGCAGTTCCTCTAGCTAAAAGAATATTTATTGGTTCAGTTCCGTTATTCTTAGCATAAATAGAAAATGTAGATTCGTCTAAGCTCCCAGACGTTGCTACTTGTTGTGAATATTTAGCCACAGCAGATTGAGTAGTAGGCTTCATTGCCCAAGACTCTAACTTTCCGTTAGGAGCAATGCCCTCTTCATTCGTAAAAGCTACATTGGTGTTGACATGTGTTGCGTTACTAAAGTCTGTATTCCAAAGGTAATAGTTTGTATTCTCTCTTTCAGTTATATACGAAACCTTATCACCTTCCCACATAAGACGTGGTATACCATTGCCTTCTTCAATCAATATCTTATCTTTACCAATAGTAGTACCTATAGAACTTCTGTTGAAAATAGTTGTATACCCAATTATAGGTAATATATTACCATTAAGACTTCTAGCGAATGGTATCAGTACAAATGACGGCTGCTTCATTTTTTTTTCTTTTTAAATATTTCTTTAACTTAATTACATTAACCTCTTTAGGCTTGTATATGTTTACTTTGTTTTTTAATCCCATAATTTTTAAATATACCAGCCACCTGTATAGTTGACTTCTTTATCTGGATACATATCCTCAGATGTATTCTGACTATATTCAGTGAACTTATTACTATTCAAGCACATGTAGTCAAGAAATCTCTTTGTGTAAAACTCAGCAGTATCATTCATTCTTTGAGCTAAATAAGTAACCTCATCTTTAGTTACAGCTTCAGCGTTCTCAGCAGTATGCTTATGCAAGCCTCCATTCTTTAATGTAAAGGCACTGTAAGGTAGTATCGTTGCTTGAGTGTACCAAACTAACATAGGTTTAATAAACTCGTCTAGTAAGTCCTTATAATCAGAATTAGAACTTTCTGTTATCGTTCCATCTACTATAATCTCTTGTAGTTTCTTGTATAGCTTTCCTCCTAAGTAGTTTTGAATGTGTATATCCTGAGCTACTTCAATATATTGAACTATCTTACTAGAATCTACGTTTCCGTCTATTAGTGACTTTTTCTTTAAGTCAGCTACACTTATAAATAATGCTTTTCTTGCCATCTTATTCTTCTTCGTCTGTTGGTTTAACTTCCTCCAATGATACTTCTATATCATTTACTTCAGGAGTCTCACTAAGCTCAACTTGTGAACTTAGCTTCTCTCCAGTTTCTTCTTCTCTTTTTACTTTGGTAGAGATGTTTTCTAACTCAGTAAACTCGATAGGTTGTAGTGTTACAAAGTATAAATCTAATACTATATCATTAAACAAAAGTATATCAGTAAGAGCTTCTATAATCTCATCCTGTATTGGTCTAATAATTACATTATCCATAAGTACAGCAGCAGTTCTTAATTCCTCTGCATTGTTACCAAATCCTGTATTATCTTTAATACCTAATAATATAGGAGATACAATACCATGACCTAACATAATTTTCTGTGTAGCTTCATCACTCATAAACTGATACTGTGCATGAGCATCAGGTAAATGGATAGGCTCTATATCTGCCTTAGTTTCTTGTGACTCGTTAAACGCAATGATAAATTTACCAGCATTTGAACTACCTGAAAACTTGTCGTATATCTTACGTTCTAAAGCAGCCTGAGTCTCTTCTGGTGGCGTACCGTTATTAAAGTTAATTAATAAAGACGGTTGTAAACCATTTTTAATATTGTTGATGTGGTAGTTAGATACTTCCTCTTCAAGAGAACAGTATTGTAAACATCCATTATAATCTACAGGTGCATAGTAATAGAATCCGCTTCTATATGGTTTAATGACGTATAGCTCGTTTCTCTGACCTTTACTTCCGTTTCCGTACGTAGGAATCCTTTTAGGTCTATCAGTAGCCTTAAGTTCACTCCATTTAGGGTGATAGTAATAAGCATCAATACATCCATTCTTTCCAGCTTTCTCAGCTCTAAGAGTCTCCATAGGAAAATGAGATACCTTTAGTATCTTTGTTTTTGATCTATTATAAGAAACCTGAATAGCAGCTTGACCTAACATTTTGTAGTCATGTGCAACTCTTTTAATCTGCTTCTTAGGTAAAAGCATTTTCATCTTTAAATACCCTTCTGGATTCTCATCTCTATTAGTAGCTTCTAAACCTCTACCAGCTACCATATCAACTATACCGTTAATACATCTTGAGTTGGTTGGTGAACCTAAATAGTTATCTATTAGTTTCTTGAAGTAGTCGTTATTATCTCCATACTCTACCCAATCCCTATTGTGAATTTCTTTCACTACAGGAGTCTGATACCCAGATAAATTAACTACTCTTACGTTGTTGCTTTCCATATTTCTTTTGTCTATACGTTTATAACGAATTAATTACATTATGTAACTGTGTACCATTGAAAATCATCAACTAAGCCTGTAACATTATCTATTCTTATTAATAGGTAGTTTACACTATCTCTTGTTAGTGCTGCTGTTGCGTATTGATATATAGTTCCTTCTGACTCCTCGTCAGTAACTAACCCGACTAAATCCTCATGGTAAACTTTGTTTGAGTTCTTTCCAGCCGCTCTTCTAAGTATATTATCTCCTATAGATATTAAATCTCCATTGGAGAAATCAAAGGATCTTCTTCTCTTTGAGTTTTCTGCTGTGTTTGATGTGTTTACAGATACCGTAGATGAAGGTTCGCTTATGTTTGTTGAAAACCAACTTACATACTCACTAAATACTGTAGGTTTAGATATGTACGGATCAGTTGTTAGATTGACAGGAAAAAACTCTTGAAACTTTATGTAGTCAGTATCTTTAGCTACCTCTACGTGAGTAACAATGTTATCTGTACTTCTAATTAGTGTCCAATCTCCATTAGAATTCCTAGCTATAAAGTGATACCTATCCCAAGGGCTAGACTTTCCATCCATTATAGGCGTACCTGATATATCCTTATATAAACTCATACCTACTGTCCAGTCTGACACAGAGTCCTCCTTAAATACAGATACATTACCAGTTGTGTCTAGTGTTAATTCATCTTTAACTATTAACTCTACTATCTTATCACTAGCTTGCTCCGATTGACCTCCAGCAAAATGATAATAAGTACCCTCTAATTCTGGTGTATTAGATATGAAGTCTGGATGCCATCCTCCTGAGTTTCCGTTATTTGCGTCATATAAAAACGAATGTACAACTACTTCCTCTAAACTTGTTGGAGTATCATTAAACACTCCATACTCACCAGTTCTAACTTTAAAGTCACCTAGAACATTTAATGTATGTTGATTAAAGGTTAGGTTACCCATATTCTTAAGTTCACCTAATCCATTATTATCTAAGTCATACTTTGTAGCAAAATCACTTATAACTAAGCTGCCCGTTCCGCTTGTAGGAGGTGTGTATCCTCCACCGTTACCAGTGTCTCCACCGTCTACAGTTCCACTACCTTCTCCATCACTTTCGTCGGAATCTCCATATACATAGTAATCAGCAGAATGATTGTACTGTGAGTAGAAGTCTACTGAATTCAATTCACCACTAAACCTAGCTATATCTCTATATAATGGTATATTTCCATTAAATACAATTACTGATAAAGTCGTATCCTCTTCTATTGAAGATATAAAAGAACTGTCAGATAATGTTATTATCATTCTATCACCAGCTATGTAGCTGATGTCACCAGATGCTATTTCTATCTTTTGTTTTTTCTCCTGATTAATAACCCATGCACCAGTAGGCGTGCCTTCTCTTCCAGAGATTTGCATAGTTAATACAGGTAATTCGTTTATGTCTAGTATATTCATATCTATATAACGAGAATTTTAATTAATTGTTCCTTAAATATACCGCATAAAAAAAGAGGTACATTTCTGTACCCCTCTTAATATTAAAGTATTAACAATTATTATGCATTCATAAGAGCAGTGTCAATAACAAATCCAGCAGCATCACCCATAATAGCTGAGTCGATGAAAGATGAAGGAGATAATTCTTTACCTTCAAATGTAATGTTATATCCATTTAAGTCTCCCATTGCAGAACCAGTTGATGTAGATACAGAAAATTCAACACCATTTTGAGCTCCAGCTAAACGGAAATTACCATTGTAATCTTCAATGATTACGTGAGGTCTTCCGTAAGAAAGAAGTTTTAATTGTTTTTGAGATGCAGCATCTTGCACTTTAAGTGAGATAGCACCTGACTGAGTCCAGAAAGAAGTTCCGTTATCTCTTGAGTTTTCGTTAGTTTCCTCAAAAGAATTGTTTTCACCTCTTAACTCAAATTTGTATGTAGTAATAGCAGAACCAAGCGCTGTAATCTCATCGTCAGAACCAAGAGTTAAAGCATCATACATTGCAGAGTTGAAGTTTGCAATATATAAGTTTCTCAATCCACCAACGCTTTCTTTACAAGCCTCTACTCTACCACCAGTAAAATCACAAGCCATAGTTTTAGTTTTTAAGTTATTATTATTATTAATATAAGGGAGGTTTTACCCTCCCCTATTAAAGTTGATTATGCAGAGTAAAGAACAATCTCAGATCCGATACCAAAGTTTACAGTAGCTGTGTAACGTAAAACGATACGTACATTCTGTGAACCATCGATGTCAGCCATGTCGATAACCTTAGCTACATTCTTGTCATTTAATAATCCAGTACCATACATAAGGTTTCCAGATTGCGCAGCGATCATTTTGTTAGCTGGCATACCGTTAGATACAAACAATTTAACCCCTTCGAAATCAAGAGCAGTCTGTCCTACGTGGTATAAATCTTTATATCCTAAAGCAGCTTGAGCTCTAATGTAAGCACGAGCAGTTGAAGGAGAGATATATACAGATAAATCTTCTTGTCCGTAAACAGTAGTTGGAATAGCATCTACTACTTTACCTAATTCAGCGATAACGTTACTTGCATCGATAGTTGTACCAACTACGTCTACTACATCAGCATCAGCAGCAGCTAAAGCGATAAGTCCGTCAAATTCACCAGCGACAGCATCGTCACCACCAAAGATAGTGTTCTCGATCTTCTCAGCTACTTTAGATACTACGTGTCCTAAAAGGTAGTCAGAAAAAGCTGGAGGAATAGAGTCATGTGCGCTCATTCCCATAGAGATAGCATCCCAATCGTCTCTGAAGTCTTGCTTACAGAGTTGTAGGTTTACTTGAAATTCTTTAGGCTCTAAGTAACGCTCAGTAAGAGTTACTGTAGAAGTTGCATCGAAATCACAAGTTCCATCAGCTACTAAATCGTTAGTTGAAAGTTTCTTGATTACTTGTTTGAATTTTACATTCGGTTTTACTGTAACTCCACCTTTTTCGATAGTGTTAGCAGAAAGCAAAGCGGCAGAGATAAAACCTTGTAGTTTTTCTCCAGCATAGCTAGTTGTAATTGAAGTTGTTGTTGCCATTTTTAGCGTTTTTAAATTAATTAATTAATGTTCTTATTTAAATAGTTTTGCGAAAACTCTGTCTTGTGTAGTTGTTACTCTATTCTGAGAGTACAAGTTATTAGACTTAGCTTCGACTTCTTGTTCTGGAGAGTGAGCAATTTCTTCTACCTCTTCAGATAACTCTACCTGTTCAGATAACTGAGCTGGCATTTCTTTGTAAGCTTCTTGCTTCTCCTTTAATAACGATTCGATCATAGACATCATTTCATTTTTAAGTGAACTTAACTCTTCTGATGTTACGTAAGCTGGAGCAGCTTGAACTTCCTCTTCTGTAGTTCCGTCTTCAGCTAACTCTACTTCTTCAGAGATTTCTTCTGTTACCTCTTCAGATAACTCAACCTCTTCAGTTGCTTCGATAACTTCTTCAGATACTTCAGACAATTCCTCTTGTACCTCTTCAGATACTTCCTCAGTAAGCTCTACTTCTTCAGTTGCTTCAGGAGCAGCTTCTACAGCTACTTCTTCTACTACTTCTTCTGTAAGCTCAACCTCAGTTGTTTCTTCTTGAGATGATAGAAAAACGTTTTGTAGTTTCTCTAATAATTCTGTTGCTTTCATAAATTTAAAGTTTTAATATTAGTATAACGAATATAGAATCGCCTGTTTTAATTATAACTGATAATCAGTTGATTCCGTACTCTTAGTTGTTGATGTACTAGTGTTTGTTACTGTAGAAGACCCCTGTCCTGTTAAAGAACCTATCCCATGTAGGATAGCGCTATAGCTATCCTTACATTTACAGTTTTCCGTTGTGTAAGTATTTTTACACTTGCAATACCATGCTTTCATATTTAAGGTGTATTAGTTACTAAGTTTGAACTTACAAAGTTGTAACCAGTTAAATCAGCGTTTCCTTCTATATCTGTTATAGTTGTTACACTAGTCTCTATCTCGTAATAGTGAGCAGGAGCTGTAGTTAAATCACTTAGGTTTTGAGTTGATCCTGAGTTGTATATATCTGCTATATTAGCTGATTGGTCTGTATCCCAAATAGCTATCTGATTCATTGTTCCATCGTAATAGTTATTGTGAACGTTGCTAGCTCTACCAATTCTAAAGATATTATCACTAGGATTAGCTCCGCTTATAGCTCCATCATATCCACCACCTGTAGCTACACCAATAGATGTCTTAAGCACTCCGTCAATGTATATCTTGAATCTACTATAGTAACTTGATGAATCTGCAGCCACACTACCTGTAGTACCCCCATCAAATGTAATCATTACATGTTGCCATGTACCTGAAACAAAAGAGTTAGCTGCTACTAATATAATACTATCATATACAGTACCATAGTTTAATACTAAGCTAGTTCCACCTGATTGCTTTAGCGTAATAGCTCCACCATTATAGTCATCACCAGCACCGTAAACAAATAATGTTTGATTAGATGTATTAGAACTAGGTTTAACCCACATAGATAAAGTCCAAGCACTTCCGTCTCCGTTAGTAGCTCTCTCCATAGCGTTCATGTTTACAGGATTCCCCTGAAAGAAACTACTAGAACCGTTAAAGTTAATAGACTTATTATTAGTATAAGCCACCTCTGCTACAGTTACAGTTACCGTAAAATCTACAGTACCACCAATAGCATTACCTGCTTTACAGTTTACTACAATAGTATCAGCAGCAGTTCCTAAGAATGCAGGAGCTGTACCGCTAAGTATTCCACTGTCTTGATTTAATGTCATCCAACTAGGAGCATCTACTTCTGCGAATTGGTTTACTATATTATCACTAGATACTATCTGAAAGTTTAATACATCACCCTCTGTTACTGTAGCTGTTTGATTTGCTACTGTAGGTACAAAGTTTACGTCAGGCTGTGAATCTCCGTTAATAGATTGCTTAGATATTACAGGGATTGTGTAGTAAGCTCTATTGCCTCTCACACCGTAATACAAGTGTATTGAACTACCTATTGTAGGGTCCATCTTAGCTGTTGCTATCTTCTCGTTATTATCTTCAGAGTATATGGTTAATTTGCCGTTATCGTTAAATCTTAGAGAGAACATACCTTGAATAGTACTAGCTCCACCTTTTCTATATCCTATTACACCTGCTCCATTATTAAAGTAATATGTAGCATTAGTATTTACATTCCAATCAGAAATACCACCAAACACAAAGCTAACAGCTTCATTTGTTTCATACTTAAACTCATTATCTAACTGCTCTTCTGCTGTAGCTATTCCTGAAGAAGCGTTTGTGTAGTCAGTACCAAAGTAATCACCATTTCCTACTTCATCTAGCATAAACATTAGCTTCTCTCCTTTTTCTATAGAGATAGCACTCTTAAGTACTGTATGGTCTAATATACCATTAATGATACCTGCTTCAGTATTATTATAGTCGTGTACAATATCCCAAATGTAATCTACATTATTGATAATTCCATTAGGCAGAACTCCGTTTGTCCAAGTGTGCATCTGTATATTAAAAGATGATACAGATAAAGCTATTGTAGTCTTAGCTACAGCTACTTCGTTAGTTCCACTATAATCTATTAATGTTAAATGTCCGTCATTACCAAATCTAATACCCATAGCATCCCCATTAGATACTACGTATTTAGATCCTGAGTTAGTAGTTAGTAATGTACTATTAGAACCTGCTGTAAAGCCACTTGCATACATAAACATAGTACTCCAATTAGAAGCAGTAAAAGTACCACCGTTGTAAGCGGTTGCTACTTCTGCGCCATCCCATATACCTAATACTAAGTTAGCTCCTCCGTTACTTTGAAAGTTCCATTTAAACTCTGATCCCTGCTCTAAAGCTTCACCGAAGTAAAAAGGTAATTGTTGATTAACTGTAGAGTCATTTGTAGATGTTCCTACAGGGTCATTAGCGTTAGTTCCATAAGAAATAAACCAACTAGAATTTGTAGCTAGTCCACTAGAACCGTTAATCATATTAGATGCGTCTATAGTTATCTGTGTAGCATCATCTAAAACTAATACTAAGTCAGTACCTACTACAGAGCCACTTACTACAGGATTACCTGAGCCACCTGATCCACCTAGGGTAGATGCATCAACAGTAACGGTAGAGCTATCACTCATAGTTAATATTATATCAGTACCACTAACTACACCACTAGAAACAGTAGTATCTTCATCGAGAGATAGTCCTGTAACATCTACAGTAACTGTACTAGCATCTGCCATTGTAAGTGTTAAGTCTGAGCCACTTAATGAACCGCTAGATACAAAGTTATTCTCATCTACACCTAAAGTAGTTACATCTACAGTATAAGATACTCCATCATTAAGACCTAAAGTTAGGTTATTGCCACTTAAGGTAAAAGAGTTTACGAATGTATCATCTGAAGCAAATCCTGCAGTGTTAGTAAATATAGCATTTAATTGTACTACAGCTTGATTAAGAACTGAGTTTACGAATGATCCATTTATACTTACTGCGTTTACAGGTAAGCTCTCAACTATAATTTTAGCACCACCTTTAATCTTTATTTGTATCTCTGTGCCGTTTGCAATAGCCTCTAATGTATTTACTGCGTGCGGAACCAGTAAACTGTCAACTCCTAGAGATAAGTCTCTTAAAAGGATTGTAGAGCCTGTTGAGTCTAATCCAAAATCCATTGCCTTATACTTTAAGTATGGTGAAATAAGCTCTAAGTCTTTATCTTCAAATAGTCTGTTATGCACAATAGCTTGATACCTGTTTGTACCGTCATCACCTACTCTAACTTGAAATACTCCGTAGTCAATATCATTGTCTCTATCTACTTTACGAATCTCAGCGAATATTGTTGTACCTGCGTGAATCTCTACAGGGTGATCAAAAAACCACTCTATAAGGTCTCCTGCAAATATTTTTTCTGTAGTTGGTAGTATTTGTTTATATACCTTCTTATCATTAACTTGTAACTCATAAACCAAAGAAACCCCAACCTCTACATCTTCTGCTGCGGTTGTTGTAATACCTAAGCCCGCTATATTTACTCCAAAGTAATTACCACCTGTATAACCTATAGAAGTTAAAGGATCAGGAGATCCACCTAAAGGTAAACTAAACATATCGCTATATACACGACCACTAGGAGCTATAAATCCATCAGCACCTTGATTAGCTACTATGCTTTGATCTTTTAATCCACCCCACATAGGATAGAAGTTAGTCTCATTACCTAAGTTAGTAAAGAATATGTTTTCAGCACCTGAACTCATCTTATGCTGCTCACCTAAGAATAGTGAGTTAAGAGTAGTCTCGATAGCTCTATCACCAACTAATTGGTCTTGTTCAGGATCGTACTCAAAGTGACTTAATGTCTCTATCTCTTTATCAGTTATGGTTCTACCGCTAACGTAGTCTGTAGAATCGTTTTCTTTACTTCTACCAGAGTCTATAGAGTTTAATACACTGTTTGATTCTAGGTCGTTAAATGGATGCTGACTATCGTCAGATGTTCCACCTGTATTTCTAATTATTGGCATATTTATATTTATTTATCGATTTGTTTAAGTTTACTTATTGCCCAATTAACACCAGCAGATCCTCCCCAAGCATCCCACATTAGTCCACCGCAACCTTCTGAGTAAGGTACGTCTTTGTGTTGTTGATGTCTTTTAAATGAAGCCATACGAGCAATAGTTGACCGACTCAATGCAGAACCACTAGCTAATTGCGAAGCTCTGGTCCAGCCTACACTAGTACCACAAGAACTACCATTCTCTTTTTTCCATTTTAAAGCTCTCTTAGCGTTGTTTCTAGCGGCTTTAGGGTAATCACTATAGCTAGCTAATTCTACGTTGTTAGAAGCAGATAATATCTCTTCTATTTCATATAGCTTAGCCATCTCTTCATACGAAATGTCAGCCTCTTCTTTTATATTTTCTTTAGGTCTGTCTAACTTATCTGTAAAGAACCCCTCTATACTAAAGCCTTTAACTCTATTAGTTTTCACAAATTCTTCCCATATCTCATCATTGTTTACTTTAACAGATACCATCCAAGTGCCTAGAGGCATATTTAAGCCATACTTTCTAGATTTATCTTGTACTTCATCTTCAATAATCCATGACTCTACTACAGATAATCCACCAATCTCCACTTCATGTTCAAGTGTAGCATTATTCTGCTTACCCCTCGATAGAAAAAGCTGAGATGCTTTCCTTACTGTCTCACTAGAGAATTTAATAAAGTATTCTCCTTCAGAGTTTCTTCTGTATATCTCTTTGTTAGGTATAAGAGCAGCACCCATAAGGATTCTACGCTCTTGATTAACCTCAGTCAATTTAACTTCTGCTGCCTTTAAAGCAATGAAGTCTTCCTCTATAGCTGGGTTCTCAACGATTGAGATAGCTTCTATGCCACCAAAATCGCTGTCCTCATCTATAAATAATTCGTATGTCTCTAAGTTTTCCATAGTATTATAACGTGTTTATTTTTTGTTATATTTAATCTCCTAAAGATGCTGTAGTTTTAATTACATTATCTAATTGTTGCTGTGATGTCATTTGAGATGAAACTACATAAGCCTGAACAGGCTCGTTGAATTTAGAACCAACTCCTTGTGCTAATTGATTAACTCCAGTGGATCCAACTAAGTTAAAGTCAAACTCTCTTGAAGGTGCACCTGCGCCGCCTCTAGGAGCAGCGCCACCACCTCCTCCGCCTCCACTAGAACCTCCCATAGAGGATTGCCCTATAGCAGATGCAGCAATAGCGGCAATAGATATACCAGCTCCAATCTTATTCTTAGTTACTCTGGTTGCACCTGTAGCTTGTATTCCAGCAGCAGAAGCAAAAGAAGCTTTACCAGCAGCTATTAAACCAGCACCCATAGGATTACCTCCAGCCAACATAACAGCACCTTTAGATGCAGCAGCCATACCAGTTGCAGTAGCCTCCTGAGACGCTGCGTTAGTTGCAGCCATTATACTTGCGTTGGCAGATTGAGTATTCACTACTACATTTGCAATAGCAGCACCCTTCTCTAGTACCAATGCAGCCATAGCCATTGCTTTATTTTCTTGAGCAAAACCCTTCATTATACTGCCGACTCCAGATACCCAAGAGATGTATTCTAAGTTTATGTTTCTCTTAGCGTCTATCTTATCTCTTTCTATTTGCAATTCAAATTGCATTTGCTCCATTAACCAGCTATTTCTATCAGCTTGTATTAGTTGCTCCGTCTGTAAAAGCGTATAACCTTCATTTAAGAGGTTTTCTTGCTTTATAACTAAGTCAGCTTCAAAGTTTTCTTGTTCAGCCTCTCTACGTGCTAATGCAGCTTCCTGTTGTCTTTCTATATCTTCAGCACCTACTAATGATTGAGGTTTGTTTAACATACCAGCCCCAGTTCCGTCAGTAAAAGCTCTCATCATAGCTTCATTATCGGAAGCCATCTTAAGCTGTTCATTTATCATGTCAGCATTAAACTTACGCATAAGTTCTAACTGAAAAACTTGTTTTTGAGTCGTATGTAGTAATGCTTGAGCTGTTAAAGCCTCATAAAACTCTGAATCAGCTTGCAGTTCCATATTTCTAAATGTAGCCTTTGCGTCAGCAGCTTGTTTATCTGTAATTTTACCAGCTAAGAAATCTTTCAATCTCTCTCTTTGTTTATCTACAAAATTATCCCTCCTTCTTACTAAATCTTCGTTGTCGTATCTCTGTTTAAGGTTTAGCTTCTCTCTCTCATTTTCTTCAGCCATTATAGCTTCCTTTCTGTAGAATTTAAGTATCATGGCGGATAAATCAAATAATTGATCGTTAAACCTTTTATTAGCTGCCCCACTACCTTTCTTATTTGTTTTGCCGAATAAGTGCTCTAATAAAATACCGTCTCCGTCACCTTGTTTAGCTTGTAGCATTTCGTATAGTTTGGAGTATTTTTCCTCCATTTTACCTATTGAGCCAGCAAATTCAGCTCCAGCAGTAGTTCCGCTTTTGAATCCTCTTGATATATCTAAAAGCGACATACCAAAACCTTTAAACCCATCAAACGCTCCTTTTGGTCCTTTTATAGCTTCTTTTACGAAATCTTGCATAACTTCCTCAGTTTCCTTAAGTATAGCCTTAGCAAATGCAATTTCTTTCATTTGTTCTATCATAGCTGATATAGCTACATTAAAAGCATCTATACTTACTACTCCGTTATCTATAAATCCATTTAACTCGTCAAATTCTGTACCAGCTTTCTCTAGAGCTAGTATTTTATCCTCCATAGCTATAGTGCTGTCATTTAAAGCCTCTCTAAGTAGGTGTAACTTAGTAACGTTTGTTGTTATACCCTCTGCATTAAGCTCTTTTAAATCTTTAGTTAGCTTTCCACTTGCGTTAGATACAGCTTCTACGATAGCTATAAGCGTCTGAAATGCTAACAATATACCTAGAGGTCCTTTAAGAACAGAACCCATTGCTTTTAAAGCTCCACTCAATCCACCAGCCTTCTTTGTAGACAAAGCAAACATAGAAGCTAGTTGAGAAAGGTTGTTTGCCATACCTCTAATACCGTAAGGTGCATCAGATATAGTTCTACCAAGTTCTAATACAGAAGCTGTTGCAGAACCAGAAGCAGCAGTAGTTCCGCTGATTGCTGTTCCAAGTTTCTGATAAGAGTTTGCTGTAGCTGATATACTTCCACTAGAAGTTAATTTACTTACCGTAGTGTTAAGTTGTTTAGCAGCTTGCTCAGCTTGTTTAGCTGTAAGGGTGATTTTCTCAAACCCCTTCTCCATAGTCTTTAGGCTGATTTCACCAGTCTTAGAGTCTACTTTAATCTTAATTTGTACTGTTTGCTCTGCCATTATCTTCTTTTAGTTACATTCTTAAATTCACTCCAGTTCTGTGGAGTCTTATACTTTCCTTTTGCTATGTTAATATCCTCATCTCCGACATTAAATTCATCGGAGTTGAGTATATCTATTAATTGTTTTAATCCCTCCATATTAAATAGTTATTTCTATTATATTACTATCTTCTGACTCTAAAAATGTAGTATTGTCATAATACTTAGCTTTCCTAGCTGTTATGTCGTAAATACCAGCTCCTAGCTCAGAATCTGCTAAAAATGCTCTACCATCGTTGAAGTCCATTTGATAAACACCCTCTACATATAACTTATATACAGTATCATTGTTTGGCGTTGGGTCATATATTCTAAACAAATTACCATTAGAGAACGATCCACCTAATATTAATTCAGGTTCATTCAAGTTTATATTAGAGTAAGCGATGTCATTCATTAATTCCATCTTAGACTCACCAGTTGTTATATTAAGCTTTAATGAGTTTATTCTGTACTTTCTTCCTTTGATTATAACGATATCCTCTAGTTTCAATTTCATTACAATTCTCACAGGTAAATAGGCGGATATATCTATAAGTCTAGATTGTTTGTCGTATATACCTAGTAAGTAGTTTTTATGGTAGTTTTGAAATAATGAGTTCTCATTAGTTCCAGCTCCCTCCCATACATACCATTCATCAAACTCACTACCAAAGTTAAGTGACTGTAAGTTGCCTCTTAACGAATTAGAAGGTCTAAAGTACCTTGTTATATTAGTGTGAGATGATGTGACTAAATCACCATTTCTATCATATACACTACCATCAAAGTCTATCTTAGCGTCAGCCCCAGATGAATCTGTAGTTCCGTATATATCTTCAATTATTGGGTAGAATAATAAAGGCTTACCTAATACAGGGTTTTCGTCTTTACTAGCCATCCATCCCCATTGAATATCCATTACAGTAGTTTCATCTGATTGGTCTGTCATTCTCTCATACATAACTTTTTCAAAGTTAGCCTTGACATTGTATTTACCTCCATCAAACGCTATAGGTGCATTTAAGTCTCTACTTAAGTTATTCATTAGTTCTGATCCGAATGTGTCTGCTGTTCTTTCATTTTGCTTTATAGCAGCTAGAGTTTTGTGTGGTGCAAACTCATATTCTACAGATGAAAATATATTATTTCTTTTAACTATTAAATCACTTGTATTAACGAATTCAGTTATATCAACCTCACTACCACCTAGATAAAACGCATCTAATGGTCTTACTCTTATTTGACCAGAGTACCTAGATACTTCTGTTTTAGGAACTAAGTAAGCTGTAAGATTAAACATCTTAAATATAGATGTTAAAAAATCCAATACCTTCATGTTAGGTAATTGAGCTTGTATACCAACTCCACTTCCAGATAGTGTTTGTGCATTTTCACCATCATACTCATATAGAGTAGGGTCTGTGTATATTACAGGTGTCCATGGGTTTGTTATATCTGGATTAACTACCTGAGCTGTATTAGCTTTTACTTTAGTTAAAAAGAAGTTTTTTATACTGTACTCAGATATACCAGATTGAGTTGTAATCTTAATTCTAGGCTTAACGTACATGTAGTTTGCGTATGAGTTAGCTCCAGAACCTTGAGTACCAACATTGAATACATGAGATACAGAAGTGTCTCCTCCACCTATGAAATAGTAATTATTAGAGCTGTTTGAACCAGAGCTAAAATCTATTATCTCAACAATATACTCTCCAGCGCCAACAACCTCTACGTCAAAATCTATTTTATAAGAGTAAGATACAGGGTTAGAGTAACCTCCTTGAAGGTTTCTACCTGTGTCAACTATACTTAAGTAATCTAAATCCCATCCGTTAGTGTCTTGATTAGAGCTTGCTCCGCTTTCACCTCTCCACTCGTATTGGTCTGAAACTATAGCAGTTCCGTTATCAGGCATTATAGCTAATTCACTTAATGTAAATGAATCTGAGGATGACTCTAGTTGTTTACTAATACCACCTCTTTCTCTATGCATAAACAAGCATAATTCACTGTATGCAGTGTTGTTTTCATTAAAAAAGTCATCGCTAAATACTATACCGTATTTTTGCTCTATAGCCTTTATTACGTGCTTTATCTTAACAGCTAACTTTAAATCCTTATAATAAATACCTTTTTTTGTCTGAGTAGAACCCCATTTTACGTTACGACTATCAACTCTATCTTTTACCTGAGGTAAATCTGCTGAGTCATAAAAATAATGTGAGTCACAGCTAATAAATGGTATAAATACGTCTGGAGTCTTCTCAGTGTAGTCTGGAGCAGCATTTAAATCATAGTTATCGTCAAACTCAAGTCCGTTTTCAACTAGTTGTTGAACAGAAGTAGCTGAGTATTCTAAGTTTAAGGCGTCTAGAATCGTGTTTTCTAAGTCAGGTAGTATATCATCACCAATTAAATCTTTAAGTGTAACTGTGCTACCGTAAAACACTATAGAGTAGCTGTAAGGTACCCCATTCCTAATTGAAGATGATGTTAAACTAATTCTACCATGCTTATAGTCAGCTCCACCAATTCTTATTACTGCTTCATGTTTTAATCTGTGGTCGTAACCACTTATAACATCTGCATTATAGAAGTGAGAGAATAATTCGTTGTTTTTAGGTGATGCTGGAACTGTAAACTGTTGAGAGTACTCAGTAAAAACCTTACCTATATCTCTAGCGTCTTTTATTTTATCTACTATATTTATATCCTCAAAGTCAAATAAGTCTAAACTAACCTGAGTTGTATATGTAGTTGCGTCAACTCTTTCAAATAAGTCTAATTGATCTATAGATAGTTCATAAGAAGTGTTAGATGTAAGTCTTGTTGCTGTACTCCCTGTTGTTTTTATATAGCTTGTTGGATAACCTCCTTGTTCTACTTGTGCACCCCAAAAAAACATTGTTCCAGCATTACTGTAACCAATACTAGGATATATATAAAAAATATTATTACTTCCATTAGAAATATATGTTCCGCCTATTCTATACCAATTATTACCGACATTTTCGATAAAGGTATTACTAATAGAACCGCTTATTACACCAGTTGATAAGTTAAAAGTTGAAGCTACCGCACTCACGCCTCTGTATATTTCAATTTTTGCAGTTGTTGTGCTAGTTGATGTGTCTAATTTTGCATATATTGAAACGCTATATTCAGTGCCATTTGTAACGGTGTAGGAATCGCTTTTTCTCCAATTATTTGAAGTCGATTGTAATTTATCAGCAGTTAAATCTCCATTTGGTGAAATTAATGAGTTTGATGTGACTGTAATTCCAGAATCTCCCCAACTACTAAAATCTTCACTATATTGAACTAAATTAGTTCTTTGCGGTTCTGATGTAGAATTTATGAATATTCCATCTGTGTTTGCATTAGTAGTAAAAGGTATTGATAGGTTATTAGTTCCCTCTGTTAATGTATGAATTACATTTAAACCACCTGTTCCGTCACTTGTATCAGATATTCTTATAGTATTACCTGATTGACTAACGTATTCAGAAGAAGCTACTGTTGAGCTTGAGTTTTCAACATAAGGGTTTAATGTATTTCCATCCTCTAATTGAACACCCCATAAATAAAACTCAGAACTACCAGCGGCGGTTCTAATGTTGAATGAAGTTGTACCAGTTGAACCTACAAGCCTCCATACAGCAGAAGCTCTATACCATCCGTCTCCAACGCTTTCTATTTTAGAACTAGAATAGTAACCACTTACACTTAGAGCTGTTCCAGTATATATATTAAATTCAGCAGTTGAACCGCCCATGTAAAAGGAAACTACAGATCTACTTACGTATTTAAAGTATGCTGAATGTGTTTGGTACTCTGAGTTTACAAAATTAGTATCTTGCTTCAGTGAAGGTATAGAAATTGCTGCTGTAGCCTTTATTTTAGAAGCAGAAGCAGTTCCATCTGGAGCTATATGATTCTCTCCATTTACTGAGAATAACGAACGAACCCACTCTGAACCAGAGAAAACTTCGCTTTTATAAGCTTTATTGGTAACTAGCTTATCCTGAATGTATTTTTGGTTAACACGTTCGGAAGCAGTTCCTGTTGAGCTTGCATTTCTAACGTAAGGACTTAATGTATTTCCATCCTCTAATTGAAAACCCCACGCCCAAATAGCTGTACCGCTAGTTAAGTCTCCAAAGCCAAAGTTACCTACCTGAGTAGATGTAGGTGTGTGCATTGAAGATATTCTATACCATCCGTTACCGACTTTTTCTATGCTAGAAAGACTAATTGTTTGATGCTCAGAAACAACGGTGCCAGTATCTAGATTAAAGTTAGCTCTACCTCCACCAACAAACCCCCTTAAAGAAACTATTGATGAAGTATCTTTCTTAACGTAAACAGATATATATATTGGTTCACCTGCAACTTGACTGTACCCATCGTACGTGTAGTTAGTTGTGCTTGAGCATAACATTCTGTCTGCTGTAGTTTCTCCGTCTGGAGCCACTGCGTTGTTAGCCGTTACCGATGTATTAGCTTTAATCCATGTAGATTGATTGAATTGCTCGCTGTTATAAGCTCTATTCGCAACCAGTTTCTCCTGACCATATTCCAAATTAGCAACCTTTAATGTGTACTTCTTTGATGGTTGCATATTAAGTGAGTCTTGACTCATAGAAAATGTAGAGCCAGAAATAGATGTAAGGTGAGCTTTACCATTATCTATAGCTGCATGATATTCAAAGTCAAATACAGACTCATCTTCAGTGTTTAATACGTTATCTGACAAAAGATTAACATCACTTATTGAAGCTGGAATCTCTGTGTCTTTATTTACGAATAATTGAACGTCTCTACGCATTTAGTTGATTGAATTTATAGTATCAAAAGCAAAATCACATTTTACTGTATACTCTATTAGTTTTTCATTTATACTTGTCTTGAAATCTATACTACTGTCTGATATATTAACAGGCAAAACCTCACTATCTCTCTGTAGCCAAACATCCTGAGATAGCATTAACTGCTTAAATATCTCATTATGACTCTCTGGATAGAATCCAGAACTTAGAGTTATAGATTGCTTACCAGATTTATATAAGTTTTTGTACTGGTGATCCGCATAACCGTAATTTCCAAATTCATTAAGTGTATTCCTTCTGAAAGAATCTTGCTCAGTCTTCATTGATTCTGTTGAATTCTTAAAGAACCATAGAGATTGCAATGCTCCAAACTTATTAGTAAAAGTAAGCTTCATGGGATTGTACTTACACTCTTTTATATAACTAACTTTTACTGTTTCTATTGAGCCGTCTATATTTTCTATGTATATTTTGTCAGGTCCAGTTATACTGTGTTGATTAACAAACTCTTCTGCTGCTGAGTTGTAAAAGTATTCCTGACTTCCAAAGCCTCCGTCTCTTACTAAGTCTTTTAAGTTTATGCCTATATATCCAAATTTTTTAGTAAGTATTGCGGATGTAGAAAAAGTAATGTCATTATTTACGCTCTCTACACTTATAACTTCACCATCCTTCTCTTCTATAACCTTTACTGTTTCTGTAGATGAAATTGCATAAGAAGAAGTACCTCCGTCTAAGGCTATTATGTGACTATTGCTTTGAGCTAAAGAACCTTCGTTTTGAGGGTTAACTCCATCTTCAAAGTAACCATAACCATTGTAAGCTATTCCGAAATCTGGATCTAATGAATACAACTCACCTGACTTTGAGTAAAAAGGAAATATATCTATAAAAGGGTTCCAGTTAGCTTCAGTTCCACTTGTTGCTAATGATTCAGTAAAGAAAGACTTAGCAAATTCAGATATATTAAATAGTATTTCGGTTTGGTCTGATACACTAGCTACAGATCTTATCACATATGTAGGAGTAGATGGTCTATCCGTATACCTAGCTCCTTGATATGCGTATATATGTAACTCAGCACTGTCTATTGTATCTCCGTTAACTGGAGGACTTACTTCGTAGAAATGCGGACTTCTAGCCATTATTTTTTTATCATAGTCGTATGTATTGTTATCTATGTCAGTTGATGTAGCTGTTACGCTTAAGGTACCTACTGATGAAATAAAAGCACTTGTTACATTTACATCTGCAAAAGTAACACTTACTGTAGATGTACTCACGCTTATAACTAAAGGTCCTAGCGATTTACTATTTGCGTTAGAAACCCTTAAAGCTTCAGCGTAAGCTTCAGCAGCTTCAGTTCCAGTTGTACCTCCGTAGAATGTATTTGAGTCAGAAGATCCTTCTACAGCCGCAATAAGAGTAATTTCGTTTCCACTACCGTTTATCGTCAAACCGTTTCCAGCCGCTACTGCTGCATTAAAACTAATTTGTAATTTTTTCATTTTATTTCTTTTTTATATCTTTATTAACGTCTTCTACTAGTAACTCTAAAGTAGACTTAAGGGCATTTGTTATTTCACTATCTATATTATCTTCAATACCTCTAAACGACCTAGCTATAACTCTACTACCTTCAAATCCTTTTCTATTTATACTTCTAGCTATAGCGAATGCTGCTTTTTTGTATTTTAATTCTGTTAAGCCTCCAGAACCCCTAGGTCTTATACCTTTGTGCTTCATCCACTTTGATATACGAGACACCATAACTTGAGATGGTCCTTTAGTACTAGCTTTCTTTCCTTCAGATACTGTAAGTAAATATCTATTAGCTGTAATCTCTACGCCATCCGATACTACCTTACTATTGATTGACCTAGCTAAATCCTTAGATGCTACATTACCGTCTCGCAAGAGGCGGTTTTTCAGCTCAGAAACGTAATGTTCTCCAATCTTTTTCAGAGCTGCTTCTATTTTCTTAAAGAAATCCATTAGCAGTCTTCTGATGTAGCTCCATCGTTAAGCTTTTTGATAGTAATATTGCATTCCCATCCAGCTATCTCGTTTTCAAACCTATCTTTAAATGGTGTAGCGGAGACGGACTCGCTTACTCTTGCAAAGCTATTGTCTACCAAGTCGAGTCTCCTAAGTCCATTAGTTAGCTCTGTAAGCACCCTTAATTGTGTATTAAGTATATCTTGTGTGTTATCATTACCATAGAAGTCTTCAACACCTAAGTCTTCGTCTATATGGTCTACTATATCAGCAGCTACAACTACTATCTTATAGTCTATTGTGCGCTCTTCTATAACAGCTTCCTCTACCATTAAGTGTAGTAGTGGAAATGTATCATCTTTACTTAGGTTTACATCTGATAATTCACCAAAGGTAATCTTATTAGTGAAATCATTCCCTTCGGTCAGTGTTTTAAGTGTGTCTATTAATTGATAAAAGTTCATATTATTTTCTTTTCATTGATTGCTTCATTAATGTATTCTCTACTCTATTCTTATCTTTCTCGTATTCTAGCATCATTAAGCACTTGTGAAGAGAGGTTTCTGTAACTTCATCAATCCTTCCAACATTTCCCTGTGCAAGCGTATGTATGCTTTGAAACCATCCCCATTTTCTTCCGAAGTTCCCTTGTATAGAGGATTGTTCATCTCCCCCTTCAGAATGTCCTCCTCCAAAAAGTCCAGAGTATACTTCTGTAATTTGATTCCTAAACGGTAAAAAAAAACCGTTGCCCCTAAAGCAACCGAAAGTGGCATATCTTTCATGACCTGTGAGTATTTATCAGATCCTTCGTACTTATCTATTAAGTAGTACTCTCTTTTACTATGATATACTGGTCTAAACAATACAGCCATTGCTTTATGCATTTGTTGCCAGTCACCTAAGTAACTCTCTAAGTCAATGTACTCACCAAAAGATATATCGTCTAGCTTAGGTATAAACCCAAACTCTACAGTGTTCTCATCTCCTACAGAATTTAAACCAGTCATCTTAAACTTTCGCTCTAAAGGAGTCTCTGATTCAAATAAACCAGTAACCTGTGCAATAGTACTCTCAAAAGCATGTAAAGGAATAGATGTAGCAAACTCTGGACTAAGACCACAGAAGATCTGTAGTATCTTAATGTTTAAGTAAGTCTCATCTTCCTTATCCCACTTGTCTAAGACCTTTAAATAGTCTTGATACTGTCCTAGTGTAATACCTGATAGGCTAAGTGGTATGTTTAAATCAAATTCTTTCATGTTATTATAACGTATCTGCCATTTAATCATTCACTCTGCCATAGTGTCAGTAATAGCATGACATCATGTCAGTATATCTATGCCAAATTGTCAGTTAATTTAGTGTGTTTTAAGCGAATAGAATATATGTGGTCTCGTTATAAGAGTATCTGTAACCTAGAACATAGCAGACAATATAAGTTATCATTAAGACTAGGCTCTCTTTAACTATAATACTCTTAACTCCTTTAAGAGGTTGATAACAGAAACACGTATAAGTGCCAGTGAGTAGGTAAGCTGGAGGTCTTTCCTCGTTACTGTCATATGAGTAACCGTTAGAATGAGTTTAGCCGAATATTATATAGAGAAGATTCTCACTAAAGGTATAGTAATATACTTTATTAGGAGAAGTGTGTTTAAACCAAACCTAAATTTATATAATTTCTAAAATTAGATGATCGATTAAATACAAAAAGATATTTGAGTACCCCACCATATTAAACATACCCCACCATGTTAAACAAGAAATGGTTGAAATCATAACATCGAGCTACACAACCCACCAATCATTCATTTTACGTTAATATCACTTATTCACCATGACACTGTGACAATAATATATATACTATGACACTATGACACTATGTAATATATATAATCTATACTATATACTAATGAACACATATATATAGGATCTAAAACACTATGATATATATACACTGAGGTGAGAAAATGAGGTTAATTGATAAGATATTTGGATAAGGAAAATAGAGGTTTACACAGGGATTATATACTCTCTCTCTATTTCAACCAATTAAATAAAACCCTGCAATATATTACTGTATACAAAAAACCCCCTAAAAGGTGCTTATATGCGCCTTAAAGAGGGTGTATTTCTATGTGTGTATGTGTGTGTGTGTACTGTCTTATATAGTGTGTGTATTTATTTGTTTAATAACTCCTTTTGTGCTATTGTTAATTCGTTATATAGTTTGCCGTATTGTTTGTATGCTGTATGATTTAATTCTAATTGTGTTGTCATGTTATAGTGTGTTTATATACTTCTTTGACTGTCGTTTCATATACTTTGTGTCGATCCACTGTAGCAAATCTATTGTATCAAAGATGACTGTTATATCGTTACCGTATTCATCAGTACCTGCTAGATATGTTTCATTGTCTAATGTAGATGCAAATGTATTTATATCGTTTATTCTTTTATATTCCATATTATATAGTGTTTAGGTATTTTTATGGTTATTAATAAATCTAACTACCTGCTTGTATACATCCGATATATCGTCATTTAATGATATACACGTATCTTTATTTGAGTAAGAATCTATCTTCTTGACTACAGGAGTTAACCAATTCCAGTCTGTTTGGTAGTGAGTGTCTTGTATTGTACGTTCATTATTATCCGAATAACGAACCATTATATATCCGTTAGATTCGTAGGTATCGTATCCCATGTATTGGGCAATTTTAATATTATCCTCCATTTATATAGTGTTTAGGTATTGTGATAGTTTATTTTCTGACTCGTCAACTTCTCCAAGTGTACACAGTCCTTTTTTATATTCAACGTGTTTCATGTTTCTAATTAGTTGTAATGATGTTACTTTGTTTAATGTTTTCATTATATATGTGTTTTTTGTTTTTATATAGTTGCTTAGTTGCAACACTGTAAAGATACAAGTTATTTATATACTACACAAGTTTTTTTATACTTTTTTTAATTATTTTCTTGTA
>ENA-UOYD01000051-UOYD01000051.1-marine-metagenome-genome-assembly--contig:-NODE-51-length-51877-cov-10.184884_pt1 | contig 51877 bp, 72 predicted proteins | sample MGYA00238169_ERZ767097 | MGnify/ENA primary metagenome ERZ767097 (study PRJEB28937, sample SAMN06267346) | marine metagenome | isolation source: Columbia River Estuary | place: USA:Columbia River Estuary... | reverse complement strand
CTGCCAGCTAACATATCGCGTAACGATCGAAGAGCATTGATCGCATTTCTCGCGCCATTAACGCCACCATCGATAACCAAATCTTCGATATGCGTCATATGAGAATTTTTAGCTTCTGTGATAAATTCTTTAAATGTTATCATATTCAAGATACCTTAATGAATGTAGAAGAGATAGGCAATGATGAAGAAGCAAAGTCAATCATCGACTGTAGAAAAGCAGTCTTTTGAGCTTTCTTCATTTTCAACATAGCCATTCCAATCTCAGCTACTTGGTATTTTGAAACAACATATGATAAGGTATTGTCTTTGAGCAATATCACAGATCGGTATTCTTCACGAGTATATTTCTTCATCGATCTTGGATCTAACTGCTTGCCCATGCTAAACAATTCATCTGTAACATTGGCAAAGTCAGTTTCAAACCGTTTGATGATCTTTTTAGTATCGGTGATCTTGTATTTTGAAACAGATTTAAGTGCATTCATTACGCCAGTATTACCGATCTTACCCATCGCCGAATTGGCGCCTTTAATTTCGCCCTGAATTTTACCAGCAGCATTGAAGCTACGAAGTTGAATAGATCGGCCACCATTAAAATACATGTACATATCCATTGACTGGTCAAATCCGCGTTTGCCCATTTCAAATCCTTCAAACTCAATAGATAACCGCGAATCTGGATGGTTATACATCGCAATTGAGGCAGTTCCTTTGACCTTCTTCAACGACACACCAACAAGCTTTTGTTGATCAAAAAGTTCAGTAATCACATCATTCAATACTGCAATTGAAGTATACTGATTCCAGTCATGGTTTTCTACAGAAGAATGTACCATCCATACATCGGAAGGATTCCACTTATCAAGACCAATAGAAGATCCTGCATTTGAAATGCAATTCTTAGCAGCTTTGGATAGGTTTGTTATGAATGTAGATTTTGAACGTTGATGGATTGTATAGTCACCAGCATGTTGAGAGCCTGCAATAGTCCTTGCACAGATTTGAGAGGACTCTACCCATGATTCTGGGGCCTTTTCCATCAAATCTTCGATCGTATACTTAGACATAACTCGGCTTGATGCCTTCAGTAGATCAGCCATTCCAAAATCAGTATTTGGGTTTTTAAGTGCGGCGGCAATATGGTATGCTTGTAAAGATTCATTTTCGTCAGTATTGAGGTCTTTAGATGCGTCAGGTTTCATTACAAGATTGATACCATAATATGGTGAAGTCTCATCAAACCCTATAGCACCAGCACTAGACCAGTTAAGGGCTTTAACAGAATCATCTTTATACGAACCTGGGATTTCCTTTAATACTTTCTTATAAGCAGCATCTCGATCCGCTACGTATATATTGATACGTGTTTGGGTGGGCATTTTTGTCTTGCCAAATCCAAGCGAATCGAGAACGCGTTTAATATTAAGCATACCGGCATTATTACCGACAGCCTCTTCCATGTAGTCTTTAAACGATATCATGAATTCAAATTCCCATATAAGTTAAATATATATTTATATGTATTTATACATACTAGGTTTTACGCACCATCTCCAAGTATTGTGTATTATCCTTCGTGGTAATGCGCTTATCTACACTAAAGTTCAAGAATATATATTCCAAATCAATCGAACGATCAGTTTCTTCTTCTGTATCAAAAATAGTCAGATAAAACTTATCAATCGAATCAATGGCAGTATATATCAAACTGGAACCACCGATGAAGTATGCGTCATCCATACCCGAAATAATCTTGACTCGATGTAAATTGGAGTCGAGGTAATCAATGATAGATGCTGTGGTCCATTTCTCATCATATGTATCTTTATTCAAATTATTTCGATCCGATACTACGACATTGAACCGTCCAGGTAAAGGACCGTTTAATGATTCCCAAGTCCCAGAACCCATCACCACAACGCTACCGGTAGTTAACTCTCTAAATCGAGCCATATCACGCGCATGATCATCGGTATAAATTTTCCAGGGTAGGCGTCCTTCAAATCCATATCCACCCAACTTATTCACTGCCATTATTCCATAATTCATAATACTCTCCTAAAAATTAAAACTACCAAAGTCAGATGCTGGTGCCTTTCCTGGAACGAATACATCGATATTATCAGATGCCTTGCCGCGAGGTTCAGATGATAAACCTGCCGTTGGCTGATCACAATCAAAGAACTTCATCTTCGCTCGATCTACACCTAAATTGAACTTTGGCATATCACCTGGATCTGAGTATCTATTTTTAAGCTGTTTTACAACAACTTGATTCATTCTCTTTAACTCGTCTGTCGCAATCAAAGCGAACATCAGATCGGCTGTTGCTGGTAGACCAAAAGATTCAGATACATTGGTCAAGTCAACATCACTATTACCATATCCTTCGCGGTTGGTTTGAGTCGCAGTAATTACCGGAACATCAAATTCAATCGCCAATCCACGCAATTCTTCCGCAATAGATTTAACCAATGTATATGAATTGACATTACCATTATTCTTCATTCGAGCACTTGCACATATATTTAGATAGTCTACAAAAATGACATCTGGCTTCATATTCTGCTTATGCTTCAACTCATTTAATAAGTGTCTGAAGTGACCTACATGACATGAGCCTGTAGGATATTCTTTAATTACCAATCGGCCTTGAGTTTTGGCCTTGATCTTATCTACCTTACTTATAAACATATCACGTGACATATTTTCAATATCATTCAATGGAACATTAAATAAATTCGCATCGATACGTTCTGCAATCTTTATCTCAGCCATTTCCGCTGTAATGTAAAGTACGTCATGTCCCATTTTCAGAGCCGATGCTGCAGAATGACACATAAACATACTTTTGCCAACACCAGTATTATGTGATGAAACTTCTTCTGTATAATAGCGATGATTTTCATGTTCAACATTTATATCTACGATAGGAATCCTTTGGCCTGTCATAGTAACCACGCCTTTCTTATACTCACCATTTTTACAAAGAAAATTCACCTCCTTATCAACGATCTGAGATGCTGCCGCCCAACCTACAGTTGTTTCAAATAGATGATCTCCATTACATCGGATACGCCTCATCGAATAATCATTCATTGTTAATACATATTCATCGTACATGCCTTTGTCAACAAAGAAATTGACAGGAACCATTCCGTCCGGGGAATCTACCTCAATCTCCCAACCATCTTTAAGCAATCGGTCTACATCACCAATAGGAATCGTCTTTTCAATCCATAAGCTTTCAAGTTGCATTCTAGAAATCCTCATTCTTATATATAATAGTATAAATACATTATACTAGCGGGTACAGGGAACTTTTTATGTCTGATAATACTATTATAACACAGTATCACGAATTAGTCAACAACAATATACAGTACAAAGAAGACTGGACATATGGATCCGGGCTTCATCGTCATCACATAATTCCAAGGCATTCTGGAGGATTAGATGAAGAGAACAATTACACATATTTATGCGTAGATGATCATATATTGGCCCATGAACTTCTTTATAAAATATACGACAACCCCAACGATCTCAGAGCAATGTATATGCTCGGGGCTAAGCTTAGTACTGAATATAGAATAATCATCGGCAATTTTTGCAGAGATAATGATATTGGGTTTCATAATCAAAAATGGGATACCTCTAGGCCTGAGTGGCGTAAAAAAGGTATTGAAACCCAAAAGACATTATATGAAGCTAATGGCGATAAAAATTTCTATTACTGGTCCACCACTGAAGGCAGAAAAGAAAGAGCCAGTTTAGGTGGTTCAATCAGTAGTAAAACTAACACCAAGTTCCTTGAGCAACAAGGAACATTTAAAGATAAAGATAAGGCAATCGCAGCAGCAAAGCTATCCGCAAAATTCCCGGTTACAGATGGTACTAATATGAAAAAGTTCCAATCTGAAGAAGATAGACAAGAATTCTTATCCTTTAATTCAGATTGGAAAAGCGGCGGCAAACCTCAGATCAGGAAAGTCCAGTATACCAACGGTACCGATATATTTGTATCAAGGAAGGCCGCTGCCGATTTTCATAAAGTTACGCCTGATACTATAACAAATTGGATTAAGTCACCCAAGAAACCCGAATGGAAAACTGTGGAGTCCTAGGACTCCGCCTTCTTTCTCATTCTAACTCGAATCTGAGTTTCTGGATGAACGCATCCTGCGAGGATTACTGTTAACGTTTTCCGGACATAACCGCCTTTGGTTATTCTATTGATCATTTCGAGATCGCTAGGAATTTTCGCTACTTCAAGATTGTAGTATTCATGACGCTCTACAGCATCTAAAATATAATCGTGACCTACAGATGAATCAAAACATACGGATAATGCATTGCGAAGAAAATCAGGAATCATTTCTTTTGTGGTATCTGCTTCCTTGCCATCCAGAACTCGAATAGATTTCATCACAGCATTTTCTACAGCACGACTCTGACACCATTCTTCCGCATTCTTAACAAGCCAATCGTTATCCACTGCAAAGTTTTCAGGCACAGAAATAGACTTGATAACCTCAAAGGATTCCTGCGCTCTTGTATCAGACATGTCAGCATTTAACAGATCAATCTCAAGAATCTTGGCCGAAGGCAACCGATTATATTCTTCAAAATAATTATCGATAAGATCAAATACTCGACCTTCTGCTTCAGTAAAATACTCTGTTTCGATATAAGGCAATGCTGTTCGACAAAAGTCATTGTTGTGAATCAAGTTGGATAGAATTACATGCTGGATATCACTCATCTTCACTTGCTCCATAATGTCCACGATTCATAGCATCTTCAATAACATGCGTCAACACATCACCAATATAATTCTTAAATAACGGATCTACATTCAATTGTTCTTCGGGTATTTCAGAAGAAATAATCTTATAAACAAAGCCAAGTGTTGCTTCGGATTCATCAGCTGATTCACGTAATTGGACTTTATCATATACGTAGAATGTATCCTTGTATGGTCCTGTAAGTAACCTGATAATCCATTCATCATGTTTTGAGTTTTCGGTATAGGTATAATCATCAAACGTTATCATGTATTCTCCTTGAAATCATAAGGGCCTTTCGACCCTTTTTATATTTTATAATATATTATACCATGAAACTATGATAAATGCTACACCTTTTCTTCAGTCTCTTCGATATTATCTTCGTCCTGACTCATCATTGTCTGATAACCTAAGGTATACTTCTTTTTCAAGAACTCACGGAAATCAGTCTTCTCAAAAACAGGCTCCCAAAACTCTTTATTCATCGTAGCCTTAGCACGAAGTTTTGGACCGATCATTTCACCGGTTTCAGGATCAATATGTTGATAAAATCCCATATTAGGTTTGCCTACAAATCCGCCTTCAGTAGCCAATTCTAACAATCCTGACCATCGCATAATACCGCCATCATATGACACAGCAATTGGGATCTTTGACTTCTCTTTAACAAATCGAGATTTCTCGATATTGATAATGAACTCATATCCAATAATTTCCTTGCCTTCTTTTTCTTGACGGCGGCCAATGATCCAGACATTATCGCTCGAATACATGATCCCAGTTCCGCCAGAAACTACCTGCTTCGAGAACATTTCCTGGGTCTGATATGTATGGTTGATTGCCAGCATCGGGATATCACGCATAGTTAAGTATGGTGTCGCCATACGAAATACACTCTTCAATTGCTTGGCACGTGTCATGTCCGCTACAGATTTACCATCCAATGCATCATCCATTTCCTTCTTAGAAGCAAGGTTACCGATAGAATCAATAACAATAATGACCTTATCATCACGCTTGATTTCTTCTAATTGCGTCATTAGATCAAACTTCAATTCTTCGATATTAGGAATTGGTGAGTGTAATACTCGAGTAACATCGATACCAAAGGATTCGAAGTAAGCTTGTGGCGAACCAAATTCTGAATCATAAAACAACATCATAGCATCAGGATTCTGCTTTAAATAAGCAGCTGCCATCAGCAGGGCAAACGAGGTTTTGAAGTGTTTTGAAGGGCCAGCCAATACAGTAAGGCCAGAAGTCAAGCCGCCAGCGGGATCACCCGATAAGGCTACATTGATCATTGGTACAGAGGTAGGACATTCGGATTTTGACGAATACATGATAGACTTATCAAGACTCGTTGTTTCTTTAATTTTGCTAGATTTCTTCAATCTATCCATTATATTTGACATCATATTTCCTCTTATTACAAAAAAGAACCCCTTCGTACGCCCAATCAATATAGCCATGAACTATACCAATCTTAATTGAGAGGCGAAGAGGAAGGGGCCGTTATTAAAAATTGGAGCGGATAGAGAGAATCGAACTCTACTCAGTACAGCTTGGAAGGCTGACGCTTTACCTCAAAGTTATCCGCTTAATATCTCACTTGCTCATTTACCAGTTTGTAAATATTGGAAGCAGGGGACGGATTCGAACCGCCAACCGAACAGGTTATGAGCCTGACCATCTACCATTGATAGTACCCTGCAATAAATCGTAATATTAACTCTTCTTCTCAATTCAATATAATAATTATAACACACTTTTGAGGTAATGTCAACCTTTTATTTAGCCATTGCAGCTTCTTTTCTTGCTCTGCGGCGATCAGAAAGTGCTTTGTATGATGCTTCGATCATACGTTTGTGAGCGACAATTCGTTCTTTCGCGTGAATACCAGCTTCGGTATCTAGTGAATTTTCAATCGCATTTCTGATTGAATAACCAGTCTTTCCAAAGATAAAACTCTTCTTTAGTTTTTCGATAGTCTCAGGCGAAACGATTTTGGTATCTTGTTCAGCAAAAGACACACCAGCATAATATAATGCGTTGATTGTACGGCCCATTCCTGCTTCTTCTGCTACTTCATTTTTAGGAGTAATGAAAAGTACACGATTCTTAGAAACACGAATTACGCAACCTACCCAAGTATGAGGATTGTAACCATCATACGAGTTGATTGTAGTGATACTACGACCAACTGACTGACCATTCCAGTTAAACCATACTGGAATTTTTGAGACATCAGTTGTGTGATAGTATCTAAAGCGTTTTGAGTTTTCCATGATATATTTTCCTGTGTATGTTCCGATTCAATATAATAATTATAACACACTTTCGGGTACACGGCAACAGGTTTCTTCAATTATTTTCAATTAATTCTCAGCTACTTCGGTATCATACGAAGCCCTGAGATTGAGTTACAGACTGTCTGGTTTAAACTTTTGTTTGTGTAGTCGGAGTTTAAACGATCCGTTTTGACAGACACTTTTGTTAGGGAGTGCATACCCGATCGGTCTAGGACCGCCTGCTGAGCTCGCGTAGCAGGAGACGCGGATTCTTTTATAAATCATCCAAAAGTTTTTTGGCCTTGTTCACATAATCATCACGCTGCCATCGGACTTTATCATGACTCAATTCGATGTAATCATTAGCAACGTAACGGATAAAATTCCACATACTTTGCATATCTTCAGCCGCGGCTATGGTTACTTCGTCTTCGGTCAGTGGGCAATCTCCTTTCAGAGAATCTTCTGCATCTTTTACCATCTTTAACCATTCGGTTCTTTGATATTCGTTCATAATTACCTCTTATATTGGTTGGGCTGTTGTGGAGTCGAACCACCGTCCCCAGCTTTATCAGTTGCTGGCATTCTACCGTTGAACTATCAACCCATAAGGATATCTTATATGTTGCAACATACATTAAAAAATTTGGTGCCGGAGAGAGGAATCGAACCTCTGCACATCGTATTAACTACGCCACTCTGCCACTGAGCCTACTCCGGCGAAACTTGCTACTAAAATTGGCTCCTTCGGTTCGATTCGAACGAACGACCTATCGGTTAACAGCCGATGGCTCTGCCACTGAGCTACGAAGGAATAAAATGGTACTTCTAAAATTGGTGCAGGAGAGAGGAATCGAACCCCGAATTTCAACCTTGATCCAAAAGCCACCGAAATGTTAGGAGGTTGCGTTTTACCATTAAACTATAGGTTGGTAAACTTTTAAACAAACATCGATTCTATATTAGATGCACCATACTTATCAATCAACGATTCACTTGTCTCGTCATTTATATATAAGGCAGTTAAGCGATCTCTGTAATTGATATACGCTAATACGATCTTTGTACCACCATCAATCATGTAAACTTTCATATGATTAGATTCAATGCCTTCGCTGATTGAATCGGCAAAACGCTTAATTGCATTTTTAACTTTACGAGGATTTTCAATGTGATTAGAATAATCACCATTGCAACCACACATGCAACCGTTCTTGCCATAATAAGATTGTTCTACACTTTCAACCTTTAACAGTTCATTTAAGATTTCAGTATTCATAATATATTTTCCTGTGTATGTTCCGATTCAATATAATAATTATAACACACTTATGAGACAATGGCAACAGGTTTTTTCATTTATTTTTAATTGGTGCATCCAGTAGGATTCGAACCTACAACTGTCTCCTTAGAAGAGAGATGCTCTATCCAGTTGAACTATGGACGCGAATCTTCTGACATATACAACATAACCTTTCTGCGTTTTGTATCCATATGGCGCTGAGCCTCTATGCTATGCACGTTAGGGTGGTCTTCGGCTTCCAACCACATCTGGATAACTCCAAGCAGATCGTATATCTCTGGTAACAGTCTTTCTTGTGCCGTTGTATTGTCCGGTGCTACTTGGTTGCCGAAACGACCATACTTGGCAATTTCTTTTTGGACTTCAGCGCACTCTTCAACAATACAATGTAGTAAATGGTCAGTATATTTATTGCTCATAATTATGTCCTTTGGTACGCCTATACCAGTTTGGTTTTGATGCCACACGCTCTTCTATCCTAGCGCGAACGATATTTTTATCTGTCTCTGATGCCACCCAATCGTTGTATAGATTAGATGGCCATTGTTCAATCTTGAATGTTCTGGTCGGATCCGGTTTCATATCGCGATGTCTCATTTCTTCTATGAGAGATTTATATCTTAGATGAAGGTATAATCCCTTATCATAGAAGAACGATACATGACCTTTGTTTAACGTAAATTTGGTTGGGATCTTGGACATACTCCAATTAGGTGATGCCAACGATCGCCTGAGCGATGACCCAACCATGAAAATCTCTCTATATTCAGCAACTAAATGCTGATCATAAAGTTCAGAAGGATCAACCAAATTTATTCTAGTCATGATTATAAGCTACTTTCATTCTGATAGCTCCGCTATAGATGCTTTCAATTCTTCCATCTTATACAGCATACACATCACTTTTGAGATATTGACAGCTGGTATGGGTCTGCAGCCGCCCTTACTAAGAACCATTGCCTCTAGTCTTACGAGATTGCCACCTGATACAGGCCACCAAACTATCCAAGAATCCGCAAGCTTCGCGCACTGGCCAAATTCGTTCACTTGAAATTCCCAACCATTCTTTTCACAATCAGATATCCATTTGTCCTGTACGAACAGGTCAAGTTCACTTATGTTATAAGCTTTACGTTCTTCTGCTGAAGGTTCGATGATATACATAATATAGTCTCTCTCTTGTGTGTGTGTTCATATTCAATATAATAATTATAACACACTTCCTAAGCAATGGCAACAGGTTTCTTCAATTAAACTCTCGTATATGCGTATTTAATTGCGTTATCTGCTTCACGATCCAGTGGTCTTTTCTCATACCAACGACCATTGTCATTATCAATATCTCGACACAGATCAGCCACTTCATTCGCTGTAATGGGATACTTCATCCTCAATGCATTGCCTGAGATCGCCACCATCATATCATACATTCGCGAATACCAACCAGAATCTGTAATCGCAACGTATTGCATGAGGATCTTCTTATTTACAAAAGGGCAATCTTGATAAGAGTTCCAGACAATATCAGTATTGGTCAATTGTTTCTCTGCATATTCTTGCATAGTTTTCTTGACATCGTCCGGCAGATTATCCATGAAAGAATTACCACGAATCCTTTGAATATAAGGATGCTTTCTCATGACATCATAAGGATCTAATTGGATGCCGTCATTTGAGAAGATAAAATTATAAGCATCTGGATAATCTGCCGGAATGTAATACATGCGTGAGAGATCCTTGGTCTGTCTATCGCCAAGCATATCAAACTCTGTATTCATAGCATACCAAAAAGCCTTGATATCGTCAGAAGGGAGCTCACAACCAAGATCGAAAACCATTCGAAATTTAGGCTGTTCAGGTTTGGAAGAAGCCGTAGAGTAACAAACATATCTGTATTTTCCGAATTTTTCATGTAGTACCTCTTTTATATCACCATCAAATATAAATTCATCAATATCCATTGCCGCCCATCCGCCCCAGACTTCAACACCGTCATTGCAACGAGTCATGCCTTCTTTATAAGAGGCGGGAGAAATAAGTGATGCAGCACCCGTCATTGATTTGCCCTTTACCGGCTTGAAGGAAGGTTTCTTCGACAAGCTATAAAGGAGCTTTTCAAGTCCATCGAACGAGTCAAAACTCATCTTACGATGAGTCTTGTTGTCGAACATGTTTTTGAATATCGTGAGGGTGTATTTCATTTTACTTCCATTTCATTTCAATATAATAATTATAACACACTTATGAGACAATGGCAACCTTTATCTCATAAACCCCATCAAATTATTCACGGGCTTCTCTGACCAACCAATGGCATCGAGAACGGTATTCAACCCAGATAAGAAGACCTTTTCAAATTGTTTATTGTAATCGACATATGGTCCAAGGCCAAGTTTTTCTGGCCATTTATTTGGGAATGATATCACATCTTCCTTTATCGGATTTGGCAATTTCAAATACACATACTTGATCTTTTCACCGGATCGAATCTCTTCATATTCCTTATGAAGGTTTAACTGCCGAACGTGATGATTATAAAGCAAAGACCCACGAACCTGTAAAGGAGTCCCTTTCTTGTATATTGATCGTGAGTCACTATATTTGGGCATATTATTCACGCCTCTTGGACTGGATATCAATACAGGATCCATTTTCATGAACTCGCTACGGAAGTCAGCAATAAACTTATGCATATCACTTTCTTCACCAGAAACCATGATTTTAAAGGCATCTTTCAGCTTGCCTCGACAAACCGCCGGAGTTGATGAACGAACTGCTTCAATACCCATGATCTTCATCTTAGGAGTATCATACGCAACACCTTCATTGTTCCATACAGAAAGAATATATCGCTTCTTGGCTGTCCATATACCAGTCTCCGCAATCGCCTCTCTACTCATATGTAATCGATTAGCATATGCACCCATATTATCAGTAAGCTCTTGCATAATCCTTTCTAGAAGCGGCTCAATATCCTGCTGCCCGACCTTATCAAGAAACCGGACAATCTGCTGTGTCTCGCCTTTAGGCAATACCGCATTTACCAATGGTTCCATGTTTAGGTAAACCGAGTCAGTATCAATTGCAATTACATAATCAACATTATCGGTCTTGAGGATCTTATTCAAGTGGGCATTTACTTTCATCTCAACCCATCTCACCGCCAATCGACCTGATGCAGTAATAGATTCGGCAATCCTCATATCAAAATATCGGAAGTATTGTGATGATAGAGCTCCGTAAAGTGCATTGAGCATAATTTTAATAGCCATCTGCTTGTTGCCATAAACTGTAACATCATTTTCGTATTTGCGAAATGCCTCAAAAAGTTCATCATCTGTAAGTTCGCTATAATTAATCAATATACTCTCCCAAAAATTTCATATAATCGCCGGAGGCTGCTTTAAGATCATTTGTACAAATCCTAACTATATTATACCCCGATTTCACTGCAAAGTCAACATGAATTTCATCTTTTAATTTCTGCTTCTCCATAGCATGCCAGTAATGGCCATCTATCTCAACAATTAAATTATACGCTGGCAATAAGAAATCGTATGGATGATTTGTACCCTCTACTGATCTCCATTGCTCTATAGCCATTATATCATTACTAATACACCATTCATTAAAATCTCTTTCAGGCTTAGTGCCATATTTTCGTGCATTTAAGTAGAGATTATATCCGCGCTGTCTATACTCCTCTCTCTTTTCATCAGACCATGGTATAAGGCCAGAGCCCTCTGACGCAGATCTCGGATTTAGATCATGCCTTTTAAAGAAATTAAATACAGTAGATATGGCTACCTTATAATGAGAAGCTATTTGTGAGAAGGACATTTCTTTATTAAAGTACATCTCCTTAATAATATCCAGGTCTTCCCCACTTATAGATATTCTCGATTTTGATAATTTTGTGCGTGTGTTTGCCCGTTGTATATTCTTTATCTCAATACCCAGTTTTTTACACCATTGATATACAGAATGATAAGCCACGTTTTCTTTTTCACAGTACTCCATCAAACTGCCTTCTTTAAGAAATATTTGAATTTTGTTTCTATTAGATTCTACATATTCCTGCCACTTCTTCATAAAGATACTCCTTACCGTTCATTAGTATCTTTATTTATACAAATCAGGATTTCTACTTTTTAATCGATAGACCCCTTTTATGCAACTCCGCCTTTATCCCTTCCAATACTTGTTCTGCATCCAACATACTTCGCTTAACAACCTTACGTTCTTTATACAAGGCATCGACAATGCCGGGAATGAATCCCATCTTCGATTTACTGAATAATTGGCCTACCGCTGACATAGAATGTTCAGTTGGATTCATAGCCCCATCCAAGATTGTATCCGGTGTTATATTCGGCACGCGATCATTGATAATTGTATCTGGACTCATATTAAACTGCATAATTTCGTGAGGATATAGTGAGTCAAAGTCAAACGACATCACCCATTTATATCGCCCAGGAATCGGCTCTTTAACATGTCCACCACCCAATTCAGGACGGTCATGTGAACTGGTCATTGGAACCGCAACCTTCTGTTCTGCCAATACACGATAAATGTAAGCATCCCAAACAGCTACAGTACCAAGAGTTGCATCATAAGATGATCCAGCCTTATATGCTACTGTCATTGCCAAATTCAACAGGCCAATGGCTTTCTCCATTTCCCGAACCAAGTACACGTCTTTCACGTTATATACGATAAAGTTCTGAGGATCATTATGCATGAAGTTATACAGATTATCATGTTCTTCTGCATACTCTTCCTTCTTAGATCCAAGAACTACTTCAGCAATGAAATCAAGTCTATACGATTCTTGCGGACCATATGTATAGCCAAACTTCTTAAAGACATCAAGATAATCCATAATTGAAATACCTTGAATCTCATATGCCATTTCCTCTGCATGTGTTGTCCTAACATCACGGCGATTGACGTGACCAAACGGAGATAATTTCTTGGTAAATGACTCACCAATAACACCGGTAATACGATTGATCATATAAGTCATATCAAATAACTTAACGTTCCAACCAGTAATCACGTCAGGAGTATTAACTGGATGCGACCACCATTGAACAAAGGCCATGAGTAATTTGGCTTCTGAATCGTATTGAGTATATTCTACGTCAGAACCATCCAACCAATCCTTATCCACTTTCCAAGAATCAAACGGCACAGTACCCCAGCCATAATACTTGTCTGATTGGTTATTCTGTAGGATGATTGATACGATAGGCCATTCAGCAAGTTCGGGCCTTGGGAATCCATCATTAGACGGAGTCTCAATATCAAGATATGCAACATTGATTTGTGTATCGTCAAATTCCAATTCTTCATTTCCATAACGATCGGAAATGTATTGTGTGACGAAATTATTTTGGCCATGGACTTGAATTCCGGAGACCATAGAATAAGAATCTACGAACTTTTTAACTTCGCCCATTTCATCAAATTCAATTGGTTCAACTGGATTGCCATGAATTGTAGACCAGCCAGATACAGAATTTGTATTGGCCTTATTCTCAAGAAACATGGTCGGTCGATACGCCACTTTTTCGGTGTACCGATGACCATTTTTAACACCACGTACTAGTAGCTTATTACCGCGTCTTGATACGTTAGTATAAAAATCCATAATGCATATTCCTTCTCAATTTTGTATAATATATTATAACACGGAATTGCTTAAATATCAAGGATAATTTTACTTTCCTTTGCGTATATGGCTGCTGGATCAAACGAACTTTTTACAGTTTCAGGAAATACCTGACCATGTAATTGTGCCAGACCATCAATTGGCTCTAATACAAACAACACGTCAGAATTCTTAACTGGGAGAGATCCGCCCTTCCGATGGATAGTTGAATATGCCATAAACTTCTGCACAACCAATTTACCTTCTGGACTCATAAACATTACGCCTACGTTCTCAAGATACATATGATCCTGATCTTTTGGCGCGTCTTTCTTCACATTTGCAATAAGCTCTTCACCCGAACTAAGTCGGATTATATAGATTGGACTTGACATTATTTACTCTCCTGTATGATGTTGGCCGATATTGTATTTTGGACACAATATCCATTCACTTTTCTCTTTAAAAGAGATCACTTTGATCTGTCTTAGTGGCGATTTATCCTTTACCTGTTCAGCATTCACAATGCCAATCAGACCCCAATCACTTAACAACTGTGTGATTGTATTACGTCTACCCACATCATCTTCTGTAAGATTTGAGGGCTTGCCGTCCAACATAAACAGCTCTTTGAAATGAACGATGAAGTATCGTCCCTGCTTATGCAGAATATGACATGACTGAAATATCTTCTTCTCTTTACGTGAAGACACTCCAATTCTTGTCAAAGTTTCCTTTACCTTCAGAAAATCATCAGGCTCATTAAGTGTGATCTCAACCATATGCATGGGAGTCCACGACACGATTTTACTTTCTTGTTTTTCCACCTTTGCCCACCTTATCTATCAATTCACTTAGTTGATCATCATTAAGCACATTTAGAGCGATTCTGGCTTTCTCATTTGAAAATCCATAATACTCTTTCACTGCCTCAATGTCCTTTGGTAAGGAAACTTTGCCCCATTTACTGAAGCGTTTTCTCTTACTTACTATATTTAGCAGGAATTCAAATTGCATTTTATTGTCGATATGATGGTGAATGTTCATGGTATTTGCCAACAAAACAGTATCCTGAAAATATGACAATGACCGGTTAACCATGAAAGCGTTATATGATTTCTCATCTGCTGGAGTTACCATAATATCTTTCTTGGTTGTATTGATCGCATTTACAAAATCGAATGGATTCATTATTTCCACTCCACGCCCGACATCAACTCTGTAAGGCATGCCACTGTATTTAATTCTACATCCGCTACAAACGCTGCCTTATATTGATATTCAGCCAATATAAGAACAATGGTGGGTGTAGAATTTGGGACAGCATATAATGACATATTATCGAAGATTTTACGATATAATGCTTCAGCGCCCATATCAGCATTCTCTGATACCCAAGATCTCATTGCTTTGAAGTTCTTTTCCTTTAGATACTTGATTAGCTTAGAAACCGAATCATCTGATAAGTCATGAAGAATGCCCTTATCAATAATGCCTGAAGCCGAATAACGCTGTAGTTCATTGATCACACGTCTCCAATCAGGAATATATCGTGTAATTAATTCTGCAACAACCTTATCATCCTCAATAGTTACATTCTCATTTTCAAGAATAAACTTAATTCGTCTGAAGATTTGAGTGGCCAAAGCAGGTCGGTCAGCCTTGGTAATGTTGAAATCGAAGACAGCACAACGACTATGCAACTCAGGAATAATTCGATCCTTATAGTTACATGTCAAAATGAATCGACAATTCTTATGAAATTCTTCCATGAAAGCGCGCAAAGCTGGTTGAGTTGATTGAGCATTTAGATAATCTGCTTCATCAATGATGACCACTTTAATGCCACCCGACAATGAAACGGTAGAGGCAAAATGTTTAATCTTCGTTCTCAATACATCAATACCCGATTCTTCAGATCCGTTGATAAACAGATAATCCATTTTCAAGGCCTTGCAGATGATCTTGGCAACAGTAGTTTTGCCAATACCACCAGTTCCGGTGAATAACATATTTTGAATGTTGTTTGAATTAATAGCCTGTTTAAATTGATCTTTTAAGGCGGCAGGTAATACTACATCGTCAATTACTAAAGGTCGGTACGTTTCAGTCCACAGCATCATTTATATCCCATAATTTAAAGAAAGAAAATCGGCCCGGAGGCCGACAGATCACATACCAAAGATGGTTTCGTATACTGCTTCTACATCTTCCATTGCTTGGGATTGTTCAACAAGGTTTTGCTTATGCCAAGCGTTGGCTACTTTACGAACGTATGACTTCGGCAATGAGAATTTTTCTTCGACAGATTCCAATACATTTTTAATGTGATCGCGTTCTGCTTCGATTCGGGTGAGTGCTGCATCAATCTCCATGACTGCTTCTTTGATAGATTTACGATCGGCTGGAGATGAGGGTAAGATTACATTAGACATTATATATTCCTTTCATTATATTAAGGTGTTGGGGTCTTTCGACCCCGTTTTATTACTCTGGTGCATCTTCCGGTACTGATTCAGGTGGCCGTGCCGCATTCAAGAATACTTCAAGCTTGCCGCGCACAATCGCAATGGTTGCGAGTTCAGGACCGCGCCAAGCACCACGCTCAGTTCCCAAGTCAATCAGATTAAAACATACATTCAAATCTTCAAGTGAGAGTTGAGGTGCTTCTTCAAGTACATCTTCAAAATCGCCTTCAGCTGCTTCTACGGCTTCTTTCATTTTAATATCTTCTACCATGATTATTTCTCCATTACGTTTAATTTAATTTACTTATATATTATACTATATTTTATTCAAAAGTCACGAATTATTTCGGAAATTTTGAATCTGTTTCAAGACCAACAAAGTATTCAGTACCAATCAAAACATCTGTATCTGAGTCCACACGAACAAATCGAGCAATACCTTTTGAAGAGATTGCAAGATTATAATCGCCGGGTAACATCTTCAGATTATCAATTGTGAATACAGCTTGAAAATTTTCCTTATCTACTTCCAGGCCTGGGAAGTCTACTTCTTTGTCGATATTGATTTCATATGAGTTTGAAGTCACATCTGCCAAGTCACATACCTTGATAAAAGTGCCATCTTCACGTCCCTCAATAACAACATGACTCAGGCCAAGCGTAGATGATCCCTTACGAATCCGTCCCATCATTTCAGCAGTAAAGGCGACAGATACATCAGTATCAGGCATCTTCACGCCATCAGTTCCTTCAGGCGATGTTAGAATAGATTCATCAGCGAAGAAGTATCTAACTCGACTCGAACCATCCGATTCAGAAATGGTCACACGCTTCTTATCTTGAATGTCCAATAGCGGTGCATTGAACATTGATAGCACAGCCAAAAACATATTGAGATCATAGATCCCAAAAGTTAATGGGATTTCAGATGCTTCGGGCATTTCATACGAAGCGTAAATATGTTTCGCATCTGAAATCGTCTGTAATCTGGCGTTCGGATGAATCACAATATTTGGGTTAATGGAAGCGAAGTTCTTCAAAACCGCAAGTGTTTCTTTCGAAATTGTAAATGACATAAATGTACCTCAATTAATTTATTATATAATAATTATAACACCCAAACGCTGAAAAGTCAACGTTTATGTTGTGTATTTTTGATCGTGTACTGAATTTAATCCGTAATCACCATCATATGAATGTAGCGTTTCAGCTTCAAAACATAGATATTGGCCGATGCGAGTTCCTGGTTTAATCTTCATAGGACCGGTAGTAACATGCATTACAGCAGCCATGACACCATAATACCCCGAATCATAAAGGCCTGTGGTTAAGTGTACACCATTACGATTCAAAGTAGATCGTGTGATAACAAATCCTGCCTCGCCATCAGATACTTTGATTTCATTTGCCATAACCACTTCATAAATTCCAGGTTGTAGTAACCAATAGGCACCATCATCGGATTGTATTAATGTCATTGCAGTTGAGCCTCGATGCACTTTCTTCTCTTCATCAATCTCAAACATTTTATTTGATATTTTTAATATCTGAGCAACACGCAAATCTACTGCGTTTGGTTGCGTGTCCCCCTCAATCACATTTGTCAATGATGACTTAGTTTTAATTGATCCTATATTTTTCATACTCATTATTTTTCTCCGTTAATGTATAAATTATCAGGTATGTCGATCCTTGTTGTCTCAAAAGCTGCAACGGGTTCAGAGGTTGTTGCACGTGAGTCAAAATCCAGAGGCGGTGCCTTAACTGGTACTGTTCTTGACATATTATCATGTGCAGCCAAAGCTAAAACCAAATAATGAATTGGCTTGAGAATATCTTTACGATTATACCCACCCTTCTTACCATATCGCATCTGATATTTAATAGCATTATCGATGGAGGTATCACATAACGTTCCGCGCGCGGCCCATACATCCAAGCCTTGGATCGCGTTATTGGCGTTTGTATAATGCTCATTATATGTTGATGTTACATACTCAATCAACTCTACTAATACGTCAAATTCACCATATCGTAGAGTGTTGTTTATGTCCATATGTTTCAATTTCGCAACTGCCTTATGAAGTCTTTCATGATTCATATTATTCTCCAAAGTAGAAAGGATTTTCTTTTGTTGTAAATGTTTGCGCGGTAGGTTCTAGAACCCGTTTATTAATATCGATATGATATATTCGGTTAGGTGGTAATTGCTTAGACCCTTCAAATTTGGTAGAGGAAAAATCCAAATCATCATTCATAAACATCGGGCTTATCTCATTACGAAATACGTAAGGAACTCCATAATAAGTAAGTATGCAAGCAAACGTACCATCAAAGGTGCTTATGGCATCAGTCACTTCATCGGAATCATCAATTAATTTCAACATTAACTCTGTATCCCAGGTACTGCTAGAATTGAGCCTATCCTGCATTCTCCTAATATCATGAGACTTGATAATACCATTATGCCATAGATTCATATGACCAACGACTGCAGGATGGATGGAACTCTCCGTTTTATTAGAAGTGGTTGGCGCTTGCTGATGCGCAATATAATATGAACCAGTATCGGTATCTTCCAAAGTTAATTTATCAATTGGTAGAGGACCAAATCCCCGTTTAGTTATTACATCTCCATGTTTTGTTACTCTGGAGAATGACCATGAATGAGTACCTCGATACTCATTCAATTTAGACAATTCCTTTAGCCGTTGAAGATTAAAAGATCCTATGATAGAACACATAATACAACTCCTTCCAATTCATATAATATATTATAACACAGGATCTTCTATATGTCAACCTATTTTTTCCAAGGAATAACAATAGAATATGGAACTGGGTCAACATGGCGGATTTTCATGAATGCATTCACTCGTTCAGCGCAAGACGGACACACACCACACGATTCACCCTTTTCATTTGGATCGTAGCATGTTAAAGTTGATTTCAACCAATGATCCAGTACATGCGGTTCGTCACCCGACAATTCCTTTAGGATTTCCAATTCCTGTGTCTTGGATAATAATGAGAACGGCGCTTGAATTTCAACTTTATGAGTTCGATTCATAGCAGCAATTGCATTCATCCCATCAACGAATGTCTGTGAGGTATCCCAATAACCATATTCGTCATGAACCTGCAGCCCAGTAAATACATGTGATGCTCCAGACGCTTCGGCAGCTGCCATAGTCAATGATAGCATAATCATATTACGAAAAGGTACGTATGTCTTAGGTTGTGGATCACCCAATACATCTTGAATTGTTGGCATCTCAACTGTTGAGCCCTTGATATTTGCGCAAATCGGCTCTGCAATTTCACCAAGAATTTTAAGGTCCAATATCTTATGTGAGATTTCCAATTTACCACATAGCTCTGCAGCCATCTCCAATTCACGCCTTTGCTTCTGACCATAGTCATATGATAAAGCGACAACATTATCATGACCATACTTACTAGAAAGCAATATTGTCATGATGCTAGAATCAAGGCCGCCCGATAAAACAACCAACACTTTCTTATCTGTATCGGGCAATACATCCATCGCTTCTTTTAAGTTCATGTGTTTTCTCCTATAAAAATTTTATTCAACCTGGCTGCATTATAGAACATCAGTCTAAACTGGAGCGGGGTGATATCTTCGAGAGGCATATCAGCATAGTCATCAAATTTAATACCAGGTTTTACATATTTGGGTGTCCCTATCTCATTATATTTAATACCCTCTAATGCGGCAGCAATAGGATTTGAGGTATCAATAGATACAATATACGGCCGATATTCTAAATTATAAAATTCAGAAACATGCCAAGTACCAAGAAGATGGTGGCGTATCGATAAATTAATAGTACCTGATTCCTCCAATTTATCCAACAGATTGACTCTCTCATTAGCTTGGTCTTGAGGACTTCTTCCAACCATCCATTTAAAATGGAAAGGAATGCCAATCATACCAAGATTCGGAATTGCTGAAACTGAGCGATAAGAAGATAACATTTCTTCCATAGTTTCGCCTTGAATAACAGCCATAGCCTGTGGTATCAACTCCGGATACTTATTAATGAAAGTTTCAATCTTCTGTAATGTTGCCTTATTATCCATCAACACATCAGGCAGAACGAAAAAGGTGGGTCGGAGTTCTTCGACCGTATTAGCAATCAGTTCATCGCTTAATGCTGCACCCAATTCAAAACAAGAATTGTCTAGGATCATAGTTCCTGAGTAACTATTGCATACATTACGATATTCTTCGTCTTCAAGATATCTGTGCAATAACACAAACATATAATCATTGATTTTACCAGCAAGATGCTTATGTTTCAGAATCGATGTAGGCATTTCATGACTTACAGCAATACCAGGATATTCAAAAGCTGGAACAAAAACCATATTATCGGATATGCCTTCAGGAATCTTTATTTGATAATCAACAGGTTTATGTTTTGGTGCCTGAAACTGCTCCATCGCAGCGTCCATTAATTCGTAAATTACATTAACTTCTTGCTGATTCCATCTTCGAGTCTCACGAATACCCGAGAATTTTGTAAGTTCATACCAATTATGAAACCATTTCTCCGAACCTTGAATGACATTCATTATCCATTCTTCGATCTGGCATGCTACTGTTTCAGAAGGTACAGTTATGGTTTTGAGGACTTTTATATCACTCCATACATGACAGGGGCTGTCACGAAATTCAGGACGAATTAATCGGCGGAGGGGATCAGCATATTGCGTTATGCCTATTTTATAAGCTTCGGTCGGCGCGAATGCATTGTGAAATGAGGGGTCTCTTGTTCTTGATAATTTTACTAGATAAACGGTATATGACATTTTTTTCTCCATAATTAAGTTTCTACCTACCCATTAATTATATCATGGGTAGGTAGAAAAGTCACTCTTTATTTACTTTAATGCGCCTAACGCTTCACGCCGCAATACAGAATCATGATCGCCAAACTTACCCAAAGCCGAAACTGTTGAGGTGGAGGAATTTGTGTCTTTAATTCCACGCTGGCTTACACAAGTATGGGCAGCTTCAATAATTACAATTACGTCAGGAGAATCAACGATAAAAGAAATTGCATGAGCTATTTGCACTGTCAATCGCTCCTGGACTTGAGGTCGTGACGCAAAGTACTGAGATACTCGATTCAACTTTGACAATCCTAAGACCTTCTTGTTTGGGATATATGCGATATGAACCTTACCGATAATTGGACGAATGTGATGCTCGCAGTCAGAATATAAAGTGATATCCTTCTCCATTACAAATTCATCACCATGACAAAATTTGTTGTCTACGGTAGTGCATTTTGGAAATGTTTCATCCGTCAATCCGGAGAAGATTTCCTTCACATACATTTTGGCAACACGCATTGGCGTATCACATAAAGAATCATCTTTCATATCTAGGCCTAGAACAGACATGATTGTAAACATTTGTTCACGAATCAATTCCATCTTACCTTCATCAGAACGAACTAGTTGTTCATAATTTAATGGCGTCTGTACACCCATATCTTCAAGATATTGATTTACTTTTCGGCCTAGTACTGGATCATTTTTCATTTTTATTTCCTCTTCAGATTTAATTTAAAGTCGGTGGAGAGGACAAAGGACCGACAAACCTTTGGCCAGTGGAAAACCCATTAGGTACAATCACTGGAAAATCTTATTGTTTATGCTGAATAAATTGCACGCGACTTAGGAGTTTCATTCCATTCTACTCTAGAAACAGTAGCTGTGCCCTTCATTACTTTCGTAGCAATATCAAAAATATACTTGGCGAGATTTTCTGAGGTTGGTAAGAAATTAACAAAGAAAAACCCTTCAATCAACTCATGCTCGTGTTCGGACATGAGAGGCAAATCCGTCATGTCAGGAATCCAACCTGAATCAAAAGGCGCTTTTACAAGATTGATTACTACTCCATTTTTAAAAAGGAATGGGCTTGATCCTTTTACTGATGGTGATAGTTCATAACCAACAATACTTTCAAATCCAGGATCAGACATGTCGATCATCATCTTATGGTCCAAATATTTGTCGATAAAATCCTTCATCCATCCTAAATGTTTAAAGTCAGTTACCATGCCACGAGTTAGATCATCACCTTTCAAGAATACACGAAGCATTCCAGAATGGCCATGTAGGTGCCTGCAAGCGCATGCAGTATCGCCAATCGCACATAACTCATGATTTAATTCTTGGGACCATACACGATGGCCATATTCCAAGTAAAACTTTTTGTCAATTTCCCAACTCATAATATTCCTCTCTTCTCTGATTTAATAACTATTATAACACACTTATGTGTTAATGTCACGTGATTTATAATATTCTATAGGCAATGTCCCTGCATCATATTCGATACATATTTCTTCCCATCGAATCTTCTCCAATTCTGTATAATGATCCATAATCATCTGAATTATTTCAGGAGCTTCATGTCGGAACGGTTCCCAACAAGTAATCAGACCTTCAGTACGGTGGAGGGCTATCCAACTTGAATCGGCCTTTAACTCCATAAGTTTTGATGGAGATACATCATACAATGTAATAGCGTCAACACCACCATATCGGTTTAGATAATGTAATGTCACTTCTAATTTTTCACTGATCATATTTTTCTCCATAATATCGAAACAGCTACTGTGACGCCTACGCGCTGCTGTATAGCGCGATAGAGGAAGCATGTTGCCTACAATTTAGGCCAACAGATGTGCTATCTATTATTTCGGTAACTTTGGATGATTGACCAGTTACGAACCATTTACACACCACCAAGAACTCTCAGCAGATGGGATTCATCCTATCCCGTGCCCTTATTTATCATTTTTAAAAACTTGCGCTAGAGCAATTAAGTTCCGATCTGATTTCCATAGATATGAACGTGTACGCGTGAAGTGTATCTGTATCCGCGTTGCAAGCATTCATTGGCGATTGTCGCTTCTGTCACTTTCAACCCTTCTAAGGTTCCACCAACACCCATGATCCAAGTAACGGGCCATGCATAACAATCAGGATCAAGTTCTGAAATTAAGTCATGCACCTGCTTTTCAATATCTGCAACCTCGTCCCATGATTCTTGAGAACCATTAACAACAAATTTCAATTGAGTATTACACCACATATAATCTGCCGCGTTGATATAAGAAGCAATGACTTCAGGCTTGATAGCCTTCTTTGCCTTCTCACCAGCAGTTGACCACAACTTCGGAGAGATAGACCATAACCATTGATAACTCCTCCCCATATCTCCATGTTCCATCTGGACATATTCTGTGATATACTCTTTCAAGATTGGCTTGAGTTTTCGCGTTCCGTTTGTCTCAATAGTCACGAACTTTGGCAAATTATCCCGAATCTCAAATTCTTTCATGATCGCCACAATCGCTTCTTGGTTAAGCATTGGCTCGCCACCGGTAAAGCACATATGTGACTCAAGACCAGTAACAGGATGCTTAAACTTACCGCCGGGCAATAATGCTTCGAGTTCATCAACTAAACCTGAAACGTCTTTCGTGCGCATTAAATGTTTGAACTTCTTTGCCCACGTGTAACTTGAATCGCATCCTTTCTCGAATACAGGAAGGTCTTCAACAACCTTGATATGTGAAATGTCTACTGTTTCGTAAGGGAGATCCCAAGTATCTGGCTTGGTAGGATGATCCTGACCAAATCCATCACATTGAAGATTACACAAGAAAAAGCGAACCCATAAAGATGGTTCCCCAATAAAATGACCTTCACCTTGACCCGAGTAAAAAGTTTCACTATATGTGATGTTGTCTTTCATTTTAATGCCTCATTTGAATTTATAATATATTATACCACATAATCTATGATATGTCACGGATTTTCAGGAAAGGGTCAACGTTTTTCTGCATCAAGTAGTCTCAATACAGACTTTAATAAATCGCCTTCAGCGCTATTCGGAAACAAATACGTACCGTCTGTTCGACTATAAAAATAATCTATATTGCTGCGTAACGTATTTGCGACACTGTCATACTTGTGAGTGTTTCTTCTAGTATTCCAGAGATCAGCTAAATCCTGTTGTTCTTTAGCCAGAATTGCTTCGTGCTGCTTTGTAACTATCGGCCTCAGTGTTGGGTCATCCCTGAAATCCTGTACTGTGTATTTGCTAACATCACAGAAAGCAGTTGCACGCTTAGTCATACAGCCCCAACATTCTTTACATCGGATTCTAAACATAGACTGAGAAGAAGAATATTCACCGCCACCTGATTCTATGTATTTAAAAGATTCTGCCTCACCACCACAGAACGGACATGCTTTTAGTTCAGTCATGATCTAACTCCAAAGTGATCCATAGTATTTGCCAAACATACTTGTGGCTTTGATTATGCGGGATTCATGTGCATCACATCCCTCTTTATCGAATGCGTACGATGATTCAGCATCAGATGCAGTACCAGATTTTGTGGCTGGTATCTCCGTGATATATTGATCTTGCCAATCTATTTTATATTCGCCAAACGCCCATATCATTTCATCCAACAAGTAATTCCATCGATTAAAGAAGTTAACATCGAGATGATCATCTTCAGCCATCTCTGAATTATATGATCGCAATTCAAGAGGCACGTCATCATCATCAACCATCGGAGCTCCATGCTTTTTTGACTTTAACAAAACAAGCATAGGATGGATAATATGGGCCAAGGTATCATCCATATTCCAAACATCATATGGATCAATATGAATTTCAAGATCACGGTCGTATTGATTGTGCGGTTCACCAATTTTAATCTTCATCTACTACCCTCACTATCCCAAGATACCAATCCAATTCATTGGTAGGTATATTATCAAGTTCACATTCATTTATAACGCAGTCATATTTTCCAGCGCGCCAGTCTGTTTCCACCTTAGCTGCGAGTTTGGCCCGGGATTTATCTGTGTATACACCCACCACATATGAGTGGCGCTCGCGATCACCCCAACGAAGAGCTTCCACCACATACATTTTCATTATGACATTCCTCTCAATTGATTCATGATTCTTGTCAGTTTATCTTCATTATATTTCTTCATTCTAGCAGTCATTACATAATTAGGGCATGTAGTACATGCTAGTTGATGATATGGAATTTTAAGTTCTGTGTCGGCCCAGCGAAAATTCTGATACCATATAGACTTTTTCAGTACTCCAACCTTACATGAATTGCAATTTATCATTTTACCGGATGTCCCTTTCCACCCCAACCAAATCCTACAGTCTTAAATGTAGGCACAGATTCTGGGGTATGAAATACTTCCAATGAATATTCCTTACATTCCGGACATGGCGGCCGATCCTCGTTCATGCCATGCCGCAACTCCATTTTGGAGTTACATGAAGTACACTTGTAATTGTATGTTGCCATTTAGATCCCTTTTGAAGTTTTAATTTTCTGATAATAAGAGTTTGCAGTGGTAGGCTTCAAACCCAATTTCTTGGCAATTTGATCTACTACTTCTTTGCGAGATAAATCTCTATAGGTTTCAAAAATCCAAGTTGCTTGTACTAACTTAGAAGTTTTTGGCTTAGATGCTGCGATAGTTTTTGCAACACGTTCCTGATTAACAGGCTTATAACCATTAAAATGAGTTTTTCTAACTTGTTGTCTAACCCCAGATTCTGTAGCTGATGACTTAACAACATAACCCATATTACCTTGTTGGATTTTTTTATGTTGTTGTGGACCAACTTTGATAGAAGTACCATCTTCTAAAACGTAATCGAAAGTATTTTTACGTAATTCGAGTGAATGGGTACGTTGACCTGAACACCCCAATAATTTAGCAGTACGTTTCCAACCCGAATCATGATTTTTACCTGATCGAATCATGTTAGGCATATATTCGTGGTAGAAGTTAACTAAATGCGCGATTTCGTGTGGAATTGTATCTTCGAGAGTGTTTTCAAGATGTTCTTCGATTGCAACAGCATTTAGACGGATTTTTAATTGTAATTTACTAGCAGTTACAGTACTTCGATTTGCCGGAATTCTGATAGAAGCTTGACCTGCAGAATTACCTTTCATATTAAGATCGATAGACAAGTTTGACTTACTGATATCTATACCAAAAATATCATTTGCCAATTCTACAACTTCCCAAATACGATCAGTTACAATTTTGCGGTTTTTCATAATATATTCTCTCTAGTGTGTTCCGATTCAATATAATAATTATAACACACTTTTGCGGGAATGGTACCCCCCAAACACGAAATAAATCGATTATTTTTATCCTGATACGGACTAAGACCGACTGAACGGCCTAGCCTTTTCGAATATAGATTCAAAGGTTTCTGAATGTATCCAAAGCGGTCCATGACGCGATACCTTGCCCTTGATAATGGACTTTGGCACCCAAAAGCGCTTACGCCGATATTCAACAAAGTAAGCCTCTTCGGATGAATGGACTATATGAATATCTTCTACTTCTGTATGGTAATGATATGGGTTGCTTTTGGAAACCTCCTTGGAATTGCAATTTAGATCCTCCTCACAATAATCCACATCCCATACATCAACCGGATCAAATAACATTTCAAATAACATTACATTATCCTCTATCTTTATGGTATTGAAATTCTAATGGTACATCAAAGAAATGTGGGGCTCTCTCCAAGATCATACTTTTCACAAGCTTCATTGGGCTCACAGCTTCAAGTTCTTCACGTTCTATGTTATACTGCTTTGCAAGCTTTGGATCATACTTTTCTATAGAGATATGGTTGTGCCACAGGTCACATAACTTAATGATGCAGGCTTCGAGGCAAGCATCATTCTGATATCTGTTTCTGATAATCACTTTACGTGCTGCACGATTAACACCTTCCACCTTATCTGGATCAGTAAGATCAGCCACCACTGCGGCCATTGCAGTTCCAAAGATATCAGCAATATCTTGATTAGTCACATCACAATCTCCAACAACATCATGAAGCAAAGCAGCGGCCACAGTTTTATCAGTAACATATACTATCTTGCCAATCAACTCAGAAACCTTTCTGGCTACTGCGATTGGATGAGTAATATATGGCATAAAAGTATACTTGCGAACTTGATTTCTATGATGATAATCAGCAAATCGAAGGGCTTTCATGAAATCTTCGGGGTCTTCATTAATCCGCGTCCGAGCACGATGCAAATCCGTCATCTTACGTGCCTTATCAATCATCAGTGCAGTCATTTTATCTTCCTTATTCATTAATGTAATTTTTTGCAATCAATTTCTCAAAAGTGTGTACCAGTAATGTGGCCAATTCGTTGGGGTTTTTGAAGTCAGAAAAGCTTGTGATATCTGATAATAGTGTTAAAACAGGTACTCCATCTTTCATCACTATAAATCCATATAATGATTGTGTCATACTGTAACACACATCCACTTCCATATCCAAATATGGGTCAGTTTTCAACTCAGGCCGAGTTTTTACATATTCCTGAAACATTTTAATTTCTGATTCGGCATATTGAATTTGTTCACGTGATTTATTCACAACCAGCTGTACATTCTCTACAGCATCTTCCATAAGAAATTTTACAGGATCAGCTTGGATGTGTTTTGGTATGAAGTTTTCTAGATAGGTAATGCCTAGGCCGTACAGTGGATGTGTTTTCATAATATGTTCTCTCTAGTGTGTTCCGATTCAATATAATAATTATAACACACTTTCTAAGCAATGGCAACGATTATACCACCATTTACCATATAATTTTCACGCAATTTATAAGGCATAAACATACGACCTCTATTGCCATACGGCCATACAGCACCATTATTAAACATCCGAATCCTACCACTAACCTGTTGGGCTACTACGACACCGTTATCAACAAAGAAGAGTACGTGAGGATTTGTGGCATATCCTTCCCAAGTAAATTCTTTGAATATCTCAATGCTATCCGGAAGAGGTAGGTATTTGTTGTCGACATTGTCTTGAAAAAAGGATTTTAAATTGCCCGTTCCTTCAGGATCGTATTGGGTTTTCAATTTCTGGTAATATGAGTTTGCTACATTTTCACCAATACCCCTATCCTGAAACAACCCAATAATAGATGATCGAAGGCCATGTTCATAATGTTGTATGAAAATTTGCTCAGCGATTTTTAATTTACTAGGTTCTGACATCACTCACCTCCTACTTTTTTGCATTTCCATTCTGTTGTAAGGTCTTTCTTGGTCACCAACGTACATTCATATTGACCAGATGCAACTTGAATTCTGCCTTGTTCAGTAGCAGTCAACGCTGCCACAGATAATCATTCCAATCAGACCAAAATTTGTATTATTCATTATTCATCACTACAGCAGTGATTCTATCAATATGATCAACCTCTATAAGGTATTTTTTATGCCAAAATTCCGTGGCAGATTCAGCCTGCAATAATCGTTCTTTCAATTCATTGATGATTTCCAAAGCGTTGCGAGTAACCCTTCGCACTTCTTCTTCAGAATTGGCCGGCCTTGGACTTTCCGAGGTATTATTGGTAGTAAAGGATTGGCCTTGGTCCAATGGCTTGCCATTGAAATACTGCTGTTGGTATAGGTACATGTTATTATTCCTTCTCAGTCACTTCGGTGGTTGTTGGTTTGTATAAATGATAATACATTTTCACTTTACTGAGGACCTGACGAGGATGCTGAATACTTGGAAAATTGTCTTTACCATAATACTCAATAGCCTCTTCTAAGACAGTCTGATAACTCGTCAGGTCCTCAACGCTGATACCTAACGACTCAGCACGCTTTTCCGGACTTACTTTCTTATACTTTTTTTTAGTCATATTTGTACTTACTCTTACCTTTGCGAGTATAATCTTTCTTGCGGTCACGGAATGTTGCCGCCCGATTTACATGCGAATTTTTTGCTACACTATTTTTCACGCGAATACTCCAATCCAACTAAGAATGGCCAATCCTAATGAAAAGTTGCCAAGGATCATATTTACAGGTTTTGGTGATAGGCCAATAAACAAAGAAACACCTACTATAGCCCATACAGTTACTTCTCCGCTATACCCAAGCCAGCCCAGCCAAATAGGCATTGCCGCTAAATGGATAATATACATTAACCAGAGCAATAATGACAACATTGCCAATCCGCCTAGACCGATCGCAATCAACATCGGCAACTCAATTTTAGATTTTCTCAATTTCATTCTTATAATACCTCATTTAATAACGTTAACTACCGAACAACACCCACGCTAACGCTATTATAGCTATCGCTGTCCATTCAAGACTCATTATTATTTTCCCACTTTCTTGTAAGCGACCAGATAAGATTCAAGATCCTCTAAATCTTCATATACAGAGTATGAAGAATGGTTCTTGATACCTTTGTATGTAACCCAATACTCTTCGAAATATCGGAACTCAATCACGTCAACCATATGCACGTCACCCAAAACTACAACGTATCCTGCCTTAGGGATATAACGTGTGCTTGCAGCGCCAACAGTTTCAACTTCAAAGTACTTCTTCATAAATGATTTCATAATATATTCTCGCTAGTGGTTATCTGATTCAATATAATAATTATAACACACTTTCGGGTACATGGCAACAGGTTTCTTCAATTGCTTTCTCTTTTGTTCATGTGTGATTTGCATATATGTATCTCCTACGTTCCTGCATACCACCATTTTGGTACATCAACATTCATATCAGTGGCAACGAACAGTCGTCCACCATCTTCTGTTTTTTGTTGATAAAATGTTACTAGCATATGGCAATCCGAAAATTCAGGAACAAAAACTCCTGTATCAGCTTCTTTAGCTAGGATCTGATCCACAAACTCTTTTATGCGAAAGTCCTGGCAGTAGTTGGTTTGATTGTCAACTACGAGATTTCCGTATGTTTGTTTAGATGGTAATGGCATAATATAATCTCTCTTTATTATTTGTTTGCAGCGTCAACAGCTTCATCGTAATCATCATGCTCGCTGTCGGGCATGCCAGGAAAATCAACAGCAAGTTTGCCGTCACTGTCAAGATACACATATAACTGAGTTACCACAAACTTATCTTCATTTTCATCATACGCGACAATGTTGTATACATGCTGACCATCCGTCTTGAGGCCATTGTACTTGACTATAGTCAAATCTTCAAAACCATCTGTATAATTTACATTGTAAAATTCTTCAATCTGTTCTACTGTAAATGGACCTGCAAGTGTGTTATTCATAATATAATCTCTCTAGTGTGTTCCGATTCAATATAATAATTATAACACACTTGCAGGGACATGGCAACAGGTTTCTCACTTTATTTTTGAGAAATTTTTGTCCTTTACAAACTCAATTTTAGAATCAAATCTGTCGTCCATTGAACCACGATGACTGATCACAAACACATTTGAGTTTGGCTCCGCCACTTCGATGATTCTGAATAATTGATCCAGTCCATCATTATCCAGTGACGAATCTCCAACTTCATCCATGATCAATAGGTTGGTGTTGGCCGAGTTCTTCAACCGGGCAATATGCCGCCAAGTAAACATCAGGGATAAATCGATCCTTGCCTTCTCGCCTTCGGAAAATGATGAGTAATTGAAAGCATCCCGATGGCGTGAACGAATCTCTTCTTTGAAAGAATCATCAAGATGGAATGATACAAAGAAGTCAAGTACTTGTAAGTAATGATTGATAAGCTGATTCATTACCGGAAGATATTGTTTGATAATCTTAGTCTTGATTCCCGTATCTTTAAGCATCTCAGCGATTACAGAATGATATGAAGCGGTTTCAAGTAGTTGAACCTTATCATTCATCAATGTATCTTTCTTTTCAAGAAGCTTTGTATATTCAGCATTCGCATATTCTGCAGAATCATTATTACCCTGAATCGAAATAATTTCATCTTGGTATGTACGAATTGTAGAATTATATGACTTAATAGAACGGACAGCATCTAGTACTCCAGTTTCTTGGGCCTTATACCAATCCCACGTTTTTTCATTATCATCGATCATCTTCTGTTCATTGAACAATTTAACCTTAACATCCTTCAACTTATCATGAATAACCAACGCCTGTTCGCTAGCATCCTTAAACTTCTGCTTCTTGGTTACCTTATCAATCTCTTGCGAACAGGTAGGACAATTATCATGATTGGTGTAGAACTTTGTTTCTTTAACCAATATGTTGAGCTCAGCTTTATACGTAGATTCCAATACACGAAGCCTATTCTTCTCTTCATTATATTCTTTATTCTGGACCTGAGCCAAATTCAAATTCTCTTGAAGGCCTTCAGATTCATCGTCCACAAATTTACTAAGAACATTAATTCGTTCATGCAACTCTTTAATTTTATTCTTGCGAACCTCTACCTGATTTTCGTTCAGTGAAGTAATTTCGCGAATATGGGTTTTCTGCAGATCAATTTTATCCATAGTAGCGTCCATACTAGAAGTTACATTACGCAATTCTTCTTTGGTATTAGACACATCTTCTTTAAGCAATTGGTTCATCGTTGTAAACACACGAATATCCAAAAGATCCTCAATGACCTCTCTTCTATGATTCGGAGACAATTGCATGAAAGGGATAAACGACCCAGAACCCAATACCACTACCTGATGGAAGGACTTATGATTTAATTTCAGAATGTTATGCTCAAGAAATTTCTGAAAATCACGTGCATTAGCGCGCTGGTCTATTTCCTTACCATTCTGCCAAATCTCAAATATAGATGGCTTGAGTCCACGGACGATTTTAAACTCATTAGACCCAATAGAAAATTCACAGGTCACAACCATCTTATTGCCATTAATAGAATTGATCAGCTGCGCATTTTTAATATCGCGATGCGGTTTGCCAAACAATGCATATGAAAGAGCGTCAAGCATAGTTGACTTGCCAACGCCGTTCTGGCCTACAACCAATGTCGTAGCCACATCATTCAAGCGAACAGTCACCGGATTAGTACCAGTAGATAAGAGGTTTTGCCATGTAATTGTTTTAAATATAATCATAGAAGGTCACCGTTTTGAGCCTCGACATATAATCCCCTCATTATAGATTTGATACGTTCTTTATCTAAATCTGTTTCAACAAGGTCTACATATTCGTTAAGTAATGTGCCTGTATCTTCGATCGATACTGCGTCATCGGCTATAGAATCTCCAAGAAATTCTGTAAATGTTTCAATAATTTTAAGGTCATGACAAGATGCTAACACCAAATTCTCAACGAACGAATCATACATTCTCATGTCAGTTTTGTTCTTGACTATGAGTTTGATAAACTTATTCGTATGGTCTGTGGCATCATATTCATTATAATCATTCTCTATATCATCATATACAATCCTATCAAACAATGTGATTGGATTTCGTACTGGTTCCAATTCCCGTGTCTCAGTATCAAGAACATGAAAGAATTTAGAATCCTCGCAATCAGACCAGTTAAATTCCATTTGCGATCCCAAGTACGTTATATTACCATTGGATGATTTGGTATGATAATGTCCGGTGATTACTTGTTCAAATCTCTTGAATAACCCAGCTGACATACCATGGCTTTGAACAACACCTTTATTCATTTCAAATCCGGATAATTCAAGATGTCCACCAATCCATGAAGCTCTGGTTCTATTGTCTAAGAAATCAATAGTATCATCGTAATTTGATTGGTTAATCCACGGTATCAAACCTAATGTAAACCCTGCAAAGGTAATATCCGTTGGCTCCATTATCACATCCACACAATCAGTATAATAACCATGAAGTTCTTTAATCGCGCAAACCTCATTTGTGTTCTTATACATTACATCATGATTGCCTGGAATGATTGTCATGTGAATGCCATATTCACGTAGCTTTTCCAGAAAGATTTTCCGGTTATGGTTCAAGGCCTTGAAGTTGATATACTTTCGATTCTCGTAATAATCACCTAAATGAATGATCTCAGTAATGCCATTTTCCAATAGATATGGAAAAAATACATCGCGATAAAATCGTTCCTGATAATGCATAAACAAGTCAGAGCTATTACGAGCACCTGCATGAGTGTCATTGAGTATGGCTACTTTCATTCAATATACCCCATTTTATACTTATAGAAATCTGATACTGAGCTACCTGTTTCCTTTATAAAATGTGCCCAACCGTCATGAGTTGTTTCGCCGGTAAGTTCGGGAATCACGACAGTTACTGCGTGACATTTTTCCGGGGCAATTGCATGCTCAGAAGAAAAGTGTTTTAGACATTTTGGACATAACATAGTAATACCTCACATGAACTTATTGATATTGCTTGGATGTTCAGGCTTTACGTTCTTCACAGGCTCCTGCTCTTCTTCATCAGACTTAGATTCTCTTTCAAACTTTTCATTGTCAAGCTTGAACTGATCTACACCATCTTGCAAGAATGAGATATAGGTATCTTCGTCATTTTCTAAGATCATATTATGAGTTAGATTCTCAATAATTTTCTCTTGAATGGCCTGCTGCTTTTTCTCTTTAACAATTCTGCGTACGAACGCATAAAAACAAATCTGAGTAAAGTACGAAAACGCGTTAGGCTTGCCCGTCCGAGTTGCCTTGGAAATGTCATAGTTATTGATTGCACGAAGGCAGTTCTCAATACCATCCAGTACCATTTCTTCACGGAAAGGATAACGAACGAAGTTATGTGCGTGACTCAGACCTTCTGATGTCAGCATAAAGCATTCTGCAATATATCGCGGTACCACTGGCACTGGTGCTTCGTTGTCCTTTGCTATGTTAACGGCTTCAACGTATTCATTGACAGATGCTGAGAACTTAATGTTGTCAACGTAATGTGGTCGATCTTTTTTATTGGTTTTCTTGGCCATAATGTAGTCCCTTTTTTGAATGTATAATATATTATACCATCATAACATGTTATTGGCAACATATAATTATTTTAAAAATAAATGAAATTAATTGCGTTTACCGGGTTGCTTTTTTCTGATTTTCATGTTATAATAAATCATTGTCAGCGGGACGGTAGAGATATAAAGAAACGTAAAGACTTCTAAGGAGTATCCTAATGGATATTCTTAGATGAAGAGATAGGATACTCCATAGAGGTTTCTTGAGACAATAGATCACTTCCAACGATAGCTAGTTCATCATCGGTAAGTTCATCATCTTTGCGACCCAATAGAGTTTTTATGTAGAAGTGGGCTAACTCATATGTACAGTTATTCAAAGTAATGATATCTGTCAACCGTATACAATATATATAGTCGTCAGTATACAGATTCCATGGCAGGACTGCTACCTTACCATCTCTGGTCTCAATCGTAGAGGGATGAATCAGGTCAACGCTGGTTGGGTTGTCCTTTGGTCTAGTATCCCCTGTCATTGTAATCAGACGAGATCCATCGATCATTCTTACAGTCTTGACATGGTACTTGGCGATCAAATCTTTTATGTTATCCATCCAGCTTCACCTTAATCAACTTGTAATCGAATAGCTCTTTATTATATACCATGACTCTTTCTGATGCATGATTCAGAGTATAATTCTTTCTCTGTTTCCAATGCAAGTCATCGGCTATGTCATATAACGTGGTATGGCGACCATCATCTGATTTTCTCAATCCTCGGCCAATAGACTGTAGCACTTTAATCTGTGACTTCGATGGCGATCCGAAGATGATATTGTGGAGATTTCGAATGTTAATCCCTGTAGAGAAAGTACCCAAGCTAGCCACGATAATCGCATCCTTTTCCTTCTCTACCAATGTACGAATATCTTCACGGGTTTGCACTGCTGTTTCACCAGAAACATAAAATACCTTACGACCTGGATCTGTTGCCTCTATTTTTTCTTTGATCATATTATATAGAGGTTTGCCATGACTGTCAACATAATTGAATAACAAAAGCGTGTTACCTTCGAGCGATGTTGCCAGATTTTTAATGAATTTATTTCTACCTGCATGCGATGTTAAGAACTTAATTTCTTCGGGATATGTATGCCTAGTCTTCTTGACAGATATCAACTTACGTTGCTCTTCCGTATATTCGAGCATAAGCACCTTAACTTTCAGATCCGCAACATCGCCTCTATCCATAAGTTGTTTTGTAGTGATTGCCTTATGCACAGGGCCAAACATACCTTCTAAAACCATCTTATGAACAGCAGTTCCATCCAAAGTACCGGTAGTTCCAATTCGATACTGGGCCTCAGTACATGCATCCATAATCGCGGTCAACGACTTAGCTTTAAACGAATGTGCTTCATCACCAACGATCATACCAAATTGTTGAAACCAAGAAGATCCCATTTTATAGATTGACTGCCAAGTTGAAACGACAACAGGACATGTGATGTTATGCTTCTCTTTTCCGGAGTAGATTAGCTGAATATCTTCGCGATCAAATCCTTCATCAAATTCAGAATAATCAACGAAGTCACCTGACATTTGCTCTACCAACGAAGTAGTAGGCACAACCACAAGAACAGGCTTTCTCTTTTCCTGTAGAAACCATCTCATCATCATATAAATGATCAATGACTTACCAGATGCAGTAGGGCTTAGAATCAATAACCGTTTTTCGTTGATTGCTTTTAACGCTGCCTCTACCTGATAATCACGTGGCTCGATAGCCTTGCCTTTGGAAGACAGTTTGATATACTTATTGAAGAAGGTGGCCAACTCAGCACCATCGATACCTTCATAATCATTTGGCATACCATAGCGATCACTTATTTCGGTCGTCAATTCATAACCACGGGCATTCGCAAATTCACGAAGATGATTAAACAGACCAACTGGTAAGGTGCATTTGTTTGTATTAAAAAGACGAATCTTGCCATCCCATCGCTTTGATTTAAACAAAGGATGGAACTTATAATTGTGAGCATAGAAGCAGAAGAAATCCGCAAGCTCGTATAAGATACCTATTTCAGCATCAATATATAAATGAGATTCATTCTTCTTGGTTACCACAATCTTCATAACAACGTTCCTTTTTATTAACCGCCTGAAGTAAATCTCATAAAATCAATTGCATTCTTAATTGATGAGTGTCGCCATTTAATTGATTCCAGGATTTCTTTTAATAGGTCTATCATTTCCTTTTGATAATCCATTTTTAACTGTGATGCTTGCATATCTGGATCCGCATTATAATATATATCCATGTCACCTTTTATTGGTTTATTATGTCCATCATATGGATCATAGGACCAACCTTTTCTATCTAACTCAGCCTTATCATACTTACCATTATAATATAACCATTTTTCTTTAAGCAAGATCTTATGCTTCATGTCCAGATGTTTATAACGGAGTTTTTCATGGGTGTACATATTAATATATTTTGCGTGTAGCTTTGGAATCTTCTTTGATTCCTCTTCTAGCATTAGATTATTTATTTCTGCGTCTTCTTCCCATTCTTTCATTATATATTCAATAGTTAAAGCCATATTATATTCCTCTCAATTATACAAAAGTTTTCCTTGAATACATGAAATCAACGTTGGTGGCTACTGGTCCAGCAGTTTCATCAGCTTGATCCAATGTAATAGCACCAATACTTGAAAGCAATGCATCATGGAATTTAAAAGTTCGTGTTACATTATTATGTGATGAATACATTGTCACCACAATTGTAATATAATAATCCTCAGGATTATCTGACCGAACCATAGCATTCATCATATTATATAGTACAGCGTAATTATTCATATTCTCATCAATGATATAATCAATTGATAAGTTACCTGCTGCCATCATTTCTCCGGGAATTGGTAATGATTGGAAGCCATATGCATATGAAACATTGTTTGTATCTGTTGCGTCTATATTCACCGATGTTGCTAGTAAGTCAAAGCCCTTAGGAATTTCAGGACCCTCAATAGTCACGTGAAATTTTGATGGTTGCAACAAACCTATATTTTTGCTTGTTTTTAATTCTGCCTGATCTATTTCTGTCATAAAACATCCTCCTGAACATATACTTATTTATAAGCAAAAAAAAGCCTCCTTTCGGAGGCTTTGATTAATCAGTTAAGATTAAGACTTCAACAAGTTTGCAACAGCAAAGATGCGGAAGTAAGGGTTAGAACGTACTGCGCCAGTGTCATCGCCAGGAACAGCAGATGCGAATGGGTTAGCTACCATACCATAACGGGTTTTGAAACCGATCTTAGGTTGGAAGTCGTTCTCACCAATAGTTTTCATCATGGTCAAAGGAACGTATGGGCAGTAGAACATACCAGCGTCATATGCGTTTGAACCACGGTATCCAACAGTAACGTAATCAACAGTTGCGAACGGGTCGATGAATACTTTGATACGGCCAGACAACATACCAACGTATGTGTTACCGGTATCATCGATTGCGCCAGCGCCTTCGAAGTTCATGTGACCAGAAGCTGCCAAAACAGTAGCTACGTCAGAAGAACAGATTACGAAGTTACCTTTGCCGCGGCGAGTTGCCTTAGCAATTGCGTTTGCTTCACGCTCGATCTGAACTACCAAACCTTTGAACTTCTCCTGTGACCAACGGCCATCGGCATCAGTCAACATGTCGAAAGTACCAGCGGTAGTAGTTGTAGTACAACCTAGGATAGCACGGCTGTTTACAGTACGGATCATTTCACGGTTGATTTCACCCAATACTTCGGTAGATAGGATGTTAGCCAATTCAGATTCAGCGTCAAGGCCATGAACGTTCTTCAGGTCTTGTGCCAATTCAGTTGAATACTCAGCCTTCAATGCGCGTGACTTAGCAGTTGCAGTTGCCTTCTCGATTGAGAACGCCATCTCTGCCCAAGCTCCGCCAGTATTACCCAAAGCTTCTGCATCAGCAGTAGCAAGGCCAGTACCGAAGTCAAAAGCATCGTTAACGGTATCAGCTGGAGTTGTATCAGTACCGCCCAAAGAAGAAGAATCTTCTGCATGCGTACCAGCACCAGTAAATGCTGTGTTTGCTTCGTTATGAAGAGCTTCAGCGCCGCCTTGAGTTGAATACTTCGCTTTCATAGCAAAGATCAAACCAGTAGGACCAGACATTGGCTGTACACCAGCAATATCAAAGGCGATTAGGTTAGGGGTAGCACGACGAACCATAGAGATTAGGATTGGATCCCAACCAGCTACACCAGAGCCAGTAGCGTTAGCAGCAGTTTCGTTCATAGCACCAAAAGATGCAGCAGCTGCTTCAGAGCGCTGTGCTTTTTCTTGGTTCTCAAGTACTTGTGCAACAATCGCGCGCTTATGTGCGTCTGCAATCGTAGGTACAGACTCGGCATTCAATACCGGTGCCCATTTTTCTAGTAAACTATCTTTTTGCATTGTCATTTAGATGACTCCTTATTATTTAATTTTTGCTAGGGCGCCTAAGTATGCGGCCATCGCTGGGTTTGATTCAGTTAAATCTTTTGACTCTTCAAGCGTCTTGACTTCTTCTTCTTCAATAACGACTTTGCGCTTAGAAGCAGAAAGATAAGACTCTTTCAATACGTCAATTTTCTTTGTATAATCTTCAGCTGAGGTAAACTCAACATTTTCTGCAAGCTTAACAACCTTCTCCGCTGCTGAGATAGAAAGGCCTTCACAAGCTTCACGAATCGCAAGATCTTTAAAAAGATCATTGATAAGTGCTGTCTGCTTTGCTTCTTTCACTTCAGATGCTTCAATAGCTGCTTTAGCTTCACTTAAATCTTTCTCTAATGTATCAACAAGATCGACCTTAGCTTCAGGTACTTCAACATAGCTTTCAACAAATAATTGCTTCAAACCAGTAATGAAACCTTCTGCCACTTCAGTACGAAGACCAGCTTCAACTTCTAGGCGATTCTCTACCATCCACTGCTCAACTACATAAGCCATATACTCATCTACATGAGATAGGATGTCTTCTTTTACACTAGAAACTTCTTCGTCTAACCGAACTTCATATGACTCTTCCAACTCAGCCGTCTTCTCTTCGATTTTAGCGTTTAACGCTGCTTCAAAGATAATACCAGCTTTTTCGCGGAAGTCTTCAGTCAATGATTCATCAGCTAAAAGAAGTTCATTAAGGTCTTCGCTTACAGTTGTTTCTACTGCGAGAATTTCTTCCTCAACAAGTTCCTTTTCTTTTTCTTTCATTTTACACTCCAAAAAGTGTTATGTTTTTATTATGAGAGAAAATCATCATGATTTTAGTCTCGCTTACCTCAAGGTCTTGCTATCCAATAATCAAAGTCCAGATAAAAATTTCTGGAAACTATTCAACTGACTTTCAGCTAACTCTTTCTTATCGGCTTCAGCTTTCGCCTTGGCTTCTTCAATGTTAACTGACTTCAGTTGAGATCCTTCATAGAAGAAATCTACACCTTCCATAATTCCATTCACAAACGCGTTTGGAGCTGAAGGATCTTGCACGATATCGACAGTAGTTAGATGAAAGTCATCGCCTACATATGTCTTACCGTTTCGCTTTACAAGACTACCCATACCACGACTTGATACGCCTAACTTGACACCACCTTCGAGTAACCCTTTTACGATGTTACCCATTGGCGTGTCTAGGATCTGCGCCTTTCCATACACATCATTGCCTTCAAAACGAAGTTCAGTGATGCGATGTGAAACCTTATCTAAGTTGATTGAAGGACCATCAGGATGGTTCAACTCGCCAACAGCTCGGCCAGTATCAACTTGTTCTTTAATGTATTTATCTACCGCAGATTTAAGACCGGCGGCTTCATAGATACGGCCATTACGATTGACCTGTTCAGATTGCATAAATACACCTTCAATGGTATATTTCTTAGTACCATCTTTTGCTTCATTGATAGTGCAGTGCAAATCATTTTCTGTGTATTCAGCAATAAGTTTCATATCTATTCCTTAGTTCGTAGATTTCACGTAAACGTTTTGAGCAATCTCAATTTTCTTAGCATCGATCGCTGAAGATAATCTTTCTTTCATTTCAGAATCAAAATTACCCTTGATAAAATCAAGGACTTCCTTTGCATGATTACTCATGTTACCCTCTGACATATTACGTTCCTCTTATATTCTTTATTTATACTTTTTTGGTTTTTGAGATTATAATAGTATATAGTCCCTTAATAACGGCCAGAGTCTTCTTCTGGTTGTGGTTCAGTTTTCTTCTCTTCTTCAATCTGCCTCTTGATTTCTTCAATCTCTTCGTCAGACTGACGCAACACATTCTTACGAACCCATTGCTTGGAGAAGTATCCGGTTTCGCCGATATAATCAGTAACATCACTTAACATAGACAGACGATCCTGCAGCAATTCTGCTTCTTTAAATTCAGCAAAGTTGTTATCTTGTGCATAGCTGACAGATAAAGCATTTTGAATTTCTGGCCATTCGTCTTCTGTGACATGGCCCTTCAACATCATTTGACGGCGCAATGCCTCAATAAACAATAATGAAAATTTGCGGCGTAGTCTGTTAACAAATTTATTAAACTTCAACTCGTCACGAGTAATCTCAGTTGTACGGCCTGATGAAAATGGGTTGTCAGCTTCCATTCTAGATGAAGGTACGTTTAATGCCTTATGCAATTTTGTACGGAAATAGATTACGTCATCAATTTGACCTAGATTTTCTCCACCGCCTAACGTATCAATCTCAGTACCTCGGCCGCCTTCTCGTCTAGGTAACCAGAAATCTTCAAGCATATGCATTTGCTGTTTCTGGTTTGTAATCTCACCAGTATTGCCATCGTAGGTCAGCTTATTGCGGTGCTTAGCCATAATACTTTGGACATATTCTTCAGCTCGACCTTTTGGTAGGTTACCGGTATCAATGTAAAAAATACGTCTTTCTGGAGCACGTACCAGACGATATACGACCAATGAATCTTCCATCATTCGTAGCTGGTTAATTGCTTTCAACGCTTTATGCAGGTGTGATACTGTAAACTGTCGTGTTGGATCCAATAGACCTGATGTTACATTGATTACTGATTCTTTGGCTAATTGTAAACCCTTACCCGCAGCACCTAACGATTCGTCCTGATATATGTAATATTCCTTTACGCCCTTTATAATATTAGCGCCGGCGCCTGTTTCTTTTTCAATCTCACGGACCTTTTTGATATTAATTGGATCAATTGGACGAATGCCTAAAATACCATCCTTTGGCGTTTTTTCATTAATTAATACTTGGAAATATGCAGTACCATCAACGTACCATTTACGGAATATGTCATATCCCTTATTACTGAAATCTAATAAGTCAGTAATGTAATTAAATTCTTCAACCAATACTTTCTTTAATTTATTACTATCACCGAGTTGGTCTGTATTTAAAGATACAACCTTTTCATCTTCATCAGACACGATGGCTTCATTTGCGATATCATCAATTGCCGAATCAACCTCTAATGTTGAGGCAGCGGCATCCCGATAAGAAAGAATAAGGTTCTTTGTTGAGTTGGCTTCATTGCCCCATTGAATTGTTTGGCCGAAATGTCCACCGGCACCAGATAATATATCAATAGCTCCATCACTATCAGATGGTACAATAGCCTTCAAGTTTTCTTCTTTTTTGGGTTCTTTCTTTTTAAATTCCCAACCAAATATCTCAGCCATCTTTCAGTACCCTTCACAAATTAATTACTATTATTTATATACCAAAAAAGGGGATCTTTAAAGATCCCCAAGCAAATCAATATACGATTATTATTTTACTTTTTCCCAATACGTATACTGCATTTCGACTGTGAACTCCGAAATACCTTCAGCATCGTTTGCCAATTCTACGGCAGCGATGTTAGCAGGCCAGCAATCGATAAACTTATAAGAAGCAATGATGCCTCCTTGTCGATCTAATTGGTGGACTGTCATTACGGCAGCAGTAAATTCGCCAGCAGCTGAAATATTGGTAACATTATCATTGATAGAGTTAGACCAAGCTTCGAATGCATTACGAACTTCCATTGCACCATCGTTTAGGATTGTAATGTTCCAAGGTTCAAATTCGCGATCGCCCGGCACTTGTAACTTACGGCCTCGGAAAGGAACTTCGATTGGCGTGATTACAGATGAAGGTAGCTGAGCCGCCTTACACATGAAAGAAGCCAATTCATTTGAGCCAGAACCTGGGATGTTTAATTCAACACTAAACAGGTTTGAGCGTGCGCCACCACTAAGTAGTTTTGCTTTAAACGAGTCAATACTTAAAGACATATTCTATTCTCCTTAGCCTACCAACTCAGAAAATTCAACACCAGTACGAGTGGCAATGAAGTTCAAGTTGATGAAGTTAATTGAACGCGTAGGCTTGATATAGATATCTGCTACGAAATTGTTGGTATCGATTACTTCAGGAGTGTTGTTTGTTTCATCACACACTACCAAGAAATCAGTCATACCACGACGACCTTTAACATTACGCATGAAAGGTTCTACCATTGATCGGAACTGTGAACGAGTAAACTGATCGTTCTGTTCGAACAACTGGTACTTTGATGCTGTTGCAATTGCCTTCTCAAGTACGATGAATAAACGGCGTACGTTGATACGATCAAAAGCTGATGGACGTGATAGCAAGGTCTTGTCACCAAACAATACAGTGCCTTCGCCAGGAAATGATACAAGAGGGTTAACACGGTTCTTGTAAAGATCATCGCGCTGCGATTTAGTTGGATTCATTGCCAACTTAGAAACACCTTTCAACTGACCACGATTCAAACCAGCAGGCGAGAACCAAGCATCAGCAACGTTATCTACGTTTGCCATCAGACCAGCAGTAAGACCGTTTGCAGGTACCCAACGCATTACGTCATTGTACTTGTCATACATCTTAACAGCAGATGAATCGGCAAAACCATATGAAGATGAATTGATTGCATTAGTGAATGCTAATACATCGCCAACAGGATCGGCGTTAGCAACAGTAGCAGCTAGCGGAGGTGAAACCATAGCTACAACGTCTTTACGACCTTCAGCAATTGTTTCAACAGCATACTTAGCGAGTACCGCTTGGCCAGTAGCATCTACAGGCGAGATAAGCAGGTTAACGTCTAGCGTATCAGCATCTGCGAACAAATCCATACCCATCTGCAAATCGCCAGCGGTTACAGCAGAACCATCAGAACCACCAGTTAAAGGATCGGAGATGATCTGTCCAGCGTCAACAAAAGTTGAAGTTGAAGGTCCGCCGACTTCTTGGCCCGGTAATGCTGTTAATTGACTAGGAAGCCCAGTCCAATAAACATATTTTGAACCACTATTTACTACGTTCTTGTAGTAGTTATTTGAGCCATCTTCTTTCTTAGAATCAGATGCCTGTGATACAAAATCAAATTTTTCTAAAATAGTGCCAGGTGTTCCAGTAATGAAACCACCGTTATCGACTACGATTACGTGCATCTCATCATTCACACCGCCTCTAGCAGAAACCCAGCTAGATGTTTCTGGCTCTGCATCGAATTGATCTTTATACTGCCATGTTGCGAATGATGTTCCAGCAGTACAAATTTCTACTTTAATACCATTACCTGAAATGCCCGGAGCTTTTGCTGTCCAATTGCCATTAGTACCTTCACCTTGGCCATCTGCAAACTCTTCGTCATATAGGTCTTCATTTAAAACAGCGATACCAGCACCCGCTTGCGCTGTAGCGTTCAAAACGCCGTTAGCTACACGAACTACTTTAAGGTTGTTTCCGTATTTCAAGAAGGAAGCAGCCTGAAAGAAGCTGATAAAATTTTCATTAGTTGGCTGACCGAAAACAGAAACCAATTGACCTTCAGATGAGATCGACATGACTTTGTTAACTGGACCAGCATTAAATGCTCCTACCAAAGCACCAATACTTGTTGATACGGCAGGTACTACGTTTGTTAGGTCGATTTCTTTAACAGAAACGCCTGGACTTAAACTAAAAGCCATAATGGTTATCCTCTTTCCAATTTAATTTAATAGACAAGATTCATTATAAGAACTAATCAATGTTGTGATAGTATTTATACATATTAAAAAGTCTACTTATAATGTCCAAAAACTTGGATCGTCTTCCGACTCTACCCATCCATTTGGATTTGTCGGTTGTTCTATATGCATGTCGCTTGTATTATAACCAAACGGCATAACATCTTCTTCAATGGCTTTCATACTATCCATGTACAATAATCTGCTCATGTCAATATCAGTATCCATCTTAAATATATCTGTAGTGGTAAACCATGAAAATAAAACAAGGTTCATCGCTAGATCATCATGATTACCTTTCGATGCTTCATAACTAGCGCCTTTGGCTACAAACGTTGATAGCTCAATAATGGTGGACATATCATGTATTTGCAATTGCCCAGATTCAACAATATCTTTTAAGTTTGAACAACCTTGCTGTTTAACTCGCTTGGTCATTTTAACACCTAAATCATCAGACTTTACAATAGATCCTACATGAAGATTTTCATATTCGTATTCATGATAAAGATGATTTGCTACAACAATTCCTTGATCATTTGATTCAATAATACAATATGCCATATTATATAGGTGCGCATATTTCAAAATAACAGCTGGAAACATGAGCGGTGATATAAGCGAAGACTTAAAAACAACAGATTGATTAAATGGCTTCGTTGTTATATCTATAATGTTAAATGTTGATGAATCAAGACCACGACCTTGAGCTACGTCAACTGTCATGATATATTTATGGTCTTCTTTAGGATAGTCATATACCATAACATCATCTTTAAAGAAAATCGGATCTATCGATTTAAGACCCAATAACGCGTCTGGGGATATGAGTGTATTTGAGGACCCAATAAACTGATTACCATATTCCTGATTAAACTGCAATTCAGATGTATTGGAGATTGTCTCTCTCTTCCACTCTTCATCACGGCCAGGAACGTCCCACCAATCAACACGAAATGGCTTGTATGAATTTGTAGCCTGTACAGCGCCTTCCCATAACTTATAAAATACGTTTCCAATACCATTGGCCGTTGAAGTGATAATAACCTTGGTTGTTTTACCGGATGTAATTACTGGGTAAGTTGACGTATAGAATGTAGCATCATTTTCTACAAACGCAAATTCGTCCAAGTACAGAAGGTTAATTGAGAAACCACGAATAGATGATGATGATGTGGCTGCCGCAATAATACGTGAATTATTTGAAAATTCAATTGACTTCTTGTTGAGGACCTTGCAACCGGGCTGTAAGAAAAATGGTAAATTTTCAAGCATCAATGTTACACGTGCTAACATTTCCTGCGAAGTAGAACCTTTGTTTGCAAGGACTGCAATTGTCTTATCGGATTTAAAAATCGAATACCAGAGTAGGTATGCAACAGAACTGATTGACTTGCCGGATTGTCTACATGCCAATACCATAGTAAATCGTGAACTTTCGAAGTGATCAAACATCTTTTCTTGATATGGATACAAGTCAAAGGGGACAAGGCCATGATCAAGATGGATTACCTTAACATAATTTCTTGCGAAGTAAGCAGGGTCTTCTGAGCACTTGATATATTCCTCAAGTTCCCATTCATTATATTCATAAGCAACGCCGTCAGCTTTGACGTTTGTGTTGCCATTATATCCTTGATATCCGTTAGAATTCTTTTCAAACGTCATTATTACTCACAACCTTCTCTTCACGAGCAGCTACTTTATCAGCTAACATTTTCTGAAGCTCTGCTGTAGTGGTGATGAGAACAGTATTGGATCCTTCAGGTTGCTGCGCCGCAACTGCCTTTCCTTTGGCAGTATTGATAATATCTTCCCGCATCTTATGTAATTCCATAAGCTTACCGGTCACATCTGAAACATTCTTAATCATAGTTCCGAGCACTTCATATGTTCTTGGGTGCTCAGATTCCTCAGCTAAAGCAGCTAATGATTCTAACGTATCACTGCCTGTTTGAATAAGTGTATTATATGTTTCACGTGCGCTCTGAAAATCCTTTTCGGCTTCCTTACTAAGAACTCTCTTTTCTTCCGGTATCGCTACTTCATTGGCCATCCTTCACCTCACTCATGCAACTCTTCAATCGCATCAACCGTAGCTGTCGCTCCATTACTCTCAACGGTCTCACCAACTATAAACTCGCCATCAGGCAAATCCAATGTAAGAACGTTGCCTACAATCGTTCTTGCCACTGCACCTGATCCACTTGTCAGACCAATTACTTCCTTGCCCGCAATAAATCCTGTTGCATCGGAAACTGTGACTGCAAATACTTCATTAATATCCACTAGTCTTACGCCTTGCACAATACTATAGGAATCGGTCGAGTTAGCTGATAAAGGATCTACTTTCAACCCATAACCTTCAACAGTATGGTGGTTTTCTACATCATGCATATGCATGTCATGCATACCCACATACATTTTCTTAATTGGCCCATTCTTACCAACAGCACTTGCACCGCCTCTTCCGCCACTAAATTCATTGGTACCATTATCCAAACCACCAAATAAATTTATGTTGATTTCAAACGATAATGTGTATATAATGGTTCTACGCGAAAGGAAATCGCCTTCATAATCATCGGTCATATCTACAGATGAAAGAGTGATTGGCATATCAACAGATGTGTCAAACCCCTCATAAATGTATGTAGAAATTGTATGGGTTGGGTTGAATACTGGAATGATTTGCTCTAGAATCTGAAGGGCATCGCCTTGATTTTTAGCTAGAATAGACAAAGTCATTGACAGCGTATAAGGGGTGGGCTTTCTGTAATAGTTAGCCCGACCTTCTGCATCATAACCAATCAGCTGCATTTTCTGTGCTGAGACCTTCTTATCAGATGCATATGTTAACGCTGAAATTTCAAAAGACATTCTAGGCATTTTGATAGCAATACCGGAATCAAGGACTTCATCCTTTTGATCAAGCCTTGCAAGATATTTCTGCTTCGGTCCATATGCCAATGGTACTTTAATGATATTGCCTGCGGCACCGTCCTTACGTATTACATGGATATTATTAAATAATGATCCGAATACAGAGACGGTATTTTTAATTGTTGAATTATAAAACCAATTCTTATTTGCCATTAGAATGCCTCACCAAACGGATCTGATTCACTGAAGTCAATAATTGCTTCTTCATCGGTGAATGCCTTATTCTGAGCACCACCGTCATTACCCAATACATCAAGACCCTGTACTACATCAATCTTAATTCTATTTACCGTATCATCAGCAATATCCATTAACAGATAATTTGTATAATCCGTTGATACTTTGAAGTCATGGTAGTTCATATCTGAAGTCTGGATAGAGCCAAGACGAATTGTTGTGCCATCGATCGATGCGATTTCGCCAGATACTGTGACGTCATTACCAAGATTCTGATAATAACGTGTGCCGATAACTGGAAGGATATCCCAATCGCTTACTGTTAATGGTATTGAGAAACCATATTCTGTTTCAAACTTATCGATTGCTTCAACACCAGTATCGAAATTCTCACCAGATTCTTCGAATAATGCACACTCTAACTTGAACATTGTCAGGTTATTTAATTGATAGAAAGGTGCTTCGTTCTCGACAAAGTTGACTTCGAATAATGCACCTGTCATTGGAAGGTAAATCAAATCACCTTCTTTTGGAATACCGTCAACTAATGTAGAGACATCATCTACTGTTGTTTGCCATGTACGTTTGGCAAGTACAAAGGTTACCTCGTCACGAATCTCCATACCAAACTTCTGGAACAGGTCTCCATCACCGGTATAACTATCTGTATTCTCTACATACATTTCGATGATATGAGACTCGTTAAATTGTGACTCAATATCTTCGTTTAAAATCGTATCGCGCTTGACAATTTCACGCGGCAGGTAATATACGTCAAGACCATAGATTTTGATTGACTCAATAATCAGGTCTTCGTATAATGTCTTTTCAGATTGTCTGGGATGAAAGTATGCGTTAGTAGCCATAGATTACCCCGTATAAAAATCAGTAGGTAACTCGTAACGTAGACTCATTTCTTCACGAATCAGTGCAATCTCTTCATTCGCAGAATCTAATATAGGCTGGCCGTTAATCGTCACGCCGCCAGGCAGCTGCATGCCTTCAAACTTAATTAGGTTCTGACCCCATTGCTGCTTGATAAGTGCCGTGGCATAACGCTTTAAAAACATGTCGTTATAAACATCAGTATATTCTTCAGGATCGATTGTCTCATATCCATCCAGCACAATCCAAGTACCTTCTTTAAGCTCGGAATCCCAATTTGAATCAATCATCAAACGGTTTGTATGTCGTGAGAATCGAATATGAGATAAGGGAGATAATTGAGAGTTGACAAGAGATACGTATTGCTGTTGCATTACCAGGTCGGTGATAGCCATGCTGGAACCAAGTAGGTACATGTCATCAAGACGCATTTGATATTGTGCAGAGAACGCTCCAGACATCGATGATGATCCGGCTGCTGATAGGATACGTGATACCCACATCATTGACTCGGGTACTGTGATGTACTGATTTGTAACGTCTTCTGCAGTGATTTGATATTTGCGAAAGTTCTTCCACATTGCATCTGAGTTATATTCATTATAGAATTGAAGTGCATCATCAATACAGTCTTCTACTTGTACATCTGCGATGTTCAAATCTATAACAGGCTCGCCCAATTTACGGCGGCAATAACTTATTAAATCAACTCTGCTTGCTATCATTCTATTCTCCGGAATATACTATTTAACTATATTTATACAATCAAAAAGATACCGGATTATATAAACTCGACCTTGATTCTTTTTCCAACGTTAATTGTATATTTTCAATAATACTTTCTTGGCGAAGGAATAGATATTGTCTAATATCATCACCAATAATATGAGGTATATCTGCAATAGTATATGTATCTTCACTATGCCATATTATATCAAATATATCATAAATGTACGCATCGTAATTATCAATTGCGGAAATATGATTGCCCACCTTTTCCAGAGCGGGATGGTCAAAGGTATTTAAAAATCTTAAAGTATTATTTCTTTGCCTAATCAATTCATTCTTGATTAAGTTTTCCATCCTAGTTCTTTGTTTTTTAAGAGTGTCTGCATCTGTATTATTAGACAACGCCAAAGTGGATAATGTATTTTCAATATAAAGAACAGATGTATTTGCACTTTTTTGTAATTGTAACCGTATCACAGTTATTAATGTATCATCTTGAATTTTATTATCTATGGCATGCGCATAATATAATTCAGTAGACAATACCTGTTGAAAAGAAGCAATCATCCTCTTTTCTAAATACTTGTCTATGTATGGGGTTACCATTGGCAACAATACAACTAACGCGCCCAAAAAACCATATCGTTTAATGAAGCTTGTTTTTATATTGTCTGGCTCATCCTTTACTTTACCGACTTCGGTATCAGGCGTTTCTTGACTCATACCTAATCAGTCCTTATTTTTTTAATTAATTACAGAGAATATACTCTGAATAAGCGGCGATTCTTGAGCCCATTGAAAAACCCCAAACGACACAATTGTTCCTAAGATTATTTCTAAAGCTTCTTTCATGTTAGGTTTCCTTAATTTCACCTTACTTGGTAGCCAACCACTTTATTAATTCTATAAGCGTTCCGGCAATTGAAAATATCAGAATAAGCGCAGCCATCCGATATGTTTTTGTTATCTTATTATCCAAAATAACATCTTCTTGTACGAGCCTTTCAAAATTACTTGTGCAGGCCTGTGACATTGGATGTTCTCTTCTATCACCATCCTTTATAGGATCCCATGATTTAGTTTTAATTATATCAACCTTTTTCATGGGTAGATAACCTCTTATGTTGGTAATTGTATTTATAAGAATCAATTATTCAACAATAAGGATTACCGGCTCCAATTTAAACTTATATTTTCGCCAATGCGAACATTCATAATAGCCAGATACTACAAGTTGTAAATGGCCGATTGGCGCTGTTGATGGTATTAATGTAGCCACCCGATAAACGTCATTATCTGATAACGGTATATTGGTAGACCGCATTCCCTCTGACAAATAATAACCACCTTCACCAGTCCATGTTCGTGAATATAATCCAGGGCATGTAGTTGTCTTAGTAAGCGTCCATTTGACTAGGATAGTTTGGCCCGGCTGAACATTATTATCATAGCTACCGTACCCTGTTATCTTAGGAGCTGGGAACATTATAACCATTGCAATGGCCAAAATAACCATTGCAATTGGGACTATAAACTCCGGTCTTATTTTCTTCATGGATTATTATACCCTTACCTATTTTTTATTAATGTGTTTCCGATACGCTGTCACGAAGTCGGGCGACTCATCAGCAACTCGTCTGCCATCTTCAAGCCAACGTCCGTAACTATTAACTTCAAATAAAAATTTAAGATCTCTTCTTTGGTTCTTGCCCTTGACTGCATTTGTAATATTATCAAGAACCTTTGTTTGAGAACCTTCTACAACATACAGCAGGACAAGATGATTAGAGTTACCTTCTGTTATAGCCTTGATCTGACACCAACCCAAACGAAGATTTTCTTCCGGTATATCAAGCATTCTTAGAGTAAAGAACTTAGCTAGTGCAAAGTCGTCACAATCGCCTTTCTTACTAGCCAATGTTTCTTCTAGTGACTGCCAATAATCTTCCTTTTTATGTTGCTTTTGATCAGTAGTATATCTCACATACCTATTGAAGAACGTGTTTACTGCTCTAATCTTATTCTCGGTAGTGGCGTTAGCGTACTTAACCAGAAGCCTTGCATGGCGTTCATCTAACGGCATTGACTTGAAGAAACTAAAAAATCCCATTCTATACCTCTGTTGTTTTAAAATTTTTATAATATTTTAGAAAGATCATAAATAGAATTTATGTTAAAGCATATCAAGTACATGATTGCTTAGTGGTGTGGTGAATATATAAGCAGAACCAGAATTGTCTCCGTTATCGTCATCTCCATTAGCGCCAACCACAATCCGGCCAGAACCAGCTGCAACGCTGACCCCAAAGTAGTCAGCCTGATCAGCTCCAGTACCATAAGCACCATTAATTTTATTGATAAAGTTACCATCAAGATCAAAGATATAAGCCGATCCAGAACTTAATCCGTTATCATCATCGCCATCCGCACCAACAACTATTCTACCAGAACCAACCGCAACGGTTTTGCCAAATTCGTCATTAGCAGCAGCACCAGTGCCACCAGTACCATTAATTTTATTGATAAAGTTACCATCCAGATCAAAGATATAAGCCGATCCAGAAGCAGCTCCGTTATCGTCATCGCCATAAGCACCAACAACTACTCTACCAGAACCGGCAGCAACAGCCCAGCCAAAGCTGGCACTAGCGGCTGCGCCAGTACCACCAGTACCATCTATTTTATTGATAAAGTTACCATCCAGATCAAAGATATAAGCTGATC
>ENA-UOYD01000049-UOYD01000049.1-marine-metagenome-genome-assembly--contig:-NODE-49-length-52857-cov-6.279235_pt1 | contig 52857 bp, 54 predicted proteins | sample MGYA00238169_ERZ767097 | MGnify/ENA primary metagenome ERZ767097 (study PRJEB28937, sample SAMN06267346) | marine metagenome | isolation source: Columbia River Estuary | place: USA:Columbia River Estuary... | reverse complement strand
TGATCTACCCGTCGCCCAAGGTTTTTTACCTTGGCGACGGGTGCTTTTGTTCACCAATTTGTGTCGTTAATATCCATTATTTTATCGCGGACTTCTTGTTTTTTGCGTTTGCGTTCTTGCTCTGGTGATTCGGTTTTTGACGCAATTTGTTTTTGCTCAGAATCAGACGCGCCCTCGATGAAATCAACGGTCAGCGGATCTCTAGTTGCCCGGCTTTGCACAAAACGGAAACCATAGCCAGTGATTTTCCGACCACGCTTTACTGCTTTCCATTGTAAATTAAAGTGAGGTAAGTGTTCTTGTATTGCAGTGACGGCGGGGACGACGACCTTCTGATTTAGTATTTTTGTTGTTGTGTATGTGTCCATCAAATCCATTGAGAAGCGCAGCTCTTCGATTGTGATAGACATATATCCCGTAGATCGATACTGCATGAGCAGTTGCAGTAATCTCTGAGCATGACTGCTACTTAATCCGGATATTTCAGACAGCGTGTACTGGGTGAACTGCTCTGTGAGTTCGCATAGGTAAGGAATCACAGTCTCGTTCCATTTCAGGGCAATCGTGCCCTGATCGACTCGATACTCCACATCCGTCACCCAACGAGCCTGCCTTAGTCTCTCCACTTGAGGCTGACCTTCGGGAGAGAACTTGAACGAAATCTTTCTGTCGAACAACCGCTGTGCGACCACTGCTAAGTCTCGATAAATAGTTTTTTTGTCTGTGCTAAACAAATCGACTGCCGTGTCAGCAGATACAACAAACCAATCAGAACTAGAGAGTTTATCGCCTTTCTGGATGCTCGATGCAGCAGCAGAGACAACACGCATTTCCCATTCAGAAAGACTAAAGCCTGCTCTAATTAAATGGTTCGACATTGACACTATTTTAGACATTTCCCACATCCCATTTTTGACGAAGTGTACCCATTAAGATGGTATTAGTAGCAATGTATAGAATAAAAGTCTACCAATGCTTATGCAAATACCGTCAATCTGTATACCTTTAACCGTCAATCTGTATACCTTTAACCGTCAATCTGGATACCTTAACCGCGAGAAGCCCAGTCGTGGTGTGGTTTTCAAGAGATATGGTCTATATATGCGTTGTCCTAATCCGGAATTTCTCTCAATGCTTTTTTGCGATTATAAGAGTCGATGCTTTCGTAATTGACGCGCAAATCTTCTTCTGGAATAGGGGTTGTGAAATTAATGTTCACGGTATCCACTACTTCCATTATTAAAGCCTCTGGTGACGATGGGTGCTCTTTGAGCATCATGTACGCTAGTCCGACTAGATTCGATACCTGGTACTTGTCTGATCCCGGAGTGAGTGTATGGTCCACAATCTCTTTTGCTTTCGCTAGGGTCGCTGGATCTAAACGGTTTGTCGCTAGTGCTGTTTCCCCACTCAGAAGCCACTCTGCATCGACTTTTAACAGTTTTGCTATTTTAGCAATCTGCTTATTTGGAATCTGCCTTTCACCACGCTCATAGGCAGCCCAACTTCTAAAACTGACCCCCACGGTTGCAGCAAACGCTTCTTGGGTACTGCCCGTTTTAAATCTCGCTTCTTTTACGCGATTGCCCATTGCTTTGTTATCGTGTGAACTTATTGTTGTTTTCATTTCCCGCCTCATTTAACAGATCACCACGTTCCAGACGCTTCCACTGACAACGAGTGAATTGGCATTTTAAGCTCCTTAAACCGCGACATTTGTCCGTTTATTTAGTGAGATTTTTATTTAGCGATCTTAGCCGGATCGTAGTGCTCAAATTGCTGTCGCATCCGGTCCACAATTGCGGCAGGAACGCCATGGGTATTCGCATAACCACCGGTCGCCTCAATCACACGCACGGGAAAACCAAAAGAGAAATACGGTTTCAGCTCCCAAAGTCGCACAAAGGTATTGGCTACAACCACATCATTGCCAGCTTCAAGAGCTGCCTTTGCCGTCGCGTGACACCATTTGTGAGCGTCTTGGATCTTCTCTCTGTCATGCTTGTATATGCCGTCAATAATAAAGAACTGATCGGCCTCTACGAGTATGTGTCGCGGAAACTCTTTACTAGCAATTGTGCTTTTTCCGCTACCAGGCACTCCGCGTATTAGTACAATCTCAGGCGTTGCTTTGTTATCGTGCGAACTTATTGATGTTTTCATTTCCCGCCTCATTTAACAGCTCACCACGTTCCAGACGCTTCCATTCACAACGAGTGAAATCGGTTTCTCCGAACCATACTACTTCACAATCTCCATACATCTCCCATTCAGGCGTGCCAGCCAGCAGAGGAAGATCGAAAGCCTTGAAATATTCCAAATCGCCTTCGTCGGTTTCTCCAGCACGGTCCAACAAAACCTGCTGCCACTCTGAGCCTTCACATGCCCCGTAACCAATGAGCTCTTCTAGCTGGGTAATCGTGAGATCATCACCAGCATAAAGCTTTTCAGCCCACATATCTAAAACTGCACTCAGGATGAGATAAACGCTATTTAATTGGTCGCTGAAATAAAAATCATCGGTGCCATCATAGCTAAAAATGTCCTTTGCGACTTTTATGGCGGGATTGTCCCAATCAATGTCACTTTCAACAAAACTACTCAGATCGCTAATTATGCCGCCCTCCTCCCGCCGCAATTCTTCCAGCGCCTTCGTGATCAGGTCAACATGCTTATTAGCCTCCACGCCGAGCTTGCCAACATGGTTTGAGTCGTTCCAAACAATTTCGCTGTCGTCCAAAATGGCTTGAAACGACTCGGCATGATCTTCACAAAAGAATTTAAGGTCATCAACATGAATGGTACATTCTATTTCAAAACGAATTTTACGATTATGATAAACGTCTGCCGGTACGCTGTTCGTAGCCGTTGTGTAATCCGCATCCAATCCACCGGAATCTAAATCCAGCACGATGTACGCAGGCCACGGATGAGCATCTGGTGAAATACAAGAAAAAATATTATCTAATGTTGGCATTTTAAGCTCCTTAAACCGCGACATTTATCCGGTTATTTAGTGAGATTTTTATTTCAGCGACCAATTAAATAGCGTTTACGCCACCTATGTCAATTCGAGGCTGTGCTACTATTACCAAAGATACCTATGGTGAAATTTATGGTTCTTTAGTATAAACCTACCCAAATAGTCTGCCTAAAGCTCGTAGAAAACCCTTTTGTACACCATTAAGATTATCTTGGTTAGATTGTCGATTAACTACAATGCGGAGTTGTTCTAAATAGCTGCTTTGTTGCATGGTTGGTAATTGTTTAAAGATTCCAGACCGTTTGGAATAAAAGGATTCTACGCCCATCCTAATTTCACTAGCCGTAGATGCTCGGTATGAGCCGGTAATCTTGTTAAAATAAAACGCTTCTACTAACAGTATTTCTAACCCGTCATAGATGTCTTTGCGTTCCCAACCCTTCTGTAGTAATGCACCGAGTAGTTCGTGTCCTTTGTACTGACCAAAAACAGGATTAGAATAACCCCCTTTGGGCATAAGCCTAATGATTCCTGCATTGTTATTGAGATAGGAATTCGTTTCTTTATTCACGGTATTCCAAAACTGCTGCTTCGTATCATCAGCAATCGACCGACTCAAAATTGAAAGCCGATAAAGCTCTTCAAAGTACATCCCTATAAACGGGGACTTTTCTGAAATTCCCGCCATCTCCAATAAATCACCAAACTTAGGTTTAATTAATTCGTTCATTTAATCGCCCCATAAACATCACTTAACGATACCGACGCATATTGCTCGATTACTTTTTCTGGGTTGCTGTAGCCTGAAACCTGCCCAATGATCCACTGTGACTTTGTGGCCGGTATTAAACTGCCAACGCCGGTCAGTTCAAATGTTTCGACGCAACTAAACAGTGTGCCGCTGCCATCCATTTTTCTGGCTTCTTCCCAAGCATCAGCTTCCGTCACCCCATAGCTCTTAACTAACCAGGCTGCATCCCTCCGCAGTTCCTCTGTAAGCTGAATGAAAAGACTCTCGCCTGTTGCATAGGTCTTGCCATTAAAATCACACCCTGCCCAAGCAGGAAGCCCTGCTGTTGCAATTAAAGCTGCTACAAATACTTTCTTCATACTAATGCTCCAATTTTTGAAATGTTCAACGAAAAGTCCCATGGGACCCTTTGTTCAAAATTCCGTTCCAGAAAAAGAAAAACCCGCACTAGGCGGGTTTTTTGCTCGATTTCTAATCTTCTCGGTCATAAAAAAAGCCTTGGAATTCGCAATCGTCCGATGCCGGATGGTCTTCGTATCTAGCATTGGAGTTAAAACTAAATTTTAACGGGTACTTTATGTGCCCGGCAAAATCCTTTTCCTCAACCTTTCCATTTGCCCTGCATTGGTTCGCGCTTAACCCACCCATTTCAGCAATAGGTTGGTCATATCTGCCAAAACTCACGATTTTTTTGGTACCGCCTTTAATCGTGTCCTGCTCAATCAGAAACTCATACAGCCTTTGCGTGGCGTGTTGTGAACACACCAAGATGTATTCGTCTGATTCAAGATAGTGACCATGGTTTAGACTTATGCCCAAATCAGCATCACTACGCCCTAGATTGGCTTGTGCAAGCCACGCATAGGCATCGACACCACCAAAAACGCCATAGCCATCGTAGGCAGCTTCCTTAACTGGTGATTGCCCATCAGGTTTAAGCAAAAAAACCGTTTGAACGTCACCGTTGGAATATACGTTGGCAATCGATTCCTGTGTATCACAGGTTTTCCATGAGAAAAATCCCATTCTTGTCTCCTTAGTCCTGCTGTGCAGGACGTTGTTTGGTTTGTGTTTAATTACTCAAGCGACTTTGGATTTGTTACATGCCATTACTGGAATTTTCGTTTCAAACAAATCCAGTAGACAGTCCAATATTTCCCATCCTTCTTGAACTGCCCTCTCATGTAAAACTCGCTCACAAAAGACCTTGGCTTCTTGCAATTCCTGATCGGAATACTCTGGCCTAATCGACTCAATATCATCGGTGGTCCAAAGTATTTCAGTCACGAAAGTACGGTCGGCACACTCTTTTTCCATTAAGAGTGCTTCTTTAATGTGCTGCAAGTTTTCAGCGTCGGATTGGTCAGCCTTAATTAGACTGAGTAATCGGTTCACTTCTCTTGGATTTAGCATACGTTCTCCTGTATCTGGCGGTGCCAGATGTTGTTTTTAATTTGCTGATAAATTCAGCGGGTAATTGCTCAATGAGCAAATTCGTCTTTCCGAAACCCACTCAAAGAATAGGCTTGGGAAAGAGTCCCCAATGGGACTCTGTTGGTTTTAGACTACTTAGGCTGATAGTCGGTCCTCTATGTCGAAGTATGACATTCTGAGCTGGCGTAAAACCCTCTCTGATGCTCTAAACTTCTTCTCTGCTACCGTTTTTTCTGCAAGCGTTGATGCTGCATTCATTTTTAGGCGCATGGACTTCACATAAGCCTTTGCTATCCGTAGCTGGTCATCAAGATCACTTATGGTCTTGATTTTTGCCAGCCGGTCTTCAAAGCTCACTATGCTAGGCATTCTTCATCCCAACTATAGGTCGCCAGGCAAGGATTCACCATCGCATCGCAATCGATTTCAATCATGCGAAAGTCGCGTTGGTGAAGAAGATCGAGCATGTCTAAAAAGGAATTTGGATACCCTTTAAACAGCTCAACTACGCTATCGAATTCCTCAAACAACTTGATAAAAAAGCCGGTATCGCGCTTTAGAATCATGTCACTTCGATGTTCGTCTAGCTGCTCCATTACTGCTCTCTCGACATGCTTAGTCGATAGTGCGATGCAAAGGTATTGATCTTCGGTTTCGGGCTGGTGCACACGACCTGAACTCAACATGCCATAAACCTTTTTCGCGGCTGTTGAGACTTCTTCGGCTGAAAGATCCGAAAACCCCCGACTTTCGGTACACTTGGGTATTAGCTCGCTGATTAAGGCGGGAATATACTCAAGATCGAAAGCCACAGGAAACTCATCCCAGTCAAAATGGGCTGTCACTCTCTCCACCTTGTCTGCGAGCATGTGCATCGAATCACGAAATCCTCCAATACCATCGCTGTGCGACTCGCGGAACGCCTTGTAGTGGTCGTTTGAAAACATTTCCTGACAAATCATTAACGCGGTACCAACAACATCTGCCCCAAGAGGTAGGTTGTCGTTCAGAAGCGCTGTGATTTTTAGTGCGTCGCTGTGACTCATGGCGGCTGCCAACTGTTCTTGGCCACCGTCGATGCGATCAAGAACTATGCTCCACCAGGTTTGTTCCCCGTGTGTCACTAGCTTTGCTGTGCAATAGTCTTTAGACATTTTCTTCTCCTTTGACCAACGTCGTTGGTCGTTATGTTTGATTTGCCGGTGAATCCGGCGGGTAATTGCTCAATGAGCAAATTCGTTAATTTCCGAAAGAGCCTCTAAACAGGCCCCTTTGGAAATGGCCTGATAAACAGGCCGTGATGTTTCAAGCTACCATCGGAATCATGTCATTTTGACGATTGAAAACTGCCGCTTCGTGGATGGAAATTTCCAACCAGGCGAGCACTCTTGCTTTAGTGCCGTCTTTGTTTAGAAAATGGGTCCCTGACCACACAGGTTGGTCGATTCCACGCATATCCTTTAACCAGTCGCGGGCTTGGCTCTGCAACCAATTAAAAAAAGCGGTTTCAGACTCAAACACTTGGTCCGTCGAGATTGGGAAAGATTCGTGATACCGACGGCCTTGCAAGTCTGTTTCCTCAATCTTCAAAAGATAGTGGCGAAACTTGAATATTTTTTCTCTCATATTGACCTCCTAAACCCGTCGAATGACAGGTGTTTTTTTTAATGTGCCTGTCATTCAGGCGGTTGAACAAAACTCTTTAGTTTACGCACAGCAAATTAATGCAATACGCACAGCAAATAGCTCTGTCTTATTTTTTAGGAATGGTTCGGTGAAGGTACCGATAGGAATTTTGTTCTCATGTACCTGCTGGAAGCCGGTGGTATGGTCGTTTCTTGTTTCACAAGAATGTCCTACGAGGACAATAATCATAAGATATAATGCCTTGAAGCAATTTGCAAATAGTAGAAATGAAAGGCCATATTTCGGCCAATCACCTCTATTATTTGTTTCGTCTAACTGTTGTTTATCCTACCTGTCTAACGGCAGTCTTTAGCGTATACATTGGTGTCATCATAGCGACAGCCACACAACACAAGCCAATCACAAAAGCGTAGATTGGCATTCCGCCTTTAACAAACGCCAGCGTCCAAACATAGGCCGCTGGTGAAAACAACACTATGCCAACCAATAACAATGCAACCCTAATGGTCGCTGTTATCAGGTCTTTTTTTAAGGTGCTCTTCATATAAAATCTCCTGTCACCGGAATATCCGGTTGTTAATGTCCTCGCCATGGCTCTCGCACTTGGCGTTTAAGTTGGATTAGTTTTTGGTCTGTTGCTCTAAGCACATCCATAATGGCCAGACAATCTTTGTTCGTCATCCAGCTCAGATCCACAGCCCGAACACCATTAGTCCCATGTGTCTGCATCAGCATCGTTTTCAATTGCCGCTGTAGCTGGGTCATGCGATTTCTCTCGAAATGCCCACCCAAATGTCTTAGTTGTTCATCTAGCTCGGCTTGGAGCGTATGCCGTGTGGTGCTAGAGGTAACTCGGACACTAATCAGGTGGTGCTGTTCGATAGTATCGTCTTCAACTGGGTCTGATTTGGTATCGTCACAGCAATTATGACAGAACCCCCCGTCTTCGGTTCCTTCGAGAACCATTTGCTGCAAGTCAACATCCCAGCTTACTACAGCATCGAAGACCAAATGTTCACTTCCACAGGTGGTGCATAGATGCCGATATTTCGTCTTGTTTTCCATGTTTTTCTCCTGAAACTATTATAAATAGTTGGTTTTTGTCGGAAATCCCCTGCCGTTACAGGGGAACATTGAGCATTGGTTTATATATTTTTAGGCGTGGTCGCCTCTACAAATAGCTTAAATGCCGCGTACTTGATATTTTTCAGCTCAATTTTCATGGGTAGCTCCTTGGTCAACTGGTAGTTGACGTTATTGTTTTATGCCGGTGAATCCGGCGGTAATTGCTCAATGAGCAAATTCAGACTTTCAGAAATCCCCTCGATTACTAAGGGACTTTTGAAAGTAAATCACCCAACTTTCGCCAGGTGATTTTAGGCCGCCACCGTAACCAGTGTAATACTGGTACGGTAACGGTTAAATGGTCCATTATGCGACTCCCTGTTGCTGCTGTGGCTCAAATAGATACTCAGGAATGTCCTGTAATATCTGCTCTGCCACTGGGAATCCCAATGTACCTTGGGTCACTAAAACATCGTTCCAATCGACGCTTTTGCGACCATCAAACGGCAATTTCGGCATCATTGGTAAGACGCTAAAACGGCGTGTCGGATGGTTACTAAGACGCTCAATCAGAGCTTTTGCAGCTTCCTGCCCAGTGCGCGACTTGTCCCTGTCGATCCAGATAATGATTGTATGCACTCCAGGTGGCGGTTCAAAACTTGCCAACCCATAAGCATTAATCGTGGACCAAGTAGGAATGCCAGTCGCATACCAAGCCGATAGTGCAGTCTCTAAGCCTTCGGCTACACCCAAAATCCCTATCGCTGGCTGTGTGCAACGAATTGCACTCCCTTTCAAATCGACCGCATCCGGAACTGGACACAATTTCTTCTGATCGGGTACCACCGCCTTTTCACCATCAGGTGTCAGGTAGGTTCGGTGTAAGGTGCCAAAATGACCAGTAGGCGTTTGCACTAAGCCAACGATTGCTGGAAAACGTCCCACAAGCTGATCGCCGTCATAATACGGCAGGCTTGCATGGTATCGAACCATCCCATTTGGAATGTGTCGAATCCCTCGCTTCTCCAAATATGCCCTTGCTGGCACAGCACTTGGATGGAACAGCGTAACGCTCTCTTCCCACATCGTTCTGAGCTTTAGAGGAAGTTTGGCTTGGTACCGCTTCCACTTCTCTAGCTCTAACGCCTGCTTTTTTGCCATTTTAGCGGCCCATGCTGCTCGCGCTGCATTCACCTTCGGCTTATTGGTCTGCACATCCCCTTCCACAATTGGTCGGACTCCACAAACTTCTGCAACATTTGCCAGTGTTTCAGCAAAATTCCAGCCGTTGTAGTCCATAAGTAGCGAAAAACCGTCTTTCCATGATCCGCATGAGCAGATCGCAGAACCCTTTAGACTGCCCTCGCGGTCAAATCTAAAGTCGGGTTTAGCACCACCTCGGCTAGTCATGCCAGCTTGGTGAAAGGGACACCAGGTATGTCGTCGTGACCCTTTGCTAATTGCATCCTCGAAGCCTGCAGCACATTGGCTAATGATGGCATACCAGTTGCCTTCTGCCGCGCCGCGTACTTCTGATGCGTCGTATTTATTAAATTTCATATTTTTGTTCTCCTTGTCGCAACAAACCCCGATTGAGGCTTGCTCAAACCCCCGTGATCAGAGGCTTGAAAAAACCCCAATCGAGGGTAGAAGAACCCCACAAGGGCGCTCTATCTGCCCAAATGGGTCACTACGTTCTCCTATGTCTACAGTTTGTAGACGTTGGTTTTGTTATGCCGATAATTCGGCATGAATGGCGTAAGCCAATCAGGGATGTCTAAAGTGACATGCCTCATTGTCCTACTGTTAAATCAGGGTTGAGGGGTCAATGACCCCCCCTCCTGCTATTTCCTATCTCAACTGAATTTTCAGCTTCTCACTAACTATTCCAAGCAATTCCCTACTAAGATCATTCACATTGCTAATGCGTATGGCCTCTGGGTATAGCCTAGATGTGTCAGCGTGAATGCCAATCCCGATAACCTCAACGCCACATTGCCGAAGCTGTGCGTTCATTAAAGCCACCGACCCAGCATCGTCCGGTTGACCATCCGTTATTACTACCAAGATGTGTCGTTCCTTTCGCGCTTCTACCAGTTCTTTGGTAGCACAGAACATTGCCTCTCCCATTGGGGTACCTCCCCCAGAAGAAACTGCAGCTATCCGATTGCGGCCAACTGGTTCACCATGCTTTAGCACCTGCACATAGCTATTACCAGTGAATGCACCCACACCCAATGTAACGCCTCGGAGTGGTTGTATCGCCATCATCAGCGCGTACATCGCCTGTTTTGCCAACGCTTCTTCTTGCCCCTGCATAGAGCCAGAGAGATCAACTAGCAACTGAACTGCCGTGTCCGGCATTTTCTTTTGAACTTTCGTTCTAAAGATTTTCAGATCGCCTTGAGTAACGAATTTAGGGATTTTACTGCCCTTAACGCGATGCCCTTTTTTCCCTACTGTTCGACGCGCCCGTGTTTCTGCTTCCAAGACGCGCTGCAAGTGGCTACGAAGGCCAGAGCTAACAGATGCCGCCTGTAGGTCGTGGTATGCAAGCCCAGCATTTGCAACCTGTCGGGTTTGCATTCCATTAATGGGTCTATAAGACACCATTTCAGGCTCAGTTTGAGGCTGCTCCGCCACTTCCTGCTGCATTTGCTGTCGCATAAGATCGGCCTTGTCAGGCATGGCAGCTTCCGACTCCAATAGTTCTTGAAGTGCATCAGCACACGCCTGACCACTAGCACCTTTCCCACCGGCTGCCTGTTGATCGGCATCACCAGACTCACCAGACTTTCCAGAATCACCTGAATCACCTGAATCACCTGAATCACCTGAATCACCTGAATCACCAGATTCGCCAGATTCGCCAGACTCGCCAGACTCACCAGACTCACCAGACTCGCCAGACTCACCAGACTCACCAGAATCGCCAGAATCGCCTGAATCGCCAGAATCGCCTGAATCGTCTGATTCACCGCCTTGGCTTTGCTCCTGCTCCTGCTCCTGCCGCGCTCTCTCTTCCTGCTTCTCTTTTTCGTCTACTAACATTTCGACAATTCGAGAAGCCAGCCGAGCTACATCGGCGGTGTCTTTGCAGTCCTTGTGACGGGTCATTAATCCCATGGTGCGAACGACAACTGACTCACCAAAATGCTCGGTCAGTATCGACTCTGCATTTTGGATAAAATCAGGGTCCATCATTGAGTATCCGGCGGGTACAAGCTGGACCGCAAGTGCGGCCAAGTATTGCTGGTATAGCTCCTGCGGCGGTTTGGCTTCCATTTGTTCAATGGTTAATGTCTCACCAAAACCACAATGATGGTTCATTGACAGCAAGTACCGGACCCAACCTGGAAAATCCTGCAAGAACAAACGCTCAATGCGCGGATCTTCTAAGATATTCACTATCTGATGATGAAACTTGTTTTCAGACAGCTTTTCACGGCTGGTGTACAAAATGTGGGCCGCCTCATGGCCTACATAACCGACCATTGGGCTATACAGCTTGCTCTCTGTTCCCAACCAAGGAATTACGATCTGGTTGAAATCAGTATAGGCCGCATGGCCAAAGCGTAACGTAGCCCCGGCATGGTCTGCATACATGCCGCAGACAATGGATAACGCCTGCTGGATGTTCTGTTGTCTCATTTTGATCTCCTTTATCTGCAGTTTGCAGATGATTTTGTTGTTATGCCGGTTGATCCGGCGTTTTGTCCGTTGTGGACGAAACCTTTTGTTCTGCTGCCCCACTAGAGCAATAGAAAAAAAGGCTCCGAATGGAGCCTATATCTTCAAACGACTGCCCAAGGGCTAACACTTTCTTTTGAAGGTGCTGCTGCCAATGGCGCAATCTCAGGTTCAAAACTATCTGTCGCTGTTGCCCAAGGATTTGAATCCGATTCAACCTGCGATGGTTCAACGGGTTGAAATGGGTTTTCAGTAACGTGACCGTCGGAAATGGCCGATTCATCAATGGATGTCCAAGATGCCTCAGTTATTTCACCAGGTTGATCGGCAAACACCGTCGGGGCTATTTGCTGATGTACGTCTTCGACTTTAAGCTCACCAGACAAGTGTCGCTCCAGTTTGCTTCGGTCTGACAGGATCATAATTGGTGCCATGATCTGCCAAAAAGCGTCCTCAGAGACAAGCTGCTTGCTTGTATGCTCTGCCCCATAAAAAGGCAACGCACCATCGATCAGCCCAATCAGGTGTTCAGCGTTTGGGTTCATAAATGCTAAACCCGCCAGCTTTTCCTTAATCTTAACCAACACTTCTTTTGATTTTGTGTGCATCTTTCCACACTTCACAATGTTTGCGGTGTAGAAGTCCGATGCTTCTTTCACCGTGTCGGTTATTAGCTGTTCGCCCAGAGATACCATTTGTGTCTCAAAATCCTTTCCAGAACGCCCTTCACCCGTTGCTTGCACGGAGAACAACTGGAAGCGGAACTCAAGACTCCTTTTCACTTCGGCTGGGGTCATAATGGCCGATGCCATTTTGTCTCTCCAAACCTCGTTTTTTTGGTCGGCTAAAAACTCGTTTAGCCGCAAATGGTAATTCTGTAGCAAGTTGTCTACTTCGCTGTGAAAAGCTGTCTTTATAGCCCCCAGTTGATCATAGATTTGATCTTCCAGGTCAGCCGGACACAGCCAGCCGCCAACGAAGGGCATGCCTATCTGGTTCAGATAGCGCCTTGTTTTCTGCTTTAGATTATTAAAGCGTCGCAGCTCTTCTGTTGGGAAGATCGCTTTGGTGCCCATTTGCACCAACTTGTCAGGGGGTGTTTCGTCAGCAGAGATGAATTTCATCTCGTCTTTTCGGACCGAAACTTTCCCAGTCCAAATGTTAATGACGGGATGAACCATCACCAACCGGTCACTCAGTTTTACCTGTGCCATGTGTATCTCCTGTATCCGGCGCTGCCAGATGATTTTTTTGTATGCTGAATAGTTCAGCGTTCTGCTCAGAAGAGCAATATATAATCGAAATTAGATATTGGCCCTCAGAAACAAGAAAGGTGGCTTACGCCACCCTCTCATATACAGACTCACCGTTGGACATTCGTCCAATCATCTTACAGTCACCAAAAAGTGCCTCAAAGTTCCTAGCGATTTTGGAGCACCAATTTTCCGACAAATTCGCTAATCGAATTTGGTCGTGAATGTATTGGTCCTTCTCGTCGCGGGTAGACCTTAACCAAATAGCAGCCAAGCCACCGTAGGAACTAATGCCGATTTCCGCAAAATCGTTTTGAAGCAGGATTTGGTCTTCTCTACCCTGCCAGCCATCGACTTCATAGAACGAAGGCCACCGCGCCATGGCTTCTGCACGAATATCTGAAATCAGATCCTCCATGTCGAACATTCCTTGGTCGAAGTCGAATTCACCTTCAATGACATTGCCATCATCGTCATAGGCCATACCAAAGTCTCTTATGTCTTTGTAGGCGACGACGATGCAATTGTTTGGTGTTGAAACAGAACGTCCCATGTTGCTCTCCTGTACTGGCCAGCGGCCAGCGGTAAGGTTTGATATGCCTAATTAAAGGCAGGATTGGCGAAATGCCAAAAACAGTTATGCAAATACACGGATATGCACACTTGAATAACAATTTTTTGGGGATGTGGTGCGCTGGCAAAAATAGCCATAACAAACAATAATCTTTATCTCCTACATCTGACGCAGCCAGACGATCTTCTTTTCCATAATATATGATGCGGAATAGCTAATGTCAAACAAGTTAATTAAGAAGAATAAGCCCGCTGGTGCGGGCTGGTCGTTATTCTAAAACGTAATTAAACACCCACCACCGCGCTTAACATCTTCGGCGTTTTAACTTTTTCGTTAAGTTGTTGCTTCAACGCCAAAATTTCAGACTTTGAAAAGAATAGGAATGGACCTCGATCCCCCTGCTCTTCACAAATAGCCTGTGCGAAGCTCCAGTGATCACAGCGTTTAATTTGGTCTGTTGTGCAGCAGACTTCGAGCAATCTGACTACCGCTGCATTGGTTCGCCCATCACGACAAGCGACTGCGATGGGAACAAACTGAACCGGTGATTTTTGCTTTATATTTTTCATGTCTAGCTCCTTGGTCAACCTGTGGCGACGTTAGTTGTAATATGCCGGTGAATCCGGCTAATTGCTCAGTGAGCAAATTCGACTTTCTAAAAACGCCTCGCCAAAGCGCCTTTAAAAAGAAGACTCAGATCGAACGATCAAAGTCTTCTGAACTTTTAACTAACTTCTTCTTCGTGAACTGCCAAAATGTCTAGCGCCTCCACTTCTGAGCTAAGTGCTTTTGTGTGCTCTTTAGACTCAGACAGTAAATGTTCCAGTGCATCTTCTAGGCTATATCCCGTGTCCAAAAGCCGGTTGTACTCAGCTTCACAGACCTCGTATTCGACTGTCTCACTGATGATCGCATGACATCTGCGGGTTCGGGTGAGTACCGTCTTTTTGTTTTCACAATCCATAGCATCCTCCACGGCTTACCCATTGGGTAGCGTTGTATTTAGGCAACATTGCCAAAGACTAACTTCCAGTCTTCGCCAGAATTAACCCGCGCAATCTTATCTACTTGGGCCAGACCGTCTTTAAACGATTTTAGCTTAGACAACTCGTTGAGCTTCCCTGTGACCACTGTTCTGTAACCATCTGCCACAGCTTCATCAAGCAACTGCTCAAAGCTGTTTCTGGTGGAGTGACCTGATATTCCATTCACATCGAAATATTGTGATCGGACGCAGCCCGGAGCTGATGCGTCGGGCAACATTAAAAGGTACAGCCCACTGGAATTACCGAGTTCGAGGCCAGTCAGATCCCTATTTGGGAACACTCTGAAAATCTCGTCTTTGAGGTTTTCAAATCGCTGCTTTCGCAACACCTGGCGCACAAACTGTCTTAATCCCAACACTTCTGTAAATTCCAGAAGGTTGGCAATGTCGCAGTAACTTTCCAAGATAGCTGGTCGTAAGTCTACTCTCTGGAAGTGTAGGTATTTGTGGGTTTCCCACAATTCCTGATCGCCAATGTAACAGGCTGCTTCCAACACTCGTTGAACATCAACACTTCTCAAAAGAGAAACATCATCAGCCGCGAGCAAGATTAGATTTTCTGGTTTAAAGTCAGACATTTTTTCTCCTGTGCCAACTGGTAGCTGGCGGTTTGGTTGATATGCCGGTAAATCCGGCGAATGGCATAAGCCAATCAGAAAAGGCGAATCCTTTTCTCAGTAGCCTAAAAGAAAAAATGGCCCCGAAGGGCCATGATTCAGATCTTAAAAATCTGCTTGCTCGGTAAATCCAAGAAAATCGCTGACACATGACCAGCCATTCTCCAAGACAACCCTTTTTGGTTAAACAACCAAGTCAGTTTCAGCTTAGAAAGCCAATGAAACCGCGATAACTCCAGTTTGCCAGAGGCAAGCTCATAGGCGACTGCAGAATGCGGCTCTTGTTGTGCTTGTACGACGACAACGGTCTGTTTAACCCGTTCTATCGCAACACATACATTGGCGATTTCTATGCCTGCCCGACCAGGGTAAGCGTAGATTTTCATCATAATATTCTCCTAAACCCTGCGTTGCAGGGTTGTCTGTAGGATTAGAAATAGTAACTGGTCGAAGCGTTTTCTTGTGCTTTAACCACTCTAATCTTTTCCTCTTCGTTTACATTATTTTTGGGTAGTTCTGAGTCAGAAACCGATATACGCATTCCCTCTCTACCAGGTCTGCGATTTCGTTCCAAAATCTCGTCGTCCAGATCAATACCGTTCTTTTCACAAATCTCGTCAACCACCACTTTGTAGTCAACAGCGCCTTGCGTATAAAAGGTACTAACCCGAACCCCGCCAGCCTCGCCAATGGCAAATTCACCTTTGAGGCCCACCAACACCTTGGCATCAAATTTCTTCGCTTCCTCCAACGTCTTAATTTGGTCTTTCAGCGATTTAATTTGTGCTTCTGCTGTCTTAATGGCTTGTGCAGTATGAATCCACGTTTGCATGGACTCAGCATCTGGCACCAAGACATCGTAGGCAGGGTCAAGTGCAGGGGCGCGGTCAAGCGCAAGGTTTTCCATAAACCGCCGTGAAGCGGAAATGACTCCTTGCAGGTACTCGTCATCACGCTCAATGACAAAGTGTTTCAATGTCAGGGTGGGTTGTTCTTTTTCCTGAAACCCAAACACTAAATGACCTTTGGAGGAACCCGTCACCAACATTTGGTGCTGAACCTGCGGCCAGTACGTCGCATAATGTTCAGATTTCTCACCTTCGTTGTTGACCGAATCCCAGACTCCCTGACTTGGCGCTTTCATCTCCACCGGCTCACCATTTTTCGATATGCCGTCCAGTGATGCTCGTATAAAGGGAACATCCTTAATTTGAGCACAAATTGGTAAAAGAGCATCGCCTAGCGTTTCGGCTAATGCGGCTTGAATAGCGGTCCGGACTTTCGGCTCCATGTCTTTTCCGCGTCGAACATGCGGGTTTTTAGACAAGTCATCCGGAAGCCGTATGCCCTTCTTCAAGCAATACAGCATGTACGCAGTTACACCGTACTTATTGAGTCCCATTAAAATTCCGGACTCCGTAGCAGTTACACCACCAATCCGCCAAGCTAACCACTCGTCGGTGCCTTGGGCCAAATCAACTACTTCAAAATAGTCTTGTTTCATTTTTGTCTCCTATGCCGACAGAATGCCAGCGATTTTGTTTTATGCCGGTAAATCCGGCGGGTAGATAATTCATAGCTGAATTCCAAAAAAACTCAGTCATCAATTATCTAAAATGCAAAAAGAAGCGGGCTATAAAAGCCCGCTTACATTTGTTTATCGCTTAGGACGATATTTGACCATTTTTATTAGTTCTTCTACGTCCAAATAAACTGCTTGGTGTAGATAACGAACCAATAATCCCAGTCCAATACCAAATCCTGTCGCTATCATCGCTTGGAACAACATTTCAGCCTCCTTGCTGCGCTGAAACGGTCGGCTCGCTGCTAAGTTTTCGTTCAAACTCTTCCAGCAAAAACTTCCGTTCCGATGCGTCGCTGACTTCGCCTTCTAGCCACTCTTTTGCAGCTTGAAAGGCTCCGCCACGCTCGACCGCAAGCTCGTAGCCGCGTATTGCCAGCTTTTTAAGTGCCTCACGACGGCGCGGGTGAAGGGAAACATTCCGATTTCCTTCCGAAGATACAATCGGTGCAGCCAAACCTTCTCCATTCTCGTTAAGATAGTGGATAGCTTCTGACAGACCTGCAGGCGGCGAAGGCCAGGTATTAGAAGCGCGTTTAATTAGCGTCTTCTTGACCATTTGCTCGAACCATCCAGTGTTTTCGTCCCAGATGGATTGCTTGGCCGCCTTGTTTGGGTCCAAAAACGATTGCCAAGACTGCGAGGTATTCCGCACCTTGTAAATCTCTTCGGCAGACATCGCCTCTACTAGCCAATTACCATTCGGCAGTTTCGCCGCGCAGTAGGCTCCCACCAGCTCGCCCTTCTGGGCCTTGCTGAGAAACGGATTGACTTTATGGGTTGGCAGCTCGTACTCGCTGTGCCACACAAAGTCTTTCAATTCCGCAGCGTAAACCAGATGTGCCTTGGCGTGTTGTATGCAACCGTTCTTGGTTGCTAACTCAATAAGCCCTCGATAGGAAATATCGAGACATACCTTGTTGTCCCGTGGGACGAGATAGGCATGTTTTAGCGCGGGGCTAAGACTTAACCCTATAGACGCGACCTTTAGAATCGCCTGTTCCACAGAGCGCCATTGCTGGCTTGCTATGCCAGTAAGGTACTTATTGGCCATTAGTGCTTCAACTGCAAACAACTGTTCGCGTTGGAAGTGCAGACCAGTGTTGCGTTGGTTAAATGGTGCCTCAAGACTCTTGAGCCGTGGACCCATTTCCTCAACTTTAACGATAGCGTTCATTTTGTGCTCCTATGCCAACTAAAGGTTGGCGGTTTGGTTAATATGCCGGTGAATCCGGCGGGGTTTTGCTGCAGTGCAGCGAAATCTACAGGTCTATTGAGACTGTTCGACATCAGCGCCGATAGAGCTGGAGACTAAAAAAGACGACACCCTACTGGGTGTCATCGTCGTCGTCCTGCAGCAAGTGTTTTGGTGTGCGTCGGTACCCAAAAAAACTCACTACGGTTGCTATTGCAACCATGGTCAAAAAGCCGCCCCAAATGAGCAATGCTGTGTGCGTTTGGACAAACACTTCCATAACGAAAAACTCCTTTAGCGACCTTGCTTCCTTTTGTTAGCTGGTCGCTCGTTACGGCTACCCGACTTAATACTGGAAAGTATCGCGTCGAGTCTGCCATTTTCATTTTGAAGCCGTCCGATTCCAGATTGCAGCACATAGCAAACGCCCAACATGATTATCGCTATTAACCAAGGTTGGAATATCCACAATCCAAAAGTCGATGCCTCGAAAAATAACATCGCTACTGGGCCAATCACTAGCCCAGCTATCAGCTCTTCCAGTATTCGCAGCGCACTTTCGTACCGCAAGAGTTGGATATTGTTCTTTTCTACAGCTTGAAGACGCGCCTTAAAATCAGACATCGCGCCCCCTTTCAGCCTTTGGGCTGTTTGGTGGTCGTGCAAAAATATAAATTTTTTCTTGTTCCATTTTTTTCTCCTTTAGTGATCGAAGATCACCGATATTTTTAGTGTGCCAGAGTATCCGGCGGTAATTGCTCAATGAGCAAATTCTGTTCGTATTGATTCTTGTAAATGCTTAAAGTTAAACACTTACAACAAGCAATAAAAGCCCCCCGAAGGGGGCTAATTACTACCAACCACTCTGACTGTTATCAGGGAAAGATGGTGTTTGTTGCTGTTGCTGCGGCTGCGGCTGGTACTGCGGCTGCTGCTGCTGCTGTTGTGGCTGCTGCTGTTGACCTTGCTGCTGTTGACCTTGCTGCTGTTGCGGCTGGGTCGCTGGCTTTGGGCCAATAAACTGCATTTCATTTCCGACGATTTCGGTTGAATACCGGTCAGCGCCAGATTGATCTTGCCACTTGCGGGTCTGCATACGACCCTCAATGTAGAGCAAGCTGCCCTTTTGGACATACGATGCGGCTGTTTCTGCCAACTTGCCGAACAGCACTACTCGGTGCCATTCGGTTGCGTCAGCGTAGCTGCCGTCCTGTCCTTTAGGTCCACGTTCAGTTGTGGCAATGGAAAGATTCACAATAGTTGTGCCGCCTGCGGTGGCCTTAACTTCTGGATCTTTTCCAACATAGCCTAAAATGGTGCTTTTATTGATTGTACCTTTCATCTGTATCTCCTATGCCCATTTGGGCGTTGTTTTAAAAGTAATAGTTAGTTTTCGCATCAACGGTGAAATTCAGGTTTAACTTTATGCCCAAATCCATCGCAAGTTCACTGTGTAACCTGGCATCTGGATCTATCTGATATTCAGATAGAAGCTGCCGCCAGTCGTTTGCCTCCCAAGATCGATTTTGGTTGTCGTGTATCTTCGATCCGGAAAACTCTTTGAGCAACAAGCAACAAGCGAATAATTGTTCTCTTCGCTCTTCCTTGAATGAGCCAAAGTCGAAAGCAAAAAGACCTTTCCACTTTGGTTCCACGATGTTTTTGGGAAGTTTTAAGTCCCCGCATATCAACGTGTCGTTTTCTTCAACAAACTCCGACAAATGCTGAGTGATTGTTGCTAAAACCGAATTCCATTTAGATTGCTTGTCACCATCGGGAATCACCAGTTTGACCACAAGATTTGGTCTTTGTGATTTGTTGCTCGTCACAGAGACTTCCTCTTCGGCCCCAATGACTCCGAGCCATTGCCTTGGGAATCCGTTGGGTACGGAGGCATTAAGATAGACAAAAGGATTATGGCTGCTTTGGTGGTAATCGTAGCCCTTTGCCATTTTGCCCTTAATCACTGCATTGAGAACCTTGTTACTTGTCGATTCTCGAAACTGCAGCGTTCCTCCTGCCGGCCCAAATGCTGTCAATCGGGGGTTTTCTTCACAGATAGCCCAAACCTTTTGACTATTCGCACTTGCTCCAGGTGCTATGTAAATTTGCCACATAAGCACCTCCCTCAATCGCGCCAAGCGTCTAAGCCGAATATCGATTTAGCCATCGTTTCGATAGCCAATACGTCCTCGGTGCGGCCTTTACGCAAAAGAGCTAGGTCTAGTGCGTATGGCAGACGATTGCGCGGATCAGGCTCATGGCGACCCAACTGCTCGTACTTCTTAGCCCATTGAAGCAGGCTTCGTGTACTGAACGGCAGGTTGCACCGTTGGTCACTGTCTTGGTCACTAGCGAAGGCATCGCGCACCTTGTTTGCCAGATCGACCATTCGAGAAAGTATGTCCTTGGGTATCGAACATACTTTCTGCAACAGTGCCAGCTCATGCTCTTTAGCCATGTATCCCAGTTTGGCAACCATGAAGCGCTCCATTAAAGCCGGAGACTGCATTTGAGTGCCAAGGTATCCACTTTCATCCCCAGCACCGTTAGTGTTGGCCGTAACGACCACTCGAAAATAAAGGTGCGGTTCTATGTGAATGCCTAGCTGGTCTACCCCAATGGAGTTCCCCGTTCCAAGCGCTTCAAGCAGGTCGTACAGCTTGACGAACTCTTCTGGGTTGAGCGTATCTGCCTCGTTTAAGAGGAAAACGCCTCCATTTTTAATGGCTTTTAGCAGCGGCCCATCGATCCAATCCATGCTCCCTTTTACAAGAGTGTATTGTCCAAAAAAGGACTCTACCTCTGTTGAAGCCGAACAGGTGACGCTGTAAACGCCCCAGTTCAGTCGGTGCATGAATTGCTTGACGAATGTGGTCTTACCACATCCAGTATGGCCCCAGAGCCAATAAGCAAACCCATCTGGCTCGTTGAGCCAGGTGTTAAACTCACGGGTGAGCTGCTTTGGAAAAACATGGTCGTTGTCACGGGCATACTTTTCCGCTTGTGGGTCTGGACTGGTCCAACCTAGCGTCTTAATAGACGCTGGAATGGTGATGTTGCCGTCTACGATGACAAGCGACCCCAATGGGGCGGTTGCTTGTTGTCGTGGTGGTAACGCAGAATCAGCTTGCGCTGTTGGTGCTGTCATAATTTTCTCCTTAACCAACTATAGGTTGGCGATTTGGTTGATATGCCACGAAATGTGGCGGTTGCTGCAATGCAGCGAAAATCTATATCAAATTAGGTACTGGACAGCACCTAATGGGTCATAGACTTTAAAGAGTGGAATGGCGGCTCCAATCGAGCCGCACCCCATCAATCTCATAACAACCCCAAGACATCAGCGATGCGACGTACTGGAATTGAAATGACGTAACCGGTTATAACGCAAGCAAGAAATACTAAAGTCATGTGAGTTCTCCTTTAATTGGCACACCACCACTAAGCAAACTCAACAGAATTCACTTAGGGGTGATGTGCCGAAGAAACTCCCGGCACATCTGACGTTTGCTTCTAGCGGATGAGGCTAGAAGCAAACCGCTTTATTCTCAGGATGGGCAAAGCTATGTGATAGCCAGCCAGAGTACAGAGGCACAAAATGCCTAGTTCTGGCTGAATAGCCATTACCGACAGACCAAAAGCGTACAGCAAAGCTGTAATCATCATAATAATCTCCTGTGCCAACTGGTAGCTGGCGGCAAATATGTTGGTGGAAAAGGTCCCTCTAACCAAAAAACAGTTAGAGGGACAATAACGATCTCCTATGCTAGTCATTGACCAGCGTTAGGTGTTGTAGCCAATCAGAGATTGGCGTTAGCGTCTTAGGTAGGTCGGTGTGTCATAGACACTCCAATCTACCATGGGTTTACTCTTGCTTTTAGGCTTCGCTGAAAGATAGCCAATGGCCATCGGGACGAAAAATAACGCAAGAATTAATGCTATCGTCATTTGTATCTCCTTTATCTGCAGTTTGCAGATGTTTTGGTTGATATGCCGGTAAATCCGGCGGTTCACGCACAAGTGCGTAGAAGAGGCACAGAAAAAAATACTGTTCCGGTTGTATTCTTGACCAAAAAAATGGCGAAAAAAAATACAAACGGCACTGTATTTAAGCAGAACTAGGAATCGTATGTGACAACAACCCTTAACAAGATAGCTTCCAGCTATATTTGCTTAGTGTAGAAAGACTACACGGGATTTAATTGTTGCCAGTAAGTAACCCGATGGCGGATCGGGGCAGCGAGGCTGCGAATAGTATGACACTTATGTTGTGTGCCGCATCTCTACAAGGGTAGAAGATGATTTACTATAAACCAGTCGTTTCTACCCTGTCAATTCCCTTTTTTGAATTAATGAATTGTTAGTACATTTAATGGCCAAATGTGCGTTCGCACAGTTGGGTAAAACAGGCGGCGTATTATTTTGGTATGTTGAGTGAATATAATTAGATTTGGACATTCAGATGACAACTACTAGCCCTGAAAATACTAAGCGCAACGGTAAAGATACCAATGCTAAACGGAATGTCGAAATGGAGCCAAAGCCATTCAAGCGTCCGGCTAAGGCCCCTGATTCACGCAAGCCTGCAAGCTCTCGATCATCGTTCACGGTGCCTTTTACGCTCGACTCTTACCACGCCCAAAAAGCATACGATAAGGGCTTTGTCAGGGCATGTCAGGCGCTCTTTAAGATTTCTGTCATCTACCCAGAAATGCTCCACCGATCTGATGAATTGGAGAAAATGGATCAGCTCAACGATCACATTGCGGCTCGAATCGATTGGTGGCGCGACGAGATCATTGCAGCTAGTGAGCGTATAGCCGTTGCGATTGAGGATACCAATCTACCCCCTGAGATTGCCGAGTTTGCCGACGCCGCCATTCACGTGGAGACTCCGCGCATAGTAGAGGTTGAGATTTCCAGCCCCTTAATTATTCGGCTTTTAAATATGTTTCGTGCATTAGATATAGTCTTCAAGACCATTCACAAAGGCTGGGCGATTACTGCGCTAGATGCCAAGCACTCCAGACTAGCTAGAGATACCTACCGCACCGGCACACAGACCGTGATTTCTGAAATTATATTAATGGACAAGTATTTGGCTAAAAACATGGACGAAATTCGCCATCGCAAAGGCAAAGTCGATGTCGAGAAGCTAGTTCAGCTAAAGAAAACCAGCGTGACCTGATTGCAACGTAGGTCCTGAGAGGCATTCTCTCCTTTAACGCCCATTGAGGCGTTTTTTTTGTGCTACCTAATTGCTCACTGTCGGACTGCGACAAAGGGCATTAGCCCGCTTCCCAAGAACAGAGAAGCAGGCTAAACAACCATCTACCAAACAATATCGCTCCATTTCAGAACAGTGTTGCTTGTGACACAATTAGAGGGATATGGACTGTTATAGGTACCGGTCGCTGTTGAGTATATGATTTTTTGTGTTGCCCCACTGTCGGTGTAAAGCAATCCGGCTGTGTGGTCATAATACTGGTCATCTACCCTAAAGCTGTAGCTACAGGTGCGCGTGTATACGGTCTTTGAAAAAAAACATTTGCCAAAAATACATCCACCCCACCTCTTACCCGCATTGGTCAGAACACCGTCTGTGCCATCGTTACCTATATAGACAGCTTGGCGCACCTTGTAAATATTCCGCGTAATCTGCACCACAGTTTCGGCCGTTTTCAGCGTCCCCATAGTGACTTTTTGGAGCTGCGCGGTCATATCAACTTCTGGCGCTAATGTCATGGCATGACTTTCAGATGTTGTGTCGTAACACTGATCGGCTTTAAGCTCTGTGGTTCCATCTAGTCCAAAAAATACTTCTCGTTCCCGATGCCAGGATATGCCGGTTGCCCAATCTGGAGGGCGGCTACCATCTGTTTTAGGTTCGTGACGCGTGGTGCAGGTCTGAGTTGCTACCTTTCCATACGGATTGAGACAGGCGGCATTTGTGGTATCCCAAGGTGCCCAGTCACAAGCAATGCTTTGCGTTAGTTCTAAACATTCTGGTGATGTCAGCGTATCGTAATCCGTGCTGACAGTATCGCATGTCTGCGCTCGGTCATAGGCTGGCCCGCTGAGTGTCGGCGTACACAGTGGACTCAAACTATAACGTGGGTCGTCGCACACTATATTTGCAACATCTTGGCAGTCGTTAGATACAAAATTCGTGAAAGTGCCGGTCACACAGGCTTGTTCTTTCACTTTAAGTGCTTCGTCTGTGTTACATAATTTTGAATTTTTGTACTTTGGTATTGGGCAATATTCAATACGCGCCTGCTGGCAAGAGGACGAATCCCAGATCGCCGGATCATCAGAACCACAGGCATTCACCACCGCGTCGGTAAAGGCACACATATAGTTCTCAGCGTTGGCAGGGTCGTCGCAATTCTGTATCGCCCATGACCTACATTCATTCCTCTCTTCTGGGAGTAAAGTTTTCCCACTACCCTTTGCAACCGATTCAAATTCACACTCAACCGCTACTCGGTCGTTATCCCATGGGACCGGAACGCACACGGGATGTTCAGATGCCAGCGGCTCCCAAGTACAGGCCGGTGAATCGTTGAAGATAAGGCAGGAAGCATCCGTCGGGTCTTCTAGGCAGAAATTAGCCTGAACACCTACTGGTCCTGTGAGTGGATTACACATTGTTGCATTGGCAGCAAAGAACGGATGCCCACAGACTTGTTCGGCAATCTGCAAGCAACTATTGGATAGCATTGTCTGCCAATCCGCGCTCTCACAAGTGTCCAACTCCGTCATTAGCGACCAATCACCCATTATGCCGCAGGACTCGATGCTATTGGCATACAACGGCATTTCACAATAATTGACTCTAAATTCCTGGCACGACGCGCCCAAGGTCACATCCAAGTCTTGCACGTTGCATGACTCGGCATAGTCATTTAACCAACTGCAAACAGGGTGCGCCGCATACCCTAGCTGACCACATTCCTGTTTTGCCCATGTTTGGCATTCAGGCCGGTCTTCTGGGTTTACGCCACCATCAGTAAACTCGCAATTAACACCGGTAGAATTGTTGTACCAAGGCTGCGTCGTATCGATTCTGCGCTCTACTGTTTCTTCGGCAGACTCATTGATTTGGCGGTTGGTCATACCGTCATCAAGCGTTAATCGGTCTACTGCTCGTTGCGCTGCATCCAAGCGGTCTACGCCGTCCAACTTGTACTTTGACCGATCACCCGTCAGAGACATATCGATGTCTTTGGGGATAATGTCATTCGACAGAAGGAAGTGAATCCACGGTTCCATGTCTACTTTCGACCAATCCAATTGTTGAAGTTGCTCAATGGATATGCCGGTGCAATCTGGGTCGGAATAGGTGCCAAACGCTAGGCCTAATTGATGTGCATCACCTCGAATGCCCTCTTGTATTAATTTACCAAGCATATTTTCGTATACACAATGCTTCTCTGTGTATGCCACGCAGCGCCAGTCTGTTGTAGTGCATGATCCAGCCAATCCTTCAAATAAACACTCGGAACACTCTTTACCAATATAGACCGTGGTTTGGAGCTTCTTCTTCTGCCACAGCTCCATTTCCTCCTGCTGACACGCAAAGAATAGTGATGACAGAAGTTTGCCTATGTCTTGGACCATCATTACCCAGCCGACAGGCCCCATAATTGCCGCAAGAGTGGACCCCTCAAAATAGTTCTTGAGTACCATTTCACTGCCAGCCTCAAGTGCAATCATTCCCAGTGACTCGACGGCTGGACCATAGTCAGTGCCGAACAGATCAGTCAGTGTTTCATCCACTTTTGCACCGAGTTTGTTTGTGTATTCGATTTCCTGTGCATCGGCCTCTTCTTTCTTTTCCACTGTTCCCGTGATGTTATCTTTCGTGTTTACCAAATAATCGTTGAGATTAGAGTAGTTATACTCACCTGTGCTTGCCTGTGATTTAATGTATTTGTAGGACGAATCCCCCGTATCACCGGATTCGTTGAGTATTCGCTCTGCCTCCAAATCAGTTTTGACACCCAGCATTTGTTTTAGTTTTTTGGTAAAGCTAGACATTATTTCTTCTTCTGAACCAAAATCCTTTTCGCAGCATTTCTGGTCCCAGCCAATGGCTGCTCCAAAACCATCAGACAAGAATTGCCGGCATTCCATTGGCTTGCCGCTAAAAACGGTACAGGTATTCGGATCTTCTGGATTGGAGCAAAACATATCACTGCCAATCGCGTCTTGGACGGCAAAACTCCCCGCTGCCTCCGCAAAATCTGCCCAATCGGAGACTTCCTCAAGAGTATCTGAGCATGTGCCATCCAAGCAGGTTGTAGCGCCTTCGCATTGGAATGTCAGCTTCACCTGGCTCGGTACAGTTACAGGATCGTATACGCAGTCATAGGTTATGTCCTCGACCATACACAGTCCCGTTCTTGGGTCCACCGCCCCTTCTAGGCATTTCGTTTCCTGAATTTCACAGTTGGGTGCAGCCTTCAAATCAGCGCACTTTTCTTCCGTTGACGCGAAGCTGTGGTCTTCTTCCTCACCGGCTTGTTGGAAGTAGGTGTAATTCACATCAGCGGTAAATGCGCGGCAGGTCTTGGGCATACCTGGCACATAGTCGGTTATCATGGTGTCTTGAATATCGGATTCGCAAATCCGTAACGGCGGCCCAAATACCTGCTCTACCTCGACACAATTATCGCCGCCAAAATCACTGTCTTTGTATTCCTCTGTACAGGTCGCCTCACCTTCTGCAAATTCTGAATACGCATCAATCGCGGCTCGTACAGCCTTGCTGTCGCCCCACTCGTCAAAGGTTAAAACCATTCCAGAATGGTACTCAACCGAAACATTAAATACCCCACCGCCGACTACGCCAGCTTGCCATACCGTTTTAATGTTGACCTGTTGGCCAGGATTAACTTTGAAGTAGGATGTAATGTCCAATCCAATCGTGCGCGTTTCTTTTGACACGTTGTAGGGTTTAACCACAACGCCCGTCTTTTGGTTATAGTCCCAACCCCCATGATCGTGATACCACGGAGCTTCATAGCCCACTACGGTACATGATGAAGGGTTATTCGGATTTGAACATTCCAGCGTTCCTTCTGAGCCAGGGTGAAAGTGTTTGGTCTTCTTATCGTCCCAAGAACGGGTATTGTTGGCTGTTAGGTATCGGTCGCTTTCGCAATACTGCGGCGCAGGTATTTCGTGGTATCCTTGGGTGCTGGATGATGATCTGGGAAGGTCTGCATAAGTGACGCTACTAGGACCGGTCCATGCTGGGTCTGTTGGATGGCTATCCCATATTTTTTGGAATAATGGCTGGTTGTCATTCGCAATCCAAAATTCTGCCATGTCGTCGAATATCACATACTCTAGCGTGACTTTTTTAATGGCATTGGGATTAGTGATGACCAGCGGCATAATTTGGCTGGTCGGTGCACAGTTTTTAATACTATCACCACTTAGCCAATCAGAATCAGAACCGCTGGTGACGGCTAACGAATACTTCTTAGAGCCGTCAACCGAAACTGTGCCTCGATCCAAATTGGAATCGTTAAAGTTCTGGTGCAACAACAGGGCTTCCATGCTGTGCGTTCCATCACGCACACCCGAATAGTCAATCGGCTCTATGCAGGTTTGGCTTTCGTGCCGATAGATTATTTGCTCGCCGTCGATTATTGTGGTGTTTTTGTTGCACTCACCAAAGTTTTTAACGATTTCTTCTGCGTTTTCAAAAATACCTCTGCTAACGGCCAAAAAGCCTTTGTTCGATACGTCGGGCCGGTCATTCATAGATTCGCGCCGGAATGCGCCGTATGCCTGTGTCGATACGTTGTCGCAGCCCTCTGGACGCAATGAGGGGTCTGGGTTCAGGCATTCGCCGCTGCCTGTGAGTATTTCTTCCGCCATGGTTGCTGTAGTTGCCATGAGGCGGCCGTCTTCGGCGTAGCCTTCTTGGTATGCCCCTTCGACGTACTCTGTAGACATATTCCAGCCATCGGGAACAATTTTTTGCCCATGAACGCTGGTATCGAAGATGCGTGATACCGATATGTTTTCAGATTCCCACGACTGGGTTTCAGAATTCCAAACACGCTTAATTTGGATAATGTTGCTGGGTTCTGTACCCATTTTGTTAATCGGCTGCGCGGTCCAATAATCTAATTCAGTCCCTCCGATGGCCTTGCCTTGGTCCATAGCCTCTTGCATCGCTGTCGATGTTTCTGCATTTGCCTGCAATGCCGCCAGCGTAATAACTGACACAGCTAGAAGTTTTCGGATGTCATGGTTATTCATCGAACCACCTATTTAATGGAAATACAGCAATCGTTAAATCGAAAAAGAAGCATCATAGGGTCTTCTTTCAGAGGCGCTTGCTTGCCGGTAGACCACCGCAAGGTATTTGCACCTATCCACATAGCGCGTTTGGCATCAGCAATCGGGTTAAGTAATTGCCACTTGTATTGGGTTTTAGGGAACAAACGAGAAATGCGTGGCTTGCACAAGGTATCTTCCTTGTAGGTTCTCATGGACATGCCAAAGCGATGACTCATATACATCGCTCGGCTGCCTAACAAGGCGGCTATTTGGGTCTGGTTATCTAACTGTTGTGGTGTATTGCCTGACGGTGGCAGTGATCTTCCCCAACCTCCCATGCACCACCAGAGCTTGTTAATTGGCCGTCCGAAAGATGCTGTTATTGCTTCTGTCATGCAGGGCAATTCTGCGATGGGCAACATGGCCGCCGCTGCTTCTGGTGCCAAAAAGAAAGCGGTCATGTCATCCGACCAATAAGGTAAGTATTCGGACATCATGCCAAGGTCAAGATCGACTCTGGCATCTGGCGCACACCCAGAAAATTTGGTGAGGTTTAATACCTGCGTGATTGGGAAGAATACTTGGTGGTAGTTGTAAAATGTGCCGCCACTCTCATTGGTGGTCGTGCCGGATACTTGTTTGCTTCCCCAATTTAGCTCGTTAGTTGGCCCAGATGGGAGTTGAACACCTAGCGCCCGTGAACAGGACGGATTTCTCGTTGTCTCCACTATATGTGTTGGAAGCCATGTGGAGGCAGTGATGCCGAAGGTCGATTTGCCGTCGTCGAAACAGCCGCATAATGGTGGGATAGTCCCTCTATCTGGCGGCATCCCCTTCACATACCCACTCTCAATGGCCTCACCGTCCGGTATATTAAAATCAGCTTGGCTAAAGATCACGGCTGGATCTCCAGATTTCACCACCATCCCAGAAATCGCCATCGGGAAGATGCAGTTCCAGCAGACCGACTGGATTGTCTTTTGGCTTAGAAGTGTTTGATCTGTCGGACATAACTGGCTGGTGACAGCAAACGCTGGCAAAAGTCCCGCTACGACAATAAGCAGGGCTTTTTTAGTCAATCGATTCATTTAGCGCAAACTCCTTGACGTAAAAATAATCAGCGTCGGCCGTAATTAAGCTCGGTACGGCTTGGAGCTGCCACACTTCTACAATTTCGGGACTCAAGACATAGATATGTTGGTGGGTTTCGTCTATCAGACTTTGGAGGTGTTCCCATCCATTGCCCTGTTCAACATCGAGGCGGGTCGTTATGAGTTTAAATTCACGGGAAGGGTATTGTTCTCGATACTTGGCGCGTTCTTTCAGTGCCAGCTTAACCTGGTCGGGATCGGTGCCATCAAAGACGAACATGGCCTTGGTATATTTCTGCACATGAAGTGGATTAATTAGCGTTCCTGCGCGCTGAATCAGCTCTCCCGTAAAGGGGTTTTCCATGTCCTCTTCGATAATAATTGTCGGGTCAAGTTGGTAGGTACCCGTTTCCTTTACCGTCGGCAGGTCAATGTAGGCGTACTTACGCCAGTAGTTGTCAACCGCACGGGTTTTCTGTCCGGCCCAATCAAAGTCGGCATACTCAGAAATAATGCGATCTACAATAGATGGTTCTTGGATTTCCAGCGCCAGCGTTGCATCGGAGAAATCTCTAATACCTGTAAATTCAGGTCTATTTTTTCGGTCATCGACAACATTTTGAAGAAGGTAGCGCGGGGATGTGTAGCCAACTGCCCTGCCGGTCATCTTGCCGGTTTCATCGAACAGAGCGACTGCCGGTGCTACCGTGACATTGGCATGTTCAAACACTTCTGGGTCTATCTGTACCAATGGCACAGGCTTGAACTGGTTAGCCATAGCCGCGAGTCTTGCAATCACTGGATAGATGCTTGGCTCTTCGTCTAAGATGCCACGAAAGGCGACTCTCACAGCTACCCCATGTGCGAGCATAACCGACGCTTCTTCCATCACGGCGTTAATTTCAGTATCGCTCATGGAGAATGTGAGAAAGACCACCACTTCGTTTTTGGGAATGGTGAGTCCCTGTGCAAATTCCTCGTCCACCTGGTCAAGTGTCAAATCCATATCGTCCATGACCTGCTGCATCTGTTGGGCCTGATAGGATTCTTGAAGTGCCAGTGTTTCACTAACCATGCTCTGCATTTGTGGCGACTGACTTCGCTCGATAATTCCGCCGGCTTCATCGACAAACTTTTGCTGCTGCTCTAAATACAGCCGCGATCTTTCCTGTGATTCCAACAATGAATTTGTGAGATCGTCGATATTTATATTGATCTGTGCGCCTGGTTGGAGATCCAAACCGCTAATGTCGTAGGTGTTCTTTAACCCTGCTTCTAATACGTCCTTGGCGGCCTGCAGCTCCATCGAGGAATAACCTTCTTCGGCGTTTGCTTGAATAGTCAGTGTAACCAGTGCTGCACCAGCAGCAACGCAAGCGATTCCAATACCAGACGCTATTTTTCTCAACGAATAATTCCTTTTGTTCTACCAATTAATTGCGATCCGTTCACAGGTCCCCAGTACCGCGAATCGAAAGAGACAGCGGTGTCACCCATCAGGAAGTATTCATCGGAAGCAAGCGTGATTGTTCGTTCAAAACGGCTCAAATCTGCCGATTCAAGCCCTTCCATCGTCAATGGGTAGGAATCAATGTACTGGTCGTTCACTGAGATTCCTTTCGCATGTATTTCTACCGTATCGCCCGGAAGTCCCCAGACGTACTTGACCAGCGTTTGTCGTGGCAAAATTATCGGTTTGACATCAATGCCGGTAGCTGACCAAAGCTCACCCCGTTTTTCAGGATGGCTTACTGTTTTGTCAATAAGCCACACCCGATAAAAGTCCTTTATGCAGGAAACCGGCGCTACGCCACCTGGCGTAAGTCCAATCCCATACCGCGTAACGGTAAACGCACTTGCGCTGACCATTACCAACGCGACTGCGAGCATTTTGATGGCAATGCGCTTCTTGGACTTTAACCATGTTGTCATTGGGCGGCTGGCTCCACAATCTTCGGATTTGCCGGTATGCCGAACTCAGCAGCGATTTCTCCAACCAGCTTTTCAATATCAAGTACATTGGCTTCTGGTGCGCTAAGAAGCGCGTTCGCGTCTAAAACAACATAGCCCTGATCGTTCAGCAATTTAATGTATTTCTGCACTTCAATAAGCACAGTCTCCGCCTCGGCACCTGTAGTGCCTTTTGGATATGCCATGACCATAGAGCCAATATCCAGTGTCACTACCTTGGTAGGTAGCGCCGCAAGATCAGCTTGGAATACCAAGCGAGGAAGGAAGTTGTATCCAATTGCAGCGATTATGGCCAGAGTGATTAGCGACGAGAGAAACGCCGTCGCCATGATGCTGGGGCTGTCTGCTTTAATGTTCTGTTGTGTCATTATTTCCGCCCCTTTTTCCGTTCTGAAATTAGATGCTCAATTGCTTCTACGTCACTCATTCCACCATCTCGGCACTTTTCCAAAAACGAAACATCTGCGCCTGTTGTGGAATATAGGACTTGGTTAAATTCAGGTACAATTAGACGGCCTAGCCCAGAGCCACCAGCCGTTTTTTGGTAGATTTCGGAGAACGACGCGTTGCGGGTAGTAACGGTCTGCAGTGACTTAACCATTCGGTATGCGTGTGGGTCAGCTCCGAGAAACGACATTTCCTCCATCACTTTTACGTCGTAAGGATCAGATGCAAGAATCACCTTGTTAAGTGCTTGCGAAATCATTACTTTGGCCGAGGCAGAATTTTCCCATTCGCCCGCTGTCTGACTGATACTGGTCACACTTCCGTTGTACTTTCGAGCTTCCCGATATAGCACCTCAACTGCCGATGAAATCGCCTCACTCTTCAAAAACGACCAGCTTTCGTCGAGTACGAGCATGGAAACCTGTGCGCGGTCTGACTTGTACATTTGCGCCTTTATCGAATCCATCATCTGCATTAAAATTAGCGCCTTCATTTGCTCAGAAAAAGCCTCAATGCCCTGCATTTCTACGACGTTAAAGCGGCCCTTATAGGCGACAGGTTTGCCCGCTTGGAACCATTCTCCGTAGCGGCCTGAATCGGTAAAAGGCTCAATCAGCATGGATAGGGTGTGGGCTAGTTTTTGGTCGCTGTGCTCAAGCTCTTTCTGCACATCTGACACCGAGCCTTCATTCCCCTTGGCAAGCCACACGGTTCTTGTTGCGCCGTCCAGAACACGGGTCTGCATATCGGTTGGCTTGTCTAGCCAGAACGTCATCATCCGTATTTGGGTGTACAGAATTTCTTGCTCAGTCTCAAAATCGACAATAGAAGAAAACGGGTTAAACGAAAACGGTACGCTGCCGTCTTTATTCCGGTCAAAGGTAATGTAGTTTCCGTCCAATACGGCACAGAGATTCTTATAGGACGCGCCCTTATCCACGATCCACATAGCCGCACCAGTGGAGAGATAGCTTGATGCAACTTCTGAGAAGGCGAAAGACTTACCAGAACCGGTACCTGCCGATACCAGTCCATGCGCTGCCTCAGTAGAGTGCATGGTCCAACCCATAAGTTGCCCGTTACGAGCGACTAATGAAATGTGCGGCTTTCTGTAGTGTCCCTTCCACTCCCCGTGAATAGGCAATAACACCTTGGCGATCTCGGTTGTCATAATTTTATAATAAGCCAGCGGCTTAACTGCCGGAATGTCCATGCAAAGCGGCAGGCTGTTTTGGAATGCTGCCCATTGTTTTAGGCTGTCATTAAAGAACTGGAAACCTTCGGCCTTCATCGAAGATCGAAAATGAGCGCAGGCTTCGTTTAACTCTTTTTGCGTGTCACTAAACATTATTGCTGTTGTCGCCACTTGTACTGGGCGATTGTTTTCTAATGAGGTCGTCAAAAGATCGAAGTGCATCTTCTTTTCAGCCAGTGAAGGCATAATTCTGACTAGACCTGAAAAAGCCTGTGATGTCGCCATACCCGCTTTGATGGCAACGGCGTTTTTGGCGGTTGCTACTGTTGGGAAGAAAATGTTGGTGTTAATCGCAAAGTTGTCGGTGATCGGCGTTGGCTGTTGGTCTGTTTTACCAACAAATGCGCGCATGTCACCCATATACATCGCTTTTGGTAGCTCTTTACAAGACATAACCCGAACGTACTTGTCGGGTTCGCCTGATTCATTAAGGCCCATAGTTAAATAGTTGTGGGTAATGTCAATCGGGTTATTCCAATCGACTATTTGCCCAGAAATTTCGACATTCGGATCATGGCTCTCGCTGTCGTCAATAGCCCACGATGAATCGGGTGCCCAGTTGAAAACTGTCCTCATTAAACGGATGTATCTACCAGCACTAAGTGCCATCGGTTGTAGATGTGCGTTCTTTAGAATGCCCACAGCCTGATCACGCAACTCCTGTAGTTCTTCGATAAAGTGTGCTGTGGGGACCTTCTTACACGGAACTTTATAGGTAATAATCAGGCGAGCGTTATGTATTTTTACTTTTTGCGACCCGACATTGAGTGGGGTTCGGGTGTGTTCTAGCAAAAACTTCTTTCGCTCATGTATCATCTTTCGACTAAGGCCATCGACACCATAGGTACCGCGTAAATCCTTATAGTCGTTAATAAAATCTCGAATGTCTGGTGATCTGAAATTGAAAAACTGCAGGTTCGACTCTTCCATCCAAGGCAATTCCAACAAAGACTGCATGTTGGATTCCGTGTTTTGTGTGATGCCTGGTAATGGCTCGCACTCGATTGCAAAGCCGATAGTGTTGTCTGCTAAGTGAAAAAGCTCAGTGTCATAGTCATACGCAATAACTGGAATAACATTGCTGACCTGCTGGCTTTCTTCGACGTATGTTTTCTGTCCCTTGCGGTGCAGCGAACTGTGCTTTCTAAATGTTAAAAATTCCATAAATTCCTCAACTATTGTCTGCCAACCAGCTTTCTAGGTTTGCAGGAACGCCACGGTGAATAACGCCATTTGGAGCCACCACAGTCGGCACACCATTTAGTTTTAATACGTCTGCTACTACCAAGGTGAGGTTGTATCTCATTGGGTCGCAACTAGGTTCAGGAAGCTCATGGAGAGTTCTTTTCAGTAACCGCTTTAAAACCTCTTCTCGGTTCGGTTCACATGCCGCTTTTTGTGTCAGTATCGGAGAGTCACCACCCAAAACTGGAATTAGGTAGACATGAAATTGGTAATCCGAATACTTTGCTTTCTGGGATTCCTTTATTAGCGTTTTGCAGCTTTTGCACAACGGATCTGCCCAAATCCAGACGATTTTCTCGCCTGCTCCGTAGGCGATGCCGTTGTATTCTTCAATGTTAAGTGCCAAGTGTTTGGCCGGAATGGTGTTTGAAGATATTTTGAAGTCAGCAAGCGTTATTAGGATTCTGTTGCGCCAATTATCCTTAATGCTTCCCTCGAAGGTGTATCTCGAATTGGTGGATGTCACGCTAATTGTCCCATCGGACGCTTCTGTGACGACCAAATCGCCAACTGGGAAAATGAGTTTCTTGTCTTCTGCTGCGAACAACGATGTTGCAACAAAAAGACTAACCATCAGGGCAATAATGCTACGCATACACCTACTCCATATTTGTTTGATGGGTAGTGTACTCAATTTGATTTTTTCAAGATTTCTCCAACTGTGCGAACGCACAGTTGGGTAAAACACGAACGCTTTTTAGTAGCTCTCACAGGTGAGATTAAATACCGTTACGCGCCCAGAATTTAGTTCAAAGATTTTGGCTCTTAAATTTTTCAACTAACTGCAGCATTGCAATCACACTCATTTCCCAGTCGCTTAATTTAAAGCCTGCTGTCACGATATAGTTCGACATCGATACGACATCACCCATTTTCAGCTCCTTTTAAATGCGCTTTTGGAGATTACTCACTGAAACGGCGATTAAAAATGACAGCACAAGACCCAACACTGGGTAAAACAACGGTGGGAGCGAGAGCGGAACAAACATCGCAATGACCACAAACAGTAAAAACCATTTGAGTGTGCCAAACGCTACCCCGTGCAAGGTGTGGGAGGCGTGTTTGAAAGAATTCTGTCGAATTTTTCTCTCCCAGTGTCCCTCCATATACGCCGCTATCATCATTAGCCCGACAAACGGCAGCCAAACGAACATGGTAATAATTCGATAATATATTATGTACGCAAGCGTCATTATCGTGTCGATTCGGCTACCAGCATATTTAAAATAAAGCGGTGCCAAGTTGACAACACCAATCTTTTCATCGGCGGCCTGAGTTTCTGCGCTTGGCAGAAACATATCGTACATTTTATCCTCAACGCCCGTGTTAAGGATGCTGTAGTCATACCAGCCATTTGCCTTTTCGATGATGTAAATATAGGTCTGTTGGCCCAAATAATCGTAGGTGTATTGCTGCTCTCGCTCTAAGGTTCTGACCAAGTATTGCGATGGCAAAAGCATGATGACCACGACGCATTCAAGTATAAAAATTAATAGAAGCATCTTCCAATTTACTGACATATCCCCTCCCCCTTATTTTCGCCAATAAACCAGGCGATATAACGTATTCAAATGTAGTGAAATAGGTGTTCGTTATCTTCCGATGGGCCGTATTGTGGTTGGCCTTAATATGGATGAAAAACTCCAACAACACTTCCGCTACAGCGTCGTAGGGATGCTGTGCTTCGGGTACAAAGTGATGGGTAAGAATGCCGAACTTCTCCTGCTCGAACACCTTTGTTGGAATCTGCACAAGCACATAGAACGCCCTGATTTTTTCGAGCAAGTCTTCCGATACCAGACTTTCAAACTCTTCCAGTTTTCGCTCGTATTGCTCTTGCATCCGTTCTTGGTATAACGGTATGACATTGGATTCTCTCAACGTTTTTTTGCTCACTATTAATCCTTTAAAATAGGGATTTTGCCCTTCATAATTCGACCACCAGATAATTTTGCTATGTACTCCATATTTGGAATCATGCCCATTAGAGCCGGTGGAAATGCCGGCACTTCGGTTTCTTGCATGCGCTCACCAATATTACCTGTGTGGCTCAATGGGTCGTCGCTCATTGAGTTGGTGCCATGCGATTCCATAATGGATTTCACATAGGATGTTGGGATGTTTTTGGTAATGTACTCCTGCGACTCGTTACCTGTAGTTCGCAGAGCAACAAGGTTGTTTAAGTTGTCAAACAGGACGCTTGCCTTGTCCTTCGATCCCATCTTCGCGGCATAGTCAGCGATACTCTGGGAGAACACCCATATTCGGACCCCTGCACCACGCGACTTTGAAAGTAGCTGAATCAGCGCGTCGGATGTCACCTGGCTCGCTTCGTCGATAATCAGGTTAATTGGCTTTCGTTCTGCTGTTGGTTTAAAGCTGTAAACATCTTGAGCGTAAGATCCAAAGTCACTCAATATCATCGTACCAATCGTGTCTGCGACAACAGAATCACCCATTGATGCCAAACCGATGTAACCCACCTGATTCTTTTCGGCCATTTTTGCGATAGAGGTAATCTCTCTATGGTCTGTGTCATCGTGAGGGTCTGGACTTAGCAAATCGCCCATTTCTCCAGATGTCATGGAGGTAAGCAATGGAAAAGCGGAGGAAATTAACTTTTGTAGGTGGGCACGGTCACGCTCAAACAGGTTAATAACACCATCAAGGTCCGGACTTGCTTTAATCTTCTCGATCTTCTCTCGATAGAGCATGATCATCGCCTGCGCCTTCTTGTAACGAGAGAGGCCAGCGGTGTTGTCATCGAAGGATTTAAAGAGATCGTTGGCCTGTTCGTCACCAATAATGCTCTTGGTATAGCCAACAATAGCGTCCATTGCCAAGCCATCTAAATCTGTTTCTAGGTAATGTCGGATGCTCTTAAACTGCGGCTTCTTACCAGCCATCACAATGCCGGCCACAGTATTGTTAATCGCCATGTGAGCAAAGCTCTTAAAGTCACTGTCGTCTAACAATGACGTTATGCGGGTAGCCAATTCACTAGAGCTTGAAAAATTCGCCATCAAATCCAATCGCACAGAGTCTTCTGGGTGTGTCCGGCGAAAAGAGATAAACCGATCTGCTTGGCCAGCAACTTCGCAGGCTCGTCGCGTGTTGTTCATTAAATCCTCGTCAAGTTTAGGATCGATGATTAAAACGCATTCACCTCGAAGTACCAGTTGGGAAACGACCAGATCGGCAAACTTGGTCTTACCTGAACCCGTCGCCCCAATCACGCCCACCATCAGCGCAGAACTGTCGATAGAAAATAAGATGTCTTTTTTGCTCTGGCCAATTCCGTGTATCCAAGGACTGCCTTTGGTATCGGGGTCTGCTTTAATAATGTCGGATCTATTGCGGCGCATTAAATCGTACATTAACTGTGCGTGTGGCTGATCCCACTCAAAGCCTGTGCCCAACCAAAGATAGCCATCGTGTTGACGGCCGGTTTTCCTGCCTTCCTTCTTCGAGATTTTCTGTAGCTCTTTTACTTTTTTCTGGAGGACTTTCATCGAAATGAAGGTTAGCTTTTCGCCTTTTAACGATGCGTGGAATTTAAGCATTTTATAGGCCGACGGTATCCGTCTAAGCAACATGCCACTAGCGCAGGCTGTCGCAATCCAAACAGGCTCAATCGGCAATTGAAAGTAACTTTGGACAGCGAATGCACCAGGGATTACTGCAGCCCAGGTGAGCATAGACCGCGCCTCATAGTTTGGCCGAAATTTGTTTTCGTAGATTTCTACTTCTTTTACGCCCATGACAATTAAGACCTCGCTAGTGGCGTTAATATGATTTGCGAATGTTTCTTCTGGAGACTAAAGCCTCGCTGTTTGGCTTGCGTTCGCATGAGGCCAATAACGACTTTGACAGAAAATTTCTTGGGGTATGACACTTCCAAATTTTTCAAACAGACCACCGATGTTTTTAAGGTGCCGTCATCACCTCTCTCAACGGGGCTGACCAACCAATCACCGGATTCGTCAACTATCATGTCGATTAGCCGAACGGCAATTGCTTTGCTGATATTCAACCGATGTTGTGCTTCGTCCACACCGTCTAAATTAATGCCGTTTAAAGACAGAGGATCGTAGCCATCAGGTAAGGGTTTTGGTTCGGCTTCTGTTGAGGCTTCTGCTTCTTTAGTCGTTTGAAGCGCCTTGAGGCTTTCTTTCGCCTGCTTTGCCAGATTGCCTAGCGTTTCCGATCTTGTGAGCTTTCCCAGCCCATTAATCCGCATCGATAGTTCGTCTTCCTCGTCAGCCTTTCGCTCTGCCTGCCTTTCTCGCCAGCTCTTACGTTTTCGTGGCGCTGGGTCGCCTATCGCAAATTCTTCTTTTACGATGGTGTCGGGTAATTCGTACTCCAAAACATCATCATCTTCATCATCTACCGTCGGTGGTTTCGCCAATAAATCAGTGTCATCTGAGTCGCCAAATAATTCTTGTTGTTCTTCTTCGACATTAGCTTTCTCGCTCCGAATCTGAGCAGAATGCAGGCTTTCCATGGTGATGACATCGGCCTGAAACCGATTGTGCTCTGGTGGTATTCGTTGGGCAGCGATGTGGTCCATAAACGTCTGTATCTTGGATGACATCTGTTCCGTTAGATGTGAGCTGCCCTGCTCTTGTATGCCTTCCTGAATGCGTTGAGCCATCGCCGGAGCCAAAGTGCTTTTGCGTATAACATAGTAGTCACCCTGCTTAATGAGGGTACTGCCCAAAAGAATTATTCCACTTGCGAGGCTATTAAGCTGATCCGCAATCCACTCGCCTGCAGGTCCGGTTTGCTTAATATCTGCAAGGATCTGATCCTGGTTATCAGCGTTGGGTACCTCTGTCGTCGTACTGTTACTTTCAGTTACCGCTGGAACATTAGAATCGCCTGAATTTTGGTCTACTCCAGTGATCCGTTGTGTGGGCCGAAGAGTGAACTCCGCGCCGAATGCTGGTAGCGGGCCAGAAGACTCGCCTTCTTGTTCTTGTTCTTGCTCTTGCGGTACTACTGCGTCATTAGCAACAGGCAATGGTGCTATGTCACCCAGTTCTTTAGCGAGCGTCCCTTTCGTCTGGTCTGAAACATCATTCTTTTTGGATGCTGGTACCAGGTCGGGCATCACAAACGGCGTGTCCTTCAATACCTTATCGTCTGCCTGCGGAATGACATCGACAATCGCATTGTTGGTACCGCTCCCTTCCGCCTTCACATCTTTTGTGCCGGGAGTTTCTTGCGGTACAACTACGTCATTGGTGTTCGGATCTTCCTCTGCTGGCTGTTCCAAAGATTTGTATGTGGTGGGTTTTTTGCCCACCCAGCCATCCACAACATCTTCTGGGGAGAAATCTTCTAAAACTCGCTTGGTATTATCAAAAAACAGATATTTCCCTGTAACCTCTTTCCCATCGACGATGGCGGTTAAGGGCCAAAGCCAATTCTTGCCGTCGGCGGTGAGATAAACCTTTACCCAGTCGATGTCACTCAGAATCCTTATGAAGTCTGGTAGCTCGTTACCGATCTTTGCAAAATTGGTACCCGCCAGATATGCCAGCGTTGCTTGCATAGCAGCATTGGCGTTTACAAAAACACCATCTGTGTGGACACCTTCCCGACTTGGAATTCTAAGCACATTCCTTTTGTTTAGTTTCCACTCAGGGTTTTTCTCCATCGCATCTTTAATCGCATTAACGACATGGGTATGGATGCTTGGCTTTCCAGACAGATTCGATTGGTGTGCTGCTTCGTTCAGCATGTATTGTTGGCAAGAATACTTGTCAGCACGAATGACCTCTTGGGTCATATCGTTCTTGTAGCCCTGCAGCGTCTTTAAAATGGTTTTAATGACGACTGTATCTACGGAGTTAAAGAACTCCTTGGTCTTTAGCGGCATCATGCGGTCCACAAAGACCGGTGTCATTATTTCGTGGTCCTTGTGTTCTCTACTTGTTTGGAAATCGAAGGTGTATTGCTTATAGCCATTTTCTTTGGCCCAGGCGTACAGACTGCTACCAAATACCGCCCATTCTTTTTTTCCATCTACGGAGGTCACGCGCAGATCACTGGCCAGCTTGCCAACATCGTGAAAAAGACCAGCTAAAAAGAAAGCACAGGTCCATTGATCACGAATTTTCTGCCGTAACTGGCTTGGGACTTCTTCGGGCATTGTGATTGCCTTCCGGTACTCCGCCGCCTTTATAGCCACTTCCAGCGAATGTCTAAACAGGCCGCCAGTATTGGCGTGGTGCTGGGACTCCGACGCAGGCAGAAGTTGGGCAAACTCCGAAAGATTGCAGATGGCTTCCTCAATCCACGGATACAGGGCGTTTAGGCCAAACTCGTATTTTATTTTGGTTATCAGGTCGTTGTTCAATAAAAGCAGCTCGTCAGAGTTCATCACATTCAACACTACGATGCGCTTTGGCTGCTTCTTAATGATTTTTGGCTCTGCTTTCGCCTGCACTCGTTCTAGTGACAGGTTCCACGCTTCTTTTTTTCTAAATATACCAAACATAATAACCCTCGATTTCAAGTGGCATTATGCCCTCTAAAAAGCGTTCGTGTTTTACCCAACTGTGAGGACGCACAGTTGGGTGCTCCGCAGTTTTTTTTGTTGTTGTACTATTCCGAAATCGACAATAGGGGAATAACGCATGAACAAGGCAGTAAGTTTGGGTCTGTCGGCACTGGCACTGGTGTCCTCACTGTCATTTGCAGAAGGCAATGCTGGGTCTGAAAACGAAAATAGCTTTCTTAGCGGCAGTTTCACGACAGGTGATTTATCGGATTATTTGCACACTCTAAGTGACAACCAGACCGGTTTACCTATCCGTGGCGTGTCACAACATCCTGTGGAGGTATTTGCCGGTGGTGATGGGGCTTTGGTTGGCGGTTCAATGACACACATGCTCTGGCCTAAAGCAGCGGCCACCACGGGTTTGGCTGTTGTACAGTCCAATGAGAATGGTACCTCTGATAGTCTGGAGGAAACGGAACAGGCGGCAGCTCAATTAATTCCAATGTCTACCTATGACGTTCAAAGTGTAAAGAGATACTGCGACAGCGGCTTGAAGATGACAGAGCGCGACTGGCGCTTCGTTTCTTCATACGACATCGTGCAGCTCACTGAGCTTACAGATGTTGAGTCTTGCAACCCTCCAGGCTACAGCTACAAACAGTATTTAACCGCGTATGTTCGATACTGTAATGGTGAGACGCTAATGGGTCTTGACGAAACTATTGTGGCTCGCTCCGGACAATACCCAAAAATTTCTATCTCTGAGTGCAATCCTGATATGTAAAAATGGAGTTTTTAGATGGGCGTTCTTTTACCTCAACGCGATATTGTCTACATAGCTGAGAAACCTGACCAGGCCAAACGATTGGCTAATGTCATAGGCGCAAATCAGCGACGCGATGGTTACTTTGAAGGCTCAAACGGGGTTGTAGTCACCTATTGTTTTGGACATCTGCTGGAAACTTTAATGCCGGATGACTATGACCCGAACCTTAAAACATGGTCGTTCGATACGCTCCCGATTATTCCCGACACTTGGCGCTACAAAGTCTCGAAAGACAAAAAAAAGCAGGTCGATGTTATATCGAAGCTGCTAAAAAATACGTCGTCCATCTGCATCGCAACCGACTACGACCGTGAAGGCGAGTTAATTGCCAGAAGCCTACTCAAATACCTAAACGCTGCCGACAAACCGACCTATCGGTTAATGCTTCGCGCTCTGGATGACAAAAGCATTCGGACTGCCTTAGACAATGTATTGGAAGGCCAACACTCCTATCCGCTTTACAAGGCCGCCCTGTCACGGCAATCCGCAGATTGGCATATCGGCATGAATTTCAGCCGCTTGTACAGCATGGCTATTCGTGAGGCTGGTGCGAACCAAGTTTTTTCGATTGGCCGTGTACAAACACCGACGGTGAAGCTGGTTGTTGATCGGGATCGAGCGATCAACAATTTCACACCCTCACCTTTTTACGTCGTTTCTTCAACCGTGCATGTCGCAAACGGAAATTTCTTGGCTCAATGGGTGTGCCCAGAAGATCGTGCAGACAGTAATGGTCGTTGTATCACAGAAGCATTAGCGGCAGATGTTATTCGCTCAGTAACGCACTCCCCAGGTGCGAGCATTAAGTTCGTCGAGAGTAAGCTGCGTAAGGAATTTGCTCCCCTGCCTTTCGATCTTGCTGCTTTACAGAAATATGGCTCGGCTAAATTTGGCTGGACTGCAGATAAGGTGCTCAAGGTAGCCCAATCGCTTTATGACGATACTGTGCTTTCTTACCCTCGTACCGATTCTCGCTATTTGCCAGTGTCACAGTTCGACGATGCACCTGAAATTTTCTCTGTAATGATCCAGTCCGATCCGGTGTTCGGAGCCAGAATTTCAGCAGCCGATCTCACAACCAAAGGCCGAATGTTTAACGACGCAAAAATAACTGCTCACCACGCTATTATCCCGACTGTTGTGACACCTAATTTAGCGGCCATGACCGATGACCAGCGTATGCTATACGATGCCGTCAGAACGGCTTATGCCGCCTGCTTCTTTCCTGCGAAAGAATACATGCAAACCAATGTCGATATTGTGTGTGCGGGACATCTATTTAAAGCCAAAGGCCGCGTTACGAAAAAGGATGGCTGGACGGCGATTGTTGCGCCGCTAACCCAAGAGGAATTGGGTGAAGATACGATAGAAGACGATGCTGAAAGTACCACTGTGATACCAGCGATGACTTCTGGTGAAAATGCCAGGCTGTCGGACCCGAATGTACTCAATAAAACAACACGACCACCACCGCATTTTACACAAGGTACGCTTATCAGCGGGTTAGAGAACATTGCGCGTTTCGTTTTGGACCCCGCTCTCAAGGCAACACTTAAAGATACCTCTGGTCTTGGAACGCCAGCGACGCGATCAAGCATCATTCAAGAAGCCATTTCGCGTGGCTACTTAAAAGAAAGCAAAAAAACCATTATCAGTACGCCAATGTCTCGCTTACTCATTGACGTTGTTGCCCCTACCCTTTCCGATCCCGGCACAACAGCACTATGGGAACAAGAACTGGAGGACATTGCTTCTGGGGTATTAAAAGATCACACGGCCTTCATTAACCAAATCAAGCAGCAAATCTCGAATTTTGTGAATTTTGCCAAAGAGAATCGGTCCAAGCTCGTTGCTAACATCGCCGCACAGCCCGAATTTAAGGCTTTAAAGCAATCTTTGATCGATAGCGGCAAGGAAGCACGGGAGTCGTCATGTCCCGTGTGTGGCGGATTGGCGAAGCGGTTAAAGCGCAAAAAGGATCGGTCCTTCTTTTGGAAATGTCAGGAAGATGCCTGCGGTGTATTTGCTGATGATGTTCGTGGAAAGCCGGTCTATCAGCCGAAACCCATAACACCTGAAAATGCCCCTAAATGCCCTACTTGTGGCAGCGACATGCGACTTATTAAGCCCAAGCCGTCAGCAAAGCGCAAAGATCCCGATCCGTTTTATGGGTGTACGAAATTTAAAGAGGGATGCAAGGGATCGGCACAATGGCGGCCCTTCTAATGGACGAATACAACAGGGATGGTTGTTAATTTGCTAAGAAACTTATTTAGATATTCTGAGACAAACTCCGAAGCCGTCAGCGTCTTACATGAAGGTTCCCAGTCCAGTTGCTTTCAATACATTGAACATTTGGCAAACAGCGAAAGATGTCACGAAGCAATAACACTTCTTTTGCAATTGGTTGATAAGGCCGAGGCCGAGGCGGTACAAATACGAAAAGATGCGTCAGCGGTATTGTCTCTTTTAGGTTCAGTAATGCCATCGTCCGACGTGGGTGTTAATTCTATACGATTAGAATTAACTACCTTTTGGCGCTCTGTCGAAATAAATTTAGGCTGGGGTGTAGAACAATGGCACTACGAACAGCTTGCTATCCTTTACCAGAAGGAAAAACTGCATCTGGAGGAAGTTGCGATACTCGAACGGTATGCAGCCCAGCCAAGGTATTTTAGCGTATGTACTCGACGGCTGGATGCACGGTTAGTAAAGGCCAAAGATCGACTAGCAAGAGGCAGGTTTAGAAAAGGCTAAAGATCGACCGGATCATCAGAATTGTATCTAAACCAATCTTCGTCACTGTATGACGCTCGCCTAACAGTGTTGGCAGGTACCTTTATAAGCTCAAACGGAATGAACTCTTCCTCTTCGGCCAAGTACAAGTCGTTGTAGAAAAATCCTTGCAGCGGAATCACCGTAGCCATATCCCCCTCTCTGGCGATGAATACACAAGGTATTTCTCCGCTAGTCGTTAAAATAGCTCCCCAATCTGGAAAGTCCTTTGCCAAATGTAGTGGTCGCACATTCACCAGGGCATCTTTTACAGCATGGTCATCTATAGACCATTTCTGGAATCTGTACGCTGCCAGAACATCGACGGCCTTATTAATGTCTAAGCCTTTGCCACCTTTGCCAACGCACCATTGTAAAAACTCAATTTCCCATTCGGCTAGTGGCAAGCCATATCCGAGTAACAGTTGCCCATCTGCATGATCTTCGACATCGTGCAACGAATCGTAATAACCTTGGTCTGTTTTAAGCGTTATTACTTGTAATGTTTCCAGAGGATCATCGTGAAATTCACGGAATTCTTCTTCCACAACACCCCAGCGGAGGTTTGTTAAAATAGTTTCTTCCATGTGTCGGCCTTGCTACCCGTGTCGTGCGTGTAATTAAAGATAGGGCTTTAAGCGCCCTGCCCCGTTGTCCTACGGTTACTTTTTGGCTTTGTCTTCTTTGTGAAAATCGTCTAAGGGCTGCATTCCCACAAATCGTATTCCTTTGTATGACAAATCGAGTCTGGTTGGAGAAGTGGACTCCCCAAAGTAAGCAAATGCAAAGCCCTCTTCTTCATCCACCAAATGAGGGTCTACCCACGCTCGGTCTTTTCCATCAATTTCGATTACCGCAACTAAAGGATTCTTAATTTCCAACTTCTTCTTTGGTTCTTTATGGGCGGCGTATGGTGTCTCTGCGAAGCCAGGTTCTTTGGGCTTAAACGCGAGCTTCCTGACATATTCTTTAATAAGGCTGAGAGTGTCGGGCGTAATTTCCTTTTCCTGCCTAATCTGATCCATTATCTCAGGATATAGGTTACTTCTGGATTTCCGGTGTAGATTTTCCAGATGTCCTAATATCTCTTTAGTTACATTCACTTGAGGCAGAGCCAATATATCTTCCAGTTCGGGCAGCCATGTTGCTTCTTCCTTGCTGTTTTGATCTGGCACGATTTTTCGTATGGCTAGAAGATCAGCTCGATTATATGCCTTGGAGTTAGAGACAATCGCCTTACAAATTCCTTCCCCCGCTGTCGGTTTGTGTTCGTGTATGGCATAAATGGCTCTGATTCTTTGGCGATCTATCCCATTATCTTCTGAAATGATCTTTTTTATACATTCGGGGTACTTGTGTATTTGCAGATACCAATTAACCGATTCTCGATCCTCACCCATAAGTGTTGCAATATGTCCCTGCGCTATCTTTTCTTGTTGTTCCAAGAATTCTGCGTAGGCTGCTTTTTCCAACAGTGTTAGCTGCTGTGGATTAGCATATCCATATTGAAGTCTTTTATGCTCGGCCAAGTCATTAACGCCGTCCTTAACGAAGCACTCCACCGGCGTTTCAGCAATCTTACGCTCGATAGGGTCTAGCGACGTAGCCATTAAGGATAGGCATTGAAGCCGGTGGTGCCCATCAACAAGCACATACTTAGCAGTTTTGTGTTTCGGGTCATTTAATTCCGCAATATCTTCTTTTAGCAGCGGCCTTATGTAAATCGATTCAACCTTGCCTGACGCTACTATTTGAGCCTTTAATTTTTCAATGTATTCAGCCGAATAATCCGTGCGTATTTGGGTTTTCAGAATAGGTATTTCGTTATACATCAACAAAACCACCCTATTTGATACACCTTTAGCTTGTGAATTTTGAATGTTTCTCTGTGATGCGGGACGACTCGTACTGCTAGGAAAGACCGGACCGGATTTCTGCTGCTCCGTTATTTTTTCTATGTCGGTTTTCTTTGTTGTGTCCGTTGTTTCGTCTATTTTGTTTATTTCATCCATCCAAGTGTCCTGGTTGTCGCCAGATGCTTCTGTCGGGTTTTGGTTATCTGTCATGTGACACTCCTTCAAATTCCGTGCGGGCAATTTCTTCCTCGTCACCTGAATACTCTTCTGAGTCTAGGCCCAGTTTTTTGTTTATTGCTGCAACATCCTTAGACCGTTTTTCAGTCACCAGGCTACGATAGGTTTCGTATATTTCTGGTGTCACTTCGTGATCTTCGTATGGCTTAGAATTTTTTATTATCATTTTCCCCAACATTTCAGAAACTAGACCTGTTACTTCTTCATGGGCCTCCACACTTGGGAAATTTCCCTTCCTGTTTTTTGTGGACTTCAATTCCCATGCAAAGAACCCCTTTTTGTAGGCTTCTTTGTAGACTTTTCGGTTCATAATATTATTAGAGAAGCCAAGGTCTTTTGCTTGTAGGCTTTCTCTAATTTTATTAGCAGCATACGCTTCGTCACTTTTTAGGGTCGCCATGTTGTTTAAAAATACTCCGAGCGTCTTGAACGGCGGAATCCCGTACTTATTTCGCGCTTGGTTAATCCCAAGCGCAATAACATTACTGAGCTCTCCTACAGTGTCCGTACTCATTTCTTTTCCGTCTGTGGGAATCATCAGATCAGTGATGGACCACATAGTTGACCGGACCCGTGTATTGGCAGAAGCGGCGTTATCAATAAGGATAAAATCAAGATCAACCGTCTTCGCAATATAGTTAATACTATTTCTGATGTTGCGCGTCATTTCGTATTCGGTGTACTCCCCGCCTGTGTCCTCGTCGATGTTGCTATCGTGAGTACCAGGGACGATAAAGAATTGGTCCTGTGCAAAGCGCCCACCTAATGTTTCTGATCGCAGCTCAAGTTCTTGTTCTTCCGCCCATCCTCCCAATACTGAGTCTGCAGTAATGTAGTCATAGTGTTTCATTTGGTGAACAATCTCTTTGCACGACGTTGCATCTTTGGCGTTGCTGTAGGCTGCACTTAGAATGAAATTGGTCAATCTTGGGTTGTTGTCAAAGTCGATTACGCAGACTTTAAAGCCCAATTCTGCGAGCCTTATTCCGATGTGGACTGTTGCTGTAGTCTTACCAACGCCACCTTTAATGTCATAGAGTGCCAATACTCTCAGCTTGCCTCCATCCCTCTCAACTAGCTGTTGAAATTGCATCCTTATCTTTAGCCCAAGTTCAGCCAACTTTTTAGTTACGCCGACCTTAATTTTAACGGCTGCGCCTGCCATTTCTTGTATACGAGTCGCTGCATCTATGAACATACCGATCCCCTTGCAATGTTAGTTTTTTTAAACCATTGTTTTTATTTATACTACATTGGGTATTTTATTCTTGCAAGGGCTTGTTTTTAGCCGCCAATTGCAAGGAATCTATAAGATATAGGCGGTCATATTCACATTCATATTTGTTAGCTGTGAGCATGTACACAGGTGGGATGGCTAAATTTATAGCTGTGAGCATGTACACAGGTGGGATGGCTAAATTTATAGCTGTGAGCATGTACACAGGTGGGGTGGCTAAATTTATAGCTGTGAGCATGTACACAGGTAGGGTGGCTAAATTTATAGCTGTGAGCATGTACACAGGTAGGGTGGCTAAACTTATAGCTGTGAGCATGTACACAGGTAGGGTGGCTAGGACTTAGATAACTTCACTCACCTCGCATATTGAAAGGCATTTTTGCTTCCCCTTTAAAAAATCCATTCTTTTCCCACTGATCCGCAGATTGCAGTCCCATTTTAGGACAGCCTGCTGCTAGTGCTTCTGAGTTCCATTCTTCTAATTCTTCTCTGGTTTCGACTGATCTAAGCCTCTCAGCCAATCCCTTGTATGCTTCTGTCTTGTGCCATTCTCTGATTACTTTGGGTGCTAACATGATTTTTTCCCTACCCTTGTCAAAATTAAATTTGGACACGAAGGTATTTTACTTCTCTGGATGTCGTGCTGTTTCTCACGACTCTGATGTAACCATAGCTGGCTATTTTTTTACCGTACTTCCCAGAAGAGATTAAAATGTCTTTGTATCTCTTTAGCTGCTCAACGTCGCTATGCCTAACGATTTCCTTCGATCTTGTCTTAGTATCGGTTATCACCAGCTCGCCTCTCCTGTTCAGATATAGCTGGTCTATTCGTCCCATTTTGTCTCCAGCCGCTACTTCTAATTCAGAGCCAACCAACTCAACTAATTCGATTGGAATCAGGTCTTCTGGATTCACCGGATGTCTAATAAGCGGCAAAGGTGAATTGCTTGTTTGTACATTGGCTTCTCTGCGTATTGTGGTGGATGTCACGCTGCTTCTTTTGAGAGATAAGTGGAACGCCAGCATCACTCCGATAAAACCAATAGCGATCTGTTCTGGATGACTTGCACTATAGGTTGCTGCAATCTCAATTAAATTCATATTCTGACTCCCCTTTCTTCTTAGCAATATATCTCTGTAAACATGCAATGGATTTAGTAAATTCTGCTAATGACTCACACCTTACAGCTACCTTCACCGCACGATTCTCAACCTTCCTTTTTACTTCGTCGGCGGTTCGACGATCAACGGAAGATATTAAATCGATAGGGAAGGGGATCTGTGCTTTCACACCAAATAGCTCCACAACACCGCAACCCTCTCTTAGCGAACTCATAGTGGCCACTAATTCAAAAGCACCATTTGTTTTGGCACCTGGCTCTGACCTTGCTGAAAAAGCTGGTGGCTGCTCAAGGGTTTGTATCGAGAGATAATCCTGTATCTCTTCAAATATCACGGCAAGTGCTGCTGGGGTAAAGTCCGATGTCAGAGTGGAACCGCGACCTTCGTTTTGGTCGATGGTCCTCAAATACAGGAAGACCTGTTGCTGCAATTCTTTCAGTGGCCGGTTAATAAGAACATGAATAATTTTCGAGTCGATTTCGTGATCCTTTAGCTTCATCAGCGTCAGGATTTTTGAAAGGGGCAGGGTGGGCCGATCAAGTAGTTGGACCATAATGGCCGGCCTTCGTGAAATACGAATATAGTTTTTAATGCTGGACCTAGAGCCACCGCTAGATTTAGCGAATCGCTCACAGGTACGTTCAAAACCGATCTTGTCAGACCACTTCCGAACCAGCTTGATTTTCTCAAGTGTGTTTCCAGATAGCTGATACTGCCTTCCACCTTCCATTTGAATGTCCTACTGTGTCTTTATAAACTTCATTGACCTTATCACAAAAGTTTATATATAAACAAGAAGTTTTCTTTTATCTATGTAATACATGGCCTAAACGGGTTTTATTTATCTGTTTCAACAACGAACTCTATGCGATACAAAGTCCATGTGGTCGGTGAACCATAGTTTGTCCAATTCGGAGAAAGCATGCTTCACAGACTACACACGGGTATTCAGGGCTAGGCTAACGCCTGTAAGCACCCAATGTTACAGGCAAGAAATCGTGCATCCGGAAATATACAAAGGACTAACTTGGTAGGCGGGGGAGGGCAGAGTTATTGTCTAAATAAGACATCGAGGATGGCTAATGTCACTAATGTCACTAAGACCACGCCAACCAGGACGAGGATGTTTAGTTCACTTTTTTGCTTCTCGACAAGCAATATGGTTTCGATGCTACTAGGCCGCCATATCTCGACATTTCGCTTCTCTTTCTCGCGGACGATTCTTTTTCCATTCGGAAATACCGCCCTCACTTCAATATCGTGTCTCAGATGCTCCTGTATGCCATCCAGACGCTTTTCTTCTCTAATGTGATTCCATGTAACCATTTCGTTCTCCATGCCTTCTAAGGCGCTCTCAGGGCTTCTTTGGATCTGCTTTCAATTTAGCCTTCGCTTCTGCTTCTGCTTCTGCTTTCAATTTAGCCTTTGCTTCTAATTCATCGTCGTATTTATCCTGCGCTATCTGCCAGAAAGCCAGATAGCCCTCGTCGGTTCCATAAGCCGCTTTTAACTTTAGGTACCGAGCGTGATCTTTTCTCATGCGCTGGATAGCGGCGGCTGCTGCTCGTAGGTCTGCTAGTTTTGGTTCTATCGTACAAACGACCTCGTACTCATGTTTCCCTATCCATGACTTGCGAAAACGCGACAGCGGCAGTATGTGTGTCTTTGCGCTACCTTTTGCGATGACCTTGTGGTTCTGTACCGGCGTTCCCTTCTTGGTGGTGACATATATCTGGCGAAACCATCGTAATGCCAAGCTGTTAATCGTCCCGTCGGCTAATCTCTGCTTGCTAACTTGCAGACGCAGATATGTGGTTTTTTTATCGGCCAACCATGCCTTAGTGTGCTGGTCATATTCCAGCCGTAAAGCATCAGCTTTGTCTGCTATTTGATTGAGTTCTTCACGGAACCATTCGTCGATCATTTCACATCCCATTTGGCTTGCGGGTTTTACTCCCTCTCTCTATTTACTGACATCCACAAGTTGCTTTTTCTCGATATTACAGATGTCCTCTGTTTCACATAGTATACCTCATTTTTTGTGCTTTCTATGGCAAATGCAAAACAACTTTCTATTTATTGATATTTTGTGATTGTTTTTTTATTGCTCTGAAAAATATCGAGTCTGTTCTTAATGTGCAATGTTTTTCAAACTTATGTCTCAGTAGACCAAGGAAGGTAAAGGACCGTTCTATCGATTTTTACTACATTGTCTACCAGACTGGTATTTGCCATGTGTGCGGCTGGGGTCATAATGGCCGATGCCATCTTAATAAAGTGTATTAATTTTGTTAAAACGACATTTTTTCTATGTAGTATCCGATTTTCATTCGTTTCCCATTATTCAAAAGGTGTATTAAATATACTGCTGCTGATCCGTGTATTCGGCCAGTGTGTCTAAGAGATCTAATTTATCTTCTAGGCCGTGGGTCTAAAATATTGTGAAAATGAAGCTTTGTGTTGGTTTTGTGTTTGGTTTGGGTGTCGCTAATCCTAATGTCGGCGCTTAACTTTTGAAAATAGCCAGTTTTGGCCGTTTTTAGAGGTGTCCAGGCGCGACTAATCCTTGGCTTTGCTCCAATGAGATCGGTTTTGTAATTGAGCTAGTTAGGTAGGAATTTTGGGTTTAGTGAGCATGTAATCGGGAAGGAATTTACTTCTTCGTATCTCTGTCACTAATTCCATATTCGCAATAGGGACATACAGAATTGTTGCCATGTCTGCGACTACTGACTCCGACATGCTAAAGAAATTGCGTATCTTGTCTGCGTATTCCTTGCGCTTAACCCTAATGGTTTTCAATAAAGCTGGTGAGATTGCGGCTTCAAATTGCTTTTCGTAAAGCCGGATGCGCTTCGCAAGTGATACTGCTTCCCGCTTTTTGTCGAGTTTTCTACCGGCTTTGAATAGATCGGTTAATTCTTTTTCGCTCAATAGGCTTGAGTCTGCAAGTAGCAGATCGCTAATAAAACCATCATGTAGCCATCGTTCGGCAGCTTGGTATTGAGCCTCACCCGAATTTATCGACTGGTCGAATAGTTGGTGACTCTTGTTTTGGACAGATACCGTATATGTAGCATTGAATCGTTCTGCCCATCGTTTAAATGAACTGTTTATGCGAGTGCATTTTTTGCTTTCCGTCGTAATCTCACCAGTTACTTGGCAAACGTGTTTAACGTGTTTAACGTAGTCTTCTAAGTACCCTGCATTCTTAGCAATTTCAAACAGAGGTACAGCGACATATTTGCCTAGACCGCTTTGCATTTTTAAACGGCGATCTCCAAAAGATAAAAACGTCATCATCGACCTAATATAAGCAACGGTCATCCCTCTGCTGTTTCTTGACGGGAATGCTCCACTTTTGGTTCTTAGGGAATATAGAACCGAGGGATTATTTTCGTATTCACCAACAAAATCCCAGATCCGCTTCATCTGCAGCGGGACCCGCAAATCGGAAGGGTCTAATGTGTCTTCGTATAGCCGGTTTCTATTCAGACTAGAAAGTATCATTGGAAGGGTTGTTGGAGCGTCATTGCCCAACGTGATGTGAACTGGCTTTTGCTCTGACTTTAGCTTTTGGTTTGGAGTTTGGGCATTAATTGTGTGGATTTCGGCATGGTCTTTGAGAAAATCTATTAGCTGTTTTGGTAGGATTCGCTCATACAGAGCCGTTGTAATCCAATCGTGATTTACTCTTGCTTGCACATAGAAAAAGCAATGCTGCTGGCGGTACTTGTTACCAATATGTTCTTTTCTTAGCCTAGCAGTTTCAATATCGTAGTTTTCCTGATTCAGCCGGGCAAACTGTTCGTCTTGGTTCCCATAAACGAATGCAGACATTTCACCGCTGGATGGTGTGCCCGAAGTAATGATCCCTTCTGATCGATCATCCTTTTGAATGTTTTTGTTATCCACTTCCATTTGGAGTTCCAGTTTAGCTTCTTGTGATTAATTCCTCGTTTTTATCAGGATTTTGTTTCCTGCAAAAATGAAAGTTTAGAACTACAGGAAGAAAGTTTAGAACTACAGGAAGAAAGTTTAGAACTACAGGAAGAAAGTTTAGAAGTACAGGAAGAAAGTTTAGAAGTACAGGAAGAAAGTTTAGAAGTACAGGAAGAAAGTTTAGAAGTACAGGAAGAAAGT
>ENA-UOYD01000029-UOYD01000029.1-marine-metagenome-genome-assembly--contig:-NODE-29-length-84779-cov-19.488241_pt1 | contig 84779 bp, 85 predicted proteins | sample MGYA00238169_ERZ767097 | MGnify/ENA primary metagenome ERZ767097 (study PRJEB28937, sample SAMN06267346) | marine metagenome | isolation source: Columbia River Estuary | place: USA:Columbia River Estuary... | reverse complement strand
TCGCCAAAGCTGCCGCCATTTATGAAGAAGAAGTGGATACCCAGGTCGATGGCCTTACCTCTATGATGGAGCCCATGATCATGGCCTTCTTGGGCGTGGTCGTGGGTGGTTTGATCGTATCCATGTATCTACCCATCTTCCAAATGGGCTCAGTGGTGTCTTGATGCTAGAGTTTTTCTCGCCTTTATTCAATTTACTCCAGCATTCAGAGGCATTGTTTATCACTACCATGCTCGTGCTGGGATTATTAGTAGGCAGCTTTTTAAACGTGGTCATTTACCGCCTGCCGGTCATGATGCAACGTGAATGGGAGCTAGAAGCCGCTGAGATTCTTGAGCAAGAGCCCAGAGTCCAAACCCCTTTTAGCCTGACCACACCTGCATCCCACTGCCCAAAATGCAAAGCACCCGTCAAGCCTTGGCAGAATATACCGATTGTGAGTTGGTTGTTATTGGGTGGTAAATGCGCGCTCTGTAAAACCCCGATTTCCAAACGCTATCCCACCATCGAATTAGTCAGTGGCTTGATGACCGCTGCGGTTGCGTGGATTTTTGGTTGGTCTGATATTACCTTGGTGTTGATTCCCTTTATGTGGGTGACTCTGGCGCTGACCATGATCGACTTCGACACCCAATTATTACCCGACACTCTGGTGATGCCTTTGTTGTGGTTGGGTATGCTGATCAATATTTCTGGCACCATCGTGCCACTGCGCGAAGCAGTTGTGGGTGCCATGGCTGGTTATTTGAGCCTCTGGTCGGTGTATTGGGCGTTTAAATTGATTACCGGTAAGGAAGGCATGGGCTACGGTGATTTCAAATTACTGGCTGCTTTCGGTGCCTGGTTTGGCTGGCAGGCTTTGCCGCTCATTATTCTGCTGTCTGCAGCAGTCGGTGCTGTCGTGGGTATTGCATTGATGGTCATACTCGGACGAGATAAAAATATCCCCATACCTTTTGGCCCCTACCTCTGTGGCGCCGCCTGGGTCTATGTGTTCTTCGGCCCCAACATCATGACGTGGTATCTCGGGTCTTATTAAAAGGCCCTTTTGCACAGTGCATCCCTAATTCAATAGCCTATTCTCCATAACTGATTCCCCATATACATTACCCTAAACCCCATACCTTTTACCCCATACTCAGGTGCCAACAGTGTTATTTTGGGTGTAAAATCCTTTTGTAAGGACTCAAGCGTAACTAGCGTAGGGTTCACTGGGTGAAATTGATAGTCTCAAGTAACGGAACCAACTGAATATGATTATAGGACTCACTGGCGGTATCGGATCGGGCAAAACCCTCGCCTCTGACTATCTGCGCGACCACCATGGTTTCGAGATTCTTGACAATGATGTGACTGCGCGAGAAGTAGTGGCTATTGGCAGTCCGTTGTTACTCCAGATTGCAGCACACTTTGGATCTGAAGTATTGCTGGCCGACGGTGGACTCAATCGTGCTTGGTTGCGAGACACTATATTCTCAAATCCGACCGAAAAGACCTGGCTAGAATCGGTTACGCACCCTGAGATTCGGAACCGCACGCTTGAACGGCTAGGGCGCGTTCGTCAGAATGAAATTTTGATTCTGGTATCACCTTTGTTATTCGAATCGCAGCAGGACCAGCTATGCGACCAGACCATTGCCATCACCACGCCTGTGGACATTCAAGTTGCTCGGGTACAGCAGCGTGATGGTAACAGCAGTGAACAGGTAGCCCGCATTATGAATAACCAACTACAGGATGAGAGTCGCACCCAACAGGCGACCCATATCCTGTATAATGACAGCACGATGGCACACCTATACCAACAACTCGACACACTCGTTCAGCAATGGAAAACCGCATAACATGACAAAAGCACCCATGGTTCGTTGCCCAACCTGCGAAAAAGAAACCCAGTATTCGACAGACAATCCCGCGCGGCCGTTTTGCAGCGACCGCTGTAAGCTGATTGATTTGGGGGAATGGGCGAGTGGGGGCTATTCGGTTGCAGGAAACGAATTAGAGTCGGACGTGTTTAGCGATAATTTGCCCGAAGACCTTCAATAATAGGCAGGTTAGACGCTAACCATTCCATGCTGCCCATGTCATCCAGTTGCACCCAAGCCGCGGCCTGATGCACACTGAGTTTGATGGCAGGGCTATGATCCAATACCAATAAGCCACAGTGCAAATGCACATACTTACCGGGATGTTGCCACGTAAAATCGTGGAATGGCGTTATGCCTAATCCGTCTAAATCTGACCATCCCAATTCTTCACTCAGCTCTCGCACTAAAGCGTGCTGCAAGTTTTCGCCCGCTTCAAATTTGCCACCTGGAAACTCCCACAAACCCGCATGATCCTCATCGTCACTGCGCTGACAACACAGCCAAGCACCGACTTCATTGCGAATCAGTCCAACCGCCACCTTGATAGGGTCTGTATTGATAGAGTCTGCATTGATTGCTAAGTCATCGCTTGCGGCAATTGGCTTCATGCCTCTGTGGATTCCTGTGCTATTTGTGTCAGGGCTTCAATAAACACAGAGGCTGACTGACCACCAGTAATCGCGTATTTGTCATTGATAATAAAGGTCGGGACGGATTGTATGCCCATGCCTTTGTAAAGCGCCAAAGCTTGTTGGGTCGCTTCTGTATGACCCTCTGAGGCCAATATTGCGCGTGCCTCGTCTACCGGAAGCCCGACACTGGCGACGGTATCTAACAACTTCGCTTCATCGTTCAACGGCAAGTTATGGGTAAAATAATGGGCAAATAATGCCATTTGCAATGCATGCTGCTTGCCTTTGCTCGCTGCCCAATCCAGTAGTCGGTGGCAATCAAAGGTATTGTATATCCGCATACCGTCTGACCAGTTAAAGGTAAAGCCAGCATCGGCGCCCATCGAAGTTAATCGGGCACGCACGCCAGCAGAGTCGGCTTCGGTGCTGCCATACTTTTCAGCCAGATGCTCTTTAATCTCTTGACCCGTTGGACCCATCATGGGGTTGAGCTCAAAGGGATGCCACTGCACATCGGCTACCAAGGTGTCTTCAAGCGAAGTAAGTGCTTGCGCAAGATTGCGGTAACCCACGATGCACCAAGGACACACCACATCAGACACGATATCAATTTTTAGGGTTTTCAATTCGGACATTACTCATACTCGCTCTGCGTTAGGCTGCTGATGGTGTCAGTAGGCTTTTGCGTTTAATGACTGTTGCGTTTAATGACTGTTGCGCTTAATGACTACGCGCCCGCCATCTAACTGCGATAGTCCGCATTAATCCGCACATATTCTTCTGAAAAATCGGTGGTATATACCGTGTCAGAAACCGAACCGCGAGCCAAATTGATATCAATGGCAATATGCTCAGACTGCATGGCAACCGCACCCTGTATTTCTGTATAGGAAGCAGCGCGTGCGCCATCTTCTACAATCAGGATGCCATTGATGTGAATGGTCACCCGATTAACATCAAGGTCTTGGACATCCGCACGGCCGATGGCAGCCAATATACGGCCCCAATTGGCATCGCTGGCACTGAGCGCGGTCTTTACCAAGGGCGAATGTGCCACAGTAAATCCAACGGATTTTGCTTCGGCAGCATTGGCGGCTTCCTTCACCTTGATCGCGACGAATTTGGTCGCACCTTCTCCATCACGCACAATACTGTGTGCCAGTTGTATCATTAGCCGATCGATACACGCCTTCAAGGGTGCATACAAGGGTGAGGACTCACTATCACAAAGCGATACATCTGCTGTGCCAGATGCGATCAAGATGGATGCGTCATTGGTTGAGGTATCACCGTCTACAGTGATGCGGTTAAAGCTGGTTTCTGTCGACTCATGAAGTAGCTTGTCTAACATAGCTTGGGAAACTGGGGCATCGGTGGCCACAAAGCTGAGCATGGTCGCCATGTTAGGGTGGATCATGCCAGAGCCTTTGCAAATGCCGGTAACCGTAATGGTCTGTCCTTCAAACTTGAATTGGTCTGACGCGCCCTTTGGACGGGTGTCGGTAGTCATGATGCCCTTGGCAGCGGGAAGCCATTGATCAGCTTCTAAAAATGCAAAGGCACCAGTTAAGTTGGCAATGATGGGAAGCATGGGTAGGTGTTCACCAATAACCCCGGTGGAAAAAGGAATAACCGCTTCTGTTGGCACATCACAAATGGCCGCTAAACTGGCACAGCTGTGTTTGGCATCGTCAAGACCGCGTTTACCTGTACCCGCGTTGGCATTACCCGTGTTGATCAGTAAATACCGTGGCGCAACGCCTGATGCCAAGTGCGCCTTGGCTACGGTGACAGGCGCGGCGCAAAAAGCGTTTTGGGTAAATACACCCGATACAACACTGCCTTCGGCCAACGCGATAACAACCAAGTCCAATCGATTCGGGTAACGTATTCCCGCGGCCACTGCAGATAGACGGACGCCGCTAACGGGGTGAAGCTGAGTGAGTTCCGATGCGCCAACTGCCATGATTACCATCCAATAAATGAGTTCAAATACATGGTATGCATTTCTGTGAAGGCTCACAAGACATAACCCTGTCATTCAGCTATTTGGCGTTTTCTGACACTGCGTCACCACAAGAAAAAGCGGGCAGAATTGATCGCCGCTTTTGTCGGAGCAAAAAAAATCCCGCCGAAGCGGGATCTTTTTTAGCCAGTGTTTTAGGCAGTTTTACCGTGACACTGTTTGAATTTCTTACCAGACCCGCAAGGACAAGGATCGTTACGGCCGACTTTCTGGCCTGCACGCACCTGAGGCTGCTGTTTGGCTGCGTCTGGTGTATTGCCCTCTGCTACTTCACCGCCGTCAGGCAATGCGGATGCTTCGTCATGCTGAAACTGCATACGGGCTTCCAATTCGCGTCGCTTACGCTCTTGCTCTTGCGCTTCTTCAGGCGAGATCAACTGCAAACGAGAAATAATGCGGATGGTGTCTTTTTTGACATCTTCCAACATCTGTTGGAACAACAAGAATGATTCGCGCTTGTATTCCTGCTTTGGATTCTTTTGCGCATAGCCACGAAGGTGAATGCCTTGACGCAATTGGTCCATCGCTTGCAAATGCTCTTTCCAATGCTGATCCAAAATCTGCAACATGACCTGCTTTTCGAAACCACGTAGGGCTTCGGGACCAGCCTGTGCTTCTTTCTCTTGGTAAACCGTTTCAAGTGATTCCACGACCTTGGCGCGAATGGCATCGCTGTGCATGTGGATATCAGCTTCCATCCAATCACGTACCGGCAATTTGATGGCCAGTTCAGATTCGAGTGCTGCTTCCAAGCCTTCTAAATCCCACTGTTCGTGCAGGGTATCGGCAGGCATAAACACTTCTGCCAATTCAGCCACCACGTCGGCACGAATGCTGGTGATGATGTCTGAAATATCGCCGGCTTCCATCAGATCATCGCGCTGCTCATAAATTACTTGGCGCTGGTCATTGTTCACATCGTCAAATTCTAACAATGACTTACGAATATCAAAGTTGCGGTTCTCAACTTTACGCTGGGCCTTCTCAATGGCATTAGACACCATCTTGTGTTCAATGGCTTCGCCATTTTCCATACCCATTGACTGCATAAAGCCTTTGATGCGATCTGACATAAAGATCCGCATCAGGTTGTCTTCTAGCGACAGATAGAAACGTGATGAACCTGGGTCACCCTGGCGTCCTGCACGACCACGTAACTGGTTATCAATACGACGCGACTCATGACGCTCGGTACCGATAATATGCAAACCACCCGCAGCCAATACTGCCTGATGCCGTGCATCCCAATCCGTCTTCACAGTCGCCTTGGCGTCTTCTGTCGGGTCTGCTAACTGGGCCAACTCTAATTGCCAGTTACCACCCAACACGATATCGGTACCACGACCAGCCATGTTGGTGGCGATGGTCACAGCGCCCGCATTACCCGCGTTGGCAATAATACCCGCTTCGTTCGCGTGATTTTTGGCGTTCAATACGTTGTGGGTGATTTCAACCTTATCCAAAGCAGATGACACACGCTCTGAGGCTTCAACCGATGCAGTACCAACCAATACAGGACGGCCTACTTCTACGCAGTGTCGAATGTCTTCAATAATGGCATCGAATTTTTCGTTTTCAGACAGGTAAATCAAATCGTTGTTATCGATACGCTGTACCGCAACGTTGGTTGGCATGACCACAACGTCCAAGCCATAAATCTGTCTGAATTCAAACGCTTCTGTATCAGCGGTGCCCGTCATACCTGACAACTTGTCATACAGACGGAAGTAATTCTGGAAGGTCGTAGATGCCAAAGTTTGGTTTTCACGCTGAATGGTGAGGTGCTCTTTGGCTTCGACCGCTTGGTGAATACCTTCGCTCCAACGGCGACCCGGCATCTTACGACCCGTGTGTTCGTCAACGATGATTACTTCACCATCTTCAACGATATAGTCGACGTTTCTGGCGAACATGGCATGTGCCTTAATCGCAGAATGGATGTGGTGAAGCAATCCCAAATTATTAGGGGCGTACAGGTTATCGCCTTCTTCGAGCAAGCCGCTCTCGATCAACAAGGCTTCTACCTTTTCATGGCCTTGTTCAGACAGCTCAAGTGTTCGGTTCTTTTCATCAATGAGGTAGTCGCCAGGTACGGCCTCGTTACCTTCGTCAGCAGCCTTTCCAGCCTCTAAACGCGGCACCAATTCATTGATGCGTACATAGCGCTCAGAACCATCTTCAGCAGGACCGGAGATAATCAGGGGTGTACGGGCTTCATCGATGAGGATCGAGTCAACTTCATCGACAACCGCAAAATGGTGACCACGTTGGGCTTTGTCTTCTAAGCGAAACGCCATGTTGTCGCGCAGGTAATCAAAACCAAATTCGTTGTTGGTGCCATAGGTAATATCAGAGCGGTAGGCTTCTAGCTTTTCTTCTTGTGGCTGCTGAGACACGACGATACCCACAGTCATGCCCAATGCGCCATACAGGGGACGCATCCAGTTCGCATCACGGGTAGCTAGATAGTCGTTCACGGTTACCACGTGGACGCCTTTGCCAGCCAAGGCATTGAGGTACACAGGTAGGGTTGCTACCAGGGTTTTACCTTCACCGGTACGCATTTCAGCGATGTTGCCGCCATGCAATACCAAGCCCCCGACCATCTGTACGTCAAAGTGACGCAGACCCAATGCCCGTTTACCTGCTTCACGCACGGCTGCAAAGGCTTCAACGATCAAACTCTCGACGGTAGCGCCGTCTGCCAATCGCTGACGAAACTCGGCCGTCTTGGCCTTAAGGTCGTCATCAGACAAGGCTTCCATTTCTGGTTCTAGCGCGGTGGCCTTTGTAACAATCTTTAACAATCGCTTCACTTCGCGATCATTTTTACTTCCCACGATTTTGGTGACTAATTTAGTAAACATCTGGCTACTCAAAAGTTAGTGTCGAACCGCTCTCACCGCTGAAAAATCAATAACGGAGCCCTCTGAAAATACCAATCAGAGTATCAGTCTGGTTCAGATTATTTGGATGGGGATACTATACCGCCACTCAATCAAATTGTCTTGACAGATATGGGGTTAAAGTCACAAAACTCAACCTCAATAGGCGGATTAACGTAATGCTGTACGGTTGATAAATTTGGATGGGTCTTGGGGACGGCCGTCAAGCAACACTTCAAAGTGCACATGCGGACCGGTAGAGCGGCCAGAGGAACCCATTTTGGCAATGGTCTGTCCCTTTTTGATGACTTCACCCACCGCGACTTCTAGAGTTTTGGTGTGGCCGTAACGGGTGACATAACCGTTGCCGTGGTTAATGTCGAGCATCAGTCCATAACCCGATTTAACATCGGCAAAGGTCACAACGCCTGCGGCAACTGCAATGATGTCAGAACCGTCTTTACCCGCGAAATCGACACCATCGTGCCATGCACGGCTGCCATTAAACGGGTCTGTACGGTAGCCATAGCGGCTAGACATCCAGCCACGCAAAATGGGTCGACCAGCGATATAGGTTTCACCCTGCAAACTTTCGCTGGCCAATAGGCGTTCTAGTAATTCCAATTGCTGTTCACGGCTTTCGATGCGCTCACTCAATGCTTCGACGGTCGCCATAAAGTCGGGTGCCACGAATCTGTCATCGAGCGGGGCTTCGCTACCAGGGCCACCGAGGGCCGGCTGGACACTAAAGTCGAATTCACCGTCTTCTAAATTTGCTGCTGCAATGAGGCGCTCGCCTAAGGCATCAACACGGGTGAGGCGGGCCTGTAAAACACCGATACGCACGGTAAGCGCTTGCAGCTGCTCAAGGGTGGCATCGCGAACACCCCCCACTTCTTCTTTTTGAGCCAATAGCGTGGCACGCCAAGCATCGGCTGCTTGGCCATCAAATACGGGTTTATCGATATGTTGCCGCCAAGAATAACCGGCATAGCCAGCAGCGGTCATGAGGCCAACACACAACACCATAAACACCACAACCCACCAAGACGACAGTGTCTTGGTTTGGCCATGTTGCTTACTGACGATGATGAGGTTCATTCGCTAGGCATTCCTACTAACAGATTCAGGTTAATATTCTGTCGCCAGAACCTGGCTGTAGGCAATTGGAGCGCTTTCGGTGTTCTCGAAGGTATCGAATTCCCAAGCATCCTGGCGCTTCAGCAATTCACGAAGCAACAGGTTGTTGAGTCCGTGGCCTGACTTATGACCCACAAAGTGGCCAATCAAGCTATTGCCCAGCAGGTATAGATCCCCTACTGCGTCCAAAATTTTGTGCTTAACAAATTCATCTTCGTAACGAAGACCGTCTTCGTTCAGAATTTTGAAATCATCAACGGCGATGGCGTTATTAAAGCCAGCACCCAATGCCAAGTTATTGGCACGCAGGTATTCAAAATCACGCATAAAGCCAAAGGTTCTTGCGCGGCTGATCTCTTTTACGAAAGCCGTGGTCGAAAAGTCTAAGGTGTGCGTTTGGTTACGGTCTTTAAATACAGGGTGGTCAAAGTCGATAGAAAAGGTAACTTTGAAACCGTTATGGGGCTCAAAGCGTGCCACTTTATCGCCATCACGCACCTCTACAGGCTTGGTGATACGAATAAATTTCTTCGGGGCGTTTTGCTCTTCCAATCCTGCTGATTGCAGCAAGAATACGAAAGGGCCAGCGCTGCCATCCATTATGGGGACTTCAGACGCGCTGACCTCAACATAGGCGTTATCCACACCTAGGCCGGCCATAGCTGATAGTAAATGTTCAACGGTATCTACGCTCGCACCACCCGATTTTAGGGTTGTCGATAACGTGGTATCACCCACATTCATCGCTTGTGCCGGTATTTCCACCACAGGGTCAAGGTCGGTTCGACAGAACACAATCCCCGTATCCGCTGGAGCAGGTTTAAGCGTGAGGTAAACCTTTTCACCTGAGTGAAGGCCAACCCCGGTTGCCCGAATGATGTTTTTGAGCGTCCGTTGTTTAATCATTTTATTACCATGTAAAATTGCGTCTAAGTAACCGCATATTCTACCAATAAGTGCCTATCAGATAAAAGCCCACCGATCAAACAAAATTAATCGGCCTGTTTGCGTAAGAACGCGGGTATATCAAGATAGTCTAAATCTCTTGAAGCGCCCATACCTTCTGTGGTGTCGCTACCTGCAACACGTCTTTGGGGTACACGTTCAGCCCGTCGCGCCTCATTATCTGTCCTTTCTTGTGTACGGGTATTGTCCACAGCAACGCGCGGGGCTACCGAAGGACGGTTAAGGCCCGTTGCTACAACTGTGACACGGATCTCATCTTGAATATCAAAATCGATCACGGTTCCGACAATAATGGTTGCATCATCCGACGCATAGGCGCGAACCGTAGCACCAATTTGCTCGTATTCTTCCAAAGTCAGGTCAGGTCCAGAGGTAACGTTGATCAAAATACCACGCGCACCAGACAGGTCGACATCTTCTAGCAATGGGCTACTGACTGCCGCTTCAGCTGCTGCAACAGCACGTCCTTCGCCAGTGGCAGACCCTGCACCCATCATTGCCATACCCATTTCAGACATGACCGTTTTCACGTCAGCAAAGTCGACGTTGATCATACCTTCGCGGGTAATGAGTTCAGCGATACCCTGTACGGCGTTTAGCAACACATTGTTGGCTTCAGCAAAGGCGTCTAACAAGGTCACCTTGCTACCCAGTACCTGCAACAATTTCTGGTTAGGAATTGTGATTAACGAGTCAACGTGACGCGCCATCTCTTCTAAACCAGCCTCTGCCATTTGCATACGGCGTCCGCCTTCCATGGTGAAAGGTTTGGTGACCACGGCAACGGTTAGGATGCCCAATTCTTTAGCCACTTCGGCAACCACTGGCGCTGCACCGGTACCCGTACCACCGCCCATACCAGCGGTAATAAACACCATGTCAGCACCTTTCAATACTTCTGCGATGCGCTCACGGTCATCTAAAGCTGCCTGACGGCCTACTTCTGGCTTTGCACCTGCACCCAATCCGCGCGTGAGGCTAGAACCTAGCTGGACGCTGATCGGCGCATTGTGCTTTTGCAATGCTTGCGCATCGGTGTTGGCACAAATGAATTCTACGCCTTCAATCTTTTTAGCCAGCATGTGCTGAATGGCATTACCGCCACCACCGCCCACGCCCACTACTTTAATAACTGCTGCACCCTGTACATCATCAACAATGGTAAACATGTCGTGACTAGAGTGTTGAATTTCGGTCTCTTTATATGACATTTTCCTGCTCCTTCATATGTCACCGTAACGGTCCATTACCGGTACAGTATTTCTGAGCCTAGGCTCTAAAAATTACGTTTAAACCACTCTTTCACACCGACGAAAAAGCTCTCGCCGCTGTCAGATTCTGTTTCTCGTTCATTCTTCTCAGGGTCGATAAACTTAGCGCCATGCATCAGCAAGCCCACGCCCGTCGAATAAATTGGATTGCATACAAAGTCGGCCATACCGCTCACACTTTGTGGACTGGCCAACCGCACTGGCACATGGAACACTTCCTCTGCCAATTCAACAGCGCCTTCCATTTTTGCAGTACCACCGGTCAACACGATGCCCGACGGAATCATGTCTTCGTATCCAGACCGACGAATTTCGTTTTGGATCAAGGTGAATAATTCTTCGTAACGTGGCTCAACCACCTCTGCCAATGCTTGACGGGTCAACGACCGTGATGGGCGATCTCCGACACTGGGCACTTGAATGGTTTCATCTTCGTGTGCCAACTGCGCAAGTGCACAGGCATACTTTATTTTGATGTCTTCGGCATGGATGGTCGGTGTTGCAAATGCCATCGCGATGTCATTGGTCACCTGGTCCCCGGCAATCGGAATCACCGCGGTATGGCGGATAGCGCCCTCGGTATAAATCGCGATGTCTGTGGTACCGCCACCGATGTCAACCAAGCACACGCCCAATTCTTTCTCGTCATCCGTCAACACCGCATCTGCGGAAGCCAATTGCTCAAGAATGATTTGATCAACTTCTAGCCCACAGCGACGGACACATTTTTCAATGTTTTGGACGGCATTGCTGGCTGCCGTAATCACATGCACACGCGCTTCTAGCCGCACGCCACTCATGCCCAAGGGATCCTTGATGCCGTCTTGGCTGTTGATCAAAAATTCCTGAGGCAGGCTATGCAAAATCTTTTGGTCAGCTGGAATCGCTAACGCACGCGCCGCGTCCAATACGCGGTCCACGTCAGCCTGAACCACTTCTTTGTCCTTGATCGCTACGATGCCATGGCTGTTTTGGCCATGAATGTGGCTGCCGGCGATACCCACTTGGACTGAATAAATTTTACAGCCAGACATCAATTCGGCTTCTTCAATCGCACGCTGAATAGACTGCACGGTGGAGTCGATGTTCACCACCACACCCTTCTTCATACCACGCGATGGATGGGATCCCAGGCCGATAATTTCGATATCACCATCTGGACCCACCATGCCGACAATGGCGACAACTTTTGACGTGCCGATATCCAGTCCGACAATGCGTTGGCCTTTTTTGGATGTCGTCATACTGTGCGCGCTCCTGATTTATCTAGTAATTTATAAGCGATGCCGTTGTGATAACGGGCGTCGATATAATCAATGTTGTGTAACTGTTGTCTGGTTGCTTCCATAAAACTCAACGCCCGATTAAATCGTGCCAACACATCGCTACCACCGAGCCGAATCACCAAGCCCTGTTCTGTGGTGAGCGTCCAACTACCACTCAAGCTCAACTGCAACTGATGGACGATGTGGCCAAATCCCAACAATGACCGGTTAAAATTCAAATAATTGGCCATCACCGCATCGATCGACGTTGTATCGCCCGATAACCTTGGCAAATCAAAATCCTGTGTATCTGCTGTAAACAACTTGCCGGTTTGGCTGATCAAATTCGTGTTGTTCCATATCGCCACAGGGCGTTCTTCAACCACTGCCACCCGAATCACATCTGGCCAAGCCAATTGCACTTCAGCGGTGGCTATCCAAGGAAGCGCTTCAACAGCGATCTTGATGTCCTGTACTGAGTGCGTCAGCAGATTCAAACCTGCTATAGACGCCAACATGGCGTTAAACTCTGTGTTGTCTTGGTACAACAACACCTGATCAAATTCGACTGCCGATACCGACCAATGTGGACGCGGTATTGGCTGATCTTGAATTACAGAGGCACCCGCAAAGACGCCCCAAGCCACTAAGACTGCCAACAACAGACCAGCCACATGGCGGATCCGTATTTTTAACGCAGGAAAAGCCAGGCCGGATGCTCTAGGCACCTCACGTGGGGCTGCACCCCGCATCGGCTGTTGCGTTCCCTTGGCCATCTACTACGACTCCTGAAAATCTAAATTGTGAGCAGCCAATTGTGCTGACAGCACACCCACATCGCCTGCACCCTGTGTTAGGAACAGATCATTGTCTTTTAAAACATCACGAAGAATGGTGGAAATATCGGCCTTATCTTCGATGAAAATTGGATCGACTCGACCGCGTTGGCGAATGGAACGGCACAGGCTGCGACCGTCTGCACCCGCAATGACATCTTCGCCCGCTGGGTACACATCCAACAGCAGCAACACGTCGACACGGGAGAGCACGGATACAAAATCTTCATAAAGGTCGCGGGTACGCGAATAGCGGTGCGGCTGAAACATTGCCACCAGTCGTCGCTCAGGAAAATTACTGCGGATCGCATCGATGGTCACTTCCACTTCACGCGGATGATGGCCATAGTCATCAATCATCAATACTTTGCCATCCGATACGTCAAATTCGCCCTGCACCTGAAAGCGCCTACCGACACCCTCAAAGCCATTGAGACCTGCAATAATCGCCTCATCACTCAAGCCTTCATCAGACGCCACTGCCACTACCGCCAACGCATTTTGCACGTTGTGGTTACCCGGCAACTTCAATGAAATGGTCAGGTCAAGCGCTTCGCCCGGACGCTGTACGGTAAATTGGGTCACCATACCGCGAGACTGAATATCTACCGCCCGGTAATCTGCGCCTTCGTCTAGGCCATAGGTCAGTACTTGTCGTGTAATCAATGGCAAAATTTCTTGTACATTGGCATCGTCGTAACACATCACTGCCAAACCATAGAACGGCAAGTTGTGCAGGAATTTCACAAAGGCAGCTTTTACTTGCTCAAAATCGCCACCATAGGTCGACATGTGATCGGCATCGATATTGGTCACGACCGCGGTCATGGGCAATAGGTGCAAGAATGATGCATCACTTTCGTCCGCCTCAGCGATCAAATAGCGACTGGAACCCAACTTGGCATTGGTACCTGCACTGGTTAACCTGCCACCGATAACGTACGTAGGATCCTTATCCGCTACCGCAAAAACTGAGGCCATCAAACTGGTTGTCGTGGTTTTGCCATGGGTGCCCGCAATGGCGATACCATGTCTAAATCGCATTAATTCAGAGAGCATTTCTGCGCGCGGCACAATCGGAATACGGTTATCTAAGGCATAGCCAATTTCAGGGTTCTTGGGATTGATGGCACTGGAAACCACGACCACGTCCACGCCTATGATATTGTCTGCTGTGTGGCCAATCGCTACCGTAGCACCCAACTGGATGAGTCGCTGGGTGACTGCGGATGCCTTGATGTCTGATCCAGAAATGGTATAGCCCTGATTCAACAACACTTCAGCTATGCCACACATGCCCACGCCGCCGATACCGACAAAGTGAATTTTGCGAATCCGGCGCATTTCAGGAATATCGGCTCTGTTGAATCGCTGTTCGGTCATGCGGCTATCCCCATGTGCGGTGGCAGCAAATCAGTAATGACTTTGCCTATTAAAGAAACGGCTTCAGGCTTGCCCTGCGCTTTCGCCGCAGACGCCATGCGCTGAAGCACCTCAGGTGCTGTTCTTAATTGCAACAGGGTATCGGTTAATACGGCGACGGCTGTATCGTCTTGTGGCATCACCTGAGCAGCACCGACCTGAACCAAATAGTCGGCGTTAATAAATTGTTGGCGGTCTTTGTGCCAAGGATATGGCATCAGCAATGATGGCTTTCCAATCGCGGCCAATTCAGACACCGTGGATGCACCTGATCGACATACCACCAGATCGGCCCATGCATAGGCTTCGTCCATTTTGTCAATAAAGGCATCAACCCGTGCGGCCACACCTTTTTGTGCATACAACGCGGTAACCGGCGCAGTCTTCTGTGCACCCGCTTGGTGCCATACCTGAGGACGCTGTTCTGGTGGCATGGCTGCAATGGCTTCCGGCACCCACTGGTTTAATGATTGCGCGCCCAAACTGCCGCCCAATACCAAAATATGATTGAGTTGGCTAACAGGTGCGGTTGATTCACGCAGTGCCAATACCTCTTCACGCACTGGATTACCCAAAGTGTGCACGTTGTCTGCTTGCCCAAAAGTAGCGGGGAATGCCTCGATTACTTGTTGCGCTACCTGTGCCAGCATGCGGTTAGTAAAACCAGCGACGGCGTTTTGTTCATGTAACACCAATGGACGTCTTGTCAGTGCCGCGATTATGCCGCCGGGGCCACTGGCATAGCCGCCAAAACCAACCACTACGGCCGGCTGGATGACTTGAAATATTTTCAACACAGCCCACAACGAGCGCAATAAGTTCACAGGGAATGCTAACTTTCGTGTCAAACCACCGCCTTTCATTGCGGTGACTGGCAGCAGGTGTAACGGAAATTCGCTGGTATCTACCAGTGTCGACTCCATGCCCTGTTGCGCGCCGAGCCAATGCACTTCGTGACCCAAGGATTTAAGATGACGCGCCACGGCCAACGCAGGGAATATATGACCCCCTGTACCACCAGCCATGATTAAAATCGGAAGCTGTTTCATGAATCGGCCCCCGCTTTGTCTGTACCCGTCGGAATGGGCGTTGATTGCACCTGGTTATTGATGGCAAAAACCAATCCCAATGTGCACAGGGTAACGACGAGGCTTGAACCGCCATAGGAGAGCAACGGAAGCGTTAGACCCTTGGTTGGCAGCAAACCGACGTTCACGCCCATGTTAATGATGGTCTGTACGGATAACTGAATGGCGGTGCCGTAGCACACAAAGGCGCTAAAAAGTAATTGGCGGCGTTCGGCTTGCATACCGATATAGAACACACGGCTGATCAATGCGGCAAACAGCCCCAACACCGTCAACACACCGACGAGCCCATATTCTTCGCCCAAAATTGCGAATACAAAATCGGTATGGGCTTCAGGCAAATAGAACAACTTCAACATGCTGTTGCCTATACCAACGCCAAACCATTCGCCTCGACCCATTGCGATTAGTGCTTGGGTTAACTGGTAGCCACTGCCATAGACGTTTTCGGAAGACCATGGGTCTAAAAATGCCATCAAACGGGCGACACGGTAGGTGGCTGAATACGCCAGTACGCCGATCAACATGACACCCAAAATTGCCAAGCCTAAAAACTGAATAAAGTTAGCGCCACCCAGAAACATCATGCCCATGACCACTGCGGTCAAGACCACTGCTGCTCCGAAATCGGGCTCGAGTAAGAGTAAAAACAATACAAACACCATGATTACAACGGGCTTCATGAGGCCCCAAAAACTTTTCACGGCGCCCCGTTGGCGGACCAAATAGCCGGCAACAAACAAAATCATAAACCACTTCATGATCTCACTCGGCTGCACACCAATGGGGCCGAATCGGAACCAACGCCAAGAACCATTAATCTGACTACCGATTCCGGGAATCAATACGGCGATCAACGCGACCGTGCCAACCAGTAAAAATAGGCGGTCAAAGTCATGCCATAGGTTGATCGGCAATCGGCTTACCACCAATGCAGCCACCAAACCGAAGCTCAGATAGACTACATGTCGGATCAACACCGCCATGGGGTTGCCATACATGCGGCTAGAAAATTCTATCGAGGACGACGCAATGACCATCATGCCGATCGCCAATAACATGCCTACCAAAGCCAATAACCAGCCGTCAACATGAGCAGGCTTGCTCCACAGGCTGCTCATCCAGTGAGTGGTGGTCTTCATAACAAAGCCTCCACTGCTGTTGCAAACATGCGTCCACGGTGGTCAAAACCATCAAACATATCAAAGCTGGCACAGGCGGGTGCTAACAGAACGGTGTCGCCTGCCGAGGCGACCTTGGTCGCTACGGCCACAGCGTCGTCCATCGAATGCACGATAGACTGGGGAACACCACGTAAAATGCTTGCTAATTCGTCGGAGGCCTGGCCCATTAAAATGACATGCTTACAGCTTTTTTCTGCCACAGATGCCAAGGCCGAGAAATCCGCATCTTTTCCCACGCCGCCAGCGATTAACACAAGATTACGACGCCCTTTGATATGCAAGCCTTCTATCGCAGCCAATGCGGCGCCGACATTGGTGGCCTTAGAGTCATTGATATAATCGACGCCCACATGGGTCGCTACCCACTGGCAACGGTGGTCCAATCCGGGAAAAACCTTCAATGCCGCCAACATAGGTGCTTCATCTAAACCGACCGCCAATCCCAAAGCGAGTGCCGCCATGGCATTGCTGACATTGTGAGAGCCCTTGATCCGCAGCTCTGATTGGCTGATCCATGCACGTTTGTTGTAATGAATGGTCCTTAAACCATTCCCTTCTAAGGGGGCGCAAAAGCCTTTCAATAACAGCTCATCGAGTGAATACCACGACAACTCTGAGCCGGTTCCAATCAAAGGCTGTGTCATCACATCTTGGCGGTTGGCCACAATGACTGCCGCGTGCTTAAAGATGCGGTGCTTGGCTGTGAGGTAATGCTGTAGGTCGTCATAGCGGTCCATATGGTCTTCGGATACGTTAAGCACCGTCGCCACATGCCCTTTTAGTTCGTGACAGGTTTCTAGTTGGAAACTTGAGAGTTCTAGCACCACCAATTCATAATCTTGGTCCAACAGATCCAATACCGGCACACCGATATTGCCGCCGACTGCTGCCTTGACCCCTGCTGCCGTCGCCATTGCGCCGACCAGTTCAGTGACCGTGCTCTTGCCGTTAGAACCGGTTATGGCAACGATTTGACCCTGATAGGCGCGCGCAAACAGGTCTATGTCACCAATGACCGGTATGCCCTGTTTCATGGCCGCGGCAATTTCTGGTGTGGCAATGGGTACGCCTGGGCTAACGATAATTTCTTGTGCCGAGAGCAAAGCGGTTGGGTCATAGCCACCAAAGTGACAAGTGACCTGAGGAAACGCAGCTTGTAATTGGGATGCCAGCTTGGGCGTTGGGTTACTGTCCATCACTGCCACGGAATAGCCTTGTGCCACCAAATAGCGCACACAGGAGTAACCCGTCTTACCAAGACCGATTACAATCCTTTTAGCATCCGTAGCAATCTGACTCATATTATCGAATCTTCAATGTTGCTAAACCAACCAATACCAACAAGACCGTGATAATCCAGAATCGCACGATGATTCTGGGCTCAGGCCAACCCTTTAATTCAAAATGGTGGTGCAAAGGCGCCATGCGGAATATCCGGCGCCCAGTTAACTTGAATGAGGCTACTTGCAAAATAACCGACAGGGTTTCTGCAACAAACACGCCGCCCATAATGGCTAATACAATTTCTTGGCGAACAATCACGGCCACTGCACCCAAGGCTGCTCCAAGCGCCAGCGCGCCCACATCACCCATAAATACCTGTGCGGGATAGGTGTTGAACCATAAAAACCCAAGGCCTGAACCGACCAACGCACCGCAAAAAACGATCATCTCTCCGCTGCCGGCGACATACGGAATTTGGAGATAACTGGCAAAATTGGTGTTACCTGCGGTATAGGCAAATACGCCCATCGCTCCACCGACCAATACGGTGGGTAGAATCGCTAATCCATCAAGGCCGTCAGTTAAGTTGACTGCGTTTGACGCACCGACGATCACAAAATAAGTAAACAACACGAATCCCACACCACTCATTGGTATGGCCCATTCTTTTACGAAAGGTATGATCAATGTGGTCTGCACTGGATCTTCTGCAAAATAGAGCAGCACCAATGCGCCACCCAAACCGGCAATAGACTGCCAGAAATACTTCCACCGTGACCGCAAGCCGATGGAGTTGCGACGCACCACTTTTCGGTAGTCGTCTACCCAGCCTACTGCGCCAAATATCGTGGTAACGCCCAACACCACCCACACGTAGTAGTTAGATAAATCGGACCACAGCAGCGTGCTAAATATCAGTGACACAATAATCAGTGCGCCACCCATGGTCGGCGTGCCGGCCTTACTAAAATGGCTCTTAGGTCCATCTGTTCGCACCGTTTGGCCAATTTGATAGTGGGTAAGCCAGCGAATCAACTTGGGGCCGAAGGTGAGTGAGAACATTAATGCAGTCAGCACACCTAGAATCCCGCGCAGGGTCAAATAGTTCAGCACTGAAAAACCACTGTCTATTTGCTCTAAGTAAGGTAACAGCCAATAAATCATGCGATTTCCTTCACTGTAAGGGCAGAGACTACTTCTTCCATGTGCATGGAATGAGCGCCCTTAATTAAAATTCGAGTCCCTGGTTTGACGTCCGTTAAGAGCGCATCAATCAGGTCACTTTTGTTTTTATATACCGCACCCTCTGGGGCTGCAGCTCCATATTCAGGACCGAAGAACCGCACATCAGGCAGCTGTTTCATGGCATAAGCCGCCAAGCGCGCGTGATGTTGTTGTGACACAGTGCCAAGCTCAGCCATATCAGCGAGCACCAGTATCCGATTACCTTCCATATTCGCCAACAGGTCCACTGCCGCCTCAACGGAGGCCGGACTGGCGTTATAGGTATCGTCATAAACATGAGAGCCGTTCAGTCCAGTTTTGATACTGACGCGACCCGGCACACCGGTAAATTGGTTCAAGGCTCCAATACAGTCAGCAAACGGCAAGCCAAGATATTCAGCCACTGACAGCACAGCCAGTGCATTCATGACCTGATGGTGCCCCGGCACCTGCAATTGCAACTTACCCACAATGGTGTTGCGCACGTATACGTCGCAAGACGCGCATCCCTGTTCATTGGTCACCAGTGGTCCGGCACTTAAAACGGCATCAGGGTTAGACAGACTAAAATCAGTAACCTGGCAATCAATTTTTTGGACAACAGCCAACCAACCCGCGTAACCCGCATCATCCCGATTTAATATCGCGCCTTTGCCGGCTGTGAGGCCTTTGAAAATTTCACATTTGGCTTTTCGTACACCCGCCAAATCGGTAAATCCTGAAATATGGGCTTCGGAAGCATTTAACAGCATCGCCACATCGGGCTCAGCCATAATGGACGAAAATGCAATTTCACCTGGCGCATTCGCACCCATTTCAACCACGGCAAAATCATCACTGGCCTCTATCGCCAAAAGAGTCATGGGTACGCCGATGGTATTGTTAAGATTGTGGTGCGTCTTGGCAGCTTGGCCCTGTGTCGACAACATCTGCGCCAACATTTCTTTTACGGTGGTTTTGCCAGCACTGCCGGTTAAGGCAATCACCTTGCCTTCAAACGCGCGACGATTAGCCTGACCCAACTGCCCAAAGGCCAAATGGGTATCCGCGACTACAATCTGGCTAGCAATATGGCAATGTCTGGAAACCACGCAGGCACGAACGCCTTTCGCGTCGGCCACAGAAACAAAATCGTGCCCATCAAAATGGGGTCCCGTTAACGCGACAAATAGATCACCTGGCACCAACTGTCGGGTATCGGTATTGATACGACTGATCACCTGATCCTGCCCGACCAATCGTCCGCCTGTCGCCTGGGTGAGTTCCTTGAGTGAGAATGGACGAATCATACCGTCACCTCCAAGCACTGGCGTATGACTGCCTGATCGGAAAAGGGATGGGAAACGGTACCCACAACTTGGTAACTTTCGTGGCCTTTACCTGCAATGAGAATGGCATCACCAGGACCAGAATGGGCCAACACATACTGAATGGCTTCAGCTCGGTCGGACACATACATGACATGAGGCTGCACAGCAGGTGTAAATCCTGTACCAATATCGTCCATAATCGATTCAGATGATTCTGTACGTGGGTTGTCATCTGTCACCACGATACTATCAGCCAAGCGTTCTGCAATTGCCGCCATGAGCGGACGCTTGCCTTTATCGCGATCGCCACCACAACCGAATAACACCCACAACTTGCCGTCGCAATGCGCGCGCATGGCAGAGAGCGCTTTTTCTAAAGCATCTGGGGTATGGGCATAATCAACGGCAATCGCCTTGTTTTCGTTGTTTGGCATGAATTGCATGCGACCCGCAACGGGTTGAATCAATGACAGCGATTTCACAACGGCATCGAAGGAAATCCCAACCGACAAGACCAAACCCACTGCTGCGAGAATATTTGAAATATTAAAGGTACCAAACAAGGGCATGGTCACATCGGCTTGCTGGGTACCAACAACCAATCTAAACGACACGCCCGAATCCAAACAGGCCACTTGCGTCGCAGTAATATCCGGCGTCCCTTGGTCGTTGTTCAAACCATAGGTGACGACGCCAGGCTGCCCAGAAAGACGCGCAATAAATTCAAGGCCACAAGCATCGTCTGCGTTGATTACCTTGGTGTTACTATCGAAACTACTTAATAGGCGGTACTTGGCTTCGGCATAGGCCTCTAGCGTGATGTGATAATCTAGATGGTCCCGACTGAGGTTGGTAAAGCAGGTTGCTTCGAAACGCAGTGCGTCGATACGGCCTTGATCCAAGCCATGAGATGAGACCTCCATCGCACAAAATTCAATGTTCTCATCGACCATTTCTGCCAAAACTTGGTGTAATTTAACGGTATCGGGCGTGGTGTTAATCAAGCCTTTTAGTTTGCCCAATTGACCATAACCATTGGTGCCGATATAGCCGCACGTGTGACCACTGAGAATGATGAGCTGGGTACAGAATTGGGCGACTGATGTCTTACCATTGGTACCTGTGATACCGATAATGCGCAGCTGCTTGCAAGGATCCTGATAGAATTCCGCTGCCAATGCCGGTAATACTTCGACCAGCGTTGCATCATGGATGACAGGCACCCCTATGTCTTCATGCCAGTTGCGACAATTGGTGAGAATCAATACAGCCCCTGCCGCTACAGCCTGAGGAGCAAAGTTCCAGCCATCCTGAAAATGTCCTTCTAAAGCGACGAACACCGATCCCGGTGTTACTTGGCGACTGTCTAACACCAGATCAGTCACTGTTTCAGGCAATGTGTGGTGTGGATATCGTTGGTGTAGGTGCTCTAAGAAATTCATAGTGCTACCTCGAGTTCGCTTGCGACAAAGGCAGCACCGTCAGACAAGGCCTGATCTGGCGCCACATTCAACAGCTGTAAAGCTGCTTCCATGATGCGGCCAAACGCTGGTGCAGCAATTTCACCGCCGTAATATTTTTCACCCTGTGGGTCATCAATGATCAAAATCATCGCTAAACGCGGGTTACTGACTGGTGCAAAGCCCGCAAAAGTGCCTACATATCGGTTGTCGTTATACCCTTCTGGGCCTACTTTATGTGAGGTGCCGGTTTTACCTGCTATACGGTATAACGCGCTTTGCGCAGCGCGGCCTGTACCCTTTAACACCACTTGTTCGAGCATGGATTGCATCTTGGTCGCAGTCGATTCAGACAGGACACGCTTAGACACTGTCGATGTGCCATCACGTATCATCATGGGCTGCACCTTAACGCCATTGTTGGCAATCGCCGCGTAGGCCACCACCAGTTGCAGAGGTGTCACCGTTAATCCATAGCCATAAGAAAACGTGGCAGTTTCAATGTCTTTCCAATTGGGGCGATTGGGCAACAAGCCTGCTGATTCGCCCGGCAAACCGATACCAGATACCTGACCCAAACCCAGGTCATAAAATACTTTCCAGACTTCTTCACCACCCACGGTCAATGCAATTTCAGACGCACCAATGTTGCTCGACTTCACCAACACATCGGTCATTGACAACTTGCCGTAATCACGTGTGTCTCGAATGGTATGGCCGTCATAGCGACGGTAGCCTGGTGACGTGTTGAATTCGCTGGTCGGCTTCAACTTGCCACTCTCTAAAGCGGCTGCCAAGGTCAGCGCTTTAACCACAGAACCTGGCTCGATGGCGTCGGTTACTGACCGGTTACGCGCTTGCGCGTAGACGAGATTGGCGCGGTTGTTAGGGTTAAATGATGGCTGATTCACCATGGCCAAAATTTCACCCGTGGTGACATCCATCATCACCAATGACCCTGCTGTCGCATGGTACTGGGTTACCGCTGCTTTTAATTCTCGATAAGCCAAATACTGTAGGTTCTGATCGACGGTAAGATAGAGATTTTCACCCGGTGAAACCGCCTTAATCGACTCAACGTCACGGACCGTGCGACCATATAGATCTTTGAGTACGCGCTTCTTGCCGTCTTCACCTTCCAGAACATCATTAAACGCCAGCTCAATGCCTTCTTGACCGGCTTCATCTACGTTGGTAAGTCCAATGATTTGCGCGGTTACTTCGCCAGCCGGATAAAAACGTTTGTATTCTATTTGTCCAAATACACCCGTCATCTTTAAATCCAAAATGGCTGCTGCGTCTTCAGGAACCATGTGACGTTTGAGGTATACAAATGATTTTTGGGTGCTGGTGCGCTGAGACAACCACTGCTGGGTGACACCCAATGCTTTTGCTAATTCAGGAACATTTTCTTGGCCGAATAAACGGGGATCTGCCCACAACGTCGTCAAGGGTGCACTGACCGCCAATGGTTCACCATTGCGGTCCAAAATCATGCCACGTGATGCCGATATACTGTCGACACGTTCCATGCGCGCTTCACCCTGACTCTGTAAAAAATCGCGATCTGTTACCTGCAATTTAATGGCGCGAGCACCAATTAAGCCGAACAACATCATCAGCAAAATTAGCACCAATAGGTGACGCCAAAACTGTAACAACAAACCAATCACTTTCGGTTACCCAGTATTTTAATTGCGTTGGCATCGAGCTCGATCATTCCGAGCTCCGCCCGTGCTTTTTGTTCTACACGGCCTGATGCCGCCCATGCACTTTTTTCTAACAACAACTGACTGTATTCGGTACTCAATTGCTGGTTTGTATTCTCTAAGCGCTGTAATGCGCCAAACTGCTGTCGCGTGTCGTAGGTGGCATAGATCACTGCCACACCGGATGCCAAATTCGCCAACACCAAGCTGGCTGCAATCCACCCGTACCGAGACACTATCGACGCTCCGCTATTCTCATCACGGCGCTACGGGCACGCGCATTCTCATCAATCTCCGCAGGAGACGCTTTCAATGCCTTGCCAACGCGTTTCATATTGCGGTGAATCTGGTCGTCCGTCACCGGCAAGCCTGCTGGCATATCGCCACGCTCTTGCTTTTGTATAAAACGTTTTACCAAACGGTCTTCCAGCGAATGAAAGCTAATCACCACCAATCGGCCACCGGGCGTCAATAATGACAATGTCGCTGCCAGCAAACGTTCCAAATCGGCCAGTTCTTGGTTCACATGAATTCTGATTGCCTGAAAAGCCCGAGTCGCAGGGTGCTTGTGCTTTTCCCATGACGGGTTAGCCACCTTAATTACTTCTGCAAGATCCAAGGTATGGGTAAAGGGTATTTCCTGCCGACGTGCCACCACCGCTCGCGCCATGCGGCGTGAATGGCGTTCTTCGCCCAAGTGGTACAACACATCCGCAATATCAGACTCTTCTGCCGTATTAATCCATTCTGCCGCGCTTTGGCCATGCTCTGGATCCATACGCATATCCAATGGACCATCTTTCATAAAACTAAAGCCGCGACTGGCATCATCCAACTGGGGTGATGAAACGCCCAGGTCCAACAGAATGCCGTCTAACAACTGGCCTGTTGGCAGCGCCTGACCAATGTCGGCATAGGAGCCTGCCACAATCTCAAAACGGGCATCGTCTTTTTCGAGCGCGCGACCAATCGCCAACGCCTGAGGATCTTTGTCGGTGGCGTATAAACGACCAGTGGGGGATAGCGAATCTAAAATCAGACGGGAATGCCCGCCGCGTCCAAACGTGCCATCAAAGAACACGCCGTCTGGATTCTGCACCAGCATGGCTACAGCCTCATCAAGCAGGACAGACTTGTGTATAAATTCCTTGCTCATATCGGCCACCGTTATAGTGACAGCTGCATTAGACCTTCAGGCAGGCTGTCTGAATCAGCATTGCCGTCTAACCAAGAGTCACGTCGAGCGTTCCACGTTTCTTCGTTCCACAGCTCAAACTTTTTGCCTTGACCAATCAGCACCAGCTTCTTGTCTAGGCTTGCATATTCTCGTAAAGCCGCGGGTAACAACACACGGCCATTTCCATCAATTTCTAAATCAGTCGCATGACCAATAAGCAAACGCTGAATCTTGCGCGTCTCCGTATTAAAACTAGGGAGTGCCTCGATTTTTTCTTGGATGATTTCCCACTCTGGTAACGGGTAAATCAACAAACAACGCTCACTGGTATCAATCGTGGCAACCAAAATGGAATCACACCAATCAGCTAGCACGGCACGATAACGCACAGGAACCGCTAAACGGCCCTTCGCGTCCATCGAGAGTGCGTGCACACCTCTTAAGCTGATTCTTTTAGATTCCATACGATTGTCATTGCGCCTCATCGTGTCTTTTTGGTTTGAATCAGGGCTAAAAATCCACTTTTACGCCACTTTGATCCACTTTATTCCACAATATGACACTATATTCACGATTCGGATGGTTTGCAAGGAAATCGAACAGATAGATTTCTAATAAAAACCCTTTAAACACAATAGGTTACGGGCGAATTAGACCATGAAAATGGCAAAATCTGAGAAATTGGGATTTCTTTTTTTCTTATAATTCATTGGGTTAGGAATGGTAGTTAAAGTGAGACATCGGCTATCAAGACTATTTTGGAATAAAGGAATTATTCAAAATGCCTTGAGGGTATGAAAAACCATTCATTTCGTTGATTTAGTACAGCAGAATCATTTTTATGGAACGTCACTTAAAAGAGGATGCCCCAACTTTTTATTGCTAAAAAGCTGGGGCATAGTGTTGAGCCAGCCGATAAGCCGGGTTCTGTCGTGGACAGTCATTCGTCTAGACGTCACGTCACCATGACGTTCAAGCAACCTACCCGATTCCAGCGTGGGCCACGCCTAATGGAATCCTATTTGGTCTTGCTCCAGGTGGGGTTTACCATGCCACGCCTGTTACCAGCCGCGCGGTGCGCTCTTACCGCACCCTTTCACCCTTACCAACCGAAGTTGGCGGTTTCCTTTCTGCTGCACTTTCCGTAGGCTCTCGCCCCCCAGGAGTTACCTGGCACCCTGCCCTGTGGAGCCCGGACTTTCCTCTCCCAACCGAAGCTGGCAGCGACTGTCTAGCCGACTCAACAGGCGCTAGGGTAATGATTTGAACGCCAAACGCCAGACATTATTACAATGAAGCCTAGGTTAACCGGCATCATCCCCTGACAGCGACAAACCGTACTGATAGAAGGCCTGCTTTGCTTTACCCGTGTATTTCGCTGCCAACACTGACGCTTTTTTGAGCGGCAACTCGGCCACCAATATCTCAAGTAGGTGCTCGTCGTCTTGAGACAGGCTGTCTTGCTTACTGGCAGAGGCTTCGCCAGCGACCAAAATAACGGCTTCACCGCGCTGTTGGTTCGTGTCAGCGCCGACAAATGCAGCCAATTGACTCAGCGGACCCGTCCATATCGTTTCAAAAGTTTTGGTGAGTTCACGGCACAACGATGCCTCGCGCTCAGGGCCAAATATTTCACTCATGTCTTCAATGGATGCCAGCAGGCGATGGGGCGCCTCATAAAATACCAGGGTACGTTTTTCTCTTGCCAGCAACGACAGTCGCTGCCGACGACCTGCCGATTTTGACGACAGAAAGCCTTCAAAACAAAACCGATCCGTTGCCAAACCACAAACCGATAAGGCAGCCGTTAGGGCGCTTGGGCCAGGAATAGGCACAATGTGAAACCCTTGTTGCCTAAGAGATGACACCACGTGATAGCCTGGATCCGAAATAAGGGGCGTGCCTGCGTCACTGACCAACGCCAAGTTCTGACCCGACTGAAGCCATTGCGCAATGAGGCTCACCTTGTCACGTTCATTGTGGTCGTGAACCGCATCACAGGGGGTCTTAATTCCATAATGTTCTAACAGCTTACGGGTTGTTCGCGTGTCTTCGGCCAAAATCCGATCGACTTCGGCTAAGGTCTGTCGTGCACGTTCGCTGATGTCGGCGACATTGCCAATGGGCGTTGCCACGATATACAGCGTGCCTGATGATTCCATGGTGCACCTCAGTAATTGATTCGATTATGGAAGGCTCCGATATGAGCCATTCCTATTTTATGCTTGTTCAACCAGCGCATTGAGTGCGTCTGGGAAATACGGTCGTTTGTTCGCCTTCAGAGCAGTACCAACAATCCGCGCTTTCACGACAGTAACACCATCAGCGAGTCGTATAATATCTTGTTGAAATACCAGTCGCAGCCGACCCTCTTTGACGACCCGCACCGTCACATCAAATCCATCACCACTCATCAGAGGCTTGAGGTAATCTAACTCTGCCCGAACAACCACCAGATGAATATCGGCTGCCGTCCACTCGGCAAAGGACACCCCTTTACTCAGTAAGTATTCGTGTCGCGCATGCTCTAGATAATTTTGATAGACACTGTTATTCACCACACCCTGCATATCACATTCGTAATCGCGCACTTTGAATCTGTGGGTAAATACTGCTGACATAACGAGACTCCAAAATTTATAGTGCCCGTGACAGGCCCTTACTAAATAAAAGCTTATCCTAGGTATTCAATCACAGGTAACATGCCGTTAGAATGATCATTCATTGCCGACAGACTGACAACACATGCGAATTTTTTTAGCGACTTTAACTGCGCTGCTGATCCTATCAGGCTGTGCAACACAAACACCCGCTCCCGAGAATACTGCAGCGGTTGTGTCTGTGGTGCCAGATTCTGACCTGCCAGAATTTGAAGCGCCTGACACCACGCCGGACACTGTTGAGGCTCCCGTACCAGAGGACAGCGCCGCCGCTGATATTTTTGCTGACACTCAGGAACCCAAAGACAAAGTACTGTCACCCACAACCAAACTGGCGTTAAGCCGCCTGTATTTCAATCAGCGCGATCTTACCAAATCTCTGTTACTGCTGGAATCGATTAATGTTTTGGAGTTAAACAGCAACCAGCAACGCATGATGGGCTTATTGGCTGTTGAACTTTATTTGGGTTTAGGACAACACCGTAACGCATTAACCTGGTTGGCTGGGCCCTATGCCTATGTATTTGACAAACTCAACCGGGAGCAATTTGTACAGCTTTCAAAATGGCGTGCTGACGCATGGGAACTGAATGGTCAATTCTTGTCTGCTGCACGAGAACGCATCGCCATTGCAGCGTTATTAGAACCCGAAGAATATCAGCAAAATCACCAAGACATCTGGTACGACTTGCAACTGGTGGACATTGAAAATCTCAGGATTTTAGCCTCAGATCCGAACCCAGAACTGTCTGGCTGGGCAAGTTTGGCCTATGTTAGCGCCACCACAGACCGCGATTTAGAATTTCAAATTGCAGCGATAAAACTGTGGCAACGTGAACATCCACAACACCCCGCTGCCCTGCAGTTGCCTGGCGGACTCGATATGCTCACGTCATTGGTGGTGAGCAGGCCAGACCACGTCGGACTGTTATTGCCCTTGTCGGGTTCATTACAGCAGACCGGTGAAGCCATTCGTGATGGCTTTTTGGCGGCACTCTATGAAGCGAAATCACAGTATCTTGAAACACCCAAGGTCACAGTAATCGACACCACCAAAGTGAGTTCGATGGAAGTTGCCTATGAGCAATTACTGGCTGAAGGCGTTAAGCTGGTTATCGGTCCATTGCTCAAACAACAGGTAAAGGACTTACAAGCCTATCGCGGTTTACGCATTCCGGTATTAGCGCTTAACACCAGCGATGTTGACCTCCCCTTTGATGGCACCTTCTATCAATTTGGCTTGAATCCAGAAGATGAAGCGATAGAAACAGCCAGACATGCGCGACGGCTCAATTTTGATACCGCTGCCGTACTGGTGCCTGATGGTAGCTGGGGTGACCGCGTATTTAACGCCTTTAAATCAGAATTTGTATCATTGGGTGGCACGATTGTAACGCAGGTGCATTACACCACGGATGCCAACCGAGAACTGCTTGAAGTCGTCCGTACGCTGTTGAATTTGGATAACAGCATTGCGCGGACCGCATTGATCGAACAGGTAATTGGCGAAAATGTTGAATACGACGCCCGTCGCCGCAAGGATCTGGATTTTATCTTTATGGCAGCTGTACCGACCGATGCCAGACAGATCAAACCCCTGCTCGATTTTCAGTTTGCTTCCGACGTGCCTGTATTGGCTACCTCCACAATTTATGCTGGCAAAAAAGACCCCGCTGCTGACAAAGATTTAGAGGGCATCCACTTTGTCGATATGCCTTGGCAGATTGACGCCATTGCCCTAAAGCAACAGTTGGCTAACGTATTGGGTGACGCAGTGACGGGGCCTTATTCTCGCCTATATGCCTTGGGTGCAGATGCCTTTCAGCTGTATCCACGTTTACGCCAATTTGATAACAACGCCACTGCACGCGTGCATGGCTATACCGGCACCCTATCCATGGATGCTGATGGCAAGTTGGTACGTGAACTGGAATGGGCCATTGTTAAGCGTGGTGTGGCCACACCTTTGGTGTTGACTGACGACATCTGGCTCAAGTGATCACCCTCCCTTTTTTTAAGAAAAAAGGCACACCCACTACAGGGGCCAGAGTTGAACAAGCTGCTGCACAACTGGTCGCCAAAAGTGGAATGACCGTGGTAGCACGCAACTATACCTGTCGACTGGGGGAGATAGACATAATCGCCCAGAAGGATGACCTATTGGTGTTCATCGAGGTGCGCTACCGCAAACAGGTTAAATTTGGCTCTGGGGCTGAGTCAGTCACCCTTGCCAAGCAACGCAAAATTATCAAAGCAGCACAGTGGTATTTACAACACACGTGGCCATCTGCAGAACCCGCGTGTCGATTTGACGTAATCGCTGTGACCGGCGAGCCGCTGCAATTTGATTGGATACCCCATGCATTTGAGGTGCAAGAATGGAATTAGAACAACGCATTTACCAGCTGTTTGAAGACCATCTCATGGCAACACAACAAGCCACTGAGCAAGTGGCACCGCTCATTAGTCAGGCTGCAGAACAAGTGGTGGCCACTTTGGTTAATGATGGCAGCGTGTTGGCATGTGGGCATCAAGAAGGCACCCTAGTCGCACAGCGATTTTGTGACATGATGGTCAACCGTCTTGAGCGCGAACGCCCTGCGCTGCCGGCCTACTTTCTACCGATCCCTGAGCAACACGAAGCAGCGATTGCCCAGCATTGTTTTGCCGATCACGTCAAAGCGTTTGGGCATCCAGGCGACCTCTTCTTTTTGGTCACCAGCGATGGTGAAACCAATGACATTGCACAGGCCATCACTGTGGCAAGAGAGCGGGGCATGCACATTGTCGCCCTGACCGGCGGCGACGGTGGCCGGGTGTCTCAGGTGCTGACTGACGGTGATATTGAAATCCGTATTCCTTCTCGATCCCGTGCGCGGGTGGCAGAAATTCACTGGTTGGTTGTACACTGTATCGGTGACTTGGTTGACAACCTGCTATTTGGTGTCGAAGATAGTTAATTGCATCGCACTGTCTTTAAGACTGCTATAGTAACCAGAGTTGTAGTAATCAGAGTTGCAGCAACGACAGCAATAACGACTGAATTGACATTTTTTATACATTGATACAAAAGGACACGCCATCATGCTCAAGAAGACCCTCGCCATTGCATCACTTTTGCTGCTAACCGCTTGCGCAAACGTGGTCTATCAAGTCAAAGGTGACGAGCCTATCCAAGAAACTGAAACACGCTCTTTGGGTACGGTGGTAGATGACAGCGCATTGGAAACCAAGGTAAAAGTCGCCATTTTACAAAGCGACGACCGTTTTAAAGATGCCCGCATCAAGGTTATTTCTTATAACGGAAAAATCTTACTTATTGGACAGGTGCCTGAAAAAGACTTGTATGGGAAAGCCACCGTGGCTGCAAACAGCCTCAGTAGTGTGAAAGCGGTGCACAACGAACTGACTGTTGAATCCAATATTGGCGTTAAAATTCGCACCAGTGATGCTTGGCTAAAAACCAAGGTGTCGTCGCGCATGTTTACTGAAGATGGCTTTCCATCGCGCAAAATTGACGTTTATGTTGAGAATGGCGTGGTGTATTTGATGGGCATCGTAGACGCAGCTACTGAGAAACAAGCGGCTGAGTTGGCTAATTCGGTTGATGGTGTGCAGAAAGTCGTCAAGGTGTTCGAGCGTCCAAAAACGTAACTTTTCTGACGCACATCATTTCATAAAGAAGATATGGGGCTACGCTTAGGTTACCAATGCGATAAAAGGTAACTGATATGTCGCCCTATAATAATATAATTGTCATTATCGATCCCGCAGAAGACAACCAAACTGCCTTGCTAAAGGCTGAAAAATTGGCAGCGGTAGACCACGGCAGCATCACCCTATTCTGTTCTGGATATAACGGCGCACTTGCGCAAACAGCGACGATTACGGGTGAAACAGTGTCGCGAACCCGAGAGGCCTTTGTGAAGCGCCTCGACATTTCCCTCAAAGAAAAAGCGACGGCCCTTATCGATAAAGGCTTTAACGTCAAAACCGTTGCTGTATGGGAAAAGCACCCCTCAGAAGCCATTATGCAATTCCTCGAGCACCATGGCGGTGATTTGGTGATTAAGACCACCCACCACCAAAATGTCATGCAGCGCACGTTCTACTCTCATACCGACTGGGACTTGATTCGATATTGTAATATCCCGCTGCTATTGACCAAGTCCACGGTGTGGCCCAATAAAAGCCTTAATATTACCGTTGCCGTGGACCCTGTGAATGCCGAAGAAACAGCCCAGAATCTTGACAGCGCATTGCTTACCTACGCTGTGAGCCTCGCAGACTCTTTGAAAGCGCACCTAGACGTCTTGCATGTCTATGATCCCACGCCGCTACTCATCTATATGGACCAACCCGCGCTAGACGCTGGTGATATCACGGAGCAAATTCGCGCACAACATCTGGAAGCACTGAGTAAACTGGTTGCGCCCTATAACATTAAAGATACCCGCGTCCATTTAGAGACGGGCAATCCATCGACCATGATTCCTGACCACCTATATCAAAACGATACCCATATTGTGGTGATGGGTGCCACCAGCAGAAAGGGTTTTGATCGCTGGTTGATTGGACACACGGCCGAGCGCATTCTGGACAGAATTTCTGCCGATATTTTGGTGATTAAAGCGCGCGAAGATCAGACGGCTTAAAATTGGCTGGCATAGCATTCGGTTGAATGGGCGCTGCACGCTGCCATGATCCTCGGTCGCTTGGAGCATTCCACCTTATTGGCCGTACTGCTACTCGATTTTTGGTGCACCTAACCAAGAGATTAAGGGCGAGTCTGCACTGATCCCGCTGTCGTTTGGCTACATCGTGCTACTCACCCAATTTTTCATTCTGATGCAGCCTGCCCTTCCCTATGTAACACGCTGCCCTTCCCTATGTAACACGCTGTACTTCCTTATGTAACACGCTGCCCTTCCCTATGTAACACCCCGCCTTGCGCTTGAAACACCCGTCTATTCAAGGTAGCCTTGCTGTACTCATTCACCACTGATCAAAAGAAACCCCATGGAGTCTTTAACACTCAAACCGATTCGTCAGGTTAATGGCGTTGTGCGCATTCCTGGTTCAAAAAGCCTATCAAACCGCATTCTGTTACTTGCTGCTTTGGCAGAAGGCACAACCACTATCACCAACCTGCTTGATAGTGACGATATTCGATTTAATTTGGACGCCTTAGCTGCCTTAGGCGTTTCCATTGAATTATCCGAAAACAATACCGTCGCTAAAGTGACGGGTATCGGAAAGCCCTTTTCTAATAGCGCACCCATCACATTATTCTTAGGCAATGCGGGCACTGCCATGCGACCGCTTGCGGCTGCGCTCACGCTCGGCACAGGACACTATGTGTTGACCGGCGAACCGCGTATGGAGGAGCGCCCCATTGGCGATTTGGTCAATGCGCTGCGCCAATGTGGTGCCGACATTACCTATTTAAAAACCGACGGCTATCCGCCATTGCGCATCAATGCACAGGGTTTAGCGGGCGGAGATGTGGAGATTTTGGGTAATATTTCGAGCCAATTTCTCACCGCCATGCTGATGGCTTGTCCCATGGCAGAAAATGACAGCCATATTCGGGTCAAGGGCACCTTGGTTAGTAAGCCCTACATCGATATCACCCTAGACACCATGTCACGATTTGGCATTCAGGTTGACAACCAAGACTATGCATCCTTTGCCGTAACAGGCGGGCAAACCTATCGTAGCCCGGGTACGGTGATGGTAGAGGGTGATGCCTCATCAGCCAGTTACTTTTTAGCTGCAGCCGCGATTGCCGGCAGTACCGTGCGTGTTGAAGGCGTTGGTAAAGACAGTATTCAGGGTGACATCAAGTTTGCAGACGTACTCGCGCAGATGGGTGCCAGTGTTAAGAAATCTGATACCTGGATCGAGGTGACAGGACCAAAAACCTTAAAGGCGATTGACGTTGACCTCAACCACATACCCGATGCGGCCATGACGATTGCGGTCGCTGCATTATTTGCAGATGGCACCACCACTATCCGAAACATTTATAATTGGCGGGTTAAAGAAACCGATCGTCTGAGCGCCATGGCCACCGAATTGCGCAAAGTCGGCGCGACGGTTATTGAAGGCAATGATTTCATCACCATCACACCGCCTGCTGTGATCTTAGAGGCGACGATCGATACCTACAACGATCACCGCATGGCCATGTGCTTCTCTTTGGCTGCTTTGGGGAATGCACCCATACATATTAACGATCCAGGCTGTGTCGCCAAGACATTCCCGGACTATTTCGAGCGGTTTGCCAGCATCTGTCCAAACCCCTAGCCCTCAAAAATCGAATAGGTGATTTACCATGCGCGTTGAACAAGAAGTTAAGTTGGGCTTTAAAGACGTACTCATAAGACCCAAAAGATCTACTCTGAAAAGTCGCTCTCAAGTATCCCTTGAACGAACCTATACCTTTCGCAATTCGGGGCAACAGTGGACGGGTGTACCTGTTATATCGGCCAACATGGACACCACGGGTACCATTGAAATTGCTCAAGCACTGTCTCAACACGGCATGCTGACCGCTTTGCATAAACATTATGATGAAGCTGATATGGCTGCGTTCTTGGCCGATAAAGACGATTCCTTTTACAACCACTTTAGCGTCAGCGCCGGCACATCAAAAAATGATTTTGATCGATTAAAGCAATTGATTGCCCATCATCCCAAAATTCGTTTTATTTGTATCGACGTCGCAAATGGCTATTCCGAACACTTCATCGAATTCGTCAAGCGGGTACGGGAAGCCTTTCCAGATAAAATCATCATGGCTGGCAATGTGGTCACCGGTGACATTACCGAAGAACTGATTCTTGCAGGCGCCGATATTGTGAAGGTTGGCATCGGCCCAGGCTCCGTCTGCACAACACGTGTTAAAACGGGTGTCGGCTATCCACAGCTGTCTGCAGTGATAGAATGCGCAGACGCTGCCCATGGGCTTGGCGGCCACATCATCTCAGACGGCGGCTGCACCTGTGCAGGTGACGTCGCGAAAGCCTTTGGTGCGGGGTCCGATTTTGTCATGATAGGGGGCTTGTTTTCGGGTCACGATGAAAGCGGCGGCACTCTAGTCACCGTCGATGGCAAAGAGTACAAGCAGTTTTATGGCATGAGCTCTGAGACCGCAATGAAGAAGTACCACGGTGGTGTGGCAGAGTACCGAGCATCTGAAGGCAAAACCGTCAATGTACCTTACCGTGGCCCTATTGAGATTACTGTTCAGGACATACTGGGTGGTGTACGGTCTACCTGTACCTATGTCGGCGCAGCCCACCTCAAAGAATTGTCAAAACGCACCACGTTTATTCGGGTTCAAGAACAAGCAAACACCGTTTTTAAGCCAGAATAACCACCCAATCGCTTGCCACTGCCTGGTGGCAAGTACTCCTTCAAGCTCGACCGATATAACCTGTCTTTTTTGCACCTATGTTCGGTGGTTTTTTGACCACCGTCATTATTCCTATCTCCCACACTGTTACATTACTGCTCTGGCTAGCAGTTGGATTAAAACGGAGTGTAGGTGTGTTTAAAACCATCGGTACAAAACTGACATTATCTTTTGTGTTCATCACCACAATTGGTTTGTTGGTCATGGTCACCTATTTTACGGTTGCCCAAGAAAAGCAAATCGTCAGCAATAACGAATTGCTGATGGGGAAAGTCACCGAAAGTGTGAGCCAGGGATTGCAGGCAGTCATGCTGGGTGGATACGCTGATATTGCGCAAACATACGCCCAAAGCCTTCAAAGTGTGCCTGGCATTGTCGATTTTAGAATTTTGCGTATTGACGGTACCGAAGCCTTTCTCGATAACACCACCATTGATAATGTGAACACCCGCAAAGATGAAGAACTGTTTGAACCTCGCGATAAAGAAACCCAGCACATCATCCTAGATCCGAACAATAAGGAACTCATTGATTCGATCTCCCTAGATATCGCCACGCAGTTCTATACCTACGATGACGCAGGAAATCGTGTATTAACATTCATCAACCCCATTAAAAACGCCAAAGACTGTTATGACTGCCACGGCAGCGAAGATTCGGTGCGTGGTATTGTCATGCTCAGTGCGTCCCTTGCAGAAGTCGACCAAGCCATTGCCAATACCCGCAGCAATGCTTACAAACTATCCATTGCCTTTATTGTGGCCATCATCATCGTGACAGGCTTTATGGTCAGGCGCACCATTGTGCGGCCCATTAACCTCATTACACGCGCTATTCACAAAATATCTGGTGGTGATTTAGACCAAATCGTTCCTGAATTTGGTAAAGACGAACTGGCCTTCATGGCCAAAAGCTTTAACCAAATGTCGCATGAACTACAGACCACCTACCTCGGTCTAAAAGAAGAACACGACAAAATCACCACGCTGATACACAGCACCACAGAAGGCATGGTTGTCACAGACCGACACGGGCGCATTGTGCTTACCAATCCGGCAGCAGAATTCATTCTGCAAAAGAGCACCGACGACATCATCATCGCTGGGTTTTTACATCTGGTCGACGATACCGAAGTCATTCGCGAGCAAATTAATAGTCTGCAAAAGCCCAAAGGCCCTACACAGGTTGCCTATCGCAATCGGGTGATTGAAATCTCTGCTTCAACGATTTACAACAACGAAGACGAGCAAATCGGCACTGCAGCACTGATTCGTGATGTCACCGAGTCGGTAGAATTAAATAAAGAGCTTCAGTTATTGTCCACCTCTGACGGGCTTACGGGTCTTTATAATCGCCGGTTCCTAGACACCAAGTTAGCCTATGAAACAGAGCGCTCTAGCCGGTATAAAACCGAATTAACGGTTCTGCTTTTCGATGTCGACCACTTTAAAAAATTCAATGATACCCACGGACATGATCAAGGCGACCGCGTGCTACAGGCCATTGCTGGCACAGTTAAACACAGCCTCCGCACGGTTGATGTCGCTTGTCGTTATGGCGGGGAAGAGTTTCTTGTCATCTTGCCTGAAACCGACTTAGAAGGCGGCATGCTAATAGCAGAGCGCATCCGAAAGCGCATCGCCACCACCACCGTTGATGGCCTCTATGTGACCGTCAGTATTGGCGTTGCATCATCCTTTGCTGGAAATTTATCGTCTCCAGAACAATTGATCAAGTTGGCGGATCAGGGGCTATATGCAGCCAAAGACAGCGGAAGGAACGTGGTTATCACCCTTCAGAATTAAGCACTATTAATGTAATAAAAAAGGAAATACATCATGAAGAAAGTCGTTAGCAGCATCGTTTTGGGCGCCACGTTACTATTGAGTTCTGGCGTTTTTGCAGAATCTTACATCACCAATGCCAGTGACATTGTAGGCGCCGCTGATTGGGATACCATGAAGACCATTCGTATCGAAATGGATGAGTTTGAGTACTCATTTGAGAATCTTGAGCTCGAGGCCAATCAACCCTACAAGCTAGAATTGGTCAACATCGGCGAAAAGAAGCATTACTTCACAGCGCCTGAGTTTTATCGTGCCATTGCCACCCGTAAAGTACAGTCTAACCAAGACGGCGAAATCAAAGCACCTTATTTTACAGCCATTGAATTGATGGTTGGCGGCCAATTGGACCTTTACTTTGTACCCGTAACTCAGGGCACCTTTGATGTATTCTGCACCATTAAAGGCCATAAAGACGAAGGCATGGAAAGCACCATCACGATCAAATAAGTCGTCCTGCATAGCATTTAGGGCAGGTAATTCACTGCCCTTCCCACCTTTATTCGGATCCTATTATGACTAGAAACCTCATCGCCATGATCGCTTGCCTCCTGACCTTAGGATACGCCTATGCTGAGGACAAGTTTGCGTCGCTTCAAGTGTCCGCAGCAGACAATGCGCCAACCATAGACGGTGATCTTTCTGATTGGAAAACAGCAGATTTTACCGCGCTGTCGATTACCTCAGCCATTGAAGACGATGCAGACAATGCCATTGGGGATGCAAGTATCGACGTGGCCATGCAAGTAATTGGCGATAGGATTTATATGGCTGTGCGTTGGCCAGACCCCACCATGAGCGACAATTACCGACCCTATGAATGGAAAGTAAACCGATACAAGCGTGGCAAACAACGTGACGATCTGCTTGCGGTACGGTTTTCATTAAGCGATGCCTTTGACCGTTCAATGCTGACAACCATTGATTACGAAGTGGACGTCTGGGTATGGTCGGCTGGTCGCAGTAATCTCATCGGCTTTGCCGACGATTACAAACACCACATTTCAACGCAACACATTCAAGATGCCGCTGAATATGAATTGCCCGATGGAACGATCGTTTACATCGATCGCAGCACCGATACCGGGGAATTTGGCTACGGTACCCAAAAGCCTGAATCGTCTGTAAAAACGACCCAAAAAGTGGACAGCGTGTCTATTGAGGGGCCTAACACCGGCAGTCTCGGTGACGTTATTGCAAAAGGCCAATGGCATGATGGCTATTGGACCGTCGAGTTGTCTCGGCTACGTGATACCCAACATGCAGATGACCGAGCGTTACTGGCGGGAGATCAAGTCATCACACAATTTGCGGTGTTCGATGAAAACAATGCAGAACACAAAAGTGTCTCTGAACCCTACCGATTGGTACTGCCAGATTAACTGAAACGGGCCTGATCCTAGGAAACACAGGGGAAACAGGCCTGTTTTTTTTGATAAGGCTATCGGTTTTGCAGTCGCATTGGCCTTTGATTGGCCATCGTATTATGGACAGCTACATCAGCTACAGCCTGGGTGTGACTGTGGCAGCTATCGAGGAGCGACTGATAGGCATATTGCATTGCACCGTTTGCGCCTTCATACCCCGACATGGGGTGTACAATCATAGATACGCCAACGTCGGTCAGTGCACCGCTACGAAACATGGTCGTTTTACCCAATGCATTGGCATTAGCCTTTGCAATCACCGGCACACCAATCGCATCAGTCAATAAGCGATAGTCCGCTAATGACGACACCGACTCAACGAAAATACCGTCAGCGCCTGCCGCGACATAGTCTGCTATTCGGTCGATTGCGCCATGCAGGCCTTCTTGGGCAAAGGCATCTGTATGCGCCATGATAAGAAATTCTGGATTATGGCGGGCATCGACGGCCGCTTTAAGGGCATCAATCATCACCCGCTTGTTAACGATGGGTTTAGGCACCCATCCGCCTAGACTGTTAAAGGCTGCCTGATCACCAATGTGCACTGCAGCTACCCCTGCCTGCTCCATGGCTTTTATGGCTTCGACCACATGAACGCCGTCCCATCCATTGTTGAGATCGACCAACAGCGGGGTATCCGAGGTATCCGTTATTTGACGCGCCAATTCGATCAGCTCGGTCATGCCACGAACACTTCTGACTGCATTGTGCGTAGACCGTGAAGGTAATGACCCAGATAGGTAAAGGGCTCTATGACCGACCTGCGCAGCGGCAAGCGCAGTATAAGCACTGAAGACACCAGCAATATGCACCGGTGCACGGCCTGCCAGAAGACGCCTGAAAGAGGAAATTGATGACATGTTGACCACTCCCTGTTTATGTCAGACAACCCACGACAAGGCAAAAGAACCAAGCCATGGTTAACCCCTTATATCTTCCTGATTTGTATTTGCTGAACATTGAGCGAGGGCAATTTTTTGGTGGTAGACAATGACAAACCGTGACGGGGTTCAAAGTTAAAACAGTGGGTTAAAACCAGACGCTTTAAAACGATTTCCATTTGGCAGGAATGACTCGGGGTGTCGGGGTTGGCTCAACAACTGGTGTTGGTTTTGGGTCAGCCGTCGGCGTTTTTTGTCGCATTTTTTTAGCTATGGCATTGACATAGAGCGACTCCACTTTGGCTCTTGCCCAGGGGGTGCGCCGCAAAAACTTCAAACTCGATTTCACACTGGGGTTTTCTGTAAAACAACGAATGGCAACCTTTTCACCCAACAAAGCCCAACCATATCGCGCTTCCAATGCAGTAACGATTTGCTCTAGCGTAACGCCATGAAGTGGGTCTGATCCGTGGTTCATAAAATGCGGGTCTCGTATCGGTAATCCAGCGACAACGCTGGGTACCGCTATCATAACGCCTTTCAGCATGAGCCACTAGCGCAACAGACGTTTAGCCTGTAGACGCTGTCAATTTTGAGCCCACAATGATTTGCAATGGCGTTGTTAGCGCATGCGCCAAGTGACTTTGAAATTCGATATCAATATCTACCAAATATTGGATCTGCTGGTGCGCAACTGGGTCTCGAATGTGATCACGGCATAGGCGCAACGCATCCGTTAGTTGGGCGGTAAGATGCAAGGCTGTATCGATAACCGCCCAATGCCCTTCCAGATCGGTTTCAGCAACATAGAAGCCCAACTCTGCGTGGATCCATTCTGGCAGTTTTACCAAGGGAGTCATTTGTATGGACGGTTGCAAGCGAAAGCAGCCGACCCGAATGTTTCTACTATTCCACCGCGTAGAGCGTGCCAGATAATCCAAAAGCCATTCGCCCTGGTGATCTGTGGCACTCTTCGTGAGTGCGCTATATTGCCGTCCCAGCAGGTAGTACTGGGCTGCTGTCGATAACAGCAACGTTTTTACATTTTCAACATCCATTTTGACCTCTAAGCGAGCAACAGGTTCTGTATGCAGGCATGACCAGCCCCTTGCTAGAATGCCATCTGCTGAATCGTTATTAGGGGCTGACGCTTGATATTAAGATAGTCAAAATCGTAGGCGTTGTATGAATACCGAACCTAATGATTACCTAAGTCAGGTTTTAAATTATGGGGTTAATGGGTCTGCTGTATTACTCGCAACAAGGTGCCTGATGACCAATACGGCCAATGTGCCAACCGTGTAGCCAACGAAGGTCACCACAACCGCTGAATTAGAAAAACTCACTGCAGTAAACAGTGGGCCGGGGCAGTATCCTGCCAATCCCCAACCCACACCAAAAATCACAGAACCTGTAATCAATTTGGAGTCAACACGGGATTGGTGGGTTAAATGGTATTTATCATCCAAGACTGGTGACCTACCCACCTGAAACGCCCAACGAGACACCGGGAATGTCACCAACAATGCACCACCCATGACGAGTGCCAAACTGGGGTCCCATTGTCCAAAAACGTCAAGAAAGCCAATGACTTTGGCGGGATCTACCATTTGAGAAACGCTCAGTCCCAGCCCAAAAACAATGCCACTGATTAATGCGACCACTATTTTCATCATTCACTCCTAGGCAATGGCAACTGTGATGATGGCGCTAACCATAAATACCACCGTGGCAACAATAGACCGCACCGACAGACGCGCAATACCCAATATGCCATGACCACTAGTGCAGCCGTTGGCGAGTGTTACCCCAATGCCGACCAACACACCTGAAACCAATAACTGGCTCATACTGGTATCCATCGGCACACTCATATCTCCACTCATGACACTGCGGTAGACCAGACCACCAATACCAAGGCCAACCAAAAAGGCAACGCGCCATTGCCAGTCGTCGGTTCTTTTCAAAAAGAGACCAGAAAAAATACCGGATACGCCGGCAATACGGCCATTAAAAATTAACAGCAGCGATGCGGCGCATCCGATCAAAACGCCACCTAAAAGTGACGATACTGGTGTGAAATATTCCATGGAAATCCCCAAAAATGGTTTTAGCTGGGTATTAGCTATTTCGAATATAGTGACGCATATCAATAAGCACTTAAAAGAATAAATGGTCATTTCAATATGCATAAAATGCATAAGCCCATAAATACTAGTTCGGAGCGCTGAATGATGGCCGAAAACCTGAGAATTTAGTGCAGCAATGGGTACCGGAGACGATCGCCTCCGGCATCTAGGCAGTATTTACTTATTTCTGAGCGGCTTGCCAAAGAATGGAACTGCGATTGCCTGATCGGCAATAGGCAAAAGTTTTTCCCTTAGCCATCATATCTCTAAGGGCTTGGATATCGTTGTCGTTATAGATAGGACCACGCATTGGAATATGAGCGAAAGCGAGCCCCAATGCATCACAGGCGGCTTTGATATCGTCTGCGCTAGGCAGGCCGGGTTCTTCGTTATCGGGTCTATTACATACCACCCCAACAAATCCTTGATCCTGCAGGGAGCGCAACTCGTCTACAGTAATTTGCGGCGACACCGCGAAACTATCAGTTAAATACGTAAAAGACATGTGGCCTCCAAATGTATAACAAAAAAATTATCAACGTTGAATACCACCATTTACGATGGCCATCCTTGTCAACGCTGAAATAAACGCAGTGCCGATGGTATCAGAGAATAATGGAATGTGAAGCGATACTTCGCCCACTGTTCGACAGATTTACTGCATTTATTGCTGTCTTTGGTGGGTGTAACGCAACACCTTGTGAATTAGATCAAGGTATCGATCCAAAGCTATTCACATTGACGAGTCGTTACTATAGTATGTCCGCCCTTAAAATAGGCTGGTTAATAAATAAACAGCTGTCTGCAATACAAGTCATATATAAAGGATCGTTCAATGCTGACTCAAGAACAACTTTTGGCAATGTCTAGTGATGACTACATGAATCAAGAGCAGCGTGAGTATTTTCGTGCCTTGCTGTTGGAAATGAAAAACGACATCCGGTTGCAAATTGAACAAGCCAAAGCAGAACTGGCTAAAATGGAATACGAAGCGGACGAATTGGATAAGGCTGCTCAAGAAGAAGATCGGAGACTGCAACTGCGGTTTTTAGATCGTCAAACCAAGTTACTTCCCAAGTTAGACGAAGCGCTGAAGCGTGTTGATACTGATGAGTTTGGGTATTGTGATGTAACGGGAGAGCCCATCGGCGTTCCACGCTTACTTGCCCGACCGACTGCCACCCTGTGTGCAGAAGAAAAGATTCGTCAAGAGCAACAAGAACGCAACTACCGCGACCATTAATCACCCCTGATTGATGGCTATCCATCCCTTTTTTCGCTAATAGTGCGGAAAAAGGGGCGGCTTTATATTGCTCCACGTCCCCTTCAACACCCACGATCAATTCTGCTACTGTCTCTAATAGTCTGTTACACCACCAACAGTGTCGCCACAAGCACAATGGCCGTTATCTGACTCAGATAAGTAAAAGCAGCGCCGAACTGACGGAACAGTCGCCGTTTGCGCAGCATACCGTACCCATGAGACAAACGGGCCGCCGTAAAAAGCACCACCAACACCGCCATCACTGTTTCAGAAATGCCCATCAACGCCAGCGCCAGAATTAACAAACCAAAAATAGGTACCTGCTCAATGCCATTGACATGAATTCTAATCGCCTTTCTTAACAGGGTGTTGTCACCGTCGCCATAGGATATACGGTACTTGATCCTTAGCATCGATATGCTGATGGATACAGCGACCAAAAATAAACCATGCACGGCCACAAAGATAAAAAACCATTCTAACTGGGGCATAAATACCTCTTACATTGTCACTTGGGCTTATTGAGCGTCGGCTTAGTGCGACGTATAGGACGCGTGTTTGCTGATGGTACCGGAGGCCGAATGCCGGGCTCCACCACGTCGCCTACCGTTGCATGACTGTCAAAACGGATTGCAAGCGATTCTCCATTAAAGTCCACACGATCGCCATCAACGATTTTTTTGCGCTTCTGGGTTTCAACGACACCATTCACCCGCACCATGCCTTCTGCGATCACCGTCTTGGCGTCACCGCCGCTGGCAACAAGCCCTTCAAATTTCAATAATTTATAGAGCTCCACAGGCTGTCTGTTGATAATGACTTCAGTGGTCATGGTATTTCCTTAAACATGCGAATGGTGTTAATGACCATACAACGGCAAGCCGTTTTAGTCATGACGTTTTGAAAAAACCTGTACTATCCAAGTAACCAATTGGTCGCTGGTAACCTCAGAATATGCCGTGTGGGAAAAATCACCTTGATCGTCAGGATCGAGCGCGCCAAAGCGATATCCGACTAACTCTGGCGTGGCATCGTTGAGCATAAAGGTTAACCGCCTGTGGGTTACCAAACAATCGATAGTCATCAGGTCGATAGGATAACCACGTGCGCGAAGGCTGCGATTAATACTGATAATAGGGTCAAGGTCTTGGTGGTTTTTCTGAATAACCAGCTGGGCCTGTTCTGCACGGGCAGACAAAGCAAAAATATCAGACGCGGACACATCCACTCCCTTTTTTGTTCCCATAGCCCACGCCCTATATCAAGACACTAAGGACAGCGGCAAAAGCCATGCGGTCTCTTCTAACGTGGGTTCCAAGTGAAGCGGCGATCACCTCATTATGGCGGCCGCCGTCGGGTATTATAAAAGGGCTTCGATGGCAGCGATAAGGGACGCTTGTGTAGGCGGCTTAACCAAATAGTCCTTGGCACCCTGTCGCTCACCCCATACACGATCCGTCTGCTGGTCTTTTGTGGTGAGCAAAATAACGGGGATGTGCTTGGTAACTGGATCTTGCGTCAGCTTTCGTGTGGCTTGAAAACCGTTCAATTCTGGCATCACGACATCCATCAGCACCAAATCTGGCTGCTCTGCTTTTGCCATCACAATACCGTCATTTCCATTAATTGCGGTGATCACATCATAGCCTGCTGCAATCAATATTTTCTTGGTTGTCGTGGTGTGTGTTGGAGAGTCATCTACGATTAAAATCTTGGCCATGAGGTACCTCTAATTATCCTAACAACGGTTTAAAATTTCAGGCTGTATCTTAGGGGAAATTGCATGTCAGAAATAGAGCCCGCGCCAATAAACTTTGCAAACACGCGTTTGCCCGTGCATCCAATAAAGCGGCCCTAAGTCCTCACATTGCAATCGCGAGTGGGGTATTGGGTTCAAACAATTCCAATTGTTGCGCATTTTGATCCGGCTTCAGTCGCATACCCATGCCCAGCAACCGAACGGGCTTCTTTTGTCGATACCAGGCTTCTTCCAACAAGGTCATAAACTGGCCTACATCAGCCACCTGCCCAAGCGTCTCCACCGTGGTTTGCGTGAAATCTGAAAAGCGCATTTTGACAAAAAACTTGTGATAGTGCGTGCGGTCACCCACACGCGCTAATCGCTGCTCTAAGGCGGCAAACACCATGAGCGCATTTTTTCGACAAGCACCGAAGTCTGCCATGTCTTCAGAAAAGGTCCGCTCGACACTCACCGATTTGCGCGACCTGCTTAAGGATACAGAGCGCTCGTCAATGCCATGACTGAGTCGAAACAGGTGGTCTCCCATGGCACCGAACCGCGCCACCATGTCACGAAGTCCACGATCAATGATGTCCTGGCAAACGTACAGTCCTTGTCGGTGTAGTCGTTCGGCTGTGACCCGCCCCACGCCATGAATCTTCTCCACTGGCAACACAGATACAAATGCCGCGACCTGATCCGGTGTGATGACTTTAATGCCATTGGGTTTGTTCCAATCACTGGCGATCTTGGCCAAGAATTTATTCGGTGCAACCCCAGCAGACACAGTAATGCCCACTTCCGAGGCTATGGCGCGTCGAATGTCTTCAGCAATCCAAGTAGCGCTGCCCATGTGCAGCTCACAATCGGTAACATCAATGAAGGCTTCATCAAGCGACAGGGGCTGTATGAGATCCGAGTAGCGACCCAAGATGGTCATAATGGCCTCCGAAGCCTCTCGATAGGCGCTCATTCGTGTAGGCAGCACGACCAAGTCGGGACAGAGGCGTTTTGCCCATGCAGTCGGCATTGCAGACCGTACGCCAAAATGGCGCGCGACATAGTTGCAGGTCGATAACACACCACGGCGACCCGTGCCACCTACGGCAATTGGCTTGGACTGCAATGCGGGTGCATCACGCATCTCTACGGCTGCGTAAAAACAATCACAATCGACATGTATGATTTTTCGCTGTTTATCCATACAGGCATTCTAGCACAAGCTGTATGGATGTACAGATAAGGAGATTATCGGACGATAGCCCTAGGTTAGTTCGAGGGTATCGGCCAATGCAGCACACTGACTGTGCTGGGGACAGGAGACCAGATGGTCGTTGACCATGCCTACAGCCTGCATAAAGGCATAGACGATAGTGCTGCCTACAAAATTGAAACCCGCCTTTTTTAAAGCTTTGGACATGGCATCAGATTCGGGGCTTGTTACTATAATATTGGATGGCGCTTCCAGACTATTTTGCAGGGGCGCTCCGCCAACAAATGCCCATAAAAACTCACTAAATACCACGCCTTCGGACTCGAGTTTGAGATACGCATTGGCGTTCCTGATAATGGAATGAATCTTCAGGCGGTTACGAATGATTCCCGCGTCCTGCATGAGAGACTCAACTTTGGCATCATCAAATAAGACAATCTCAGTGGGTTGAAATTGTGCGAATAACCGCTGATAGTTGGCTTGTTTTTTGAGCACTGTTATCCAACTGAGCCCTGCTTGCTGGCCATCGAGACATAACTTTTCAAACAGATGCAGGCTATCACCCTGAGGCCGCCCCCACACATGATCATGGTAATCAACATAGATCGGATCTTGGCCACACCAAGTACATCGCGCCATACCAAGCTCCCTATTAAGAAACGACCACCAGATTGTCGCGATGGACCAACTCAGGCTCTGCCAAATAACCCAACAACCGTTCGATGTCGCCAGACGGTGCACCACATAGCTTGGCACAATCCGCTTCGTCATAATTGCTTAATCCGATGGCGATGACTTTACCTGTCGTGTCGACCAAGCTCACCGCGTCACCACGATGAAAATGCCCCGATACTGCTGTCACACCGACTGGCAACAGGCTTTTACCGCCCTGCGTCAATGCACTAACAGCACCTGCATCTAACACCATTTTACCCCGGGTTTTGAGATGACCAGCAAGCCATTGCTTTTTGGCCACCACGGGTTCTTGATCAGGCACCAATAGGGTACCAATGGCTTCACCTTGCAGTAAGCGCAGCAGTACATCTGTTTCCTTACCGGCGCATATATGGGTGCGCGTACCGCTTCTAGCAGCCAACACGGCAGCCTTAACCTTTGTGGCCATACCACCACTACCCAGAGCACCGGCACCCGCTGCCACCGACGCAATAAACGGGTCACTGGCACGCGCATTCGCGATAAGTTTTGCCTGGGCGTTGTGACGCGGATCCGCATCAAAAAGCCCCTGCTGATCGGTCAAAATCACCAACACGTCTGCTTCAACCAAATTTGCTACCAGCGCACCGAGGGTATCGTTGTCACCCACCCGTATTTCGTCTGTAACCACGGTATCGTTTTCGTTAATCACAGGCACCACCCCGAGGTCTAACAGGGTTCTCAGCGCATTTCTGGCGTTTAAATACCGGTTTCTATTCGATAGATCATCATGGGTAAGCAATATCTGGGCGGTATTTTTACCCAATGGCGCAAAGCAATCTTGGTAACACTGCACCAAACTCGTCTGACCAACGGCAGCGGCGGCCTGCAACATGTCGACCGACTTAGGCTTCACTGTCCATCCCAGCCGCCCCATGCCCGCAGCAATGGCACCCGAACTGACCAGTACCACATCAATACCCTGATCCTGTAAATCGACCATTTGCTTTACCCAATCGGCAATGGCGGTACGGTCTAAGCCCTCTCCGTGATTGGTGAGGAGCGACGAGCCAATTTTGACGACCCAGCGACGTCGCGGATGGTTGCTTGGAGAATGTTTCATCAGTTCTATATGTGTTCCATGATGGGAGGGGGAAGTATCTCCGAGTATCAATGCCCGATGTGAGACTGCCGATCACTGTATCACAGCAGCCAAAGCAGATTAAAGACGGCTGCGCTGAAACACCTCAGTTTCCGCACGGGCAGGCCCCAAAATGACATTCGATTAACGCGTCACTGCAGCATGTCGTCAAAATACAGACGCACATTTGACCAGCAGACCACAAAATTTACCCCTGTTTTCACTTTAGTTTCCAATAACCCTTGCCTTTCTTGTAATATGACACTAGTGTACTAGCCAACTAATACACAACAAACGAGACAAACATGATTCAACTCACACAACTTGGCTTTCACTATAATGCCAAAACCCGGGTCTTTAAGGGACTCAATCTCGACATATCCGAGGGTCGCTGCGTCGGCGTACTGGGTGCCAATGGCGTTGGTAAGACAACGTTGCTGAAGCTCATTTCTGGCCTTGCCCAACCCAGTGAAGGTGACATCAAGGTTCTAGGGATGACGCCCAGAGAACGGTCGACAGCGTTGTACCAACAACTCTTTTTGGTACCCGAAGAAATCGATTTGCCACCCATCAGCGGATCAGCCTTTTTAAAACAGTTCTCTGTGTTCTACCCGCATTTTGACATGGCACTGTGCCAGTCAATGCTGAGCAAATTTGATGTTGATGCGAGCAAGGTATTAACCGAAATGTCCTTGGGTCAAAAGAAGAAGTTTATGGTTGCGGTCGCCTTGTCTAGCGGGTGCAAACTGATCCTCATGGATGAGCCCACCAACGGCTTGGATATTCCGTCAAAGGCGCGGTTTCGCGACATCGTGGTAGCCCATCAAGCGGACGATCAGACCGTCCTTATCTGCACACATCAGGTGAAAGACCTAGAGGCCATTATTGACTCTGTGGTGCTGATGAATGACAGCAGTGCCCATTGGTTCGATTTGGGTGAACTACCCAACAAGATTTCACAAGTAGTGGGATCGACCAACGGTGCAGAGGCCTTGCATACAGAAACCCGTTTGGGCAGCCAAGTGTCACTGGTTCCGGGAGCGTCTTCGCAACCGACTGACATCGACCTAGAGCTTTTATTCAACACTTTCCATAACAATTACGGTGGATTGATGTCTGCGATCAATGAGGATATATCACGATGAACCTGACCCATGTAAAACACCTGATTACTGCAAAACAGGCTTCTACCCCCCAACGCCTCCTGAAGACATTGGGATTGACCCTTGTTATTTTGGTCGCTGCCCTGGCACTGCACGCCTTTAGCGGTGATGCCAGCTTAGCCAACACACTCCGAACTTTTTCGTTCGCCTTTTTGGTGGTTGCGACCATTGAGCTAGGCTCCCACACCTTTAACGAGTACAAACAAAAAAATGAAGCCTACCGTTGGATCATGATACCCGCCAGCCAATTAGAAAAGTGGTTTAGCAGTTTCTTTACCAGCTTTTTGATCGTACCCGTGGTCTTTATTGCGGTATTTATTACAGCAACGCTTATCGCCAATGTGCTGCTACTGGTCATGGGTGTCGGCACCTCTGTTGAACTCCTCAATCCTTTTAGCCACAGCGTTTGGAGCTTGATCAAAGGTTTCTGGCTGATTCACCCACTGTTCTTCTTTGCAGCAATCTATTTTAAGAAGCAGCCGATTTTAAAAGTAACGGGCGCCATCGCACTGGTGGTCATTACTTGGGCGCTATACAGCCTAATGCTGGTCAACCTGATGTTTTCTGATGTGATGATGGAAGCCCAAAACAGCCTCATGGTTGTGACACCAGAAGCGGTTGCCCAACTGTTTGGCTTTTTGATCATTGACGAACACGGCGTTCAGTTTGTGTCCAATGCCTTTACCAAGACCCTGTTCTATACCGTATTTTTAGGCTACTTCGCATTCTTCTGGGGCTTGTCATTCCTTCGATTTAAGGAAATGGAATTATGACACTCTTTGATTCAAGCAACGCCATATACCTTCAAGTCGCAGACCTGATGTTTGAAAGAATTCTAACCAATGAGTGGATGGAAAAAGAACGGATTCCATCGATACGAGAGGTAGCCACCATGGTCCAAGTCAACCCAAACACAGTGGCACGGTCGTTCACATTCTTACAGGAAAATGCGGTCATTTTTAACAAGCGCGGCGTCGGGTACTTTGTCAGTGACGACGGCAAGGCGCAGGTCACCAAGATTAAGAAGACTGAATTTATCCACACAAAATTGCCAAAAATATTTCACGACGCGAGCTTGCTAGACGTATCACCAGAAGAATTTTCGGCCCTTTATTCACAATTTTTGGAAGCAAAATCATGAGTGCATTGACCTATAAGATTCAACACATGGCCCTCAGCAACAAGATCTTGGCGGGCGCAGTCTTTACCCTGTTTGCACTGACCACGGCAGGCTTGCTGTATCTTCGCCTTAACTGGGAAAACTACATGGCGGTATTATTGAACTAATACTGGTATAACCATGGCAGAGGCTGTCGCCTATTCCAAAAGAACCTAGCCGCAAGCCATCAGCCAGACAACAAAAATGCCAGAACCTTTTTGGGGTGCTGGCATTTTTGTGTGTGTTGGTCTGGCCACCAAAAACGTGGCCTACCCTGTGCAGCCTGTGAATAGGTTAGCTGCGGTATTCAACCTCTACATCATCATAATCATCATCGTCGTCGTCATCAATCTCAGATGTAGCATCTTTAGACTGCTTGCGTTGCTGTTTGCGTAGCTCGTGCAACATCTCGATACGGGTTCTTGCTTCTGTCTCAACCGTCAATCGGTGCAAGTTATCCGCTTCAAGTAATGTCGGATCAGCAGCGAAAGCTTCTGCACGGCCTTCTAAGAAGGTCATGATGTTTTGGGCGACCAAATCGGTTCCCTGCTTTTGAATCGCCGATGTGCGGTACACAGGGCCTGTCCATTGCAACGCATCGATCACGTCTTGGCAGCGCTGGTCTAATTCAGCTGCTGGCACCATATCGACCTTGTTCAACAACAACCAACGCTCACGCTTCTGTAATTCAGGCGAAAACACCGCCAATTCATTGGCGATGGCCAATGCGGCTTCCGCTGGGGAAGACTCGTCATAAGGAGCCATGTCTACAATATGTAACAGGATACGGGTACGGACCAGGTGCTTTAAGAATCGGATACCCAAACCAGCACCTTCGGAGGCGCCTTCGATAATACCCGGAATGTCTGCTACCACGAAGCTGCGAGAATGCCCCACTCTGACCACGCCTAAATTAGGCACTAGGGTCGTAAAGGGATAGTCTGCTACCTTAGGTTTTGCAGCGGATACGGCACGGATAAAGGTGGATTTACCGGCATTCGGCAAGCCAAGTAACCCGACGTCAGCCAGTACTTTTAATTCTAACTTGATCGCGCGTGATTCACCGAGCGAGCCATTGGTCGATTGACGTGGTGCGCGGTTCACACTGGATTTAAATCGGGTATTACCCAAACCGTGAAAACCACATTGGGCAATTTTCACTTCTTCACCATGGGTGGTGAGGTCGCATAGGGTCTCGCCGCTGTCTATATCGATAACGGATGTGCCAATAGGCAATACGAGGAACAAATCCTCGCCTTTCTGGCCGGTCATTTCACGGCCACGACCATTATCGCCATTCTCCGCTTTGTAGCGTTTAATGTAACGGTAGTCGACTAGCGTGTTTACATTTTCGTCTGCACGCACAAAAATACTGCCGCCATCGCCGCCGTCACCGCCGTCTGGGCCACCTTTGGGAATATACTTTTCACGCCGAAAGCTGACGCACCCGTTTCCACCCTTACCGGCTTCAACGTCAATAGTGGCTTCATCAACGAACTTCATAAATACTCCAGATTTCAAACGCTACGGCCAACAGTGTGGCAGGATATGACGATGTTACAACTGCGTACCCGACGATGCTGCTGTCGCATACGATATTGAATCTATTTTACCAACAAAAAAGCCCTGCAACAGCAGGGCTTTTCTTTCACTGCATCAGTGATCTAGGAAGCAACAACGTCAATAAAACGACGGTTGTTACGAACACCAAATTCAACAACGCCATCAGCAGTTGCGAACAAAGTGAAGTCGCGACCTAGACGGGTGTTTTTACCAGCATGAAATTCAGATCCACGCTGACGAACGATAATGTTGCCACCTACTACGGTCTGACCACCAAAAATCTTAACGCCTAGACGTTTGCTTTCTGAATCGCGACCGTTACGGGTACTACCACCAGCTTTCTTGTGAGCCATGGTTTAATCTCCTTAACCTTTAATGCCAGTAATTTTAACTTCAGTGAACCACTGACGGTGGCCCATCTGCTTCATGGAGTGCTTACGACGCTTGAACTTCATGATCTTCACTTTCTTGTGACGACCCTGAGACAAGACTTCGGCAGTCACTTTGGCGCCCTTAACTACTGGCTCGCCAATGCTAATCTTTTCGCCATCAGCTACCATAAGTACCTGATCGAACTTGACGCTTTTGCCAACTTCAACTTCAATTTTTTCCAGCTTTAAGGTCATGCCTTCCTGGACGCGGTATTGCTTACCGCCTGCTACGATTACAGCGTACATGCTTTTATACTCACTTTCGGTGTATTGACCCCCGATTAGCCGTTATTTCTTTACCTGTTTCTAAAGGCGTTGCCTACGCTGCGGCACCCTATAACAGGGAATAACGTACGGAGATTTCAGGACGCGCGATTCTACGGAAAAGCATTAAAATATGCAACACCATCCACAAAGATTACAGTAATTTCTTTATAGTACGACCTGTCGCCTTGACTGATTACCAAGGGGGTTTTAGCATCGACCCACCACTTATGAGAACCGATTGAAATCATGAATTCGAACCCAATCTTCCAAAGCGTCAAGCCTGACATGCTATTGCTTAATCAGGAAATCATGTCGCAGTTTAACTCCAACGTGCCTTTGGTAGAAAAAATAGCCGAGTACATTATTAAAAGTGGCGGAAAAAGACTGCGGCCTCTGATCGTAATGCTGGTTGCTCAAGGCTGCGGTTACCAAGGCAATCTCCACATAAAACTCGCCACCGTTATCGAATTCCTACATACCGCTACATTATTGCATGATGACGTGGTTGACACCTCTGATCAGCGCCGTGGCAAACCAACCGCCAATGCCCAATGGGGTAATGCCCCGAGCGTTTTGGTGGGTGATTTTGTTTACTCCCGCGCTTTCGAACTGCTGGTTGAGATAGGCCGGCTGCCCATCATGGGTTGCCTAGCGCGCGCCACCAGCTTGATTGCTGAAGGCGAAGTACGGCAATTGATGAACATTAAAAACCCTGACATTACTGAAGACGATTATATGAAAGTCATTCAGGGTAAAACAGCCACACTATTTGAAGCCGCTGCCTTTTCAGCTGCGGTATTGGCTGACGCAAACGATGATGTATGCCATGCGATGAACGAATACGGCCGCCACCTCGGACTCGCTTTCCAGATTGTCGATGACATTCTCGATTTTACTGGCGACGCTCTCACTATGGGGAAGAACGTAGGAGACGACCTTGCAGAAGGAAAAGCAACCCTGCCTTTGATTCGCGCCATGGAAATAGGTACCGATGAACAACGTGCCTGTATCCGCAATGCCATTCGAAGTGGCAGCCTAGATGACCTCGCGATCATTCAAGAGGCCATTACCAGTACCGGCGCGCTAGACTACTGCTTGGTTAAGGCCAAGGAGCAAGCGATTCTCGCCATCCAACAATTGCGTTGCCTACCCGAATCAGAGCAAAAATCACACCTTGAAGGATTGGCCAACTTGGCCGTCAACCGCATCAAGTAACGAAAATGGGGCGCCGAACAGCTATCGGTACCCCATTCTTGCTAAAACACTGTTACCCTGCCAAGTACCTGATCAAATTGGTCAACAATGCGAAAAGACAGGTGCTATTAGATCTAATTGGTTCTAGTCTGCGTATCAACAACGGATGCAATTTGTTGCGATAACACGCAAGGTGAGGTTCGGCCATGACCACAACATTAAGACACAGCCTTACAGGCTATAGCGCGCTATTCATGATCACCACAGCGATTGTGGTGTCTCTACTCACCTTCAACGCCGAAGGCGACACCAACGCGCAAAACCAACCCCTCACTGGAGACGCTACTGCGATCTTTGCGGGTGGCTGCTTTTGGTGCGTTGAGGAATACTTTGAAAAGGTGCCGGGTGTCGTCACAGCGGTATCTGGCTACATCGGTGGCAAGCGTGCGAACCCCACCTATGCGGAAGTCTCTGCTGGCAGATCAGGTCATATTGAAGCCGTTGAGGTAACCTATGACAGCAGCGTCGTATCCTATGAAGAGCTACTCAACTATTTTTGGCGACAAATTGATCCTACCGATAACAAAGGGCAATTTGTTGACCGTGGCGATCAATACCAACCCGCTTTATTTATCAAAGACAATGCCCAGCGTGATGCCGCAACCGCCGCTATTGCTCAGCTAAATAGTTCGGGTTTTTACAGCGCCCCGATTGCCGTCGCACTGCTGCCAGAAACCCCCTTTTATGTGGCTGAAGAATACCATCAGGATTACTACATCAAGAGCCCTATCCGCTATCAGTACTATAAGAAGAATTCTGGCCGTCCACAGTATTTGGAAAAACAGTGGGGAGACACCCTGTATTACGACCATCGCGTCAGCAGTGCCTCGAGTGCCGCTGCACCCTTTATTGAGCGTTTTAGCCGATTTCAAAAGCCCAGTCCGAGCATGCTAAGAAAGACATTGACCACCTTGGAATACGATGTAACGCAGGAAGAAGGTACCGAACGGGCTTTTAGTAACATCTATCATGACAACAAGGCGGCCGGTATCTATGTCGATATTGTCAGCGGTGAACCGCTCTTTTCTTCTCAGGACAAATACGATTCTGGCACAGGCTGGCCTAGCTTCACACAGCCCATTTTTGACGACTTTATTGTGAAGCGTGACGATTCCAAGCTCTTCTACACACGTATCGAGTTACGTAGCCGTTTTGGCGATTCGCACCTCGGACACGTATTTGACGATGGTCCAGCACCCACTGGCCTTCGCTATTGTATTAACTCGGCCTCCCTGCGTTTTATTCCCGTGGATAAAATGGAAGCCGAAGGCTTCGGGGCTCTGCTCAGCCAATTCTAAGGCGCGTCCAATTCTAGGCGCGTGCGATACTAAGCCTATCCACCCAACCCGTAACGGGTTGGGTTTCCTTGTGTAACAAAATATAGCATGACGGTGGATGCGGCAGCGCATACACTGCTGACCGTTGTGGCATGGCAAGTGCTAATACCTAATACCCAATACCCAATACCCACTCACTGTATCGAGATCCTCTATATGAGCCGTAACATCTTTCCTCAAGACCGACTGCACCCCGCCATTGCGAATGAAGTAGGCGGTCGCGCCGATTACCGCAGCACCGTTGACGACGTGATCGAAGCCGTCAAACAGCACCCCGTCGTTGTGGTTGGCATGCGCCAGAACCCAGAAGTCAAAAAGGCTTTACAATTGTTAGATGCCCATCCGGTCAGCTACCACTATTTAGAATACGGCAGCTACTTCAGTGAGTGGCGACGCAGGCTCGCCATCAAGATGTGGTTGGGATGGCCGACCTACCCGATGGTCTTTATCAAGGGCCAGTTTGTGGGTGGGTTCAGTGATTTGGCACAATTGAAAAACAACAACCAGTTGGATACCTTATTGGCTGACGACCACAAGACATCTGCGTAAGCACGCAAAAGGAGCAGCACGAACATGGCCAGTGACAAATATAACGAAGGCATGAAACTACGCCGCCAGGTATTGGGCGATGTCTATGTTGATCGATCATTGAACGCGGCAACTGAGTTTAGCAGCGCTGCGCAAACCATGATTACCGAAATGTGCTGGGGCACGACGTGGGTGAATGATGCGATCTCACTCAAAACCCGCAGCCTGGTGACCTTGGGCATGCTGACAGCAATGCGCGCAGACCAAGAGCTGAAAGGCCATGTCCGAGGTGCGCTCCGAAATGGCTGTACCGTGGATGAGATTCAAGCGGTTCTGTTACATGCAACGGCATATTGCGGTGCACCCGCTGGACTAGAAGCGTTTAGAGCTGCCAATGAGACCATTCAAGAATGGCTAAAAGACGCAGGCACCGCTGCCGACAAAGGCTAGCGACGACGCACCGGTTCAACGGTAATCTGATAGAACGGCAATGCGACGAAGACCGACATCAACTCAGCGATGTCTTCTTTGTCCCAGTCGGTTTCCAAGACAGTCAGTGCTGATTTAGACGGCAATAAATCCTGCTCCAAATCCCGAATAAAAGCCGGTAGTTTTCGACTATCAACCGCTGTCTTGAGTCGGTGAAAGAACAGGATGCCGCCTTGATTGGCCAGCAAGTCAGATGCCGAAAACCCAGTTGAGCGATTATCTGCATCAGACAATTCTTTTAAGTATCCCAACTGCCCCGCAAAACTGTCACCAGTTTGCGACGCCAGTGTTGCCGAAATTACATAATGCCTTGCGAGGTCACGACGACCAGACAACGACAGCGGAATGACAGACGGCGTTGGTTCAGTAACTGCATAGAGTGGGCCAATAGGGTTACCACTGATATATTGCGCCAAGGCGACCATCACCACCGGCAACTCATCTGGCGTCGGCATTACCCGTACCAATACAGCTGCAAGAAATTGGTTCAGGTGCATGACCTTTGGATTGGCAGCCACCACCTCGTTTAATGCCTTTATGACACGTCTAGCGGTCCCTTGATTGCTGACATCATCGGGCAGGTAAAAATCATTTAATAGATGTTTGGTTTCCGGAATCCACGTAAAACCGATGAGATTACGATCATCTATAGCGGTTAACTTCACTTGGGCCGCTTGCCATAGCTCTTTCCAGTCATCTTGTAGCATGTCATGCCACGCATCAGCCATGTAACCATTGAGCCATTGAGGTAACTGCCAACCGTCAAGGGTTACACCGGTCTGCTTAGGTAGTTCACCCTGCACAACCTGAAAGGCGACTGACATATTCAACCAGCGTCCTAGGGTATTCCTGAGGATAGGCAAGCTCAATTGCACAATCGCCGAATCTTCAGACACCACAATACTGACATTGCCATAGTGGCCATATTCGATAGCTGACGCGGCAGAGGTTGCCAAAAGATTCAGTTCGCGGTTACTCAGAGATACCACATAGCGTTCTCCAGCAACCATTTGTGATGGCCGAAATTGTTCTGCGAGGCTTTGTGCACGTTTCAGATCAGAAAATAACAGACTGGGCTTTGATGGCACCAAGGCACTGCTGTCAGTGAGCCACCACACCAGTGCGAGTAGCAGCAGTAAACAGGTGACCAGCAATAACACTAACCGCTTTAGCCAACGCATCAGCCATCCTCAGGTGTTGGAAATGTCTCCCGCAACAGCATGGAGAAGTCTTGTAACCAGCTACGTTGCTTAATGCCAAAATCGCATAAAATTTTGTGACAATCTAGCGAGGTATTTTTGCCAAACTGGTGTTTTTCTTGAAGCTCATCATATCCAGACGAAAAGATAGTCGCTAAAGGACAGGCCAACACCGTCGACAACTCCCCAAACACCACCTTACAAAATCGGTGCAGCGACACGATACCAACACCACCATAATGATAGGTGGTCCACAAGGCAGGATTGTCTGCACAATTGAGTTGTTGGACGATGGCCAACAACACCCTTGAAAGATCCTTAATTGCCGTGGGGTTGCCAGTTTGATCCGGAGGGAAATCAATTTCATGGCCATTCTGGAATTGGTCGATGGCGTCGCCAAGCCAATTGCCTTTTTGGAGATCGAACAGCCAACCTGTACGCAACACCAATAGTTTCGGGAGTGGATGAAAAAATTGCTCCATCGCCACACAGTACTGACCAAATTTTGTACCTGGATGACAGCCACTGTCTTCCAAATATAGCGCTTGTTCATGACCACTGAAAACCGATGAACTGGAGATAAGAATCAATGGCTTTTGTCGGGTCTCACACCACAGCCGAAAGCGCTCGGCATCAGATGTTGAGAAGTGCGCATCAGGATCGTCGGAGAGCTGTAGCATCACCACCAGATAATCAATTGCGTCGCTTGGCAGATCGGTGACCCGCTCAATACTGAAATTATCTGTTGGTGCAGATGTGGCAAGCGCCTCAAAAACAGCACCGACACTATCAACAATACCAATTGAAATCATGACGCTGAGTACCTAATGAAGGCCGCTACCCCCCCCCTCTTAAGAGGCGGGTTGCGACAATGCCACAACGCGCGGCGTTTAAATTAAAACGGGATATCGTCGTCGAAGTCTTCAAACGCTTGCATCGGCGGCGCCTGCTGTGCGGCTGGCTTCTGGGCTGGTTGCTGGTATCCACCCTGTTGCTGCGGTGCTTGCTGCTGGTATCCGCCTTGCTGCTGTTGCTGCTGAGGCTGCTTGTTATATCCGCCCTGCTGCTGTTGCTGCTGTTGCGGCGCGAAGCCACCCGGTGCTGCGTTGCTGTCACGGCCACCCATAAGCTGCATTTCATTCGCAACAATTTCGGTTGAATAACGGTCGTTGCCGGTCTGATCTTGCCATTTACGGGTTTGAATACGGCCCTCAAGATAGACCAAACTGCCTTTACGCAAATACTGCGCTGCGATTTCCGCTGTACGGCCAAATAACACGCAACGGTGCCATTCAGTCAAATCTTGGCGGGTGCCATTATCATCCTTAGGGCCCAGTTCATTGGTTGCCACGTTCAGATTCACTACCTGCGTACCGCCAGCAGTGGCGCGTACTTCAGGATCCTGACCCAATCGTCCTAAAATAATTACTTTGTTTACAGTACCTTTAGCCATAATCCGTTGCCGTCCTCTCGTATTATTCGTTATTTCTATTTAGCGGCCCGTCGAACCGCATACTCATCGAGTACGCCGGATCGGTATGAAATACGCGCCGCGCGATGTTCGCTTTCTATCTCTACTTGTTCTACGCCATCCAACTGCAGCAAACTTTCACTCACACGTGCCGCCCAGCTAACACCGTCTTGCTCGCTGCCTGGTGCTGTTACCCTTGCACTCAAAATACTGCCTGGTATCTGTTGACGCAAACTGAGCCATAGCCACAATGCCAAAATTAGCCCAGTGGCCACATAGACACCCTGTGCGCCAAATGATTGGTATAACGTGCCACCAATGACACCACCGATTGCAGCACCCATAAACTGAGCGGTATTAAATACCCCCATTGCGGTACCCTTCACTTCTTTAGGTACCAACCGCGACAATAGGCTGGGCATCGCGGCTTCAAGATAATTGAACGCCATGAAGTACACCGTCAGCAATAACCCTGTTATTACCCACCCGGCTGGGGCGAAATAGAATGCCACCTGCACCACCAACATGAGCGCAACCGCTGCCGAGAAAACCTGTACCAATAGCTTCTTCTTTTCGGCAATGATCATAAAGGGCACCATCATCAAAAAGGCCACAATCATCACGGGAACATATAGCCATCCATGATACTGCTCTGACAGCCCACCTGAAAGCAGACTAATGGGTACCACGATAAAAGTCGCCATCAGGCCCATGTGTAAAACAAATATACCAAAGTCTAGCCGTAATAAATCAGGATTGCGCAAAACCCGCGCCGCATCTCTAAAAAAGTGGCCATTGGCCAAGTGCGATGAATCTTGCGTTGGATTGGGGACAAACCAAAATAACACGGCCAAGCCAAATATCGATAACAATCCCGACAACCAGAATATTCCAGAAAATCCCCACACTGTCGCGATCCATGGCCCAATCATCATGGACAATGTAAATGACAAACCAATGGTAATACCGACTGCCGCCAGCGCCTGGGTTCTAAACTGCTCCCGGGTGAGATCGGTGAGCAGCGCCATAGTAGAACTGGCAATCGCGCCGGAACCTTGTAGGACACGGCCAATGATCAAAACGTTGACATTATCTGCCGTTGCCGCAATGAGGCTACCGAAGGCAAACATCAATAAGCCGCCCGCGATAACCGGCTTTCTGCCGATACGATCTGACAACCAACCCAGTGGTATTTGAAACAGTGACTGGGTAATACCATAGGCACCTAATGCCAAGCCTAAAAGGGCCGCGGTTGCGCCATCGATGGCCATACCATAGGTCATCATTACGGGTAGCACCATAAACAAACCAATCATCCGGAAAGCATACAAACTGGCTAATCCGACCAGCGCGCGCTTTTCTCCAGCATTCATTGTTTCTTTAGCAATTTGAGAGGACATCACACCTTCTTAGAATAAATTAATCTGCAGCGCGGCATATTACCAAAAAGAATGGGTATAATGAGCGAAATTTTAGAACATTATTTGAAACTGTACATAATTACAGTATCATGATCTACCCCTATTTTTCGCTCTTGAATCACACAGGCCATTCATGGACAAAATTTCAGTACAGGGCGCTCGCACCCACAACCTAAAAAACGTATCCGTTGAAATCCCTAGGGACAAGCTCGTTGTCATCACAGGACTGTCTGGTTCGGGAAAGTCTTCGCTGGCGTTTGACACCCTGTATGCTGAAGGCCAAAGACGGTACGTCGAGTCACTGTCGACCTATGCGAGACAGTTTTTGTCTATGATGGAAAAACCTGACGTAGATCACATTGAAGGTCTCAGTCCGGCCATTTCAATTGAGCAACGTACAACCAGCCACAATCCTAGATCCACTGTTGGCACCACCACTGAAATTTATGACTATTTGCGATTGCTCTTTGCGCGCACCGGTGAGCCTCGCTGCCCCACCCATGGCGAAGCACTAGAAGCCCAGACCGTGTCACAAATGGTCGACCAGATTTTGGCCTTGCCAGAAGGCCAACCAGTCATGCTATTGGCGCCCTTGATCAAGGATCGAAAAGGTGAACACCTCCACGTCATCAATGACCTCAAAACCCAAGGATTTGTCCGCGTCCGCATTGATGGCATTGTCACCGACATTGATGACCTGCCGGTACTCGACAAGAAAAAGAAACACAGTATTGAGGCCGTGGTAGACCGATTTAAAGTGCGCGAAGATATCATGCAGCGCTTGTCGGAGTCTGTGGAAACCTGCCTTGAGTTGAGCGATGGCACTGCCGTCATTATGTCGATGGACGACAGCTTTGCGCCCCTACTCTTTTCGGCGCGTTTTGCCTGCCCCGTTTGCGGATACAGCATTCCTGAATTAGAACCCCGTATGTTTTCTTTCAACAACCCTGCCGGTGCGTGTGAATCCTGCGATGGTTTGGGTCTCAAACAATTTTTTGACCTCAAAAAAATTCTGTTCGATGAAACCCGCAGCTTGCCTGAAGGTGCCATTCCGGGTTGGGACCGTCGCAACCTGTATTATTTTTCGCAACTGGAAGCCCTTGCTAGTCACTTTAAGGTTGCATTAGAAACGCCCTGGATTGATCAGCCCGACGCGTTCAAACAAGCTGTATTATACGGCACCAAAGAAAGCATCAAATTTCATTACGTCAACAGCCGTGGCGATATGATGCACCGAAGCCATACCTTTGAAGGCATCATCAATAACTTTGATCGCCGTTACCGAGAAACAGAATCTGCATCGGTACGCGATGACTTGTCTAAGTACTTGGCAGAACAACCCTGTCCCGACTGTCACGGTACGCGCCTTAAAGAATCATCACGCCACGTTTATATAGACGACCGCACACTACCTGAAGCCGTAGCACTGCCTATAGGCGATGCATTGGCCTATTTCGATCAGCTCAAGCTTGAAGGTCGCAAAGGTGAAATTGCAGACAAGATTTTAAAAGAGATTCGCCAGCGATTGGCGTTTTTGGTCAACGTGGGTTTGGACTACCTCAGTCTTGACCGCTCAGCCGACACCCTATCAGGTGGCGAAACACAGCGCATTCGTCTGGCCAGTCAAATTGGCGCCGGCTTGGTCGGCGTCTTGTATATTCTCGATGAACCCTCCATTGGGCTGCACCAGCGGGATAACGAACGACTCTTGAGCACCCTGATTCACCTCAGAGACTTGGGCAACACCGTATTGGTCGTTGAGCATGATGAAGATGCGATTCGCTCGGCTGACTTTGTATTGGATATCGGACCTGGCGCAGGTGTACACGGTGGCATGATTGTCGCTCAGGGGACACCAGAAGAAGTGATGGCCAACCCAGATTCACTGACAGGACAGTATTTGTCGGGCACCAAACAAATCAAGCGACCCCATGCACCTGTGCCTTTTGATCCCAATCGCGTGATGCGGTTAGAGGGTGCAACCGGCAACAATCTACAAAATGTCGATCTAGAAATACCGGTTGGCTTGATGACCTGTATTACCGGTGTATCAGGATCGGGCAAGTCAACCTTGATCAACAGCACACTTTATCCTATTGCAGCTACTGCATTGAACAATGCAACGACCCTGACGCCAGCACCCTATAAGCGCATTGTGGGCCTTGAGCAATTTGATAAGGTCGTTGATATTGACCAAAGTCCCATTGGCCGTACCCCACGCTCTAACCCAGCGACCTACACCGGCATTTTTACCGGCGTACGAGATCTATTTGCCGGCACACAAGAGGCACGGTCACGCGGATACAAGCCAGGGCGATTCAGCTTTAACGTCAAGGGTGGCCGTTGTGAAGCCTGTCAGGGCGACGGGTTAATTCGCGTTGAAATGCACTTCTTAGCCGACATCTATGTTCCCTGCGATGTGTGTCAAGGCAAACGCTATAACCGTGAAACCTTAGAAGTCCGCTTTAAAGGCAAGAATATTCACGAAGTGTTGCAGATGACCATTGAAGAAGCGTTGGTGTTTTTCGATGCCATTCCTCAGCTATCGCGCAAACTGCAAACGCTGGCGGAAGTGGGACTATCGTATGTCCGATTGGGGCAAAGCGCCACAACCCTATCTGGAGGTGAAGCACAGCGTGTGAAACTGGCCAAAGAATTATCAAAACGTGATACCGGAAACACCCTGTATATTTTGGACGAACCAACCACTGGACTGCATTTCCAAGACATACAACAGCTGCTTGATGTGTTGCACCGATTACGTGACCACGGCAATACCGTGGTGGTCATTGAACACAACCTTGACGTGGTCAAAACGGGTGATTGGGTTGTAGATTTAGGACCAGAAGGTGGTAGCCGCGGAGGCCAAATCGTTGCTACAGGCACACCAGAAGCGGTCTCCAAAAACCCCAAATCCCTCACTGGGTCGTTCTTAGCCCCTTTGATGGCGAAACAGACAATATCGGAGCAGCCATAATCTTTACTGTCGGCTCCAGCCTTTTTGGCCGGTGACACACCAAAAAATGTTCGTGGATTAACCCTGTGATGAACGCCTGCGGTCTATCCCTACGAACTGCTCTTGGCTTGCCTCTTTGTCCTTCGGTATCACAGTTTTAGCCGTCTCTTTTACCGACTCTACAGGGGGGTGCGATGTAGTATCCGCCCCTGAGACTTTTGAACCTGATAGCCACCCAAACAGTGGCATAATCAACATAATGATGGGTAATCCGATTACTATCATTACTCCCAAGAAAAACATTATATTCACAATCAATATTTGCGAAATTGCTATCCATGTATTCATTTAGATTCCCTTTCCCTTTCCCTTTCCCTTTCCCTTTCCCTTTCCCTTTCCCTTTCCCTTTCCCTTTCCCTTTCCATAACGTCCGTGCTGCACTTCCTTCCCTCTAGCACTGGCACTGGCACTGGCACTGGCACTGGCACTGGCACTGGCACTGGCACTGAATCTTCGAACGTTAATGGGTACATTTCGTAAAACAAAAAAGCGTTCTACACCAAGCAAACACAAGATAAAGCGATCCCGCGTTTACTGTTTTTTTATGTGGGTAAAGCATGGGACAACTTTGCAATATTGATTTTGAAAACTTGACCTGACGCATACACCCCATAGACTCATAGGCGAAGTCTACGAAATTGAATTTGTCATCTTTTTATACAAATAATTTTATTTGTAAAAACGTCGTTCTTTACTTTCACCCATAAATTTTCATCCAAATGCAGCGTTTTGCTTTAGGTCATCAGCCTAGAGTTGTACAATTACCCCGATATTTTCCAATTATCATGTTCAGCCACACTGAAGTATCAACATTGTATAGGCGGCAGTATCCAGTCGCTGGCAACGTGCTGAAAAACGACTGGTCAATCGTGACAATTGGAAAACGCACCGACATTTGCCTAGCCGTCCTTTTGTGGACGCAACTGGCACTGCCGACTGCACAAGAACTTAAAATTTGAAGCCTCAGGAGCCTAGCGATGAAAGCCAGTCCAGATTTAAGCCAATACGGTATTAAAGACCCAGCAGAAGTCATTTATAACCCGTCGTATGACCAGCTGTTTGCCGAGGAAACTCGGACAGACCTAACGGGATTCGAAAAGGGCTACGTCACGGAACTGGGTGCGGTAAACGTTAGCACGGGTATTTTCACTGGCCGCTCGCCAAAAGACAAATTCATTGTCGAAGACGACATTACCCGCGATACCGTTTGGTGGAATTCTGAAAAAGCCAAAAATGACAACAAGCCTTTGTCTCCTGAAGTATGGAAAGACTTAAAGAAAACGACTGTTGAACAGTTAAGCGGTAAGCGATTGTTCGTAGTGGACACCTTTTGTGGCGCCAACCCAGAATCACGTTTGAAAGTGCGTTTTGTTGTTGAAGTTGCTTGGCAGGCCCACTTTGTTAAAAACATGTTTATCCGCCCAACAGACGCCGAGTTAGCAACCTATGGCGAACCCGATTTCGTGGTACTAAACGGTTCTAAAACGTCCAACAAGAATTGGCAAGAACAGGGTTTGAACTCTGATGTCTATACCGTTTTTAACATGACTGAAAAAATGCAGTTGATCGGCGGCACCTGGTACGGCGGCGAAATGAAGAAAGGTATGTTCTCTATGATGAACTACTACCTGCCGCTGCAAGGCATAGCTTCGATGCACTGTTCTGCCAACGTTTGCGCAGCGGGCGATGTTGCTATCTTCTTTGGTCTTTCTGGCACAGGCAAAACAACATTGTCTACCGACCACCACCGCCAGCTGATCGGCGATGACGAACATGGCTGGGACGATGACGGTATTTTCAACTTTGAAGGCGGCTGCTACGCAAAAACCATTCGTTTGGACGCTGAAAGCGAGCCTGATATTTTTAAAGCGATTCGACGGGATGCCTTGCTAGAAAACGTCACCGTGGCGACCGATGGCACCATCGACTTTGACGATGCATCAGTCACCGAGAACACCCGCGTGTCCTATCCGATTTATCACATCGATAACATCGTTAAGCCCGTATCCAAGGCTGGCCATGCCAAGAAAGTAATCTTCCTAACAGCAGATGCCTTTGGCGTATTGCCGCCGGTGTCTAAGTTGACTAAGGAGCAAACAAAATACCATTTCTTGTCAGGTTTCACTGCGAAATTGGCAGGTACTGAGCGCGGCATCACTGAGCCAACCCCTACTTTTTCTGCCTGTTTTGGCGCAGCGTTCTTGTCACTACACCCAACCCAATACGGTGAAGTATTGGTTAAGCGCATGGAAGCAGCTGGTGCAGAAGCCTACTTGGTAAACACGGGCTGGAATGGCACAGGCAAGCGTATCTCTATTAAAGATACCCGCGGCATTATTGATGCCATCCTCAACGGTTCAATCGAAGAAGCTGAAACCATGCAGCTACCTATCTTCAACCTGGCCGTACCGACTGCCCTTCCTGGCGTTGACACCCATATCCTAGATCCACGTAACACCTACGGTGATGCTGCAGAGTGGGATGATAAGGCTGAGAAACTGGCGAGTTTGTTTATCAATAACTTCGTTAAGTTTACCCATAACGATGAAGGCAAAGCACTGGTAGCCGCAGGCCCACAGCTGTAAAGCAGGGGCCTCAACATAAAGCCACCTTCGGGTGGCTTTTTTGTGCCTGTAAAGACACTTGCCTCGGGGCTCACAGGTTCTACAATAAGCTTCCGTATGAGAGATTGCGCCTATGTCACACGAATTTGAACTGATCGCAAAACACTTTGCACCGCTAGGCGCTATTGGCGATCCGAACCGCTTTTTAGTGGGTCAAGGTGATGATTGCGCGGTGGTCAATCCCGATACCCGTCCCATGGCGTTTTCAATTGACACGCAAGTCTCAGGGGTGCATTTTTTCGATAACGACACCCCAGAACACATCGCATCTCGAGGTTTCAATAGCGCGCTAAGCGACTTGGCTGCCATGGCAGCGACGCCGGCTTTTTTCACGCTCGCGCTGTCTCTACCCAAGCACTGTGATGATGACTGGATTGCCGCCTACGCCATGACATTGGCTAAGTTAGCACACCAGTGGCAGATACCCCTGATTGGTGGCGACACCACCACCTCGCCAACCTTAGTACAGACCTTTCAAGTTCACGGCTATGTCGACCAAGCACCACTCACACGCAGCGGCGCTCACCTCGGAGATTGGGTAGTCGTCACCGGCACCCTAGGCGATGCCGCAGCTGCACTACAGTGCATTAAGCAAGGAAAAATACCTGCTGACCCGCTTCACCGCGCGTTTTATTTTCCTGAGCCTCAAATAGCAATTGCCAAGGCCATCGCCCCATTTGCCACTGCATGCATCGACATATCTGACGGATTGCTCGCAGACCTTGGGCACTTGTGTCATGCCAGCGGCCTAGGCGCACAGATCAACGCACCTAGCCTCCCCCTGTCTGCTGAATTTATGGCAACCGTGGCACCAGACAACCAACTCACAACCGCCCTCACCGGTGGCGATGATTATCAGTTGTGTTTTACCCTCCCCCCCCAACATTGGTCTCAAATAGCCCATTTACCCCTGACACCTATCGGCAAGATAACCGAACAGGCAGGCGTAACCGTACTCAATGCCAATGATCAGCCAATTCCAATGGCCAAATCAGGTTACCAACACCGCTAAACTTGATAGACTGCCGCTCACACTAGCCCATGGGTAAACAACGCATGTCTAAGGAATCAGAACTGGTCTTTTCATCCCCTACAGCATTTTTGGCGTTCGGCTTTGGTTCTGGTCTCGCTCCAAAAGCACCTGGCACCTTCGGCACGCTTGCGGCCTTGCCCATTCTGCTGCTGTTAGCTCCCTTTCACATGAGCCCATGGTTTGGCCTATTTCTATTGGCTACATTTGGTCTGGGTATATACCTGTGCGACACCACCGCAGATGCCCTTGGCGTGCACGACCATGGCGGCATTGTATGGGACGAATTTGTCGGCCTGTGGATTACGTTTTGGGGCGTCGCCCTCACCCCGCTGAGTCTGGTTCTAGGCTTCGCACTCTTTCGCCTGTTTGATATCGTCAAACCCTTCCCTATTCGCTGGCTCGACAAGAAAGTGCCCGGCGGTCTTGGCATTATGATTGATGATGTCCTGGCTGGTGTCTTTGCTTGGCTGGCATTGCAGGGCATTTTGATTTTGCTGCGTTAGCGCAACACTACCCCTACTCTGGCTTTACAAATATTTTGTGCTTAGACAGTATCTTTTTTGGTTTGCGAAAAGGATGCCAAAAATAGGCGTGCACGAGGCAACTCTATTGCACCCTTTTTGTTTTGTTTCTTTGTTAGCAACCGGCATCGAATAATAAAACAGGAGTGGCTAGGCATGTCAGACAAGAAAAAAGGCACAGTAAAATGGTTCAATGAAGCCAAGGGTTTTGGGTTCATTCAAAAGGAAGATGGTAAGGATCTTTTTATTCATTTCAGCCAAATTATGGGTGATGGATTTAAGACTTTAAAAGACGGCCAAGAGGTTTTCTTTTCTGAAGGTGACGGTAGAAAAGGTCCACAAGCAGAAGAAGTAGAGCTCGCATAGTTCCATCCCCAAAGAGAGGTGGTCACATAGGCCACCTCCGATTTACCCGCCACCAGACCCACCACAGCTCATAACCCAAAGCCCAATACTACCTAACGCACTGGTCGCCACAACGCTCCGCATTGACACCCCGAAAGACCAACCCTGTCGCAGCCCTTTACTGCCTGTTATTGCCTGCTACTGCAAAGAAGCACTTTCGCAGTAGACTTGCTGCATACACGCCACTGCATTAGACTGAAATCAGTTCTATGACTGTATTTTTTTGGAGGTATTGTGGGCTTATTGGTGAATGGACAGTGGCACGACACGTGGTATGACACTGGAAAATCTGACGGAGCCTTTGTCAGAAGCGAAGCCCAATTTCGTCATTGGATAACTGCCGATGGCCAAGCAGGCCCCACCGGTCGCAGCGGTTTTTTACCTGAATCAGGTCGGTATCACCTTTACGTGTCATTGGCCTGCCCTTGGGCGCACCGGACCCTGATTTTTCGCGCCCTCAAGGGTCTTGAAGAGCACATTGATATATCGGTGGTACACCCCGACATGCTCGACAAAGGATGGATATTTCAGGGCGATGAGGCTGCACGGTTTAGCGTTGACACACAAGACCATTTATTTCAATTTCGCTATTACCACCAGATTTATACGCAAGCGGACCCAGTCTATACCGGTCGGGTTACGGTACCCGTATTGTGGGATAAGCACCGCAACACCATTGTCAGCAATGAATCGTCTGAAATCATTCGCATGTTTAACAGCGCCTTTAACGGGTTGACGGGCAATACGCTCGATTTTTATCCTGATGCATTGACCGACGAAATCGATACGATCAACAACCGTATCTACGCCGACATTAACAACGGTGTGTACCGCGCCGGATTCGCGACCACCCAACACGCTTACAATGAAGCCGTCGAAAAACTGTTTGATGCATTAGATTGGGTCGACAGCCTACTTGCCGATAAGCGTTATCTCACGGGTAACCAGATCACTGAGGCTGATTGGCGCTTGTTTACCACCCTATACCGTTTTGATCCGGTGTACGTCGGCCACTTCAAATGCAATATCCGACGCATTGCCGATTATCCGAATCTCAGCGGCTATTTGCGCGACCTATACCAACAGCCGCTCATTGCCGAAACCTGTAACCTTGAGCATTGTAAACGACATTATTATTTCAGCCATGACACCATCAACCCAACCCGGGTTGTGCCTGCGGGCCCTATTTTTGACTATCAAATGCCGCACGGCCGCGACCGTTTTTAATGGGGCGTATAAGTCGCGTAAATCTATCTGTTGTTGGTTGTGACAGCTGACCTGAGCCATTAAGCTGTCGCCATCCTAATGTTGAGTTTTGATCATGTTTACGCACCCTCAGTTTGATCCAGTTGCCCTGTCCATCGGCCCCCTGTCTGTTCACTGGTATGGCCTGATGTATGTCGCTGCATTTTTTACTGGCTTATGGCTCGGCAAGTACCGTGCCCGCCAGCCGGGTAGTGGCTGGACAGAAGAGCAGGTTGACGACTTTTTGGTGTATTTGGTACTGGGCGTTATTCTAGGCGGCCGCATCGGCTACGTGCTGTTTTATGGCTGGGAATATTGGATGCAGGATTTCACCTACATCCTGCGTATCTGGCAAGGCGGCATGTCATTTCATGGCGGCCTCTTGGGTGTTATTGGTGCGTTATGGTGGTTTGGACGCAAATACAAAAAGCCCTTTCTGGTGACTGCCGATTTCGTCGCGCCCCTCTTTCCAGCCGGACTGATGTTTGGACGGATTGGTAACTTTATCAATGAAGAATTGTGGGGACGGGTCACTGATGTGCCTTGGGGTATGATCTTTCCGTCTGTCGACAATTTGCCCCGCCACCCATCACCTCTGTATCAAGCATTCGGTGAAGGCTTTTTACTCTTTGTGTTGGTCTGGGCCTTTTCAAGCAAAAAGCGCCCACCGGGTGCTGTCGCCGGCATGTTTTTAATCGGTTATGCCGTGTTTCGATCCACTGCCGAGTTTTTCCGTGTCCCAGACGCCCAGTTAGGATTCCTCGCTTTGGATTTCCTCACCATGGGCATGCTGCTATCCATACCCATGGCCCTATTAGGACTCTTCCTAATTGGAAACGCCTATCGCAAGTAGTCTAGGCCCTGTCTCTTTGACGTTGCGTACCTGCAGTGTCAAAGAGGCGTAAATCTGATTCACACCAGTTGAATAGCGCCACAATATCGCCATCATAGCCACTGTCTCAATTGAATTCGGAAACCTTGCATGAACCGCGTCTTTTTGTTTTTAATCACCAACATTGTCGTTGTCGCCACCCTCGGTTTGTTCTTGAATATCGTCTTGCCAGCCTTCGGTATCGTGACCGGTAATACCACCACGTTATTGATCTTTTGTGCGGTATTTGGCGTGGGTGGTTCTTTTATTTCACTGTATATGTCCAAATCGATGGCCCTGCGCTCCGTGGGAGGACAAGTCATTGAAACACCTCGCAACAGCGCCGAACATTGGGTATTTAACACAGTAAGCCGGTTGTCACGGCAAGCCAATTTACCGATGCCCCAAGTTGCTCTCTATCAATCTGACGACATCAACGCCTTTGCGACAGGCGCTAGCAAAGACAATTCTTTGGTTGCCATCAGCACCGGATTATTGGGTCACATGAATCAGGATGAGGCAGAAGCGGTATTGGCACATGAAATTAGCCATATTGCTAACGGCGACATGGTGACCATGGCGTTGATTCAAGGCGTACTCAATACGTTTGTCATGTTCTTTGCGCGCATCGTTGCCGGCATAGTGGACAACGCAATGCGTGGAAACAACAACAATGGCCAAGGCATGGGATTTTTGGCACGCATGGCCGTGACCTTTGTCGCCGAAATAGTGTTTGGGGTTTTCGCCAGCATTATTGCCATGTGGTTTAGCCGCCAACGTGAATACCGGGCAGATGCGGGTGCAGGCAATCTGGTGGGCAACCACAAGATGATCGCCGCGCTACAGCGCCTGTCTACTAGCCAGCCGTCACAACTAGAAGGACAGTTAACCGCCTTTGGCATTATCGGCAAACCGTCCAGCTTGTTTGCATCACACCCGTCCATTGAAGACCGCATTGCGCGTCTGCAGCAACCCCGCTAATTATCTAGGCTAGCGATACCGCCCGTATTGCTAGCCTGTTCTCAATAAACGCCGCTCGCTCCCTAATTAATGGTTTCATTTGCCCGCCACTGACTTAGAATAAGGTCGATATTCGCTAGGTCGACACCCCAGACAGGCAATTCGTCAGGGGGTACCCTACAATGCAACAGCCATTTAAGGGATATGTTCACCAATCTCAGGCTGACTACACCACATCGCAAGGAGCCATCATGAATGCGCATCACCTGTTATCACTGGCGATGAACGCCCGACCTTTTGACCTATTAGGTTGGCACCAGTCACCTGAAGGTAATTGGCTCATTCGCAGTTGGCTTCCGGGTGCTACGGCGGTTTCTGTATTGCGGGCGCGTGACAACAAGCGCATCGGTACCATGTCACCCGTTGATGGCGCGGGTCTGTTTGAATTCCAATGGAACAAGCGCTTTAAACAATGCGCGTACCGTTTGCTCATTGAGCGTGGTGACCAGACCTTTTCCCTAGTAGAACCCTATCAATTTGCAGAACGCACCTTTACCGATTTCAGCCACGATGGCGACACCCTACATCACAATCAAGGCGCACATGTTTGTCTGGCATACGGCCTTGACGGCTGTGAGGTCAAGGGCGTTCGTTTCGCAGTCTTTGCACCCAATGCTCGGTCAGTGTCGGTTGTGGGCTCGTTTAACGACTGGGATGGTCGGCGGGCGCCCATGGCCAGCAATCAGGATGGTATCTGGCGTTTGTTTATTCCTGAGCTGCAGGTCGGCGATCTGTACAAGTACGAAATAAAAGACGCACAGGGCAACACCCTGCCGCTCAAAGCTGACCCCTATGGCTATTTTCATGAGCAATACCCATCGTTCGCTTCGGTTATTTCGGATCACGATCACTACCAATGGCAAGACCAACAATGGCAGCAGCAACCCCCTCGTGCATGGCACCGTGAGGCTATCAGCATTTATGAGTGTCATGCCGGGTCTTGGCGACAGCACGACAATAGGGTTCAAAATTGGGACAGGCTTGGCGACAGTCTCATTCCCTACGTCGTAGACATGGGCTACACCCATATTGAGCTACTGCCGGTGTCTGAGTATCCATTTGATGGCTCTTGGGGCTATCAGCCTGTCGGCCTATTTGCCCCGACCAGCCGTTTTGGCTCTATTGACCAGTTCAAGCGATTTATTGACCGGTGCCACCAAGCTGGCATAGGCGTTTTGGTGGACTGGGTACCTGCACACTTCCCATCGGATACCCACGGGCTCGCGCGGTTTGATGGCTCTTGCCTTTACGAATATGAAGATCCACGCAAAGGCTGGCATCCCGATTGGAATTCTCACATTTATGACTATGGCAAAACCACGGTCTGTGATTTCTTGGTCAGCTCGGCAGTTGCCTGGGCTGAACTGTTTCATATCGACGGCATTCGTGTCGACGCAGTGGCCTCAATGCTGTACCTAGACTATTCGCGTGACGCCGGTGAATGGGTGCCCAATGTCGATGGTGGCAATACCAATTATGAATCAGTTGCCTTCTTTAAACGGCTAAACAGCACCCTCTATGGACGCTTCCCACACATATTTACCGTGGCAGAAGAATCGACGTCTTTCCCCAATGTTACCAAGCCCGTACACGAAGGCGGTCTGGGCTTTGGTTTTAAGTGGAATATGGGATGGATGCACGACAGCCTGAGCTACATGCAGCACGACCCCATTCACCGTCAATACCACCACAGCAACATGACCTTTTCGATGGTCTACGCCTATAGCGAAAACTTTGTGCTGCCCCTGAGTCATGACGAAGTGGTGCATGGCAAAGGCTCTATCTACCGGCGCATGCCGGGCGACGATTGGCAAAAACTGGCCAATTTGCGCGCCTATTATGGGTTTATGTATGCCCATCCTGGCAAGAAATTGAATTTCATGGGCAACGAGATTGGTCAAATCCGCGAGTGGCAACACATGGCCGAACTTGATTGGGGCCTGCTCTATCAACCCCAACACCAAGGTCTGCAGAATTGGATGCGTGATCTGAACAAAGTCTACCGACAAGAACCTGCACTGCATCAACTCGACTGCATCAATACCGGTTTTGAATGGATCAACCATACAGACAACACCTACAGCATCCTAAGTTTCGCGCGATTCGACGAACAGCGTAAAAACTGCTTGGTCGTGGTCAGCAATTTTACGCCAATGACCCACAACCACCATGCCGTCGGCGTACCGAAACCCGGCCGTTATCAGCTCATTTTGAATTCGGATGCCAGCTATTACGGTGGCAGCGATTTTGAAACCGGCGCCTTTTTCGATAGTACCGATCAGCCAGCGGACCACAAAGCCCAGAGCATCAATATCAAATTGCCACCGCTTGCTACCGTGGTATTTAAGCTTATTGCACAGGATTAAGATCATGAGCCCAGAGTTATTAACCCAAATTCATCGCGGACGACCCAGTCCGTTAGGGGCTACTGTCGTTGACGGCGGTTGTAATTTTGCCGTATTTAGCCCCAAGGCTACCCAAATAGAAATTTGTCTGTTTGACGTTGATGACCGAGAAGCGTTACGCATCAAACTGCCTGCCCGCTCGGGTGGTATTTGGTACGGTTTCATTCCGGGTGTTGGTTATGGACAAAAATATGGCATTCGGGCATCGGGCGCCTTTGAGCCCCATCAAGGGCTGTTTTTCAACCCCAACAAATTGCTCATCGACCCATACGCCCAGTCAATCAGCAAGAAAGCAGTACCCAGCAATCTGTTTTATGCCCACGACCGCGATAACCGCGAAGACATGACCCCGTGCTTAAAGGATTCGGCACCACAGATGACCAAGAGTGTGGTGACCGATCAATCGTTTGATTGGCAGGGAACCCAGTCACCCAAACTCAAGTGGAATAACACCGTCATCTATGAAGCCCATGTAAAGGGCTTCACCATGAATTTCCCCCATATTCCGGATGAATTACGTGGCACCTATCTGGGCATGGCACACCCAGCGGTTATCAGCTATATCAAACAACTGGGCATGACGACGATACAACTGATGCCGGTCTTTTCTTTTATGACCGAGCCGCGTCTGCGTGACCTGTCGCTGTCCAATTACTGGGGCTACAACCCCATAAATTTCTTTTCACCAGATCCACGTTACGCGTTAAAAGACCCCGTATCTGAATTAAAAACCCTGGTTCGTGAATACCACAAAGCGGGCTTAGAAGTCGTATTAGACGTGGTGTACAACCACACTGCGGAAGGCTCCATTGTCGGTCAAACTCTGAGCTACCGCGGCCTTGATCCCGGCTTCTATCGGTACCACCCAGACGACAGGACCCATTATGTAGACGACAGCGGCTGCGGCAACAGCGTGAACGTCTATAAGGCACACGTATTGCGCATGGTCATGGACAGCATGCGGCATTGGGTTACCCACTACCATATTGACGGATTTCGTTTCGATTTGGCCGTTAGTCTGGCTCGCGAGGAATGGGATTTTTCGCGCAGCTCCACCTTCTTTAAGGTGATCTCACAGGACCCTGTATTACACGACATCAAGTTGATTGCAGAGCCCTGGGATATGGGACGCAATGGCTATCAACTGGGCCAGTTTCCAGAAGAATGGTATGAAATTAACGATAAATTTCGTGATTCCGTTCGGGCATTTTGGCTGACGGACAGTGCCGACCTCGCCGACTTCGCCACACGCATCATGGGATCGCGTGAGCTATTTCGTAAGGGTGTGCAGGAAATATCTGCAAGCCTGAACATGATCACCTGCCACGACGGATTCACCCTTGAAGATTTGGTGAGCTATCAGCAAAAGCACAACCAGTTAAACCAAGAACGTAACCGTGATGGCCATAATGCGAATTACAGTGCCAACCATGGTGAAGAAGGGGTGACCGCCAATCCCGACATCCTCGAATTACGCAGCCGTCAAAAGCGCAATTTACTGGCCACCTTGCTGTTAAGCCAAGGCAGTGTTCACTTCTTAGCGGGCGATGAAATTTGCCGCACCCAGAAAGGCAACAACAATGCCTATTGCCAAGACAATGAACTGAATTATCTCGATTGGCAGATTGGTATCAGCCAACGCAAACACCTAGAGTTTGTGCGACAGCTTATTAAAATACGCAGCAGCAGCCAGCTGTTTGGCGATCTGGTATTTAACCCTGAGCAACTCAAACACGGCCCCGCTCACAGCGATGAAGTACATTGGTTTAACCTGCTAGGCAAACCGATGGAAATTGCCAATTGGCATGACAAAAACTTAAAAGCAGGCATGCTCCTGATTTCCAAAAAAATTCAGGATCCCCAGACAGAATTGGTTAGCGTCGACGAATGCTTTTTGATCATGGTTAACGCACACAGCAGCGAACGCGAGTGTGTCATTCCTGCCAGCCCTATGGGCGGTTGGAAAGTGATTTTGGATACGGGGGAAGACGATGGCATGACGCCACCAGATTTTTGCTTGTCTGAAGACATCATTACCTTGAAAGCAAAAACCTTATTGCTATTGAGCCATCCTGAATGGTCGGTCAATCCTGATTAAACTGACTATTGGCCAACAGGCGCGGGTGTCCAATTAAAGGGCACCTGCCATAGAACTTGCGACTGTTGATCAAACGCTTCCCACAGCGCGGCCATGGACTGATGCAATGTCGGGTGCATCATGTTAGGTGCCAGCTCTGCCAAGGGCTTTAATACAAACGCATTAAAGGTAATCTCACTTCGTGGCAATATCACACCATCATTGTCGCCAGTGAGGTCACCAAACAACAAGATATCCACATCCAAGGTTCGTGGACTGAACTTTGCCACATCGCGTTTGCGGCCATAGCCGTCTTCCAATGCTTTCAGCCACAGATTCAGAGCGCTACAGGTCCAATCAGTGTCGATGGCCGCTACGGCATTCAAAAAATGCGCACCTTCAAAACCAACAGCTTCGCTTTCATATACGGCCGATAACCGCACCACGCCAAATGTCTCGTTGAGCGCATTTAAGGCAGCTGTCATGTGACGGTAGCGGTCGATATTGGTACCCAGGCTTAAATAAACGCGACTCATAATGGCGCGCCATAGTCACGCGTAATCTTGACACCCACCGTAGTCGCATCAGGTACTGCACCTGGCTTGTGGACAGTAACCACTAACTTCTCAACACCAAACTCTTGATGAATCATACGCGCAATGGCTTCCGCGACGCTTTCAATGAGCTGGTAACTACTGGCAACTACCAAGGCCTTTACCGCTTCAGATATTGAAAAATAATCCAATGCAAACTTCAGGTCATCGGTGTCTGACGCACGACGCTGATCGGCCATTAACTCTAGATCAATGACCAATCGCTGCTTGATGGAACGCTCCCATTCGAACACCCCAATCACTGCTTCTGTTTCTAGTTGCGTAATAAAAACGCTATCGGTCATGCAGACTCCGGAATACTTAACTCTGACAAAGGCCAACGCGGACGCGGCTGAATACTTAAATCGGATCGTTCACCTGCCAACAACCGCTGGCAACCTGCATAAGCGATCATGGCACCGTTGTCGGTACAAAATTCAGTACGAGGATAAAACAGCACGGCGCGTTCTTTTTTGGCCAAACCATCAAGTGATTCGCGCAAATGTAAGTTGGCACTCACGCCACCGGCAATTACTAAGGTTTTGTGCCCTGTTTGCCGCAGCGCACGACGGCATTTAATTACCAGAGTATCGACAATCGCGTCTTGGAAACCTCGGGCAATATCGGCTTGATCTACTGGAGATACCACCTCATCTACCGTAACACTGGCAATCACTTTGCGTACGGCGGTTTTAAGCCCACTAAAGCTCATTTCAAGTCCCGGCCTGTCTACCATGGGCCGCGGAAACACAAAGCGTCCAGCAACGCCCTGTGCAGCAATTTTGCTGAGCAACGGACCACCAGGATAGGGTAAGCCCATCATCTTGGCCGTTTTATCGAACGCTTCACCTGCAGCGTCATCTAGGGTCTCGCCAAGCAGTTCGTAGTCGCCAATACCACTGACATCAATAAGCTGCGTATGGCCGCCACTGACCAACAAGGCCACGAACGGAAATGCAGGGGGATTGTCTTCTAACATGGGGGCCAACAAATGGCCTTCCATGTGGTGCACTGCAATCGCAGGTACATCCCAGGCCATTGCCATGCTACGACCTACTGTGGCGCCTACCATCAGCGCGCCAATGAGTCCGGGGCCAGAGGTATAGGCAACACCGTCGATGTCTCCCCACGCCAACCCCGCTTCTTTAAAACACGTGCGGATCAACGCGGGTAATTTACGAATGTGATCGCGGCTAGCCAATTCGGGTACAACACCACCATATTCTGCATGCATATCAATCTGACTAAATAATCCATGCGCAAGCAAACCGGCCTCAGAATCATAGATGGCAACGCCTGTTTCATCGCAACTGGTTTCGATACCCAGAACCCGCATTCAGTAAAACTCCAGAGGTGTATTGTGGGTGCGAATAATAAAGCCACCCCGCACTGCATGAAAGCCTTTATTGGTAATAATAGCCGTCCAAACGTAAACAAAATCCTGCTGATTACAGCCGTCGTCAGAATAAATGACCTTCACCAAGCCCTGCGGCTGTTTTTTGCCTTTACTTGTGTTTGCCAAATAAGTAAAATCCTGCGCCTCTCAATTTGTATGCATTGCAATGCGAGTTCACTCATAAATTGGTTGATTAACGAAGGTTTATTTAATGCCGAACGTAAAAGTTAAAGAGAACGAACCATTTGACGTAGCACTACGTCGTTTCAAGCGCTCTTGCGAAAAAGCAGGCGTATTGGCTGAAGTCCGTCGTCGTGAATTCTACGAGAAGCCGACATGGATCCGTAAGCGTAAAGCTGCAGCCGCTGTTAAGCGTCACCAGAAGAAGGTTTCTCGTGATAGCCGTCGCTTGGTACGTTTGTACTAAGATAGACACCCAAATTTAATTGTCTTCCACGGAGTCAGAATGAGTCTTAAAGTAAAGATTCACGAAGCCATGAAGTCCGCTATGCGCGAAAAACAGAAAGCCCGTCTTTCTACGATTCGTCTCATGCTGGCTGACATCAACCGTGTTGAAGTCGATGAACGCACCGAGCTGCCGGACGACCGAATATTGGTCATTCTGGACAAAATGCAAAAACAGCGTCGTGACTCTATCAGCCAATACGAACAGGCTGGTCGCGATGATCTGGCAGCGGTTGAGTCGTACGAACTGGGGGTGATCTCTGATTTCCTGCCAGAACCTCTTTCTGAGGAAGCACTGGTTGTCATCATCGACAATGCCATTAGCGAAGTGGGGGCAACCTCAATGGGCGACATGGGCAAAGTCATGGCACTGGTAAAACCTCAGGCGCAGGGTCGGGCAAACATGAGTGAAATTAGCAAGGCGGTCAAAAGCCGCCTTGGCTGATTTATCTGCTCATTCTTTCTTGTATTTCCAATCATGAATCGGGAAACTGTCCCGCATGGAAAGCGGTAAAATACCACAGCACTTTATAGACGACTTACTCGCACGAATCGATATCGTGGATATCATTGCGTCTCGCGTCAAACTCAAGCGTGCTGGGCATAACCACATGGGCCTCTGCCCGTTCCATAATGAAAAATCCCCCTCGTTTAGTGTCAATCAGAACAAGCAGTTCTATCACTGTTTTGGCTGCGGCGTGGGCGGTGATGCCATTAAGTTCCTCACCGAATACGAGCACATGGAATTTGTGCAAGCCATCGAAGAATTGGCCCGCATTGCCGGTGTTGATATTCCACGAGAAGAAAAACCGCAAGACATTGAGCGCAACAAACAGCAACGCGCACTCTACGACCTGCTCAAACAAGCATCTGAAGTCTACTACCAGAATTTAAAGTCGGATGAGCAACGCGATAAGGCAGTCAGCTATCTTAAAAATCGCGGATTGAGTGGCCAGATTGCCCGCCAATTTCAAATCGGTTTTGCCCCCGAAGGCTGGTCACACCTCAAAGACGCGTTGGAAGCCAAAAAAGCCCCCAAAGAATTGTTACTGCTCGGCGGCCTTACCGTAGAAAGCGACAAAGGCAAAGTATATGACCGCTTTCGCAATCGCATTATGTTCCCCATCCGGGATGCACGCGGCCGCTATATTGGTTTTGGTGGACGGGTGCTTAGCCCCGACGAAAAACCCAAGTATTTGAATTCGCCTGAAACGCCCGTGTTTCATAAAGGCAAAGAACTCTACGGACTGTACGAGGCAAAACTGGCCAACCGTCAGTTAACACGCGCACTGATTGTTGAAGGCTACATGGACGTGGTGGTCCTCGCACAGCACGGTATTTCCTATGCAATGGCCACCCTAGGCACCGCCACCAGTTCGGTCCATCTTGAACGGTTGTTTAAAATACTGTCGGATGTTGTGTTTTGTTTTGACGGAGACAACGCTGGCCGGAATGCCGCCAAGCGCGCGATGGAACTGGCCATTGGCATGCTTGAAGATGGCCGGCAAATACGGTTCTTGTTTTTACCTGAAGGTGAAGACCCAGACTCTCTGGTCCAAAAAGAAGGCAAGACGGCTTTTGAAGCCCGCATCCACAATGCCACCCCCTTGTTAGAGCTGATCTTTTCGCAAGAAAAAGAAGGCATACAATTTGATTCACTCGATGGCAAAGCCCGTTACGCCAGAGCTGTATTGGCTTGGATCCGACAGCTGCCACTCAAGAGCCTCACACGTCCGCTTGCGATCAAACGCCTTGCTGACCTTACAGGCCTAGACGAAGACCAGTTAACGCTGCTAGAAGCCGAGCAGGTGGCAAAACGCGGTGAACCTGCGGTGACAGCGCCAACGCAGCAGCAGACCAGTCATTCAGAAGATAACAGCGCGCCAGATACAGGGGTGTACCATGAAGCGCCGTATCGGGAAACACGCATTGTTATGCCAGCTACCGCCAGCAAAAAGCGCTCTACCCTGTCGACCGCACAAAAATTGGTAGCCAATCTCATCCGACAGCCGGTGTTATTAGACCAACTGTCGCTGGATAGCAACCTTCAGAACAGTGCAGACGGTGATGTGCAATTGCTCTTTGAAGTACACCGGCTACTAACAGAACGACAGAAACCCCAGAGCGAACCGTATCTTACTTGCAGTTGGTTACACGACCGGGGATTGAAGGATGCATTGTCGCCCATCGAGAAGTCAGACTACTTCTGGTTGCCCAAACCAGGTACCGGAGCCAAGGCATCTGACTGGATTTTGGCCGAATTTGAGACAAATCGTACCGAATTGGCACATTATTTACCTGATTTAGAATATTTGCACTTGAAAAACCGTATGACGAACCATACATCAGAGGTTACGGACGCAGAACGAAAAAGATTTAATGAACTCGTGATCACTCGCAAACACAGGCGAGCCCGCTAGTTCAAACAAAACTGCATCGGAAAAATCATAAACCGATCGAATATCCTGCCGTTTCAGCCCGTTTCTACGCTTACAGATTAGACTAGCGGGATTGCTATGTATTCGACTATAATGATCGGCTACATTTTCCTTCCCTTTTCACTCAACTAGCTACGGATCTTTATTGTTTATGGCAGATAAACAAAAACAGCAGTCAGGCCTAAAAATTCTGATCGCGAAAGGAAAAGAGCAGGGTTACTTAACCTACGCCGAAGTCAACGACCACTTACCTGAAGATATTGCTAGCCCAGAGCAGGTTGAAGAAATCATCCAGATGATCAATGACATTGGCATCCAGGTGTTTGAGACTGCGCCTGACGCTGACCAATTGGTAATTGATGGTTCCACATCATCAGGCGATGACGATGTGAGCGAAGAAGCCGTTGCAGCCCTAGCTGCGGTGGAAAGTGACTCTGGTCGAACCACAGACCCTGTCCGCATGTATATGCGTGAAATGGGTACCGTGGAGCTATTGACCCGTGAAGGCGAAATCGTCATTGCAAAGCGCATCGAAGAAGGTCTTCGCGATGTCATGCATGCATTGGCAAAATTTCCTGGTAACGTCGAACAGCTATTGGCTGCTTATGCCCTGTCTCAAGAAGAAGACGGTCGCCTATCAGACGTTATTATTAGCTTCCTCGATATCGAGCCTGAAGTGCCTGAACCCGTTATTGAAGTCGTGGAAGTCGCAGATGCGGCTGACGGCGATAAGAGCGATGATTCAGACGACGACTCAGATGACGCTGAGGATGACGACGAGGAAGAAGAAGACACCGGTATTGATCCAGAATTGGTTCGTGTTCGATTCGAAGAATTGGCCGACCAATACAAAAAGACCGATGCCGTTATCACCAAGCATGGCCGTGGATCAAAGCAAGCAGTTGCTGCTTTGGACGCACTCGGCGCTATCTTCGCACCCTTCAAGATTACGCCACGCCAGTTTGACGATTTGTTACTGCGCACACGCGGCGCCGTAGCCATCATTCGTGAGCAAGAACAGCATTTCTATAACATCTGCGTCAACAACATTAAAATGCCACGCAAGCCTTTCCTCATAAGCTTTAATGGCAACGAAATTGACGAAGAATGGCTTGAGTCCCTGCTGAATGATCCAAAATATGCAGACGACATCGTCAAGTATGAAATTGAATTACGCCGCGCACAGCGCAAAATGCGTCAGCTACAGGCCAAAGTTGGCTTGACGATCGCAGAGATTAAGGATATTCACCGCAACATCTCTATTGGTGAAGCCCGTGCCCGTCGCGCCAAGAAAGAAATGGTAGAAGCCAACCTCCGTCTGGTTATTTCGATTGCTAAGAAATACACCAACCGTGGTTTGCAGTTCCTCGACCTGATCCAAGAAGGCAACATTGGTTTGATGAAAGCCGTCGACAAGTTTGAATACCGTCGTGGCTACAAATTCTCAACCTATGCAACTTGGTGGATCCGTCAGGCGATTACCCGCTCTATTGCTGACCAAGCACGCACCATCCGTATTCCTGTACACATGATCGAAACGATCAATAAGCTGAACCGTATCAGCCGACAAATGTTGCAAGAAATGGGTCGTGAAGCGACGCCAGAAGAACTGTCTGAACGCATGGATATGCCTGAAGATAAGATTCGTAAAGTATTGAAGATCGCCAAAGAGCCAATCTCTCTCGAAACCCCAATCGGTGACGATGAAGATTCAAGCCTCGGTGACTTTATCGAAGACAACACACTGGCCAGCCCTGTTGATGCCGCTACCGGCAAAAACTTGGAAGAGTCTACGCGAGAAGTGTTGGCCGGTTTGACCTCACGTGAAGCCAAAGTATTGCGTATGCGCTTTGGTATCAATATGAACACCGACCACACGCTGGAAGAAGTTGGCAAACAGTTTGACGTTACCCGTGAGCGTATCCGTCAGATCGAAGCCAAGGCATTGCGCAAGCTACGCCATCCAAGCCGCAGTGAGCATCTACGAAGCTTTATCGACGAATTATAAAATCGTCATACTAAAAAACCGGGCCCTGTGTCCGGTTTTTTTATGCCTGCTTTTTACCCACCATTTCCTTGCCTAATGGCTTTTTTCTGCTATTGCTTAGGGTCAAAACAACGCTTTCAACCTCGCCGCAATCTCATCAATTGATTGCTAACAGCAGGATAGGCGCTATGAAGAACAGCAAAGAGATTATAACCGATCTGTTAGATTGCGCGGGTGTCCGAATCAACGGCTCCCGCGATTGGGACATCCATATCCTAGACAACCGTTTCTACGACAGAGTGGTTACCAAAGGCTCTCTTGGTTTAGGGGAAGCCTATATGGACGGTTGGTGGGAATGCAAACACCTAGACCAATTTTTCGACCGGGTATTGTCAGTGGAATTAGACCACCAACTCAAGAAGGACACCTTCAGCCTCATCGCACACCGCCTCAATTACAGCCTAAATACGGGTAGAAAGTCGCAAATATTTGAAGTAGCCCACCGCCATTATGATCTGGGGAATGCACTATACGAAGCCATGCTAGACAAGGGCCTCAACTATAGTTGCGGCTATTGGACAAACACCAGCAATTTAGAGCAGGCCCAACAAAACAAGCTGGACTTGGTCTGCCGCAAGATCGATTTACAGCCAGGCCAATCGGTGCTAGATATCGGTTCCGGATGGGGTGGATTTATTGGCTTTGCAGGGCAGCGCTATCGTGCTAATGCACTTGGTGTTACCGTTTCCGTCGAACAAAAGCGGCTTGCAGACGACCGGTATTCTGACACATCGGCAGTTACCCAATTACGCGATTATCGCGACATCAACGCCCAATTTGACCATGTGGTATCCATCGGCATGTTTGAACACGTCGGCACTAAAAATTATAGACAGTTTATGGAGGTGGCCCACCGCTCGCTTAAAAAGAGTGGCTATTTTTTACTCCATACCATCGGTGGCACGCAACCGACCATTACCGCGGACCATTGGATCACCAAACACATATTTCCTAACGGGGTCATCCCAACACTGACCCAAATCTCACAAGCGGCCGAGGGCTTGTTTGTTACAGAAGACATTCAAAATATTGGCATACATTACGACCCCACCCTGATGGCTTGGCACCACAATTTCACCTGTGCATGGGACCAAATAAAAGGCAATTATGATTGGCGATTCTATCGCATGTGGGTGTATTACCTACTCTCTTGCGCCGGCACATTTAGAGCCCGCAGAAATCAGGTATACCAAATTGTGTTTTCAAAAGGTGGGAAACGACAAGACTATAGTCCTGTTCGTTAATCGGTCTTTGCGCATTCGTTGATACATTCGTAACGGGCTTAATTGCACAAAGCAAAATACGATGAGCGCAGATAATCAGTAAGTGTCCGAGATATTGACCAAATAGCTGATTTTTAATAACTTTTGTCGGTTAAACCACTGGCAGAACGCCCCCTGCCTCGTTATAATTCGCGCCACTTCATAGACGCCCGTTTATGAGGTTATTGGTGAGGGCCTTTAGCTCAGTTGGTTAGAGCATCCGACTCATAATCGGCAGGTCCTGGGTTCGAGTCCCGGAAGGCCCACCATTTTTTCTAATTCTATATACGCAAATCTTAGAATCTAACCACGAACAGAAAACTCAGTCTCTTACCGTCTGAAAACCGATACTTTGGCCAATTTGACTATCTCGAAAAACTCAGCTGAAATGAGCTTTTATCGTAAGCGTAATACGGCAGGCTAGATTCGTTTCTAACGTATGAAACCCCAAGCCTTGGTGTTAGCCCAAATACCCTGAATCCTTTTCCAATTAGATCAACACCAACTGTCGCCATGTGGTCTTCTCTGACATCCTGAAAGAAGAAGTTTACGCCATCATGTTTGCGGTATTCGGCATTGCCAAAGACCTCAACACGAGATTGTCTCACAGGGACTTTGAATCCATATCGCTCACCAAGCTCTATTGAACCAAACCGATCTTCATCATATTCGGCATCGCTGTAATATAGCTTTACAGAGGATGTCAGCTGTCGGCTATTCTTTAGATTGTTGGTTAACGAAAACCTAATCGTATCTCGAACACCATCTTGGTAATCGCTCGATTCGACATTCATGTAGCCTCTCTTGAAATTGAGGCTCCAGCTTTTGGTCGCTTCGTAGTGCCCAAAATGCAATCCCATATAGGGCAGCTGAAAGGTTCTTTTGTCATCTTTGAATCCAGACTCAATACCAAAGTTGACGTAGTTCATTCGTTTTGTTGGAAAGGCATGTTTGATTTCAACTCTGTAATTAATGGAGTCGCTCAATGCGCCAGGATAATCGCTTACAGAAACATAGACACTCCCCGATACCAAGCCATCCTCTGTTAAGGGTTTCTGGCCAGACAGCGAGTAATTCAAACCATAAATTGTATTGTCTTCGTCTGTGCTTGGAACGCTTATTAATCCGAATATGGATTGATATTGTTTGGCGGAGCTTTTGAGGGTGGGGTTTGTATCCGATATAAATGCCAAGTTGAAACTAATAGACCCTGTACGCTGCTCAATGAGGCTTAAAAAGTGCCTTACGTTTTCTTCAACTAACCAGGGAATCTCATCAGATTGTAAAACTTGATTGAATACAGCCTTGGACTTTTTGTATTGGCCTGATAGGTAAAGGGCACGCCCCAGTTCCAGTAAAATTCTGGGACTAGCTGTTAGTTCAACCAGACGCTCAAGCGATACAGCTGCAATTGCTGGTCTGCCAGATTCTAGGTCTGCCATTGCTTGGTTGAATTCGGCTTGGATTTCTGCTGGCGTGGGTGTGTTTTTGAGAACACCTTCAGCAAAGAGATTTACCGACGTAAGCAATATCAGAGTGAACACACTGTATTTAGAAATTCGGTTGGAAACACCCACCCAGCGCTGAGACTGTCTGCTGAGTGGATGATTGTTGTTAGGCTTATAACTTTGCATTAACGCTTAGCGCCAAAAGCAACGTTTAGAGTTCTTACTTGGTATATATCATCAGCATCCATTTCCTTGGCAAAGACAATACCACCCAGTTCATTAGCCGTGGGCCCGTAAAAACGGCCGGTCGCAGTACCTCTCAAGTCATTACTGTCGCCAAAAACTGCGCCGCTAAATTCATTCTCATTGTAATAATACAACGACCCTGCCAATTCGAACTGATCACTTGATCTCACGTATTCCATATTTGAATTATATAATTCAGCGTCATTGAGGCTGAATGCTACGACTTTTCTGGAAAAATCCGCTTTTAAGGAAGCAAGACCAATAACATTATAAACGGCTGCATTCTCGCTTGCCTCGCCACCATAAATTCCATAAAACTCAAAC